>Ga0310811_10006918_pt1 | contig 14494 bp, 8 predicted proteins | sample YCmetagenome_FD_207642 | JGI IMG/M metagenome (GOLD analysis project Ga0310811, IMG submission 207642) | Soil microbial communities from experimental microcosm in Duke University, North Carolina, United States - YC | ecosystem: Engineered > Artificial ecosystem > Soil microcosm > Unclassified ...
AAGCGGCTTGTCGGCGAACTCTTTGGGGTGGCTACCTCTGATGAGCAGTACTTTCTCGTGCGGTTGCTCTCCGGGGAGCTGCGGCAGGGGGCGCTAGACGGGGTGATGACCGATGCCGTGGCCAAGGCCGCGCAGGTGCCTGTGGCCGAGGTGCGGCGCGCGGTCATGCTGAGCGGGTCGCTTGCCGTTGCCGCACAAGCCGCGCTTGGCGGTGGGAGCGCGGCGCTTTCGGGGTTTGGGTTGCAGGTGGGGCGGCCCCTCAAGCCGATGCTCGCGGCCAGTGAGGCGTCGATTGACGAAGCGCTCGCGAAGGCCGGCGGGCAGGCGGCGGTGGAGTGGAAGCTGGACGGGGTCCGGGTCCAAGCCCACGTGTCCCGTGATGCGGCGGGCGGGGCCTCGGTGCGGCTCTTCACCCGGTCCCTCGACGACATCACCGACCGGCTCCCCGAGGTCGTGACGGCGATGACAGAACTGCCGGTGCGGGACGCTGTGTTCGACGGGGAGCTGATCGCGCTGCGCCCGGATGGCCACCCCTACGCGTTCCAGGACACGGCGTCGCGGGCGGCGAGCGAGGTCGACGCCCACGGCGCTGGGAAAGTCCCGCTCTCGGTCTTCCTCTTTGACGTCCTCCACCTAGACGGCACCGACCTGATCGACCTGCCGGATACAGAGCGCCATGCGGTCCTGGCGTCCGTCGTACCAGCGGCGATGCTCATGCCACGGCTGGTCACAGCCGACCCGGAAGAGGCCACCGCGTTCTTCCAGGACGCGGTCAAACGAGGCCACGAAGGTGTCGTCGTCAAGTCGCTGGCGACGCCCTACGCGGCGGGCCGGCGCGGCGCAGGCTGGATCAAGGTCAAGCCCCGCCACACCCTCGACTTGGTGGTCCTAGCCGTCGAATGGGGCCACGGCCGCCGCAAGGGCTGGCTGTCGAACCTGCACCTGGGTGCCCGCAACCCGGAGACCGGCGGCTGGGTGATGCTGGGCAAGACCTTCAAGGGCCTCACCGACGAGCTGCTGACCTGGCAGACAGAAAAACTGCTGTCCCTGGAGGACCACCGCGATGACTGGACCGTCTACGTCCACCCGGAGCTAGTCGTGGAGATCGCGTTCGACGGCGTCCAGCGCAGCCCGCGGTACCCAGGCGGCGTGGCCTTGAGATTCGCCCGGGTACTGCGCTACCGCGAGGACAAGTCGGCGAGCGAGGCCGACACGATAGAAACCGTGCTGGCGCTTGGGCCGCTGACCGACGACTAGAGAGAAGGCCGACTTAGGGGCCACTAAGCGTTCCGCAAAAGCCGCAAGACGGCCGGTTAGCCAACGCTAAGTGACCCTAAGTCGCGCAATCTCAAACACCGGGAGAGTTCAAATTCCCCTACGATAGGGAATTTGGTTTCCTTTACTCGGGCAGGAAGCTGGTTGTGCAGGTGGCACCGGCCTTGTAGCCCTTTGGCACGCCGATGACGGCGCCGTTGAGCTTGACCGTGTAGCCCTTGGTGGGCCGGCCGACCCCGAAGGTGTACGTGGTCTTAGTAGAGGCCGGCGTGGTGAACTTCCACGTGTGCGACACCGTCTTGTAGTAGATCTTGACCTGCACGGTGGTCTTCGGCGCTGTGCTTGTCACGGTCAGCGTCTCAATCTGGCCGGCGTGCGGGTGCGCGATGTTCACGTGCACCGAGCACTTGTCCACCTTGAGCGTGGCGGCCTGCGCACCGTAAACCGGGCTAACCAGCCCGGCAACAGCGCAAACCGAAATCGCCCCGGCGACAAGCGAATTCCTGAGCTTCACTAAATCCCCCACCCTGTTCTGTCAGTGACGGGGGAAGCCTACTACTTCTTTTTCTTGTCGCGCTTGCCAAATGCAGCCGGAATCACATTGGAACCGCGCCCGCCGCCGAATGCGGGCGGCAGTGCCGACGGCCCGCCGCGCATACCGGGGAATCCGCCGGACTCCTCGTCGCCAAAGCCAGGAACTCCACCGGTTTCCTGCGCCTCGCGCAGCATTTCGGCGAGTTCCTCCATCGACTGCGGCGGTGCCGCCTGTGCCGCGGCGACTGGCTCCTCGGCCGGAGCCAGGGGCTGCCCGGCCTTACGCGGGTCGCCGCTGCGCCGCTTGCCCTTCGCGTTCTTCGCCGCCTTGGCCCTGGCCGCCTTCCGGCCGCCGCCCATCGCGCCTGCGATCCCGGGCATGCCCGGCATGCCGCCGCTCATCAGCATCTTCATCTGCCGCTGGCCCTCGAAGAAGTTCGTGACCAGCTGGGAGACCTCGCCAACGCTCACACCCGAGCCGTTAGCGATGCGCAGCCGCCGCGAGCCGTTGATGATCTTGGGGTTCTGGCGCTCCGCAGGGGTCATCGACCGCACGATGGCCTCGGCCCGGTCCAGGTCCTTGTCGTTGACCTGGTCCAAGAGCGCCTTGTTCTTGGCCGCGCCGGGCATCATGCCCAGGATGTTCTTCAGCGGCCCCAGCTTGCGCAGCATCCCGAGCTGCTCGATGAAGTCCTCGAGCGTGAACCCCTCGCCGGTCATCAGCCGGTTCGCCATCGAGGTGGCCTGGTCGGCGTCGAACGCCTTCTCGGCCTGCTCGATGAGCGTGAGGACGTCGCCCATGTCGAGGATGCGGGTGGCCATCCGGTCCGGGTGGAACAGGTCGAAGTCCGACAGCTTCTCACCGGTGGACGCGAACATCACCGGCTTGCCCGTCAGCGCCGCGATCGACAGCGCGGCACCGCCTCGGGCGTCACCGTCGAGCTTGGTGAGCACGACGCCGTCGTAACCGACCCCGTCGAGGAACGCCTGCGCGGTCGCGACCGCGTCCTGGCCGATCATCGCGTCGACGACGAACAGCACCTCGTCCGGGTCGGTCGCGTCGCGGATCGCGGCGGCCTGCGCCATCATCTCCGCGTCAATACCGGTACGGCCGGCGGTGTCGATGATGACGATGCTGTGCAGCGACCGCTTGGCCTCATCGATCGACTGCCTGGCCACGGCGACCGGGTCGCCGACCCCGCTGCCTGGCTCAGGCGCGAACACCGGCACGCCGACGCGCTCGCCGAGCACCTGCAACTGGGTCACCGCGTTCGGCCGCTGGAGGTCCGCGGCGACGAGCAGCGGCGTGTTGCCCTGCTCCTTCAGCCACAGCGCCAGCTTGCCCGCGAGGGTGGTCTTACCAGAACCCTGGAGACCAGCCAGCATGATCACGGTCGGCGGATTCTTGGCGAACCGCAGCCGCCGCGTCTCCCCGCCGAGGATCGTGACGAGTTCCTCGTGCACGATCTTGATGACCTGCTGCGCCGGGTTCAGCGCCTGCGACACCTCCGCGCCGGCGGCGCGTTCCTTGATCCGTGCGATGAACTGCCGGACCACAGGCAGCGCAACATCCGCCTCGAGCAGGGCGATGCGGATCTCACGGGCGGTCGCGTCAATGTCCGCCTGTGACAGCCGCCCCTTGCCGCGTAGCGAGGAGAAGACTTGGGTCAGCCGATCGGAGAGCGTCTCAAACACCCCTTAAGGCTACCGGCACGCGCGGCCTAAGGCATTTCGTCGGCGTGACATGCTTCGCCGGCCGCGCTTTAGCTGATTCAGCACGGGTGCGGCTGATCCTGGCCGCTCGGCCTTCTCCCCCTCGCCCGGCTGCGCGATCATGGTTTCATGCGGGTAATCGCGCTGCATGTTCCCTATCACCTCGACGAGTACCTGCCTGACCTGGACCTGCCGCTGCGGGCGGCCGACGTTATCCGGGCTGACCTGCCTTCTGGTGATGCGTGGACGCGGCTTACAGCCCTCTACCGCCTTGTCGCCGACGCCGTGGCCGACACCGCTGGACCAGGCGCCTGTCCTGTCGTGCTTTCCGGAGACTGCAGCACCGCGCTGGGGACGATGGCCGGATTGCAGCGCGCCGGCATTGACGCGGGGATCGTCTGGCTTGATGCGCACGGGGACGTCCAGACCCCAGAGACGACCGCATCCGGCTACCTGCCCGGCATGTCGTTGCGGCTGCTCGTCGGTTACCGGCCTGAACTCATCGCCGCTCAGCTGGGCCTGCGCCCGGTTCCGGAGGACAAGGCGGTCCTTGTGGATGCCAGGGACCTTGACCCGCCCGAGGCGGCCTACCTGGACGGCGCGCGCATACATCGCGCCGAGGTCGCGTCCCTCCGTCCGGCCGCCCTGCCGAGCGGGCCGCTTTACGTTCACCTCGACCTTGACGTGATCGACCCGGCCGACCTGTCCGGCCTGCGATACCCGGTGCGCGGCGGACCGCGCAGCGCGGAAGTCGCCGACGTGCTCCGCACGCTGATGGCAACCGGTCGGGTCGCCGCGGTGGGCATCGCCTGTAGCTGGCATCCGGGGCGGAGCGCGGCCGCGGCCATCGGTCCCGTGCTGGAAGCGGCACTCGCTGGCGATCTAGCTGGCTAGCCTTCGCTGTCGAGGGTGAAACCAAGCGGGGCGACTACGCGGTAGTGAGAGCCGAGAGGACCATCTTTACCGTGCGCTTGCGGAGGTCTTGGTCGGTCAGCAGGCCGCCTGTGGCGTCTGTGACGTAGAAGACGTCGACCGCTTCCGCGCCTAGGGTTTCGACGCGGGCGGCCTGGACGTTCAGGCCGCACTCGCCGAGGGCGCGGCCGATGCGCCACAGCAGGCCAGGCTCGTCGTGTGCGCGGACCTCGACGATCGTGGCGCTGCTCGACGCCTCGTCAACCAGGGTGACCTTGGGCGGCGGCGCGGTCGTCCCAAGCGGGCGCGCCGCACGGGCCCGGCGCTCAAGCCGGTCCTCCACGTCGAGCCTGCCCTCAAGCATCCGCCGCAGGTCAGCGGCGACCAGCGTGGCATCTGGCGGGTCCCCGTATTCGGGTGTCACGTTGAACACCGAGACTGCCATGTCGCCGACCGCGGTCGCGTTCGCGCTGCGGACCGTGAGCCGGTGGCTGGCCAGGACCCCAGCCGCGCGCCACAGCAGGCCTGGGCGGTCTAGGGCGACCACTGTGACCTCGTGGCCGGTGACGACCGCGGCCGGGCCGCCTGCGGCGGCGAGTGCCAGCTGGTCGTCGCGCAGCGGAGCTGGCTCGGGCATGGGGTCGCCGTCAAGCACAGCACTGACCCGGCGCACCAGGTCCGCGACCAGGCCTGCCTTCCAGTCGTTCCACGCCGCCGTGCCCGTGGCGAGCCCGTCGGCCTGCGAGAGCGCGTGGAGCACCTCAAGCAGCGTCCGTGAGCCGACCGTCGTCGCGACGTGCTGCACGGTCATGGGGTCGTCAAGGTCGCGGCGCGTGGCGACGACCGGAAGCAGCAGGTGGTGGCGGACCGCGTCGGCGACCAGCTGCACGTCTGCATCGTTGAGCCCGACGCGCTTGCACACGTCGCGGGCGACGACCTCGCCAGACACGCTGTGGTCGCCCGGCCAGCCTTTCCCGATGTCGTGGAGCAGCGCGGCGAGCAGCAGCAAGTCGGGCCTGGACACGTCGCGAGCCAGGGCGGCGGCGTTGGCCGCGCACTCGACAAGGTGCCGGTCCACGGTGAAGCGGTGCAGCGGGTTGCGCTGCGGCCGGTTGCGCACCCGGTCCCAGTCAGGGATCAGGGCGGCGAGCAGGCCCTCCTGGTCGAGGGCCTCCCAGACGGCGATCGCGTTCGGTCCCGCGCCGAGCAGCGCGAGCAGGCCGTCGCGGGCCTCGGCCGGCCACGGGACGGTGAGCGGCGGGCACTCGGCGAGCCGGGCGAGGGCACGGGGTGCGAGTGGCAGGCCAACCTGGGCGGCGGCAGCGGCGGCCCGCAGCACAAGCACCGGGTCGGTTTGCGGGCTGGCAGCGCGGGCGAGCACCACCTCGCCGTCCTGCTCCACGACACCGTCGGCGAGCGGGCGGCGGTCGAGCTTGCCTCTCCTCATCCTGACGCCGAGGGCACGCCGGCCACCGGCCCGGTCCGCCTGGCGGAAGGCGTGGTCGACCGCGTAGGCGACGGTGCGGCCCGCGCCGGCGAGCTGGCGCAGCAGCGCGTCGCCGTCGAGCAGGCCAAGCGTGCGGGCGACCTCGTCTTGCTCCTCAAGCACCAGCCGGTCAAGGCGCCGCCCGGTGACCTCGTGCAGTACATGGCGGGCGTCGATGATCTGCTCGTAGGCCGCCCGTACCTTGGGTCCGGGGGCGGGGGCGACCCACGCCGCCGCGATGGCCTGGATGGCGTGCACGTCCCGCTGACCGCCACGGCTTTCCTTCAGGTCGGGCTCAAGCAGGAAGGCAAGCTCGCCATGCAGCCGGGTCCGCTCCTCGTGCAGCTCCTTGAGCTCGGCGAGCCTGGTGCGGGCGTTGGACCGCCAGTCTTCGAGCGCGACCTCGCGCAGCCGCGTGGTCAGGTCCGGGTCGCCCGCGACGTGCCGTGCGTACAGGAGTCCGAGGGCAACCTTGAGGTCGCTGCGCGCCACCCGGCGTGCCTGCGGGACGGTCCTGACAGCGTGGTCGAGGTGCGCGCCGGAATCCCAGACCGGGTACCAGATCCGGTCGGCGATCTTGGCGATGCCGTCCCTGCCGTCATGGAGCAGCAGCACGTCGAGATCGCTGCCGGGCAGCAGTTCCTTGCGGCCGTAGCCGCCCACCGCGACCAGGGCGACACCGGGCTCGGCGCCCAGCAGCCCCGCCAGCCAGCGGTCGGTTTCTGTAGTCCTTCGGCTACGATCAGCCGCGAAAGAAGTCATCACGCTCACCAGGTCCCCCGGATGATTAGCGCGTGGCCAGCCATGGGCATGCCACGCTCGCGGTACTGGTCCCCGAACACGCCAGAAATCGTTGGCGTCGCCCGGCCGCTGCGCCGACTGCCCTGCACCCCGGGGCAGCCGACCTCACGGCCGGGCGTCCCGCTCAGAGTGCGTCTGACCCGCGTTCCCCGGTGCGGACCCTGACGACCGTATCGACGGGGACGGTCCATACCTTCCCGTCGCCGATCCGGCCTGTCTGAGCTGCCTTGGCGATAACCCCGACGAGGTCTTCCACGTCCTGGTCGTCGCAGATGACTTCGACCCGCACCTTCGGTACGAGGTCTACCTGATACTCGGCACCCCGATATACCTCGGTGTGCCCGCGTTGTCTGCCATATCCGCTCGCTTCACTGACTGTCATGCCGTGCACGCCGAATGCTTGCAACGCTGCCTTGACATCGTCGAGTTTGAAGGGCTTGATGACAGCCGTAATAAGCTTCACGTGATCACCCTCTCGTTCACCACACCCGAGATTGCCTTAGGCGCGTTTCCAGCGCCCTGTCAGAATGTGTCAGAACGATGAAACACCTAACCCGTCTATTACGCCAACGTTTCCGAGATGCGCAAAGGCCAGGTCAGCCGTGCGCTGACCTGGCCTTCGTGCACGGTGGACTCCGTGGGTTTTAGTTCCCGAGGATCGCGTCGACGAACGTGCCCGCCTCGAACGGCGCCAGGTCGTCGGGCCCCTCGCCGAGCCCGACCAGCTTCACGGGGACGCCGAGTTCACGCTGCACCGAGATCACGATGCCGCCCTTGGCCGTCCCGTCCAGCTTGGTGAGCACGATGCCGGTCACGTCCACCACCTCGGCGAACACCCGCGCCTGACGGAGCCCGTTCTGGCCGGTGGTGGCGTCGAGCACAAGGAGCACCTCGTCCACGGCGGTCCGCTTCTCGATGACCCGCTTGACCTTGCCAAGCTCGTCCATCAGGTCGTTCTTCGTGTGCAGGCGCCCTGCGGTGTCAACGAGCACCACATCGGCCTCCTGCTCGATGCCGGCGGACACCGCATCGAAGGCAACGCTCGCTGGGTCCGCGCCTTCCTTGTCCGAGCGGACGGTCTTCGCGCCGACCCGGTCACCCCAGGTCTCAAGCTGGTCGGCCGCCGCGGCGCGGAATGTGTCGGCCGCGCCAAGCACCACCGTCTGCCCGTCGCCAACCAGCGACCTGGCGAGCTTGCCGCACGTAGTCGTCTTACCGGTCCCGTTGACGCCTACGACGAGCACGACCGCGGGGCGGCCTTCGTGCCGCTGCGTCCGCAGATTGCGGCTCGCTTCGGTCTCCACCTGGGCCAGCAGCTCGGAGCGAAGCATGGCGCGGACCTCTTCCGGGGTCCGCGTCCCCTCCACCTTGACCCGGGTCCGCAGGTCCGCGGTGATCTGCCTGGCCGGCGATACCCCCACGTCGGCGGTGATCAGTACCTCTTCGATTTCGTCCCAGGTGTCGTCGTCGAGCCGGTCCCGCGACAGCAGGCCGAGAAGCGCGGTGCCGAAGCCGCTCTGCGACCGGGCGAGCCGCGCCCGGAGCCGGACCATCCGCCCCGCCGAGGGCGGCGGCTTCTCGATAGTCGGTCTAGGCGGCGCCTGCGGTTCCGCTGGCCGTTCTTCCGGCGGAGCAGGCGGCGGAACAGTAATCGTTCCTGCCGAGGTATCGTCACCGACCTTCGGCAACGAGCCGGTGAGGTCAAGCTCCTTGGCCCGGCCGCGGCGGATACCGTGCATGCCCCGCGGCCGCAGCAGCATCGTGCCGCCCACGCCGAGCAGCAGCACGGCGACCACCACGATGAGGATGATGTACGCAGTCATATAAGCCACAGTCTCCCTGAACCGCATGTCCCCGAGGCGGCCCGCACACCGTCCGTCCGTGTTCAACGCCCCTGAGCACGCTACAACATGCCCAGCCCTGCGCTCGGCATGCTCGGCACACACAGTCGATGTGGCCTCAAGGCGCACACGGCCAACAGGTGCGGCCGCTTTATGGACCAGCGTGCCACCGGGCCAGATCCGTTGTGGCCTTGTGGCCCGCAAGGCCAATTCCAGCTTGTCCCTGAGTGCCACAAGGCCACTAGAGCCGCGCCGGAGTGCCACACGGCTAGAAAATCGGGGGCAGCGGGGGCAACGTCGCTGGCTGGAAGGTGGCGAAGACGACCCGGTGTCCAGCCAGCGGCAGGGCATGACTACCTATGGCTGGAAATTTCCGTCATCGCCCCGTCACATATCGCGAAGACTTTTCGTTTCCCGATGAGTTCTCATTGAATTGTGCGAGAACTCTTCACCGGGAAAGTCTTCGCGATCACGACCCCGCGCCCATGTCCCATTACTCCATGTCGTGAGCGACATGTCGGGCTGAGTAGCTGCCGCCAGCCCGCCGGCCGGCAGCGCATGGCGTCACCTGATGCTGCACGACACAAGCAGTCAAGACGGCGGTCGGCCGCTGTCAGGCCGGTTCTGGTTCCTTGACGCGCTGGCTGATGACCTGGGAGACGCCGTCGCCGCGCATCGAGACACCGTAGAGGGCGTCAGCCGCCTCCATCGTGCGGCGCTGGTGGGTGATGACGATCAACTGCGAGCTCTCCTGCAGTTCGGAGAACACGCCGAGCAGGCGCTGCAAGTTGCTGTCGTCAAGGGCCGCCTCGACTTCGTCGAGCACGTAGAACGGCGACGGGCGCGCCTTGAAGATCGCGAACAGGTAGGCGATCGCCGTAAGCGACCGCTCGCCGCCTGACAGCAGGGAAAGCCGCTTGACCTTCTTGCCTGGCGGCCTAGCTTCGATCTCGATGCCGGTCGTCAGCATGTCGTCGGGCTCGGTCAGGATCAGCCGCCCCGAGCCACCAGGGAACAGCCGGCCGAACAGCCCCTCAAATTCGCGCGCGGTGTCCGCGTAGGCGGAGGCGAACACCTCCTGCACCCGGTCGTCGACCTCCTTGACGACCATGAGCAGGTCCCGGCGGGTCTTGCGGAGGTCCTCAAGCTGCGTGGCCAGGAACTGGTGCCGCTCCTGCAGTGCCGCGTACTCCTCAAGCGCGAGCGGGTTGACCTTGCCGAGCCGGGTGAGCTGCCGCTCGGCCTCGGCGGCGCGCGCTTCCTGCTCTTCGCGCACGTACGGGATGCCGACGATTTCCGGCTCGGCCGCCTCCGCGGCGGCCTTCCTGGACTTGCGGGCGGGCGCCGGCGTTGGGCTGGCGGTCAGGGCCTCGGTCACTGCCGCGTCCGCCGCCTCAGCCTCCGCCCGGACCGCGCGGAGCGCATCGGCAAGCGAGACTGACTCAGCGGACGCGGGGGCATCGCCGGACGGCGCAGACCCTGGGGGCGGCGCTGACTTCCCAGATCCTGAAATTTCCGGAATGTCGGGCGCGCCAGCGCCCGACATTCCGGAACCGTTAGCGGAACCACGGGAACCCGCTACCGAACCGTTCGAGGAAGCCGAACCGTTTTGCGCGGCCGAACTGCTCCGAGCAGTCGAGCCATTACCGGAAGCTGAGCCATTCTGAGCAGTCGAGCCGTTGGCGGGGGCCGAACCATTCGAGGAAGCCGAACCGTGCGGAGCAGCCAGGCCGTCCGAGGCAGCCAAACCGTTCTGGGCCGCTGAACCGTTCGGGGCTGCCGAGCCGTTCTGGGCCGGTGAGCCGTTCGGGGAAGCCGTCGCGGGCTGCGAGGCCGCAGCGTCGTTCGCTGTGGGCGGGACCTCGTCGAATAGGACCTGTTGGGCCGGGCCGGCTTGAGGCGACTGCGACGTCGGCATCGCCACGGGGACGGCGGTGCCGCGCTTCTTCGCGGCTGCCGCGAACGGGGAGTCGCCGGGGAGCAGGACCAGTTTGTCCGGGCTGTACTCCGTCAGCAGCGCGTCGGGCTCGATGCTGTACTCGTCTGCCGCGTGCATGGCCAGCTGCTCTAGGCGCAGCCGGTGTTCGTTGCGAGAGATCTCGGTGCCGTGCGCCGTGTTCACGACCCTGTCGAGTTCGCCGGACACGGTGCTGAGCTGGGCGCGTACCGCCTTGAGGGCCTCGGTGCCGCTCGCGCTCGCCGCCTCGGCATCGGAGCGCTGCTCGGCCGCGAGCGTCAGCGACGACTCGGCGGCGGTCACCGCCTGGCCCGCACCGCTGGCGACCGCGCGGGCGACTGCCGCCTGGGCGGCTCGCTGCTTGCGCCTGATCGCGGCCCGTTCCCTGGCGGCACGCTCGGCGGCCGCCGACGCGGCGAGCGAGTCGGCGCGGCCGCTGATCGCCCGCAGCCGTTCCTCGACGGTACGCACCTCTAGGCGCGCTTCCATTTCGGAGTTGCGCGCCGCCGCGGCGCGCTGGGTCAGCTCTTCGCGCTCGTCGTCGGCCTGCAGTTCCTCGAACGCGGGGTCGGTGGCGCGCTCCTCGTCGGTTTCCGCCTCGGCCAGCTCGGTCTTCAGCTGGGCGAGCTTGGCCTGGTCCTTCTCCGCGCTGCGCACCGCCGCGCCCACAGAGGCGTCGATCCGCTTGGCCTCGTCGGCGGCGGCCCGCGCGGCACCCGCGAGACGGCCGAGCCGCCCGGAGATCTCCGCTGCGGCCGCGTCCACTGCCCGCATCCGGCCGCGGATCTCTTCAAGCTCCTGCCTTGCGGTCTCCTGCGCCTCGGTCGCCGCCGCGAGGCTGTCGGCCGCCGCTTCGCTGGCCACTTCAGCCGCCGCGAGCTTCGCCACGGCCTCGTCGGCGGCGGCCCGCACGTCAAGCAGCGACTGCCCGCCCGCTGACCCGCCGCGCGCCCAGTGCGCCCCGATCAGGTCACCGTCTACGGTCACGACCCGAAGCCGCGGATTATCCCGGACGATCCCGGCAGCCTGGGCCAGGTCGCGGGCGACCGCGACGTCGCCGAGCAACTCCCGTAGTGCGCCGGAAAGTTCATCTGGCGCGGTCACGAGGTCGACCGCCCACCGCGCTCCGCTCGGGAGGGAGGAACGTGCGGGACCGCTGTGACCGCCCGGGCTGGAGGTGCCGCCGGGCTCGGATCCGCCGACGCCGTCATTCTGGCCCTGAGTGCCACCGGGACGCTCTGCGTAGGCTTGCGGGCCACCGGGCTCGTTTGGGCGAGCGGGCTGCGTGGTTGAGCCGTCCGGCGAAGCCGCGATGACCAGGCCTACCGTGCCCTTGTTGGCGGTGCGGACGCCCGTCAGGACCTCAACTGCCGCGTCCAGGCCCGTGACCGTCAGGGCCTCGGCGGCGGCGCCCAGGGCGGAGGCGATCGCCTTCTGGTAGCCGTCGGCGACCGTCAACTGGGCGGCGAAAGAGCCCAGGACGCCGCGGAAACGCTCCGGGTCCGCCAGTACTGCAGCCGTCGCGTCGACGCCCTGCCGCAAGGTCTCGTTGAGGGTTTCGGTGCGGGCCCGGAGGGCGGCCGCCTCGCTGTTCGCGGCGCGTTCGGCTTTGCGCGCGGCAACGACCCGTTCGGCGCGCTGGTTGTGTTCTCGCTGCGCCTTGTCGAGTTCGGCAGCAAGGCCGCTGCGGTCGGAGTCGCCGTCGTCGGCGACGTCCTGGACCTGGCTGTACTCCTGCTGCGCGCGTTCGGCGCGGGCGCGCGCCTGCTCGGCCGCGGCGGTGAGCCGGTCGATTTCCTCGCTGGTCGCGGCGGCACGGCTGGCGGCGGCGTCGACCATGCCGCGCAGCCGGGCGAGGCGCTCGGCGCGCCCGGCGGCGGCCCTAGCGGCGTCGGCGAGCCTGCGTTCGGCGGCGGCAAGGGTGTTCTCCGCCATGGTCCGTTCCGCGACGGACTCTGCCAGTGCTTCGCGGCCGTCGGTGAGCCGCTCGGTCAGGCCCGACTCTTCGTCGCGCAGTTCGGCGGCCTGCCGCTCCAGCTCGTCGGGGTCCCGGCCGAGGCGCTCGGGTTCGGAGTCGGTCGCGAGCAGCTTCGCGCGCTCGGCGGCGAGGCCCCGCACGGAGCGGAGCTTTTCCGTCAGCGAGGACAACTGGAACCAGGTCTGCTGCGCTTCCGCTAGCGCCGCGGTCTGGGCCTGGACCGCCACGTCGAACGCGGTCTCCCGTTCCCTGGCGGCGGCGAGGACGGCTTCAAGTTCAGTGCGGCGGGCGCGGATCGCGGCCTCGTCGGCTTCTTCGCGTTCCAGCTTGTCGCGCAGTTGCACGTAGTCGTCGGCGAGCAGCCTTAGCTTGGCGTCGCGCAGGTCCGCCTGGATCGTGGCGGCCTTCCGTGCGACCTCGGCCTGCCTGCCCAAGGGCTTGAGGCGCCTGCCGAGCTCGCCGGTCAAGTCGACGAGCCTGGTCAGGTTGGCCTGCATGGCGTCAAGCTTGCGGAGCGCCTTCTCCTTGCGCTTGCGGTGCTTGAGTACGCCGGCGGCTTCCTCGATGATCGCCCGCCGTGCCTCGGGGCCCGCGTGCAGGATCTGGTCGAGTTGTCCCTGGCCGACGATGACGTGCATTTCCCGGCCGAGTCCGCTGTCGGACAGCAGGTCCTGGACGTCGAGCAGACGGCAACTGTCGCCGTTGATCGCGTACTCGCTCTGGCCGGAGCGGAACATCAAGCGGCTGATCGTCACCTCGGCGTAGTCGATCGGCAGGGCGCCGTCGCTGTTGTCGATGGTGAGAGCCACTTCGGCGCGGCCAAGCGGGGCGCGGTTGGTTGTCCCGGCGAAGATGACGTCTTCCATCTTGCCGCCGCGCAGGCTCTTCGCGCCCTGCTCGCCCATGACCCAGGAGAGGGCGTCGACGACGTTGGACTTGCCGGAGCCGTTAGGGCCGACGACGCAGGTGATGCCCGGCTCGAGGCGCAGCGTGGTCGAGGAGGCGAACGACTTGAAGCCGCGCAGCGTGAGGGACTTCAGGTACACGCGCCCTCTCCTCCCGTCGTGTTGCCCGCCCGATGGCAAAAACCGTCATCGTATCGGGCGCGCAAAACGACCATACCGCCCGGGGGGCCGACCCCCCGTACCCCCCGATGTGGCCTTCGGCCACAAACCCTGCCGTGACTACACGCCCGACGGTAGAAACCACCAGCCAACCGAAGGTTACCGCTCCTGACAGCTGACCGCCGGAAACGCCACGGGAAGGCGGAAACATCCCGAACAACAGGCAACGAAACAATGACCGCTAGCGTAAATCGGGCACAGGGGTAGACAACTGCTAAATGCCAGCAGTGTGCTTTATGCCACACGTGCGCGCGTCGGGAGAATGGACTAGTCCAATTTAGGGCGCGCGAATACGGCCCGTTCTGCGCGGAACAGGCACATACCACGCATAACGGACGCCCACTACCTATTTAACGAGTAAGGGACGCCAGGAAGGGCGTCCCTTGTTCGTTTCTGAGGTTGCCTTGCCGGACCCGCTTGTAGCGGGCCGAGCGGCGCCCCCTGGCTTCAGGAACCCTTGTGGGGTACCTGATATGTCAGGCGAGCGCGGGCTCGTGATCAAGAACGAGCACGTCCTCGTCGTGCGACACCTCCGCAGCGAGAGCGTCGTTCTCTTCCTGGAGCCGAACAAGTTCAGCTTCCAGGTCGCGAACACGCTGCTGGAGACGGCGCATTTCCGAGACCATACGCGGATCTGGACCGCCGACGTGGCCGAATAGAGCCTTCGACATGGTGAAAGGTCCTCCACACTGAGTGACCAGAGTGGGCACAATGTGAACCGCACGCCGATGCGTGCGGGCAACAGATACAGGGTCTCACCATGATCTTTAGAGGTCAAGTTGAGAGCAGCCTGTCACCCGTTATGTTGTTAATCTTACCAAAGATACGGCCGACCAACAAACGATCGCATGCAAAAACCCCTACATGTAGGGG
>Ga0310811_10006919_pt1 | contig 14493 bp, 16 predicted proteins | sample YCmetagenome_FD_207642 | JGI IMG/M metagenome (GOLD analysis project Ga0310811, IMG submission 207642) | Soil microbial communities from experimental microcosm in Duke University, North Carolina, United States - YC | ecosystem: Engineered > Artificial ecosystem > Soil microcosm > Unclassified ...
CGCTTCGCCATCCGTGAAGGCGGCCGCACCGTCGGCGCCGGCGTCGTGGCCAAGATCATCGAGTAACGGCTCTCCCAAGAGCTAGGACTGCCGCGGCCGTCGGGGAAACCCGGCGGCCGTCTTGCATTGGCGAGCGCTTGCTCCATCGAGTTCTTGCTTTGTTCGAGCGATCGTGCCTCTAATCCCTGGTCAGCTGCACCGGGGGGAAGCGGCCATGAGCACTTTCACGCGGACCACGACTCCGCCGTTCTCGGCCAATCCGCTTCAGGCTTTCGTCACCTACAAGCAGTCCCGCCGTGCGGCCAAGGGCGCTGCAGTTGTCGCCTTTGTCTTTGGGGCGCTGTGCTTGATCGAGTTGATCCCCTATCTCACTGGGTGGGGCCGCACTTCGCAGCCTACGGTCAGAATGGTGAGCGTCGGCACGATCTTGGTCATCGCCGCCCTCCTGTTCCTGCTCGGGTGGCGAACTTGGGTACGCCCCGGCCCGTGGAAAGTGCTGCCAGTGCTGATCCTCGCGGGTGTGAACGCCATCGGCGTAATCTTGCGGCCTTCGATCGTCAGCGTCGTCATCGCTTGTGTGATGCTGGCCTTCGCCGTCATCGCCTTCCGCGGCGCTCTGGCCATGAAAGGCCTCCAAGGCCAAGTCCAGGCGCCGGCCGACCTCGATGTCTTCTGACGGAAAGCGGCCATAGCGCCCGATTCGAACGCCCGAAGGGGAGGAGGCGGACGAAGCCGCAATCGCTTGGCTGGCCTCGCGTCGCGCGGGCGGACAGATGAAGCCTCAGGCGCCGGCCTGGTCTTCCGGCTCGTCTGGCGGCAGGAACAGCAGCAGCAGGAAGCCGAGGGCGACCAGGGTCGAGCCGATCGGCAGGCGATGGGTGAGGCCGAGGCCGACGGCGTTGATCATCAGGACGAAGACGATCAGGGCCGCTCGGGCGAAGGACCGCAGCGGGAACTTGGCGGGCATGGGCGCCGATATGGCGAGCCCGTTCATGTAGGGCGACATATAGCCGGGCGAAACGACGAGCGCTGCGCCGAGGGCGCAGAGGAACACCAAGCCCAGCGGCGAATCGACGAGCAGATCGAGCACGACGCCACTCCCTATGGCGCGCCTTCTGTGTGGCGCTTGACACAACGTTGCGCGAGCAATGTCGAAATGGCAACACGGTCGAGCTAACAACGGTGCGGGGGGCAGGCGCCGCTTTCTGGAATCAGGGGAACCGGCGCGCGCGCTGCATCGCGGCGACCGCCTCGGTGAAGCCGGCGGCCCGGGCCTCGTCCAGTGCGCTGGTGAAGTCGTCGATTCGCGTCTTCAGGTGCGGGTCGGCGCCGTGGGCCAGCAGCAGGTGAATCGCCGGCGGGCTGCGCCGCGCCACGGCGTGGTGCAGGGCGGTCCAGTCGTTGATTCCCCGCTGATTCGGATCGGCGCCGGCGCGCAGCAGCAGGGCCAGGACGTCGTCGGCGTCGGGCCGGCCCGAATCGATCGCCACGAACAGGCTCGGGAAGCCGTCCAGGGCCTCGTAGTTGGGGTCGGCGCCCAGGTCGAGCAGCTGACGCACGAAGCGCAGCGGGGCGAGGTTGATGGCGGTGACCAGCGGCCAGTCGCCCAAGGCCAGCGCCATCGGCTGGGGCGTGTTGGGGAAGCTCTCGGGCCAACCGAGCGCAGCCTTCACGCCGGCCAGGTCGCCGGCGCGATAGGCGGCGGTCAGCTGCTGGAAGCGGCGATAGGTCTCGGCGCGGTCGTCGGAGGTCCCCACCGGGCCATCATACACCGCGAGGACCGGAAGGCCGCCTCAGGGCGCCCACTCGGTGGTGATCTGGTCCACCTCCGGGCGCACGCGCTCGAGCGGCGCCTCGGTGGGCGTGCCGATCAGCACCACGCCGGCCACCCGTTCGTTCTCGGCCAGGCCGAGGATGGCGGTGGCCTTGGGGTCGTAGCTGTACCAATCGGTGATCCAGTTGGCGCCGTAGCCCATGGCGGTGGCGGCGATCAGCAGGTTTTCGCAGACCGCGCCGGACGACAGGAGCTGCTCCCAGGCGGGAATCGGGCTGTCGGTGACGCGCGACACCACCACGATCGCGAGGGGCGGGGCCTTCAGCTTGAACAGGACGCTCGCGGCCTTCTCCGGATCCGGGCGGCCCTTCGCCAGCTGCTCGTAGCGCGCCGCCAGCTCGGCCTTGGCCTTGCCGCGCACCAGGATGAAGCGCCAGGGGAACAGCTTGCCATGGTCCGGCGCGCGGACGGCCAGGCGCAGCAGGTCGTCGAGCTCGCGGCCTTCGGGCGCGGGCGCGGCGAGCGTCTGGGGCGAGGACGAGCGGCGCAGGGCCAGCAGTTCCAGGGCCTCGGGATGGACCTGGCCGAACGGCGTCGGCTTGCCGAATTCTGGGGGCGCGGGGACACGGGCGGACAAACAGGGCCTCACGAGGAAGTCATTGAGTTGCGACAGCTATAGGCGGGAGAGAGCGGTTGGCAAACCCTGGCGCAAGGGGGCGCGGAGCCCCATGTAGAGCGCGGCTTCGTTTGCGCTACCGCTTTGCTCGTTGAGCACGAGGCTCGATTTGGCGCAGATCGTGTTACAATCAGCCCCAAGGTCCGGCGCAGACCGGCGAAAGGCGGACGTCCATGAGCATCCAACTGGAACTGGTCGAACCGGATTCCGCGCCACCGGTGTGGGCGGCCCTGCGCAATCAGGCCGAGGCCGCGGCGCGGGCCGAGCCGGCGCTCTATTCCATGCTCAACTCGGTGATCCTGCAGCACGACCGCCTGGCCGACGCCCTGTCGTACCAGCTGGCCGTGAAGCTGGCCTGGCACGAGCTGCCGGCCATGAACCTGCGCGAGCTGTGCGACGAGGCCTATGACGCCGCCCCGGATATCGTGAAGGCCGCCGAGGCCGACATGAAGGCGGTCTACGAGCGCGATCCGGCCTGCAAGGGCTATCTGCAGCCGTTCCTGTTCTTCAAGGGCTTCCACGCCCTGCAGTCGCACCGCCTGTCGCACTGGCTGTGGAGCCGCGGGCGCGAGACCCTGGCCTTCTACCTGCAGAGCCGCATGTCGGAGACCTTCCAGATCGACATCAACCCGGCCGCCCGCATCGGCCGGGGTGTGTTCGTCGACCATGGCACCGGCATCGTCATCGGCGAGACCGCGGTGGTCGGCGACGACGTCTCGATGTTGCACGGGGTGACCCTGGGCGGCACCGGCGCGGTGCGCGGCGACCGCCACCCGAAGATCGGCAAGGGCGTGCTGCTGGGCGCCGGGGCCAAGGTGCTGGGCAACATCACCATCGGCGAGTACGCCAAGATCGCCTCCGGCTCGGTGGTGCTGAAGCCGGTGCCGCCGCATTGCACAGCCGCCGGGGTGCCCGCCCGCCTGGTCAACTGTCCGACCTGCCCGGAGCCGGCGCGCAGCATGGACCATACCCTGGCCGACGTGGTCTACGACTACGTGATCTGAGGTCCACAGCGAGGCGAATTCGACGTCCCGCCTGTTTCCCGCAACGTGGAAAGGCATTAGGGTCCGCCTGCTTCGCGGCTCGTCCGCGACCTGTCTGTTTTTTTGCTGAAATGAGAGGTCCGACGTGAAGGACACTGATGCCAAGCGCGTCGAATCGCACCTGCGCCGCACCTTCGGCAACACCGCCATCAGCCTGAAGCCGCGGCCCAAGCAGAAGGACTCCTGCGAGGTCTACATCGGCGACGAGTTCGTGGGCGTGGTCTACGAGGACGAGGACGAGGAAGGCTCGTTCATGTTCGAGATGGCCATCCTCAGCGAAGACCTGGTGGGATAAGCCTCACCGCCGCAATCTGCGCCAAGGCCGGTCCCTCTGGTCGAACGAACAGGCGGCGGCGGCATTGAGCATGGATGCTCGCTGAAAAAAGCTTCCCTGCGCTCGATTGCCTGATCGTCGGCGGTGGTCCCGCCGGTCTGACGGCCGCCATATACCTGGCCCGCTTCCGCCGCCGGCTGCGCCTGTTCGATGCGGGCGCCAGTCGCGCTTCGTGGATTCCGCGGAGCCACAATCTTCCCGGGTTTCCACGCGGACTCGAGGGCGGCGCCCTCCTGTCCGCGCTGCGGGACCAACTCGCGGTCTACGGGGCCGCGGCGGAAGACGGACGAGTGGACGACCTGCGCCCGGGCGCGAGCGGGTTCGAGGCGCTGGTCGACGGGGCGTGGGTCGGCGCAAAGACCGTCCTGCTCGCGACCGGCGTGGTCGAGATCATCGCGCCCCTGCCGCACGTCGCCGAGGCGATCCGCAGGGGCGAAGTCCGCGTCTGCCCGATCTGCGACGGCTTCGAGGCCGAGGGCCGCCGGGTCGCCGTCATCGGCCGAGGCGACCATGCCGGGCGAGAGGCGATTTTCCTGCGCACCTGGGCCCGGCAGGTCAGCGTCGTGCTGGAACCCGAGGACGAGCTTACGGCGGAGGTGGCGCAAGCGGTGGCCGCCAGCGGCATCCCGGTGATCCGATCCAGCTGGACCCTGATCGAGCTGTCGCCCGCGTGCGCAACGGTCACGTCGACGGATGGCCAGCGCGCGGAGTTCGACCTGATCTACTCCGCCTTTGGGGTGACGCCCCAAGTCAAGCTCGCGCGTCGCCTGGGCGCGGCTCTGGATGAAAGCGGACGCCTGACCGTGAGCGAACACCAGGAGACATCCGTGGCCGGCCTTTTCGCGGCCGGTGACGTCGTCCGCGGGCTGAATCAGATCGCGGTGGCGGAGGGGGAGGGGGCGGTGGCGGCGACCACGATCCACAACCGGCTTCCCCGCAACCCGTGCCTGCCCGAGCACACGGCCGAACACTCGCCGGCCCCGGCGCCCGACGCTGAACTGGAGCTTTGAGGTTGCGCCCGCCGGATCACCCCGGCGGGCCAGGGATGGCCGCTCGAACGAAAGCGGCGGCTAGAGCACGCCGAGCATACTGGCCACCAGCGGATGCCGGACGATGTCCACGTCGCGGAGGCGCACCACCGAAATGCCGCCCACGCCCTCGAGCCGGTCGGCCACGTCGCCCAGGCCCGAGACACCCGGCAGCAGGTCGGACTGGTTGGGGTCGCCGGTGATCACCATGGTCGAGTGCCAGCCCAGGCGCGTCAGCAGCATCTTGAGCTGCACGTAGGTGCAGTTCTGCGCCTCGTCGATCACGACGAAAGCGTTGTTCAGGGTGCGCCCGCGCATGAAGCCCACCGGGGCGATCTCGATGGCGCCCTCGGCCATCAGGGCCCGCACCCGCTTCATCGACAGGCGGTCCGACAGGGCGTCGTAGAGCGGCCGCAGGTAGGGGGCGAGCTTGTCCTCCATCTCGCCGGGCAGGAAGCCGATCGATTCGCCGGCCTCGACCGCGGGGCGCGACAGCACGATGCGGCCGACCTTGCCCGCTTCCAGGGCCTCCACGGCCTTGGCGATGGCCAGGTAGGTCTTGCCGGTGCCGGCCGGGCCGAGCGCCATGACCAGGTTGCGCTCGTCGATGGCGCGGATCAGTTCGGCCTGGCCGTCGGACTTGGCCTTGATGGTCTTCAGATAGCCCTGCTCGCGTCCGTCCTCGCCGTGGGCGGCGCCCAGGGGAGTCCACCCGCGCTCGATCGGCAGGCGGCGCACCTTGCCGTCGTCGTCGAATTGGCCCGGGTTGAACTCGCCTTCACGCACCATCCGCTTCAGGGCTCGCTTGGTCATCAGGGCCTCCAGAGGGCTTTGCCGTCGCTCGGCAAGAAAAAAGGGCGAGACCGCGATGGCCCGCCCTTCAGGGAGAGGAAATGGGGAGAGGAAGGCCGGCGCCGTGCGCCAGAGCTCGAAGGCGACGAGCCAGGCGGGCTTGCGAACAAGGGCGGCGAAGAGCACCGCCGGGACAGTTCAGGTGACGCCATCATCCCCACTCGAAGGACCGGGCCCGCACGCCGGGGCCCGTCGAATCGTCCAACACAGGCTATGCTAGCGTGGTTTCTGAATGATTAAGCAAAAGAATTGGTGAGTGGCGGGTCAAGGCTTCGCGCAAATTTCACCCGGTCGTCACAAATATAAAATGTAGAATGTGCGCCGAATATTGCTCCGGCGCAGGATGAAGGCCGCGGATGCCGGCGGGGCGCGAGGGCGCCGCTGAAACCTGACCGAGTTCAGCAGCTAAGGTCCGATTCCGGAAGCGGATATCATGTCGCGGCCGGCGAAGCCGCGCGGGCGCCCGATCGCTGGGCAGCCGAGGTTCAGGCGATCCTCTGGCCGTCCACCGTGGCCAAGCGCAGGGGGGCGGGGACCGGCTCGCCGCCGTCGGCGAAGGCGATCTGCTCCAGGAACAGGCGCTCGATCCTCTGGCCCTTCAGGCGGACCAGCGGGCTGGTCGGCTGATAGAGGCCGAGCAGGCGGTCGACCTGACCCTGGCGGCCGGCCAGGGGCGCGAGCAGAATCTCGAGGCGGGCCTCGGCGCCGGACAGGCTGCGGCCATAGGCGGAGGCGATCAGCGACCGGCGCCGGGCAACTGCAGCCTCGATGGCGGCCTGCAGTCGCGGGCGGTCATTGGGCGCCCAGAGGGACATGAAGCCCGAGCCCGCCAGGGCGTGACCGTGCAGGTCCTCCAGCAGGGCGCCGGCGAGGCGGAAGGCGTATGCCCCCACGCCCACGCGGCCGATCACGAAGGCCTGGGTGACCATCTCGGCGAAGGCCGCCGGATCGATGTTCGCCCGCAGCGGGCATCCGCCCTGGCCACGTTGACCTTCCCAGTACCCGAGCATGCGGGCCGTATTGGAATGGGACATTTCTTGTCCGCCCTGTTGCGCCCAATTGCGCATGGGGCTTGCAGGGAAGACCGGCGCCAGGCCTGTCCGGTGTCGAATCGGGACGCTTGCCGAGGTGGAGCGGGCCGCGGACGGCAAACCGGGTGCCACTCTTCCTCGGCCCGTTCTCTATTGCGCCGACGCCGCCTTGGTCTCCGGCGTCACCTGGAAGCGCCATTCCTTGCCCGGGACGAGCCAGGTGTTGGCGGCCTTCTTGACGTCGTCGATCGTGATCGACCGCAACTGGCTGATCTGGTTCATCACCACCTCCAGCTTGCGCGGCTCGGTCTGCGCGCCCTCCAGGCTGCCGATCCAGAACTCGTTGGTCTGCATGGCCTTCTGCAGGGACTCGATGCGCGGCAGCACGGCCCGCTTCATCTCGTCCTCGGTCGGGCCGCTGGCGCGCAGGTCGGCGGCGATCTTGTCGACCTGCTCGTAGAAGCCGGCGATCTTGGACGGCGGGATCTCCACCCGGGCGGCGATGTAGCCGTAGCCGGGGTACTCCTCGGAAGCCTCCAGGGTGGCGTTGGGCGAATAGGTGGCGCCCTGGGCCACGCGCAGGGTGTCGATCAGGCGCAGCTGCATGACGTTGACCAGCACGCGGATGGTGCGCGCGCCGCGCACGTCGGCGAACAGGTCGGTGGTCGGCCAGGCGGCCACGGCGTAGCCCTGGTCGGCGCGGCCCTTGTGCGTCTCGCTAACCGGCTGGGGCGTGGGCGCGGGGAACGACACCTTGCGCTCGCCGGCCGCGGGGGCGGCCTCCTGACGCTTGGGCAGGGCGCCGAAGGTCGAGGCGACCGCGGCCACCGCCTGGTCGACGGTGGTGTCGCCCACCACGATCACCTCCACCGGGCCATTGGCCAGATGCGGGCCGAACAGGCCCTGGAAGTCGTCGGCCTTGGTCGCGGCGATGGTCTGCTTGGAGGGGAAGGCCCAGCGCTGGTCGTTGTTGTGCATCAGCCGCGACAGGTCGCGCCCGACCACGCCCTGGGCGGTGGCCTCCATCTGGTCCTGCAGGGTCATGGCGTAGGTCTGCATCCGGCCGAAGGCTTCCGGACGGAAACCGGGGTCGACCGCATAGGCGGCGAGGATCTGCATCTGGGGCGCCAGGTCGGCCGGGCGGGTGGTGCCGCCCAGGGTGAAGGCGTTGTCGTCGATGCCGAACGAGGCGCCGACGATGCGCTTGGTCATGATCTGGTCCAGCTCCTCGGCCGTGACCTTCTTCAGGCCGCCCTCGATCAGGGCGCCGGAGGCCCAGGCGGCGCTGGGCTTGTCCTTGGGCAGGTCGAGGCGGCCGTCGCCGATGCGCACCTGCACCTGCACCTGGTCCTTACGGAAGTCGGTGGGCTTGACCGTCAGGCGCACGCCGTTGGCGAAGCGGATGAAGGTGGCGCCGATGTCGTCGCGGGTCCTGCGCTCCGCCACCTGGCCGGCGGGGCCGAAGGAGTCGTAGGGCCAGGTCTTGTCAGCCACGGCCTCCGGCGCGGTCACCGCGGCGGAATCGGCGGCCTTGAAGGCGGCGAGCACCGCGCCGTCGCCGCCCTCGACCGGCGTCGAGGTGGCCAGGAACACCAGCGGACCCGAACCCGAGAAGGCCGTGCGCAGGGCGGCGTTGACCTCGTCGGCCTTCAGCCCCTTCACGAAGTCCTCGTAGAGCGCCAGGTCCTGGGCCGGATCGGTGACGATGAGCTTGTCGTCGAGCGAGCCGACGATGCCGGTGGCGAGGTTGGGCGTGCGGCGCGTGGCCTGGCCGGCGGCGCGCTCCTTGAGGCTGGCGCGCAGGTCCTCGATCTCGCGGTCGAGCTCGCCCTGCAGCACGCCGTACTGCACGACGCGTTTCTGTTCCTTCACCGCCGCGTCGAGCGCCTTCTTCCACTCGGTCCCGTTGGCGTTGATGTTCAGGCCGGCGACCCTGGCCGAATGGGTCTCGTCGCCGGCGAAGCCGCCGGCCGCCAGGAACGGCGGGGAATCGCTGCGGGCGATGCGGCCCAGGCGCCGGTTCAGCACCGCCATGCCCAGGCGCTCGATGGTGTCGCGCCGCCGCTTGGCCCGGGTGTCGGGCGAGCGGTCGGCCGGCTTTTCCCAGAGGAGCTGGAGCGAGGTCTGCAGGCCCGGCTCGTTGTAGACCTTGGCTTCGAGCCCGCGCTTCTCGGGGGCGCCCAGCTGTGGCTCGGGGCCGACCGGATGGGCGTTCTTCCAGTCGCTGAAGCTCTTCTTGACCTTGGCCTCCATGGCGTCGACGTCGAAGTCGCCGACGGCGATGAAGGTGGCGCGCTCGGGCCGGTAATACTTGTCGTAGAGATCGGCGATCAGGCCGTGGGTGGCGTTCCGGATCACCTGTACCTGGCCGATCGGCAGGCGCTTGGACAGCAGCTGGTTGGGGAAGAAGAAGGCCGCGCGGGCCTTGTACGACCGGTAGCTGGGATCGTCGCGCACCCGCTCCTCGGACAGGACCACGCCCTTCTCGCTGTTGATCGAGGTCTGCGGAATGGTCAGCTCGCCGGCGATGTCGCGCATCAGCAGCAGGCCGGTGTCGAGGCTCTCGTTGTCGGCCTTGGGCAGGTCGAACTTGTAGATGGTCTCGGTGAAGTCGGTCGAGGCGTTGGTGTCGGCTCCGAAGGCCAGGCCGATCCGCTCGAGCCGCTTGACCATCTCCCCGGTGGGCACGTGGGTCGAGCCGTTGAAGGCCATGTGCTCCAGGAAGTGGGCGAGCCCCTGCTGGTCGTCGCGCTCCATCAGCGAGCCGGCGTCGAAGCGCAGGCGGAACGAGGCCTGGCCCGAGGGCGTGGCGTTGTGCATCAGGGCGTAGCGCATGCCGTTGGGCAGGCGGCCGAAGCGGATCAGCGGGTCGGGTTTCAGGTCCGAGGTCTCCTGCGGCCAACCCACGCCGCCGGCCTGGGTCGCCGTCTTGCCCGCCGTCTGGGCCACCGCGGCGGCAGGAGTCAGGCTCGGCCCGACCAGCAACGCCAGGGATGCGGCCGAGGCGAGGGCGATACGCTTGGATTTCATGGAGAGAGACAAGCTTTCGGGAGGTTATGTAATTGTCATCGCACCTTCGCCGCGACTTGGGGCCTTAGCAAGGCGTGATGCGCGTCCGAATGAGTCGCGGCGGAAACATTGTGGAGACGCGGTGGCGCTCGCCCGTTATGCAATGCGCCGCGCGCACGAAGGCGCGGCCGGAGCCTTACACAGTGCAGCAGCAAAGGGAGCCGCCACTCAAGGGACCTTGGCCGGTGTGGACCATCGCCGGGGCAATCCTGGCGTCCTATGCCGCCCAGAGCTTGCTGCTGAGCGACCAAGGCGCGCTGTTCTTCGCCCTGGTCCCCGCCGACCTCGCCCGCGGCCGTTGGGCGCCGCTGTTCACCGCCCTGTTCATCCACGGCGGCTGGGCGCATGCGGGGATGAACGCCGTGGGCGCCCTGGCCTTCGGCACCCCGGCGGCCCGCTACCTCGGGCTCCGGGCGAAGGGCGTGCTCGGCTTCTTCCTGCTGTTCCTGGTCTGCGGCCTGATCGCGAACCTGGGCTACGCCCTGCTGCACTGGCGCGATCTGGCGCCCATGGCCGGGGCGTCCGGCGCGGTCTCGGGCCTGTTCGGCGCCGCCATGCGCCTGGTCGACCAGGGTCGGCGCCTGTCGCCGCTGCGGGCCCGGTCGGTGGTCGCCGCCACCGTCGCCTGGATCGTGATCAACGCGGTGATGGGGACGCTGGGCTACGCGCCCGGCATCGGCGAAGTGCAGATCGCCTGGGAGGCCCACATCGTCGGCTATTTCGCCGGCCTGCTGTTGATCGGCCCGTTCGCCGCCCTGTTCGGCCAGGCCGCGCCGCCCGAAGACCTGGGCGAGGATAGTGACGCGTCAATCCAAAGCGAAGACTAATCCACCTTAGAATTTGCCCCTCCGGCCGAAACGCGGGAAGCTGTCATGACTGGCGCGACCGCAATAACGGAGGATACTACCGATGCTGGTTTCGCAGATCCTAAAGCTGAAAGGCTCTGCCGTTTACACTTGCTCGCCGCTCGAAACGGTAGCGGCGGCGGCGTGCGTACTGCATTCGCGGCGCGTCGGCGCGCTGGTGGTGATGGATGAAGGCGACCACGTGGTGGGCATGTTGTCCGAGCGCGACATCGTGCGGGTGATCGCCCAACAGGGGCACATGGGCCTGCAGGCCCCGGTGTCCAGTTGCATGACCCGGGGGGTGATCTATGCCGATCCGACGGAGACGGTGGCCGACCTGATGACGCGCATGACCGATCGCCGCATCCGTCACCTGCCGGTGTGCAGAGACGATCGGCTGGTGGGCATCGTCTCGATCGGCGACCTGGTGAAGACCAAGATCGCCGAGGCCGAGCACGAGGCCGAGGAGCTCAAGGCCTACATCGCCCAGGGATAGGGCCCAAGGCCTACACGGTCGGCCGTTCGGAAAAGCCGCCGAGGCCCTCGTCCTCGGCCGGCTGGCGCTCGACCACGTGGACCGCCGCGGCGGGCGGACCGCTCCAGCAGGCCTCGACCATCGCTTCGACGTCGGCTTCGGGGCCGGCGGCGACCAGTTCCACCGAGCCGTCTTGGCGGTTGCGCACCCAGCCGTCGAGCCTCAGACGGCGCGCCTCGCCTCGCGCCCACCAGCGGTACCCGACACCCTGGACACAGCCCTTGATGATCAGGCGCACGGCGATCCGGGCCATGGGGGCGCTCCTCTTCGCTTGGCGACCTAACCCGGTCGGAGCCCTGCCGTGAGGATGCCGACCAGTCGCCGGGCGCTGGCTTCCCAGCCGGGCTGATCGTACCCGTGGCTGAGGCCCACCAGAAGGCGGAAGAGGTCGTCCGCCGTCACGTCGGGACGAAAGGCGCCGCGTTCCATCGCCGCCCTCGCCAAACGGTCCAGGGCGCCGCGGATCGCCGGGCCTGAGGCGGCGTAAGCGGCTGCGCCGTCGCCTTCGGTCGAGGCCCGCAGAGCCGGGCCGATCACCCGCTTGGCGCCCAGGTAGTCGATCAGCAGGTGCAGCCAGGCCTCGAGCGCCGCCACCGGCTCGTGCTCGGCCAGCAGGGCGTCGGCCGCCGCCGACAGCTGGTCGACCTCGCGCCGATAGACCGCCGCCAGCAGAGCGTCGCGCGTGGGGAAGTGCCGGTAGAGGGTGCCGATGCCCACCCCCGCCCGGCGTGCGATCTCCTCCAGCGAAGCCTCGGCGCCGGCGGCGTTGAACACGGCCTTGGCCGCCTCGAGCAACTGCTCCCGGTTGCGCAGACTGTCGGCCCTCGGCCTGCGGCTCTTCTGGCTGGCGTCGGTCACGCGGCTTTCGTCCCGGGCGGTTCTTGCAAAACGGAGGCTGTCTCCGTATATAATCGGAGGATGCCTCCGGTTCATATGGATGACCGGAGGCCCCTCGGCAATTCCTCTTGTGTGGAGCGCTTCCCATGTCCGGATCCTTCGGGCCCCAATCCACGACCGACGACGTCCTGCAAGGCTTCGACCTGAAGGGCGCCCGCGTGCTGGTGACCGGCGTCTCGGCCGGTCTCGGCCTCGAGACGGCTCGGGCCCTGGCGGCCCATGGCGCGGCCGTGATCGGAACCGCGCGCGACCTGGGCAAGGCGGGGAGGGCGCTGGCCGGGGCGCGGGCGGACGCGGATGCGGGCGGCGGAAGCATCGACGTAATTGAACTCGACCTGGCGGACCTGAAAAGCGTGCGCGCCGGGGCCGATCGGTTGCTGGCCGACGGGCGGCCGTTCGACCTGATCATCGCCAATGCCGGGGTAATGGCGACGCCCTTCGGCAAGACGGCTGACGGCTTCGAGACCCAGTTCGGGACCAATCACCTTGGCCACTTCGTGCTGGTCAACCGGCTGAGGCCGCTGCTGCGGTCCGGATCGCGGGTGGTGATGCTGTCCTCGTCGGGCCATCGCTATTCGGACGTGAATCTGGAAGACCCCGGCTTCGAGCGCACCGAATACACGCCCATGGGGGCCTATGGCCGGTCGAAGACCGCCAACATCCTGTTCGCCGTGGAGTTCGACCGCCGGTACAGGGACAGGGGCGTGCGCGCCACGGCGGTGCACCCCGGCGGCATCCAGACCGAACTGACGCGCCACATCGACCCTGAGGTGATCCGGCAGACGATCGAGCGCCTGAACGCCAACCGTCCGCAAGGCGAGGCGGAGTTCGCCTGGAAGACCATTCCCCAGGGCGCGGCAACCTCGGTGTGGGCGGCCGTCACGGCGCCGGCGGACCTCGTGGGCGGGCTCTATTGCGAAGACTGCCACGTGGCCGCCCTGACCACCGCCGATGAGAACTCCCGCGAGGGTGTACGGGCCTATGCGCTCGATCCCGAACGCGCCAGGGCTCTGTGGGCCAAGAGCGAAGAGATGGCGGGCGAGCGCTTCTGAAGGTCAGGTGAGGGCGATGACCGACGCGGTGCGTGCGCCCGAGGGATCGCCGGCGGCCTCGGCCAGGGTGTAGCCCTCCAGCACCTCGGCCGTGGCGTCGCGCGCCCTCCGCAGCGCCGGGCGCAGGGCGCAGGTGTCGAGGTCGGGGCAGTCGTCGCACTTGCGGAACGCCATCTGGCTGACGCAGGGCGCCAGGGCCAGGGGGCCGTCGATCACCCGGATCACCTCGGCGAAGCTGATCTCGGCCGCGGGCCGGGCCAGGACATAGCCGCCGAACTTGCCGCGCCGGCTGAGCACCAGCCCGCGGCGCGAGAGCTCCAGCAGAATCGCCTCGAGGAACTTGCGCGGCGCATCGGCCCGCGCGGCGATCTCGCCGGCGGTGAGTTGCGGCTCCTCGGCCCGGGCCAGTTCGACCAGGGCGCGGAGGGCGTAGCGGGCTTTCTGCGACAGCATCCCTATCGAATAAGGGGCGCGGAGGGCGGCGGCAAGCCGTTCGCCCTGGAGGGCGGGTCTGAAAGAGCGGCGTTTTATATGCGCCGACGGACGATTTGGCCTTGTGCAGTCCATCGGGGACGCTAAATAGCCGCCCGTCAGCGACACGCCGATCACTGCAACGCCCCTCCGGCGGCGGACGCAGTTCTTTTGCGCCGAAGTCTTCGGGTGAGGGTGAAAGAATAGTTTTGGCGGGTCGATGATACAGGACTGTCCTGCATGAAGGCCTTGTCCTGGCCGGCGACGGCGCGGCGACGAAGAGGAGGGGCTCGAAAAGCCCTTGATTTTTCCGTCACCCGCGTATAGGTTCCGGTTCTTCAATCGAATCGCTACGGACCTATGAGGGAAGCCCCTCGGCAGCCCGCAGTGATTTTTGCGCTCTGATCCGGCCTTGGCCGTAGCGGATCGCTCCTCAAAACCGGGGTTCCCGGCGGCGAGAAAAAAGCTCGAAAGAGCCGATTGACACGGAAAACCGAGGCGACTAGATAGCCGCCTCCGCCGACACCGGGCGCTAAACGGTGGGACCGGTTCGCCGGTTCGGGTCTTTGACATCGTTGATTTGGAAAGAGAAACGCAGGCGGCGGCGTCCTGGCGATGACCCTATGGGTCATCTCGACGCTGACAATTGCGGTCTCTTGAAGACACCATGAAATCCGACCGGCTCTAGGGCTGGTTGGTTCGAATGGGAACTCGTCAATAGACTACGCAATGCACAACGCCCACGGGTCTTCGGACTTGTGGAACGATGTCAGACGTCAACTCAACCTGAGAGTTTGATCCTGGCTCAGAGCGAACGCTGGCGGCAGGCCTAACACATGCAAGTCGAACGGATCCTTCGGGATTAGTGGCGGACGGGTGAGTAACA
>Ga0310811_10006920_pt1 | contig 14490 bp, 16 predicted proteins | sample YCmetagenome_FD_207642 | JGI IMG/M metagenome (GOLD analysis project Ga0310811, IMG submission 207642) | Soil microbial communities from experimental microcosm in Duke University, North Carolina, United States - YC | ecosystem: Engineered > Artificial ecosystem > Soil microcosm > Unclassified ...
GCGCCGGAGGCCTGGAAGCCGAACATCCGGGGCTTCTTGGACGCGAGTCCCAGCGAGAAGTACTGCTGGTACCCCATCCAGTACGCCGTGATGTTCCCGGCGTTGCCGACCGGCAGGCAGTGGATGTCAGGTGCGTCGCCGAGCGCGTCCATGATCTCGAACGCCGCCGTCTTCTGGCCTTCGAGCCGGTCCGGGTTGACCGAGTTCACGAGCGCGACCGGGTAGTCGATCGATAGCTTGCGGGCCAGCTCAAGGCAGTCGTCGAACGAGCCGTCGACCTGCAGCAGCTTGGCGCCGTGCACGAGCGCCTGGGCCAGCTTGCCGATCGCGATCTTGCCCTTCGGCACGAGGACGGCGCAGGTGAGGCCGGCCCGCGCCGCGTAGGCGGCCGCCGAGGCGGAGGTGTTCCCGGTCGAGGCGCAGATCACCGCCTTGGCCCCCTGGGCGGCGGCCACGGTGATCGCGGTCGTCATGCCCCTGTCCTTGAACGACCCGGTCGGGTTGAGGCCTTCTACCTTCAGGTAGACCTCGCAGCCCGTGCGCGCGGAAAGCACCGGTGCGGGAAGCAGCGGCGTGCCGCCCTCCTGCAGCGTCACGGGGGTCATCCCCGCCGTGATCGGGAGCCGGTCGGCGTACTCGGTGATGATGCCACGCCACGGCGCACGCGCCCCGGTGACGGCCGGTGCCGATGAACCGGTCATTGGTCTTCCTCTCCTTCGACCCGCATCACGCTCGCCACTGCCCGGACGACCGGCAGCGCTTGGAGTTCGGAGATCGTCGCGGCTAGGTCGGCGTCCCGCGCCTCGTGCGTGACGATGACAAGCAGCGCGTCCTCGCCCCTGCTGGTCTGCCGCACCGCCTGGATCGAGACGCCGTGCCTGGCGAACGCCTCGGCGACAGGTGCGAGCACACCCGGCTTGTCGGCGACGTCCAGTGATACGTGGTACCTGGTCAGCGTATCGCCCATCGGGCGGACCGGCAGCTCAGCGTACGTGGAAAGCTCAGGGCCGCGGGTTCCGGCGAGCCGGTTGCGCGCCACGGCAACGACGTCGCCGAGCACGGCGGCCGCCGTCGGGGTGCCGCCTGCCCCGGCGCCGTAGAACATCAGGCTCCCGGCGGACTGCGCCTCGACGAAGACCGCGTTGTATGCGCCGCCGACCGCGGCCAGGGGGTGCGAGCGGGGGATCATCGCCGGGTGCACGCGCACCGCCACGCCGTCACCTGACCGCTCGCAGATCGCGAGCAGCTTGACGATCCGGCCCAGGGTCTTCGCCGACGCGATGTCGGCCGCGGTCACCTCGGTGATTCCCTCGCGGTACACGTCGGCGGCGGTGACCCGGGTGTGGAACGCGAGCCCGGCCAGGATCGCGGCCTTGGCGGCCGCGTCGAACGCCTCCACGTCGGCCGTCGGGTCGGCCTCCGCGTAGCCGAGCGACTGCGCCTCCTCCAGCGAGTCGCCGAAGTCCGCGCCCGAGCTGTCCATCCGGTCGAGGATGAAGTTCGTGGTGCCGTTGACGATGCCGAGCACCCGGTGCACCGTGTCGCCGGCGAGGGACTCGCGGAGCGGCCGGAGGATCGGGATCGCGCCGGCCACGGCCGCCTCGTAGTACAGGTCCGCGCCGAACGCCCGCGACGCCGCGTGGATCTGCTCCCCGTGCTCCGCCAGCAGCGCCTTGTTGGCGGTCACGACCGACTTGCCCTGCTCCATCGCGGCGAGGATGAGCGACCTGGCGGGCTCGATGCCGCCGATCACCTCGATGACGAGGTCCACATCGGGGCGCGTCGCGAGGCCTATCGCGTCGGTCGTCAGCAACTCGGGGTCGATGCCCTGGCGAGGGTGTGACATCCGCCGCACCGCGATTCCGGCCAGCTCAAGCCGCGCGCCGGTTCGCACGGCGAGGTCGTCGGCCTGCTCGCCGAGCAGCCGCGCGACCTGCGTGCCGACGACGCCGCAGCCAAGCAGCGCGACACGCAGTACTTTGCCAGGTTTGTCCGCGTAGTCGGTCATCCCACGTCCAATCGCAGCAGGTCATCCAGTGTCTCGCGACGGACGATCTCCCGTGCCGCCCCGTTGGCCACCGCTACCACACCGGGGCGCGGCATGTGGTTGTAGTTCGACGCGAGCGACCGGCAGTACGCCCCGGTTGCCGCGACGGCGAGCAGGTCGCCTGGTGCGAGGTCGGCGGGCAGGTAACAGTGCCGGACCACGATGTCGCCGCTCTCGCAGTGCCTGCCCACCACGCGGGACAGCATCGGCGGGGCGCTTGAGGACCGGGACGCGAGCACGCACGTGTACTCCGCGTCGTACAGGGCGGTGCGGACGTTGTCGCTCATCCCGCCGTCCACGCTGACGTAGGTCCTGATTCCGTCCACGTCCTTGATCGTGCCGACTTCGTACAGGGTCACGGTGGACGGCCCCACGATGCCCCGGCCCGGCTCGATCGTCAGCCGGGGCGCCGGGATGCCAAGCGTCAGGCACTGGGACGCTACGATCGCGCGCAGCCCGGCCGCGAGGACCTTCACCTCGGGAGCGTCGTCATCTGGCACGTACGCGATGCCGAACCCGCCGCCGAGGTCGAGTTCGGCCACGTGGACTCCGTGCTCGCGGTGGATCCGCCCGGCCAGTTCAAGCACGCGGTGGGCCGCCACCTCGAAGCCGCCGGTGTCGAAGATCTGGGAGCCGATGTGCGAGTGCAGCCCGGCGAAGTCAAGCTGCGGGAGTGCCAGCACGCGGCGGACCGCTTCGTCGGCGGCACCTGAGGCGAGCGAGAAGCCGAACTTCTGGTCGTCGTGCGCGGTGGCCATGAACTCGTGCGTGTGCGCCTCGACGCCGGTTGTCACCCGCACGAGGACGCGCGGCCGCGTGCCGAGTGCCTCCGCGTGGTAGGCGAGCCGGGCGATCTCCTCGTAAGAGTCGACCACGATGTGCCCCACGCCAGCGGCCACCGCCTGCTCGATCTCGGCAGGCAGCTTGTTGTTGCCGTGCAGGGTGATCAGCGCCGGGTCCACCCCTGCCGCCAGTGCGACCGCGAGCTCACCGCCGGTGCAGACGTCGACGCCGAGGCCTTCCTCGGTGACCCAGCGGAGCACGGCGCGGGAGCAGAACGCCTTCGACGCGTAGTACACCTGGGCGTCCTCGCCGAACGCGTCCACGTACTCGCGGGCACGGCTCCGCACGTCCGCCTCGTCCATGATCATCGCTGGCGTGCCGAACTCCTTCGCCAGGTCGCGGACGTCGATGCCGCCGAGCGTCAGGATCCCGCCGACGCGCTGTGCGCCGCGCGGCCAGATCGCCGGGTGCAGCGCGTTCAGGTCCTCAGGCGCTGTCGGCGGGTGGTCGGCGGGCAGCACGTCCCCATGACGCGGCCCAGCCGGGTGGGCGACACGGCTCACAGCTTTGCTCCCCTGTTGTCTTCCGGGGGGACGACCCCCGTACCCCCGCTGTCCTCGCGGCCGGGCCCGATGGCAAAAACCGCCATCGTATCGGGCCCGGCCGCGAGGACGGGAAGTACTCGTTATTGGTCTTATATGCGGTCTGGCGCGCTAACTTCGAGCAGCCCGAGTCCGGCAGCGAGGCCGGTCCGCGCCGCCGCGGCCAGGGCCAGTCTGCCACTTCCGGGCGCGGCTTCCTTACCCCGCCCGGTCCCTCCCGTTCCTGGGTGGCTCGCGGAACTCAGGACGTCAACGGTGACGCTGGCCAGATCCTCCAGGTAGCGGGCGAACTCGTCGGGCCGGCCACGGCGCGCGGCAGTGGCGACCCGTTCGGGGAGCCACGACAGCGCGTCCAACAGTGCCAGCTCGCCCGGATCCGCGGGCAGGCATGGCGGGACCGCCTCCGTACCAGGTGTGACCGCTGTTGAGGAGGTAACAGCCCAGCGCAGCCCGGACGCGGCGCGGGCGTGCGCGTACCTCACAGCATAGGCGGGATTGCCAGGGAGATGCCTCGCGATTATTTCCTGATCGACGTCCAAGGGCTTGCCGGGGATGGCCCTGGCCAGGGTAAACAGGACCGCGTCCCGCCCCGCGAAGGCCACGGCCCGCGCCACTCCGCTGCCGCGATCGGTGGTTACCGAGGGTGAAGCATGAACTCGTTCTGCGGATGGGAATTCAGCAACCGTCGCGCCCGCCGCGGCGGCGAGACGGGCGGTCAGCCGCACGGCGAGTGCCGCTCTTGCCTTTTCCCACGTGGGAGAGGCCAGCGGGTCGCCGACGGGTGCGGCGGGGACGGTCTGGCCGGCGAGGGCGTCGCTGGTGACGCAGGCGGGGCCCGCGCTTGTGATGCTGTCCGCGACGGCGGTGAGGGCTTCGGGAGAGACGGTGATCGTGAGGTAGCCGGGGCCGGTGACTTCGGCTGTGGCTATCCAGGGCAGTTGGGCGAGGCTCCCCGCTAGGGTTTCGGCGGTTCCTCGGGGGCTTGGGCTCAGGGTGAGCGCGACGCTGGCGGCGTACTGGCCGGGAACTCCGGTCGGGCGCAGGCCTGGGTCCTGGGCTGGCGGGAACCCCGCGGCGGCGACCGCGCGGGCGATCGCGCGCCGCAGGTCCCTGGAGATCACCTGCTCAGGTTACGAGTACTGCAGAACCACCGCGCGGGTCGACGCTGAATTACTCGCGTTGAATGCGGTGCCGCCGGTTATCGCCGCAGCGGTGCCGGGGATGCGGGAGACCGAGTTGCTCGCGGTCGGCAATCCCGTGGAGCCGGGCAGGAACAGAAGGGTGACCTTGCCGGCGGAGTAGTGAAAGAGGCGGTTGGGCCCTTCCGGGTTCTGGGCGGAAATCCACAGGCCGCCCGTGCCGTCGGACGCGGCTTGCTGGCCAACCGAGCTGATGAACCCGCCCACGCCCGCCCTGCTCCAGGCGCGGCCGTTGTAGTGCAGGATCACCCCGTTGCCGATGTGCGGGCCGAGGGGGCCGTCACCGATCGCGTAGACGTTGTTGGCCGCGAGCGCGATGATCCCGGTCAGGACGGGGCTGGTGTACTCGCCGGGTGTCTTCGCCGGGAACAGGCCGGCGACGTTAACCTGCGTCCACTTCCGGCCGTCGAAGTGCGCGATCGTCGTGCCGGCGTAGGCCCAGACGTTCCGGTCATTGACCGCGGACCCGCCCTGGAAGGCAGCGGTGACCTGAGTCCAGCCGCGCCCGTTGAAGTGGAACACGCCCTGCGGGAGCTTCGTGGTCTTGTTGGTCAGGCCGCCGAATGCCCACACGTCGCTTGGGCTGAGCACGGACAGCGCGGTCACCTGGCCGGGGAAGGACTTCATCGTCGACCACTTGCGGCCGTTCCACCGGTCCACGTGCGTCCCGGTGGCGGTGCGGTAAGCGGCCCAGACGTTGCCCGGCGAGGTCGCCTGGGCGACGTTAACCGTGCCGGTCTTCTCGGGCAGCGCGACCTTCTTCCACGTGGTGCTGCCGGTGCGCTCATAGGCGATCGCGCTGCTCGACAGGAACGCCCAACCGGAGGTCGTGCCGGTCGCGACGACGGTTTCCACCGTATTCGAGGGCGTTTTGCCGCCTGGCAAAGAGAGGATCGTGTGCCAAGTGGGTGTGTGTGCGACCGCGGCGTTGGCCGTCGTGGCGGCATAGGCGGCTGTCGCCACGCTTGCCGCGAGGACACCGCTCACGCCGAGAACCATGGAAATCCGGGTTGGCTTGCGCCTCATGACCGTGATCGCCCCATTCTTCGCTGGTTTGTGGTGCTCACGGATATTGAGACGCCACTGCGGGGCGATGGTTGCTTTCTTGGCGCGAAAGTTGGTCTCTGCTAACCGTTCTACGGCTGTGGCGTCGCCTTTGGTGGCGCGCCCTTGGTGTCGCCTCAGACAGGCGGTGCGCCGGCGAGCTGGCGGACCACCCGGATCATCTCACCGGGATCGAAGGGCTTGGTCAGGTAGGCATCGGCACCGACGTTCGTCCCGCGGGCGATGTCATCTTCCTGCGCGCGGGCGGTGATCAGCACGACCTTGATGTGGGCGGTCTCCGGCGACTTGCGAAGCTGGACCGCGGTTTCCCAGCCGTCAAGGCGCGGCATCATCACGTCAAGCGTGATCACGTCAGGCTCGATCGCCTGCACCCTGTCCAGGCAGTCCTGCCCGTCTACAGCTGTCGCCACGTCGAACCCCTCAAGCTGCAGGTTCACCGCGATCAGCTGCCTAATCACCTCATCGTCGTCAACGACGAGGACCCGCCCCAAACCTTGCGTCACACTGGGTGAGGGTACCTGGTTTGGGCGCCTCGCGCCTAAGGAGCATGATCATCTACGCCACGCTTGTCACAGGCACCGCCGTGGACTGGTAGCCTTTCTCCGTTAGCGAGCCCCCATAGCTCAGGGGATAGAGCACTGGCCTCCGGAGCCAGGTGCGAAGGTTCGAATCCTTCTGGGGGCACCTCGACAGCGAATACGAGAAAGCCCGGCTGACCTCAGTCAGCCGGGCTTTTGCATGTCAGCTTTGGTGTAGAGGACCTCGCGGGCCTGTTCGGCGGCGCGGGCGATGCTCTCGCTGACGAAGTCGAGGAAGCGGGCGATGTTCTCAAGGCGGGCGGCGGCTGGGGTGCCGGGGCCGAGGATGGCGACGCCCTGTCGTGCGGTCTCCACCACGAGGGAGTTGGCCCGGGCGCTGGAGACCATCGCCTGGTACCAGAGGTCGTCGTCGACGACGTAGCGTTCGCGGCGGCGTTCGTCGCGTTGCCGGCGGACGAGGTCCTGGCTTTCGAGGAACGTGATCGCCTTGGAGACGGACGCCGGGCTGACCTGGAGGTGCTGGGCCAGTTCGGACGCGGTGAGGCTGCCCGCGTCGGTGGTGTAGAGGGCGGCCAGCACCCGGGACATCATCTTGGGCAGGCCCGATTGCATGAAGACGGTGGTGAACGCCTCCTCGTACTCGCGTACGGCCTCGGCGTCGCGCCCGTGGGCCTGCGGGAGTGCCTGCGACCCCCGAGGCGCGGCCTGGCCGCGCCGGTGGGCGCGGCGTTCGGTGGCGCGGTGGGCCAGGTCGGCGCGGTAGGCGGTGGGACCGCCGTTCCGCATCACCTCGCGCGTGACCGTCGAGGTCGGGCGGTCGATGCGCCTGGCGATCTCCGCGTAGGCGAGGCCGTCGGCCAGCCCCAGCGCGATCTGCTGGCGTTCCTGCTGGGTGAGCCTGCCTCCGGGCATCGCGGCCTCCTTCACGTTCATTGACAGCCCTCAGCATAGCGTTCACCTTCATCCATTGCAACGGATACAGCCAAGCTAAGTTGCGTTAAGCTTCAGATCGTTGCAATGATTTCACAGTCTCTACCTGCTGAAATGTTAGTTAGACGCAACAACACCATTGCCAAAATATTGAACGCAACGTAGCGTTTCCGATGTCAGAAACAAACGGGCCGACGGAAGCAGGGGCCCGGCACACAAGGAGAACACCATGCACAAGTTCGACACCACCGCCCCGGTCACCGCCGTCGTCGACATCCCCGCCGGCCGGATCCAGCTCATCGCCGCCGACCGCGCCGACGCCACCGTCGAGGTCCGCCCCGCCGACCCGGCCAGCGGCCGCGACGCGAAGGCGGCCGAGCAGGTCACCGTCGAGTACGCCGACGGGGTGCTGCGGGTCGCGGCCGGCCCGGCGAAGCACCGGGTGCTGGGCAGCTCCGGGTCGGTCGAGGTGACCGTCCAGCTGCCGGCCGGCTCGCGGGCCGAGGCCACAGCGGCCAGCGCGGAGTTCCGCACCGTCGGGCGCCTCGGCGACGTCGCCTTCGACGGCCAGCAGGCCGCCGTCAAGGTCGACGAGGCCGCCACCGCTCGCATCACCATCCTGAGCGGCGACGTCACCGTCGGCCGGCTGGGCGGCGACGCGGAGATCCGCACCGCCAAGGGCGACATCCAGGTCACCGAGGCTACCGGCGGCACCGTCACCCTGCGCACCGACGACGGCGCCATCACCGTCGGCGCCGCCGCCGGGACCAGCGCGGCCCTGGACGCCGGCACCACCTACGGCCGGATCCACAACGCGCTGAAGAACAGCGACGGCACCCCCGCCCTGACCATCCACGCCACCACCGCCCGCGGCGACATCACCGCCCGCAGCCTGTGAGAACAGCGTCAGCAACGCCTGACCACAGGCCGGCCAGTTCAGGGCCGTCAGACCAACAGGTCTGACGGCCCTGAGCCGTTATGCCTGGACGGGATCAGCGCCGGTGACCACCAGGCGGCAGCGTAGGCAGCACGCAGCGGTACCCCGGCAGCAGCGGGACGACCTTGCGCCACTGGGTCGCGGACATCGGCAGCCCGTGGGTGAAGACGACCACCGGACCCGCCCCGCCGGTGTCGGCATAGTCGATGATCCCGGCCGACAGTTCGATGTGCGGCAACGTAGCCTCCCTTACCCGCTGGCGTCAGCCTCGAAATGCTGCCGCGCCCGCGCCATCTCGACGCGAACCTCCGCAGGCAGGCGCCGCCGGAACAGCGGTGCCAGCAGCCAGCGAAAGCCTGGCGCGAACCGGAACTGCAGCGATCGGATGACCTCCGTGCCGCCGGGAACTACGCGGCAGGCGAAGCTTGCCTCGAACCGGGCGACGGCGTGTCCGAGGCGGTTCGCTGGCAGCGGGGTCAACGCGATGTCAATCCGCTCGCCCGGAGTCAGCCGCATGGTCTGCTCCACCTTAGGCAGCCGCAGCCCGGCGATTTTCGGCCGGCACGCGAACTGGACCACGTCGCCATCGCGGCGCGACCACAAGACAGGAACGATCTTGTCGTCGACCTCGGCGTAGCCCTCGATGTCCAGCACGAACTCGAGAAACTCGGCTGGCTCGCACGGGATCGTCTCTGTTCTTACGACAGAAATGCTGCCCTCGTCCAGGCTTGGCCCTCGCATGCATTCAGCGTGGCCCGCAGCGAGCGGGCTGTCATCCAGCGGCAGGCGGCAGTTGCGGGTACGCCCGTCGTCGTACGCTACCGACCAGGGACGCCCCGTGGCGTAGACCCATTCACCGCTTCTCTACCGCTGTGCGGCGTTCGTTCACCGCGCGGTCACCGCGGCGAAAGCGATGATCGGATCATGATCGAGCTTCTTCAGGAGCGGCCGGGCGAGCGCCTGCCGCTCCAGGGTCCTGAAGTCGGCCGGCCGGATGCGCGCACCCGCACGACCAGGGTCTTGGTCGCTGGCGATCACGCGGAGCTGCAGCACTGCACCAACTACCTGCGGTTCCACATGGCCCGGCTCCGCCGGAAGCTCGAAGACAACCCGGCCCATCCCCGCCACCTGCTCACCGAGCACGGCATGGGCTACCGCTACCAGCCCCAGGGCATATAACGCCACGAAGGGATAGTGGATAGCTGTACACATCATCGGGGGTACAAATATCCACCATCCGGTCCGCCCTCCGGATTCGGCACCCAACAGGTGTTCCCGCCCCCAAGGAGGATGGCGTGGTTGCTGTGCGCCTGATGACGGAAAGTGACATTACGGCGGTATCCGCGATCCGGGTGACCGGCTGGCAAGCCGCTTACCGGGGGATGGTGCCGCAGGCCTACCTGGACGCCTTGTCCGTCGAGCACGACGCGGTCATGCGGCGCGAGCGGTTCCACCGTCAGTCGATCGCGGCGATCACCAATTTCGTCGCGACAGACGCGGAAAACGAGGTAGCGGGCTGGGCCTGTCTCGGCCCATACCGAGGGTCCGCCGCGGAAGGCCCCGCGGCGGGCGAACTGTATGCGATCTACGTGAAGCCCTCGCTCATCGGCACCGGGGTGGGGCGAGAGCTAATCCGCGCGGTCCACCAGCACGCAGCCGCCCGCGGGTTCCGTACCCTGCGCCTATGGGTGCTGCGCGACAACGCGAGGGCCCGCCGGTTCTACGAACGCGCGGGTTACGCGCCAGACGGCGACACCAAGGAAGACGACTTCGCCGGGGCGCCCGTAGCCGAAGTCCGCTACCGGATCACCGTGGCCGACGCGTCCCGCGAGCACGCTTAATCGCCGATGGCGCGGTGGCGAAGCTCGCGGCGGAGCAGCTTGCCGGTGGGCGTCTTCGGCAGGTCGGGAAGGATCTCGATGCGGCGCGGGTACTTGTAGGCGGCCAGCTCAGCGCGGCAGAAGGCGGTCAGCTCCTCCGGGGTCGCGCCGGCACCCGGCCGCAGGCTGACGTAGGCCCACACGGTCTCGCCGCGGTAGGCGTCGGGCACGCCGATCACGGCGGCCTCGCGCACGGCGGGGTGACGGACCAGGGTGTCTTCCACCTCCCTGGGCCAGACCTTGTAGCCGGATGCGACGATCATGTCCTTCTTCCTGTCCACCAGGTAAAACCAGCCGTCGCTGTCCATGAACCCGACGTCGCCGGTGCGCAGTTCCCCGCCGGGCAGCGTCCGCGCGGTGGCGTCCGGCTTGTTCCAGTACCCGGGCACCACCATCGGACCGGTGGTCGCGATCTCACCGACCTCACCGGGCGGCAGTTCCCTGCCTGCGTCGTCGAGGATCCGGACCACCGTGTTGAAGACCGGGACTCCGACAGAGAGCGCGCCGCTCACCGGGTCAACCGGGGCCCGGCGGCCGAACGGCACCGCGTGCGACGGTGACGTGGTCTCGGTCAGCCCGTAGACGTTGTGGATGTACGGGCCGACTTCGCGTTCGAACCGTTCCACGATGCTCGGCGCGATCGGCGCGCCGCCGCTGTAGGCCTTGGTCAGCGACGACAAATCGGCTCCGGCGACGGAAGGATCGTTCACGAGTGCCGTGAACGCGGTGATCGCCATCACGGTGAACGTGCAGCGGTACCGCTCGGTCAGCCGGATGATCGTGGCCGGCTCGAAGCGGTAGCCGAGGGCGACCGGCATGGGCACCAGCATCGCGACCGCGATGTGCGCGATGAGCCCGGTGATGTGGAACAGCGGTGCGCCGCCAAGCACGACGTCCTGTGGCGTCAGGCTCATCCACTCCCGGAAGACGCTGGCGTTGAACACCACGTTGCCATGGGTGTTCATCGCGCCCTTCGGGTCACCGGTCGTCCCCGACGTGTAAGTCAGCAGCGCCACGTCATCCGGGCCGAGCGCCACCGGGGCAGGCCGCGCGCCGACATGGGAGCGCACTAGCTCGCCAAAATCGACTGCGCCCGGCGTCGCCACGCGCGAGACGCCGGCGAGCAAGGGCGGCACCTCGGTGAGGTAATCAAGCGGGCTCGTCGTAACCGCCACCGTGACCGAGGTGCCCGCGACCGCCCGCACCGCGACCGAATTCCACAGGTCCTGCAGGCTGACGACGGCCTTCGCCCCGGAGTCGACGAGGACGTAGCGCAGCTCGCGCTCCTTGAGCATCGGGTTGACCGGGACCACGATCGCGCCCAGCTTCCAGGCCGCGAGCATCGCGATCACGAACTGCGGGACGTTCTGCAGGAACAGCGCCACCCGGTCGCCCGGGCCCACGCCGCGCGCGGCGAGGGCGACGGCCAGGCCGTCGCTGTCCGCGTCCACGTCCGCGCTGGTGATCGGTGTATCGAAGTAGAAGAGGAACGGCCGGTTCGCTGCCTCGGCCGATCCCGCTCCGCCCTGCCACATGGCCAGCGCGTCCCCGTAGCTAGGCGTGATGTCCGCCGGCTGCCCCGGCTGGTAAATCCCGAGCCACGGCCTGTCCCAGTAACCGCTCATTGTTCCAGTCCAACACCGTTTGACCGCTTCTGGTCAAGTCGAGCCCCGTCGCCCGCGACCCGGTTAAGCATTTGCCGCAGCTCAGCGGGGAAGTTAGCCTACCGACCGTGAACCCGCTAACCGAGCCCGAGATCCGTGCTGCCTTTGTCAACTGCACCAAGGGCGAGGCCAAGCGGCTGAACGTCCCGCGCAACCTCGCCGAGCTGCCCTGGGAAGACCTGGACTTCCTGGGCTGGCGGGATCGGCAGGCACCCGAGCGCGCCCACTTGGTAGCCGAACTGGACGGCAACCTCGTGGGGATCGCGTTGCGCTGTCCTGGCCCCAATCCCCTGCAGAAGCGCAGCAACATCTGCTCGTTCTGCCTGACGAGCCACACCGGCGGCGTCACCCTCATGGTGGCCCCGCGGAGCGGCAAGGCGGGCCAGCAGGGCAACACCGTAGGAACCTACCTCTGCACCGACCTGGCCTGCTCCCTGTACCTGCGCGGTAAGAAGCCAGTGGTCGGCCTAGGCGGCCGGATGACGGAAGACCTCTCCCTGGAAGAACAGGTCGACCGCACGATGACGAACCTAGCCGCGTTCGTAGCTAAGGTCATCGCCTGACGGCTTCACCCGGTGGTGGTGAATACCCCGGCTTTGGCGGCGGCTAGGGCGGCCGCGCTACTGATGTTCGCGTCCTCTTCCGTGACGGGTACCTGGGTGACCAGCAGCTGGTAGAACAGCGGGGCCGACATGATGCGCATCAGTGCGGCCGCGTCCGTGCCGGGCGGGAGCTCACCCCGGCTGACCGCACGGTCGACGATCACGCTGACCGCCTCAAGCCGGACGGCCCAGAACTGCCGCATGATTTCGCCCAGTTCGGCTGAGGCCAGCCCGCCCACGATCAAGGCACGCGTGATGGCGGCACCCTGCGGCGCGGAGAGCAGGGCCTGCACCGCCCGCGCCAGCAGCAGCAGGTCGCTATCGACGTTGCCGGTGTCTGGTACCTGGATGTGCGCGACCGCCGCGCTGGCCATCGCCTGCCTGATGACCTCCACCTTGTTACCCCACCGGCGGTAGACCGTCGTCTTGTGCACGCCGGCGCGCGCCGCGATCGACTCAACGCTGATGTCGGCGTAGTCGTGCTCCGACAGTTCCTCGATGGCCGCGGCCAAGACCGCCGCTGTGTTCTTGGCGGTGCGACCGCCGGGCCGGGTTGTCCCTGCTACTTCCACCCAGGCAGCTTATAGCAACTCGATGTTGCAATTACAGCCGGCGACTGGCAGACTATAAACGCAACAGAAAGTTGCATCTAGCTCGTCATCCCTGATTGGGGCCAGCCATGACCATCGCACTACCTCCGCGACACACTGATTCGGAACCCGCAAGCTCGCCCTGGCAAGCACGCCTGCCGGGGGCTGTCGGCGTCGCCTATGTCGTGACCTGGGTGGTCGGGCTGGCCGTATGGCCGGTCAACCTGGCGCTCAACGCGACCGCCGCGCAGGTGACGGCGAGCCACCACGCGCACCCGGCCGAGGCCAGCGTGCAGTACCTGCTCATCGAGGGCCTGGCGGCCCTGCTGTTCGGCTTCGTCCTCGCCTGCGTGATACGCGCCAACCGCGATCGCGCCAGCAGGCAGATCGCAGGTCCCGCCGTGCTCAGCGCGGTCGCGGTTCTCACGTCACTGGCCCAGTGCGCCATCGGCCTCCTTGTCACCGCGGCGGCCACCGGCGGCCACGTCGCCAGTTCCGGCACGCTGTTCGAGCTGCTCAACCGGCTCGACGGCGTCAAGATGCTCGCGCTGGCCGCCGCGACCACCTGGCTCGCCGCCACCCGACCCGTTATTCCTCGCTGGCTGCGCGGCGTCACCGTCCTGCTGGCCCTGGCACTGATCGCATCCGGTTACGCCTACCTCACGTTGTCGAACGCGCTGGCCTGGACCGCATTCGTCTCCGGCCCGTTGCTGCTGCTCTGGGTGGCCGGCGCCGGCATCGCGGCGACCGTCGCCGCGCGCCGTCGCACCGCACGGCCCTAGGCCCCGACGTCCGGATCGCGCGAGTTAGCAGCAGGAAGTAACAGCGGCACAATGGACGCGTGGTGCACATGCCGGTAGCACGCCATCTCCTGCGCGCGAAGGACCTCGCGGACGCGCGGTACTTCGAGCCGCTCTCCGTCGCCGACCTCGCTGCTGCCGCTGGCCTTTCGCCCGCCCACTTCAGCCGGCGGTTCCGGGCGGCCTTCGGCGAATCACCGCACCAGTACCTGGTGACCCGGCGTCTGGAGCGATCCGCCGCCCTGCTCCGCACCACCGACTGGTCGGTGGCCGACATTTGCTTCGCGGTCGGCGCGCAGAGCGTGGGCTCGTTCACGACAAGCTTTCACCGGGTGTTCGGCATGGCCCCGCTCACCTACCGCGCCGCGTTTCCGCCCGCCGCGGCACAGCTGCGCATCCCGCGCTGCGTGGCCCTGGCCTACGGGCGGCCGCGGCACCGCACGTTTCGAGAAGACAAGTCCGCCGCCTCTTCCTAGCGTTGACCTCAGCGCAAGCAGGAGGAGGAGGAGTAATGATCAAGATCGCGAACACGCAGTTCTGGGTGCATGACCAGGACGAGGCCCTCGCGTTTTACACGAAGAAGCTCGGCTGGGAAGTCCGGGCGGACGTGACGATGGAGGCGTGGCACTTCCGGTGGCTCTGCGTCGCGCCTCCCGGCCAAGACGGTGCCGGGCTGGTCCTCATGCCCGTCCCCGGTCCGCCCATGCTTGACGGCGAGAACAGCACCCGGCTAGCCGACCTGGTAGCCAAGGGTGCAGGTGGCACCCTGTTCCTGGAGACCGACGACTGCCAGGCCGCCTACGACGATTTGTCGGCGCGCGGCGTTACGTTCAACGATCCCCCGACGCCCCA
>Ga0310811_10006923_pt1 | contig 14486 bp, 8 predicted proteins | sample YCmetagenome_FD_207642 | JGI IMG/M metagenome (GOLD analysis project Ga0310811, IMG submission 207642) | Soil microbial communities from experimental microcosm in Duke University, North Carolina, United States - YC | ecosystem: Engineered > Artificial ecosystem > Soil microcosm > Unclassified ...
CGTCCAACTCTTCCACCCCCATTTGTATAATGGCTTTGAAATATGCCTCGTCCGCCTGGAAATGAAAATGTCCAAACCCCTGCTGACCGTCGAACTGGCCGGTAAAGGTCATCGTGCCTGCATCCCTCGTCAGCTTGAAGGTGACATTACCCATACCCGGGAAAGGATTGATCTCGCTCTTGTCCACGGTCATCGAATGCGACCAGGAATGATCATCCTCCCCGGCCTTTAATTCGAAAAAAAGCTTGCCATCATCCGTCGTAATAAACCAGGAGCCATCCGTGAGATCGTCAAAATCCGATTCCACTACCGGCTCAGCCCTGAGAGCCATCGCCATTACAGGCTCAACCCGGTTCAATATGACCGGCCGGGCGCTGACAGCCACCATCGGCGCTGCAACACTGACATTCATCGGTTCCATCGCAAAATCGCTGCCGGATCCAATACTGTAGCCAGATGCGCTGCCGTTGCCGGATCCGATGCTATAACTGGATCCGCTGCCATTGCCGGCTCCACTGCCAACTGAAGCGCTGCCCGGACCTGCCGCAGTATCCGGCGACGCAGGTTTTACCTCCTCCGCAGGTTTTGCTTCTATTGCCAGGGTTGCAGCACCTGCAGCAGGAATAGCCTCAGCCGCCGGTTTTGCCTTCGCAGCCTGAGCCGCTTTTTTGCCGGTTTTGGCCGGGACAGGCTTTGACTGCTGACCATAGACAGCAGGTTTATTCAGGACGCAGACCAGCGCCGTGAAAATAGGTAACAGGAAAAAATATTTCCAAACCGTATGCCGCGAAGAACGTTTGCTATTCATCATAACGATACGTCTTTTTAAAAGTGATTGATTGTAATTATTAGTGATACTAAAGGGCAGATGAGGAGCAGAGACCCTTAAAAGACTTAGCTGATAAGCCGATCTTTCCACCTCTTCGTGCTGAAGAACGGACTCATCGGTCAGGAACTCAAGGTTGTTCTCCACCTCCCGGCGATACCACCAGGCAATAGGATTAAACCATTGCAGGACCACCGCGACCTCCGCCAGGAGAATGTCTACAGTATGACGCCCGCTCACATGCGTCTTTTCATGGATAAGGATCTGGTTGTACGTCTCCCAGTCATATGCAGCCGGATTGATGAAGATCGTGTTCCCAAAAGAACAGGGGGCCCGGTTCCCACCCGTTTCGACAATACGGAAACGACCATCCCATATGACCGGATTGGCATAGGATTGATAGAGAAGAACAGCCAGCTGTAACAGGAAATGGAAGCCGAATAACAATACCCCAAAGAGATAAACGTAAAAAAGCCAATGGGCAGCAAATGAGAACACCCTGCTAAAAGAGATAGACTCCCGCGCCATGATCACAGGAGCCTCAGTCGAAGCCGCTCCGGTTGCCTCAGTCGAAGCCGCCGGGCTCGCCAGTGCCGGCGTTACAGGCGCACCCGATACCGGCGTAACGCTTACTACCGGTGCCGCAGCCTGCCCTTCTGTCGATCCGCTCCGACGATGCCGGAATTTTGCCCTGTCCGCTAAACCCGATCCCGCTACTGGCTGGGCCTGCCCCATGGCTGATCGCGTCTGACCCATTGACGGCTGAGCCTGCACCGCCACTGACGACTGCTTATTCGCCGGCAGCGCAACCTTCATATCCTGTCTGACAGCACGCCAGCTCAATTGCTGAGGCACAGGAAGCACTGGCAGCACGAACGCAATAGCCAGACTTCCCATTAACATCCACCGGTTCAACCGATAAAAAGTCTCCTTCTGCAGAAAGAGCTTATAAAATAAAAAACAGATGGTAGTAATGACCGTGACATTCAGGATATAAGGTATCATTTCTTCTGGGATTTAATGATCTCCAATATTTCATTCAATTCTTCCTGGGATAGCTGCTGCTCTTTGGCGAAATAAGCCAGCATCCGGGGATAAGAGTTATTAAAATAAGATTTCACAATATCATCGAATGCATGCTTTTGATATTCCTCCTTCGATATTGTCGGATAATAACGAAACGTATTCCCGAAAGTCTCATGACTTAAAAAACCTTTCTCTTCCAGGATCCGCACCATCGTCGCCACAGAATTGTAATGCGGCTTGGGGTCCGGCAGTTCGGCGATGACCTCCTTTATGAATGCTTTTCCAAGATGCCAGCAGGCCTGCATGATCTGCTCTTCACGTTTGGCTAGTTTCTGCATATTCTCCTAATTTGAAATGAAGCTACTACTAATTTATTAGTTTAACAACTAATTGGTTAGTTTTTTTCCAGGGAAATCAGGAAAGCGTCTTTCAGCGCCTCATCCTTCAGATAATCAAATCGCCCCGAAGCCCCGCCATGGCCATAGTCCATATTGGTATGCAGCAGCAGCACATTATCATCCGTCTTCAGCGTCCGCATCTTCGCCACCCACTTCGCAGGCTCGAAATATTGTACCTGGCTGTCATGCAGGCCAGTCGTGACAAGAAGATTGGGATAGTTCTTCCGCTCTACATTCTCATAAGGAGCATAGCTCTTCATATATAAATAGGCCTCTTTGTTCTTTGGGTTGCCCCACTCGTTGAATTCATTGGTGGTGAGCGGTATGCTTTCATCAAGCATCGTATTTATGACGTCGACGAATGGCACATCGGCTATCACTCCATGCCAGAGCTCAGGCCGCATATTGGTAATAGCCCCCATTAGCAAGCCTCCGGCGCTGCCACCATTGGCATAAAGATGCGCCGGGCTGGTATATTGTTGCCTGACCAGGTAGTCCCCGCAGTCGATAAAGTCCGTAAAGGTGTTGATCTTCTTTTGCATCTTTCCATCCTCGTACCAGCTTCGTCCCATCTCCTGCCCTCCCCGGATATGGGCTATCGCAAAAACGAATCCCCTGTCCAGCAGGCTGAGATTCGGGCTGCTGAATTCATCATCCGTACTAAACCCATAGCTGCCATAGCCATATAATAGCAAGGGCGCCTTCCCATCCTTTTTCAGCCCGTTCCGGTAAACAATGGAAAGAGGGACCCTCGCGCCGTCTCTTGCCGTCACATACAGGCGTTCGACGGTATAATTGGTGGGTTTATATCCCCCCACCACCGGGTCCTGTTTTAATAGCTGTTTTTCCCGGCTATCCATTTTATAGGCATAGATCGAGGGGGGAGTGACCAGGGATGTATAGCCATATCGCAAAATAGTGCTGTTGTACTCAGGATTGTTCCCGGTATAGGCCAGGTAAGAGACCTCGCTGAAGTCGATGTAGTGATCCTGGCCCGTAACGGTACTGCGGACCCGAAGCTGCAATAGTCCGTTTTTCCGCTCGGACAGAACGATATGATCCTTAAATACCTCGATGTCTTCCAGCAATACATCCGGCCGGTGCGCAATCACCTCCTTCCAGTGGCTGCTGTCAGTATGGTCCAGCGGACATTCCATTAGCCGGAAATTCTTCGCCTTCCAGTTGGTCGTGATATAAAAACGATCCTCCTGGTGTTCGACCCTGTACAATACCTCGGGATTCCTTGTCTGAAAGATCCGGAACGCCGCATCGGGCCGGTCCGCCCGGATCCAACGCACTTCAGAAGCCAAGGTGCCCGCCGAAGAAATAAAGATATATTTTCCGGACTTGCTTCTCCTCACCCCGATATAATTGGATTTATCCGTTTCAGTATAGACTACCTTATCTGTCTGCGCAGCTGTACCAAGCCGATGACGTACTATCTTTTCCGTCAGCAGGGTAACCGGGTTGTTGCGCGTGTAGAACAAGGTCCGGTTGTCGCTGGCCCAGGCTAATCCCGGAGCGGCTCCGCTTAAGCCATCGGTTATGAGCCGGTCGCTGGTGAGGTCCTTTACATAGATATTATACTGACGCCTCGAAACAGTGTCGACGCTAAAAGCCAGCAATCGGTTGTCAGGACTTATCTGCATGGCTCCTACACTGAAATAAGGATGGCCGGCCGCCATTTGATCCACATCCAGCAATACTTCCTCCGCAGCGGTCGTATCCCCTTTCCTGCGGCAGTATTTAAAGTATTGCTGCCCCTTTTCCTTCCGGACATAATAATAATACCCATTCATAAAGACGGGTGGATCAGTTTCATCTTCCCTGATGCGGGCCTTCATTTCCCGGAACAGCTGCTCCTGAAAAACTTTTGTCCCGCTCATCATCGTATCCAGGTAAGCATTTTCCGCTTTGAGATAGTCTACGGCAAGCAGGCTGTCCGGACCTTTGCTAAAATAATCGGCCATCCAGTAGTAGTTATCTCTTACGGTGTCACCAAAAAGGATCCGGTCATGAGATTTCTTCACCGCGACAGGCGGATGAATGCCTTTTGGCCAGGTTCCACCGGAATCCGCCGGGGATGGCGCTTCACAGGCAGACAACAAAAGAACGACTCCCAAAAGAACAGTGGTTGATTTCATGAATTTCATTTGGCTGTAGATGAAAAATAGGCGACTGAATCTACAAATATTTTAGCAGACAGCAGGCTGCACAGAGGAATATGCCCAAATAAATTTGAAGAGTGCTCAAATTGAAATAAATTTGGTATGTGCACCTAACTAACCTGCGACGATGTTTGACATAAGTAGCCAAAATAGTGCAGTCAGAACCTTGCCATTGCCGAATGAGAACGACTTGCTGGCCCGGGTAGCAGAAGGAGAGGAGAAGGCCTTTGCCCTTATCTTTCATCACTACCGGCGTAAGGTCTACTCATATGCTTACCATATTTCCGGTAGCAGCGCACAGGCTGACGAGCTCGTGCAGGACGTCTTCCTGAAAGTCTGGCTTTACCGCGACAAGATCCCCCATATCTTACGATTTGACAACTGGCTTTTCACTATCGCCCGTAACCAGGTCTTCGACATGCTGAAAAGTATGGCCAGAGAAGCTTCGCTACGCAGGCAGATGGCAGGCCTGCTGGATCCCGATGCCAATCCCGTCGAAGACCGGATGCTTTCCCGCGAGAATGAACAACAGTTGCAGCGGGCGCTGGACAAACTGTCTCCCCGCCAGAAGCTGATCTTCACCCTGAGTCGCAATGAAGGGCTGAAACATGAAGAGATCGCCTCCCAGCTTCACATTTCCCGTCATACCGTCAAGACACACCTGGTACAGGCATTAAAGACCTTGCGTAATCTCCTCACCATTTTTTTCTAAAAAGAAAAAATATTTTCTTTTTGCCTACTCCTGTCTCGGGGTTTCTCAGTCTTTAGTATGAATCTATACACATGGAAGATCCACAACGATTGAGCTACCTGTTCCGACGGTACCTTTCAAAAGATTGTACCGTTGCGGAAAGAAACGAATTATTTGATCTGCTGCTTCAGTCTGAAAATGACCCGACGCTGCGGCAGCTTATCGATGAGACCTGGCAAAATGACTTTCCTACCTATACCCAGGACAAGCAAACAGCAGATTCCATTCTCCATCATATCGTAAGTCGGCGAGAGCCCGAGACTCCATCCGAAGACAATGAAGGGCCGACTCTCGGCTTTTCCCGTTCAGGGCATTTTAGTCTCCGCACCGTTCTATTAAACCGCTGGGCCGCGGCCGTTCTCGGCTTAACACTGATTGCCTTCCTGGCCCTTTATCACCACCCCACCCCAACCCGCCCGCTGCCGTTACCCGTTTTGGCCGTTGCACAACCATTGACAGACCGTTGTATGACCTTATCCGATGGAAGCACCGTATTACTAAACAAGGACGCCCGAATAGACTACCAGAAAGGGTTTACAAGAAAGACCCGGGAGGTCACCCTGCATGGAGAAGCCTATTTTGCGATCCACCGCGATCCCCGCCCCTTTATCGTCCACACGGGATCGGTCCGGACGACAGTCTTAGGCACTGCCTTTAACATCAAAGCCTCCAGTGAAAGCGACATCGTCATCACCGTAACAAAAGGAAAGGTCAAAGTAGAGAATGGCGCAGGAGAGTACAGCATCCTCCGCCTGAACGAACAGCTCCGGCTGGATTCGCTCCACACCCGGCTGAAAAAAGTAGCAGTAGATGCCGCCGAAGTGCTGACCTGGAAAAAACCTTATCTGATCTTTAACGACGTAACCATGAAAGAAGCTATGGACGAGCTGGCAGTACGCTTTCATGCAGATATCGTCTTTACAAACCCCGCCGCAGGAAATTGCCCTGTGACTGCTTCCTTTACCGAAAGAGAGTCACTGGAAGCCATCATTAAAGTATTAACAAAAATCAACAACATGGAATATACCATTGATCATGGAAAAGTATTGATCAATGGAGAAGGATGTAAATAAAAACCCGCCCCGGCTGGAACCCGGAGCAGGTTGAAAAGATACCTTTCTCTTAGACAAAGGAGGTATCCCGTTTTAAACAAGCTATCATTCATTTAAAACAATCAAAACTATGACATTTTCTTTATTGTCAGCGTTTGGGCGCTCCCGCCTGGAACAGGGGCGTAGTCAACTGCTTAGCCAAACCAAAAAACGATTGCTGTATTTTATGCGCATCAGCTTTGTCATTCTCCTTTGCTTTTTGTGCAGTATCCAGTTGCTCAGTGCCCGCGATGCCAGTGGACAGGATATGAACAAGGTCTACATCTCCCTGGAGCTGAAAGACGAGCCACTCATAGCCGCCCTGGAAAAGATCCAGCAAATGACGCCCTTTATGTTCGCGTATAACAAACGGGAGATCAAGCGTATCCACAGTCTCACCCTGGGGGGCGGCAGCCGCTCTGTCCACAGCATCCTCGAGACACTGTTGCTGAACACCCGCCTCCGGTATGAACAGGTGGGTAATACGATCGTTATCTCCTCCGTCCGCGACCGCAGCGAAGGAGTTCCGGGAATGTTCAAAGAGCTGTCACCCATCGCAAGTTCCCGGGGAGAGATAAAAGCCCGGATCCTGACCGGGATCGTCACCAATGAAAAAGGAGAAGGTCTGGCCGGCGTCTCTGTTACCGTCAGAGGCAGCTCTGCCGGAACGACCACAGATGCCGAAGGCCGGTTCAAGCTAAGCGTCCCCGATGAAGGTGGCACCCTTGAATTCTCCAACGTAGGTTATGAAACACAGAGCATAAAAATAGGAACCCAGACCGAGATAACGGTAAAACTGAAGGAAACAATAACAGGCTTGAACGACGTCGTGGTCATCGGTTATGGTACGGCCAAAAAATCCGACCTGACCGGCGCTGTCGTCAGCGTGAAAGGCGAATCGCTGGTGGATAAGCCTGTCCCCAACGTTTCCCAGGCTCTGCAGGGGAAAATAGCAGGAGTAGACGTCATGATCAACAGCAATGCACCAGGACAAGGCGCCAAAGTCCGTGTCAGAGGTACCGGTTCCATTAACTCCAGCCTCGATCCGCTGTATGTTGTCGACGGGGTCGTCGGGGTCGATATCAATACGCTCAACCCCCACGAGATAGCTTCCATCGAAGTTTTGAAGGACGCCTCTTCCACCGCAATTTACGGAGCCCGGGGCGCCAATGGGGTCATTATGGTCACGACCAAAAGAGGCCGCAGAGGAGATACCCGCGTCAGCTATGACGGAAATGTCAATAGAGCTTACCTGACCCGGCATCTGAAGACCCTTAACTCAGAACAATTCGTGCAGGTGTATAACGAATCCTTTGCCAACGGCACCAAATTCGATCCCCTGGGGGGAGTCTGGACGCCACCGGCTCCGCTGAATCACGCCAGTCTGCCAAGACTGTTCGACGCCAATGACAAACCCCTGTACAATACGAATTGGGAGAAGGAAACGTATAAGCCGGCCTGGTCCAATGATCATTTCATCAATATCCAGGGCGGCAGCGATAAATCACTGTTCAGCGTTGGCCTCGGCTACCTCGATCAGCAGGGGATCATGATCAACAGCTGGTTCAAACGCTACTCGATGAAGCTGACCCTTGACAATGAAGTGAACAACTGGCTGAAGATCGGCGGGAACATCTCCCTCATCAAAACCCAGCAGCGTCTCATATCGGATGGCAATGGATCGCTTAACGTGCCCCGTATGGTCACCGAAGAGGTTCCCATCGTACCCATAAAATACCCGGATGGCAGCTGGGCAGGTAATAATGATATCGCCGGTCTGGAAGGCGGTCCTAATCCGGTGCACATCTCCGAGTCCCGTTATAATCTGAACAACCAGCTTCAGGCACTGGGCGACTTCAATGCTACCATTCACATCACCAAGGATCTGGATTTCAAATCCGTCCTGGGGTACAATGTCGGCGCGCAAAAGAACAACTTCTATTCCGGTCAGGATCTGCCCCACCTTTCACAGGACCAGGGCGGAGAAGCACATATCAACACCTATTATAATTACTACTGGCAGTCAGAGAATTATCTCACCTGGAACAAGAAGATCAACGACCGCCAGAAGCTGACAGCCCTGCTCGGGGCCTCCTGGCAGAAATACAGACAGGAATGGGCCGATGCTGAAGCGCAGAATTTCATCGATGACTTTTTCCAATGGAACTTCCTGGCTGCAGGCGCCGTCCGGTCACAAACGCAATCCCAGGATTATTTCTGGCAGATGAATTCCTATTACGCGCGCGTCACCTATAATATCGACGACAAATACCTCTTCACTGCCACGGGACGTTATGATGGATCCTCCCGGTTCGGTGTCAACAACAAATATGCTTTCTTTCCCTCCATCGGCGCTGCCTGGCGTATGTCGGAAGAAGAATTTCTAAAACATAGCAACACCATCAGCTATATGAAATTACGGGGCAGCTACGGATTTACCGGCAATACCGAAATTGGACAGTCGCAGTCCCTGGCCCAGCTTCAGCCCAGTGTCACCATCCTTAATGGAGCCAACCAGTCGACCCTGCTGCCTAACTATATCGGCAACCCGAACCTGAAATGGGAAAAATCAAAGCAGGCGGATATCGGTCTCGAAATGGGCATGTTCCGGGACCGGATCAACCTGAACCTGGACTACTATCGCCGTACCACAGAAGATCTCCTGCTGCAGGCGCCGATACCCTGGTCGGCAGGCGAAGTGACGAACAACGTTTACCAGAATATCGGTTCCGTCCGGAATTCAGGGTTCGAGGTCAACCTGCAAACGGTCAACGTCAAGACCCATGATTTCACCTGGTCCACTACTTTCATCTTTTCCGCCAACAAGAACGAGATCACAAAGCTGAATGACGGCAATGCCGATATCTTCCCCGGTCCCAACTTCCTCGGCCAGACCAATGTCCTGCGGGTAGGCTCGCCCATCGGTTCGTTCTATGGGATGACCCGGATAGGGACATATGGCGAGAACGAAGCTGCCGATGCCGCCACGCATGGCCTGAAGACCGGTGACCGTAAGTATATCTACAACAAAGATGGCAGTCCCTTTTACAGCATTATCGGACGCGCCTATCCCAAATGGACGGGAACCTTCAGCAGCAGTTTTGCTTACAAGGGCTGGGACTTCTCCTTCGACATCCGTTTCGTCCAAGGGGTGAATACCGCCGCGACCTTCAAACATTCCAGCGAGGATAGACAGACCATCGCAAACAGCCTGGCCACTGTCCTGGACGGCTGGACGCCCACCCATCAGAATACCATGATCTCGCAGGTCAGGAACTACAAGTTCGCACAGGATTCGCATTTCGATACCTGGTGGGTGGAGAACGGTTCGTTTATCCGCGGCCAGAATATCACGCTGGGTTATACCCTTCCCGAAACTTTAGTCAGGAAAATGAAGCTAACCAAAGTGAGGGTCGCTGCCAGCGCCCAGAACTTTTTCCTGTCGACGAAGTATACGGGTTATGACCCGGAAGTGGATACATTCAACTCAACCTATGGCGCGAACACCACTTTCTCTCAAAACCTGGACTTTTTCTCCTATCCACGCCCGCGAACCTATAATCTTGGCCTGTCGGTAGGATTCTAATACTAACACTTAAATGACACACTGATGAAACGAATTCATTATAAATACCTAAGCTTCGCTCTTTTCATACTGACGCTTGGGTCCTGTAAGAAATTCCTGGAGGAAAAACCTACCAATTTTCTTACACCCGGTTTCACCATCACGAATAACAAGGAAGCGCAGGCGCTGGTCAACGCTTGTTACTACAAGCTGAACGGCCTGGTGACCGGTCAGCCTTCTTCCTATGGAGGCAATACCTGGAACCTCATGGAATTCATGACCGGCAAGGCAAACAGCGATCTGGGACAGACAGGTTTTGTTAACTTCCAGACCCTGACATACAACACCACCTCCTTTTATGTTGACACCTGGTGGCAGCAGATGTACCTGGGCATTGGCGCCTGTAACCTGGCGCTGGAGGATCTTGCCGCAGTAAGCCCCGGCGTCGTCTCGGACTCGGCGAAAGTTAATATGCTGGCCCAGGCGCATGCGCTGAGGGCGCTGTATTATTTCTACCTCGTGCGCCTGTACGGGGCGGTCCCAAAGGTGACAGCTGTCCCCAAGGATCTTAACCTGAAGCTGTCGCGTACCCCGGCGAAAGCCATCTACGACAGTGTCATTATCCCCGACCTGCTCGCCGCCGAAGCTTCAACCCTTCCCTGGCAGGACAATACCGGGTATCTGTCCAAAGGGGCAGTGGAAGCCCTTCTTGCCGACGTTTATCTCACCTATGCCGGCGCAGCCATCAAGGGGGGAGATCAGTATTATGCGGAGTCTGCCAAACATTCGAAGCTGGCTATCGACAATGGCGGCTATAGTCTCTTTCCCAACTATACCGACATGATCAATCCGGCCAATAAGAACAAGGGAGAGTTCATCCTCCAAGCCAACTTCGCAGCTGCCGCAACGTCCTCCAACTCCAGCAACCCGCTGGTGCCGCTAACCATTCCCAACTACTCCGGTATTTCGAAGTACGCGGACGAATATGGTTCGGTCTTCCCAACGGACCAGTTCATCGCTTCCTTCCCGGCAGGTGACAAACGCGTAGCCGAACGCCAGTTCTTTTATACCAGCTATCCCAGCATCAAAGACAATACACCCGTGCATTTCGCACATCATTACATCTACAAATGGTTTGACTCGACAGCAATACGCAGCACTGCCAAGGGTGATCTCAACTATACGATCTATAGACTCGCCGATGTCTACCTGATGTATGCAGAAGCCTCCAATCGCGCCGAGGGGAGCCCGAACAGCAACGCCGTAACGTATGTCAACGCCATCCGGGCACGCGCCAACCTCACGCCGATAGGCTCCTTGTCACAGTCCGACTTCGAACACGAAGTCTGGATCCAACGTTATTACGAGCTCTGTTTCGAAAACAAAATGTGGTTCGACATGATCCGGACGCAGAAGGTACATAATGATGTCACAGGTAACTGGGACGACTTTGTGGGACATAAGACGGTCTGGAACTCGACCTTCACCGCCAGCCAGTTGTTATTCCCATTACCAAAACAGGAGACGGACGTCAATCCTAATCTCCTGCCAAACAACCCGGGTTTCTAAGAAGCCTGGAGGTTTATACGTGCGAGGGGCTGTCCTACACTAATCGGGACGGCCCTTTTTATTCGTCTCCCGTGATCTGCCACCTGCTAAGCAGAATGCCCCACCTGCTAAATACAATTGAACCGGGAGATAATTTTTCCCATATTCAGCCTATGAAACGTAGCTCATTTTTCCGGTTGGCTTTTTCCGCCGTTGCGGGCCTCACCCTTCCCTTCACCTCCTCCGCGCGGCGCCGCACAGTGAAAAGAGCGGACAAGGGCTTTTTTGTGGAGGCAGGCAAAGACCGTTTTGATAAAAGCCTGCCTTTATTCGACGGCGACACCTTTTATTGTAAAGTATCTACAAAAGACACCGACGGGGATATCTATATGTTCGAGTCCACCCGGCAAAAAAAGGGCGGCCCGCCTCTTCATCTGCATTATGAACAGGATGAATGGTGGTACGTACTACAGGGAGAGTTCCTGATAAAGGTCGGCGACCAGCTTTACAACGCCAAAGCCGGCGACAGCGTATTCGGGCCGCGTATGGTGCCCCACACTTTTGCAAAGATCAGCGAAGAAGAAGCGAAGATGCTGATCTTATTTAGCCCCGCAGGGAAAATGGAGGAAAGTTTTATTGCCAGAAGCCAGGGCGCGACAAATAACATGAACGATCTGCAGCGCCAGGAATTCAGCAAGGCCCATGGTGTTGAAATTGTTGGACCTCCGCTGACCTTTCTCAAGCAATAAGGCGGTCATTACTTATTATCATAAAACTTGATCATATTGAACTTATACGAACCATTCTCTCCTTTTGCCAGCTGGTAAAGGACCACCCGGTTGCCGCCGGTGGGTTTGTCTTTCTTGTCATCCTTATTGTAGATAGGAAATCGCTGCAGAAGCGTGCCTTCCATGAGAGAGAACTGGTCATGGCCCTTATAGCCCGTACTGATCTTGGGATTCATCGATGCATCCGGCAGCACACAGGGGATGATCTCTTTATTGGCTTCGGATATAAATCCATAGACCGTTCCGGTGCTTGCATTGGAATCGGAATAAATGATCAATACCAGGTCAGGATACCCGTCCCTGTTGAGATCATCGACCTGGGCGCTGGCCACGCGTCCTTTTAACGTAAAACTGACGTCCCTGGCCCCGCTCTCGAAGCCTACCGGCTTGATTGACAATGGATTTTGTGTAACACTCTTATTTCGGCAGTCTACGCGGTAACCGGCCTTCCCGATCTTCAGAGTAGAATCGATCTTTGGGAATACAACCATTTCAGTCGGGGCAGCAGCCGGCTGCGCAGAAGCAGAACGGGCAGCACTGTCCTGGGCATGGGCAAAACCAGCAAGTAAACACCCAATCAATACAAAAAGAGTCTTCATACCGGTAAAGATAACGGGAAATTCGATATGCCGCCAACCCTTAACTTTACTCCTAAACCATCTGACGTGCTTAAAGCCAGAATACTTTTTTTGTTGGTGACATCCCTGTTCTTTCTGCCAGCCCGGGCCCAATGGAAAGCCCCGTGGATAGCCATGCCGGGCGCAACTGCCGACGGCTATGGCATCTATCTGTTCAGGAAGAGCATCGCATTTCAAACCGTTCCGGCCTCCCTTCCGGTATTTGTTTCTGCAGACAATCGCTACAAGCTGTTTGTCAACGACAGCCTGGTATCCCTCGGCCCGGCCCGTGGGGACGTCGCGCATTGGAAGTACGCTACGATCGATCTGGCGCCGTACCTGCGGCCCGGCGGCAACTGCATCGCCGCCATGGTCTGGAATGAAGGGGAGGAAAGACAGGAAGCCCAGCTCTCCTTCCATACGGGTTTTATCCTTGAGGCGGCCACCGCAGAAGGACGAGCCCTGAATACGGATACCAGCTGGAAATGTACGAGGGACAGCGCCTGGTCGCCGATAAAAGTAAAAGTACCGGGGTATTATGTCGCCGGGCCTGGCGAGCTCCAGGACATGAGCAAACACGTTCCCAACTGGACAAACACCAATAGCCCCGAAACAGGCTGGAAGAGGGCGCGGGTAGTCGCGCCAGCAGTTCCAAAGAATATCCCCACCTCCTTTGCACCCACCACGGCCTGGATGCTCGTGCCTTCGACGCTGCCGCCGATGGAATTGACAAGACAGCGGCTCGCAGCTTTTCGCAGGGCAGAAGGAGTCGTTGTACCGGCAGATTGGCTTCAAAGACCTGCATCCCTGACCATTCCGGCAGGCACGACAGTGACGCTGTTGCTGGATCAGTCCTTTCTGACCAATGCCTATCCCACCCTCGTCTTTAGTGGCGGCCTGCATGCTACGATGTCCCTGACCTATGCGGAAGCCCTGTATTCCAGAGCACCGGGCAAAAGCGAATGGCCGATGAAAGGCGATCGCTCCGACATAGAAGGCAAGATCATCATCGGCAGGAAAGACAGCATCCTCCCGGATGGCAGCGCGAACCAGGTCTTCACCACCCTTTCCTGGCGAACCTGGCGTTATATCCAGGTAAGGATCGTTACAAAAGATCAACCGCTGGTCCTGAATGACATCTACGGAACATTTACCGGGTACCCTTTTCAGAAAAGAGCAACATTCAAGGCGGGATCATCAGAACTCGACAGCATGTTCAATATTGGATGGCATACAGCCCGTCTCTGCGCGGTGGAGACCTATATGGACTGCCCTTATTACGAACAGCTGCAATATGTCGGAGATACGCGTATCCAGGCCCTGGTATCCCTGTACAACAGCGGCGACGACAGACTCGTAAAAAACGCGATCGAACAGATCGACAATTCGAGACAGCCGGAAGGCGTTACGCTCAGCCGTTATCCTACGCAAATGCCACAGCTCATTCCACCCTTTTCGCTTTGGTGGATCGGCATGCTGCACGACTACTGGATGTATGGACGGGATACCGCTTTTGTTATCGACAAATTACCGGGAGCAAGACAGGTACTGAGCTTCTTCCGTCGTTTTCAACAGCCGGACGGCTCACTCCGCGGTCTACCCTATTGGACCTTTACAGACTGGGTGAACAGCCCCGGCTGGGAAACGGGTATGGCTCCTGTAGGGGCCGATGGCAGCTCCTCCGTACTGGACCTGCAGCTGCTGTGGG
>Ga0310811_10006924_pt1 | contig 14486 bp, 11 predicted proteins | sample YCmetagenome_FD_207642 | JGI IMG/M metagenome (GOLD analysis project Ga0310811, IMG submission 207642) | Soil microbial communities from experimental microcosm in Duke University, North Carolina, United States - YC | ecosystem: Engineered > Artificial ecosystem > Soil microcosm > Unclassified ...
CCGCGATCGTCGCCGGCGAGCAGCTCGTCCAGCCGCTCCGCCTGACCTTCGTTGTCGCAGAGGATGATCGTCTGCGTTCCGTCGCGCACGAGACGCCGGAGCTGCTTGATGTCGCGGTCGATCAGCTCCGGAGGACGAATAGGGAACACGATCTCGGGCGATGCGTCAGGCGCGCTGGCGTCGACGATCGACGCGAGCTTGCTCAACGCGCCATTGGCGAAATCCGGCGTCTCGAACAGCTCGTCGCGGCGCGGTACGTCATCGCCGCGACGTCGAGCCAGCTCGACGTGATGCTGGGCGTCGTCCCACGTTCGCTTGAGCTCTGGCCCGATGTGCGAGCCCCGCGGCACCACGACGAGGGTGTCGGGCGGAAGAAGCGACAGGATCGAGCCGCGCTCGAATTCGCCCGCGTCGTCGCTCACGTTGCCGTCGACCGGCAGCACGAGCGCATAGTCGACCACACGTTTCGAGCGCTGCGACGCCAGATCGAAGTGCCGGAGATCCTCGATCTCGTCGCCCCAGAACTCGGCGCGCACCGGCTCGGCCATCCCGAACGAGTAGACGTCGAAGATGCCGCCGCGAATGCTGAACTGTGCGACGTCCTCGACCATCGGCACGCGCTCGAACCCGATTCGTTCGAGGTGCTCGGCGAGCTCGCTCAGCCGATACGTCGCGCCCTTTCGCAGCTCGATCCTCAGATCCTGCAACGCGCGCGGCATGCGCGTCTTTTCGAGCAGCGCGCGGGCGGTCGTCAGCAGCACGCGCAGCTCGCCGCGCGTCAGACGCTCGAGTGTTTCGATGCGCTCACCCGCGACCTCCATGTGCGGTTCGGCCTCGCCGAAGCCCTCGCGCGCCGGATACAGCGCGAACGGCGTATCTGAAGCCAGCGTCTCGAGGTCGGCGAGCCACCGCTCGGCGTCACCAACACCCTCGGCGACGACTACGAAAAAGCGGGTTGGAAGTCGCCGGGCCAGCGCCGCGACGAGTGCGACGTCCGCCGAGCCCGGCAGGCCACCCACCTCGAGGCGCGCGCCCGGTGCCGGCAGCGTGTTGAGAACTCTCGTAAATGCGGGAAGTCGCTCGATCGCGTCGAGCAATGCATCGAGCGCCATCAGGCGACTCGACGACTTCGCGCACCAATGGCTATCGCCTCGACGATCAGCATCAGGAGTGCGGCAATCAATGCAGGTTCAATCAACGAGCGCCGAGCGGCGGCGCGAAAGGTCATCGTCGCCCACGACGACGCGTTCGGTGCGACGAGCGTGCGTTCACTCTTGAGGCGATCCGCGAGCTCGGCGGCGGAGTACCGATCGAGGATCGACTCTTCCGGTGGCGGATTGACGACGATCGCGCCGACGCGCCGCCCCCCGCGAAGCAGAAAGAACGTTCCTGCCCTCGGCGGAACGTCGACGACATCGCCGAGCGGCGTCCGCCCTCCCTCGGGAGTCTCCATCGCATCCGCCCATCGCGGCCGTGGCAGTTGGACGCCCGGCTGCGCCTCGATCACCTGACCCGGCTCTCCGACGAGTCGTTCGGTGAGCACGGAACCGAGCCACGGAATGAAAGTCGCCCGTACAGGCAGACCCGTTGCTTCCGCCGTCAGCGGCGATCCAACGAGCACGTAACGCGGCCCCGCCACTACCCACGCGTCGCGACCTACGACGGCGAGTGTCTCGGCGGTCGCGCCCGCCTGAGCAACGAGGTCGTAACGCGCAGCGACGGTGACACCCTCGAAGCCGGCGCCGCGCACTGTCGATTCCCCCGTGCGGCGAGCCCCGAAGCGCCAGGGAATTCCCGCGCGCTCTAGCGCGCGATTCGCCGCGCCGATTCGAACGGGATCGAGCGGCGCGGTGATGAGCGCAGGCAACGCGGACAGCTCGTCGGCCCCGACCACCGCGATGTCGTGCCCCTCGACCACGCGTTCGGTCGTACGCAGCACGTCGAAGGCGCTCTTCACGAACGGCCCGCTCGACGGAGAGATCGTGACGCCGGGCGCGGGTCCGATCCACGTCGCGAAATGGCGAACGTTGTCGCCAGGCAATTCGTCCGGCTCGAGCTCGACAGTGCCGTCGACCCATCCACGCTCCGGCGGCGACGCGCGCACGACGACTTCCTCGTTCGGCGCGGCAGTGCCGCGCGCGAAGGTTCGTCCGTTCAGCGTGATCCGGTACGTCGTCGAATCGCGGGAAAGAAACCGGGCCGCGACCGCCCCGCGGGGCGTCCAGCGAATCGGGCGCGCTTCTGCGAGCACCACGGCATGATTCGGCGACGGTGCAATGCTCGGCACGTAGAGGACGAGCTGCACGTTGGGAATCGGCGGCACGTGCTGCCACTCGCTGCGCTGCCCGTCCGTCGCGAGCGCGACTTGGCGCGCATCGAACCCACTCCCACGTACCACGCCCGATGCTCGGGAGAGCGCGGCCGCGGGATCGCCGGCGCCAGCAATTGGCTCGAGCCGATTGATCTCGTCGCGCAGCGTGCTGGCAGAGCCGCCGCGCACCCGCCCGTCGATGGTGACGAGCCAGAGGCGGTCCGTCGACGCGCTCGCGGACACGACGTCGCGCGCCATCGACTTGAACTGGTCGAGGACGGGCCGGCCGTTGACCACGGCTGACGAGCTCAGCGAGTTGTCGATCACGATCGCGATTGCCGTCGGCGCGTGGCCCGAGCCTACCCAGCGCGCGACCGGGCGCGCCGCCGCGACCGCGATGGCGAGCAACGCCACGACGCGCAGCAGCATCAACAAGAGATTTCTAATGCGGAGCGTGCGGCTGTGCTCCTTTTCGGCGCGCGCGAGGTACCGGGCCGCCGGGAACTCCACTCGAACGCCGACTTTGCGGCGCATCAGGTGGATGACGAGCGGGACGGCGATCGCGCCCGCCAGGAGGAGATACAGCGGCGCGAGAAAGCTCACGGCAGTTGCTGGCGCGCCGCGAACGCGCGTCGAAGCGGAACGCCGAAGGGAGCGTCGGTCGGCACGACTTCATACCCGATCCCGAGCGCGCCGAACATCGATCGCCATTCCCCGATCACCTCTTCCACGGTGTTGTGGTAGGCGAGACGGACGTCCGCGATGCTCGCCGGGACGGTGAGATCGCTCTCGGGGTCGACGAACAAGGCTTCGCCGCTCGACGGGAGATCGCGTTCGGCGGGATCCATGATATGCAGCACGGTGACGTCGTGGCCGGCGGCCCGCAACGCGCGCATGGCCCGCTCCACGTCGGGCAGGTCCATGAGCAAATCCGAAATGAGCACGATCAACCCGCGGCGACTGATGAGCCGGGCGGCCTGGTGCAGCGCGGCGGGCGCGCTCGACGCCTTGCCCGTCCCTGGCTCCTGCAGTGCGGCGACGACGCGGCGCCACTGACCGGTTCGCGCACGCGGCGCGATCGAGCTGCGAATCCGTTCGTCGAAGCGAACGAGGCCCACGGCGTCGCGCTGTCTCAGCAGCAGCAGCGCGAGAGCTGCGGTGAGCCGCTCGGCGTAGGCCAGCTTGGTCAGCCGTTCAGCGGGCGCCGCGTTGGGCCCGATGCGCATCTGCGCCCCGCTCCACGCCATCGAACGGCTGACGTCGAGCACGACGCTCGCCCTGAGGTTCGTCTCCTCTTCGTACTGGCGGACGACCCAGCGATCGGAGCGCGCGGCAATCTTCCAGTCGATGTACCGGAGGTCGTCACCCGGCTGATACGGCCGATACTCTGCGAATTCGACGGAGAATCCTTTGCGCGGGGAGCGGTGCAGCCCCGACATGAACCCGTCGACGATCCAGCGTGCGATGATCTCGATGCGCCCCAGCGCCGCGAGGCTGGCAGGGTCGAACAGGTCGGCTCGGACGGCGCGGGCTGATTCCATAGAGCCGGGAAAGGTAATCGGGCCCGGGATGCGAGCTACCGGCGGGACTCCGTGCCGGTCGAGGGCTGGCATTCGTCATGCCTCGGAGCCAGCTTGAAACTGACTATTGCGTTTTGCACTAGGTGTATGCTTATTTGTATACACAACTCTTCGGAGACGCGTCGTATGCGGCAGATGCGGGTGGTTGGCCCGGCACTGAGTGCCGTCATCCTTGCGAGTGCGTGCGCGACCTCGGGCACAACCGGCGCCACGCAATATTCCGCTGCCGATCCGTCGCCGACGCGACCGACGATCACGATGACCGATTCGATGATCGCGCAGAGCATCGCCGATCGCGAAGGCCCCCGCGCATCGATTCGCGCGTCGTTCGCCAACGTCTCCGGCTCACGTCGCGTGCAGGGAAGCTTTCGAGTGGATGACGACGCATACGTGCTCGTCGCGCACATCGACGCCGAGGGCACCGTCCGCGTGATCTTTCCGCTCGATCCGCAGGACGATGGATTCGTCCGCGGATCGAAGTCGTATCAGACGCAGGAAGTCTTCGCCGGTTTCACAGATTCGTATAGAGCGCGAGCGTCGTCCGGGTTCTTCCGACCGGCGATGGGGATGGACTCATACGACCGCGGTTACGGCTACATGTTCATCGTCGCCTCGTGGCGTCCGATGCGCTTCGACCAGTTCGCTACGGCGGGACGGTGGGATAGCTTCGAGCTCGCGAACACGAGCCTCATGAGCGATCCCCGCAGTGCGATTCAGGAATTCGCCGCCATTCTCGCCGGTGAGACGCGTGAGGCGTACACCGTCGACTTCGCGCGCTACTACAACACCCAAAGCCTCTACGGCGGATTGGCCAGCTACGGCTCCTCGGCGTACGGGTTCGCGTCGAGCATCTGTTCAGGCTTCTCGGCGCTGTCGTTTGGAGGGCTATCGTACTTTGGAAGCCCGTACCTTGGCTGGTCGTCGAGTCCTGTGTATTACCGCGGCCAGATGTATTTCGCCGACGCCCTCGACGATTGCTATCGCCCGGCGGGTTACGGGTACCCGTATGGCTTCCGCGGATATCAGATCGCCGGACTGCCGGTGACACCGCCGGCCTCGCGGCCACGCTTCTTCGCGCCAGAGGCGCCGCGTACTCCGATGCAGCCACGTGGTCGCGAGACCCATCAGGCTGTGGCACAGTCCGCGGCTCCGACGAGTGCCGAAGCAACACTGCCACAGACTTCTCCGCGCTATCGCGAGCGTGGCTTGATCACAGTGGACGATCCGTCACCGCGCACTGGTCGCAACGATCCGCGCCCGAACGTGCGCGCCGCGCTCGAAGACCACCGTCGTCCGGCCATTCAGGACATGATGACGCACCGCGTCGAGAGCAGCGACAATGCGGGAAGCCGAGCGTCGAACAACAACGACTGGGCCCGCATCCAACGGAGCACGCGCGACGGTAATGGCGGCATCGGCGGGTCGAATGCCTCCGACGCTCGGCAACGCGTGCGCGAATATCCGCGTACCGACAGCCCGCGCGGCAGTGACGGATCGCGAGGCTACGTCGCGCCGTCGGCGGACAGCCCGCGTCGCGAGGCACCTGCCCCGCGCGCCGAGCAGGTGCATCGCGAACCCGTCCAGCGGAGCGAGCCCGTGCAGCGCAGCGCGCCGGCCGCCGAGCCGCGCAGCGCACCCGCCTCGTCGGGGACGCCCGCTACTGGCGGCAGCGCCTCTTCCAGCTCACGACCGGGCACGCCGTAACGAACCAAAAGGGCAGCACCGTTACGCCAACCACATTTGAACGAGCCGCGCACGAATGCTGCGCGGCTCGTTCGTTTGTTCGACTTTGGGCAGTCGCTATATTCCGACCGCACAACCAGTTCCGCCCGTCCGCCGTTCATCCAGTCCGCGTTTCCGCTGAGTGTGTCTTGAAGCTCGATCACATCCGCAACTTTTGTATTGTCGCGCACATCGACCACGGGAAGTCCACCCTGGCCGATCGCCTGATCGAAGCCACCGGCATGCTTCAGAAGCGGGAGATGAAGGCGCAGGTGCTCGACACCCTCGACCTCGAGCGTGAGCGCGGGATCACGATCAAGCTGAACGCCGTCCGCATGACCTACTCGGCCAACGATGGGTCGGATTACGAGTTCAACCTGATCGACACGCCGGGGCACGTCGATTTCACATACGAAGTGTCGCGCTCGCTGGCTGCATGTGAGGGCGCAATCCTGGTCGTCGACGCGTCGCAGGGCATTCAGGCGCAGACGCTGTCGAATCTCTTCCTCGCGATGGACGCGGGCCTCGAGATCATTCCGATCCTCAACAAGATCGACCTGCCTGGGGCCGAGCCAGACCGTCGGAAGCGGGAGGTTCACGATCTCATCGGAACCGATCCGGACGACATCCTGCTCGTCAGCGCAAAGGAAGGCATCGGCATCCCGGAACTGCTCGAGGCGATCGTGAAGCGCGTTCCGCCGCCCGTCGGCGACGCCAACGCACCGCTCCGCGCGCTGATCTACGATTCGTACTACGACAGATATCGCGGAGCCATTCCGAGCGTCCGTGTCGTGGACGGTGTGATCAAGCCGGGAACGAAGATCAGGTTCGCAGCCGGTTCCGGCCAGACGTACGAAGTCGCGGAGGTTGGCTACAACCAGCTGCGCCAGGTCGAAGCCAAGGAGCTCGGGCCGGGCGAAGTCGGCTACGTCGTCGCCAACGTGCGCACGGTGAAGGAAACGCGCGCCGGCGACACGGTCATCGACGCGACGCGGCCGGACGTCGAGCCCCTGCCGGGCTATAAGGACGTTCACTCGATGGTGTTCGCCGGACTCTATCCGACCGACACCACGCAATACGAAACGCTCCGCGACGCGCTCGAGAAGCTGCAGCTCAACGATGCCTCGCTGCACTACGAACCCGAGACGTCTACTGCGTTAGGCTTCGGTTTCCGCTGCGGGTTTCTGGGGCTTCTCCATATGGAGATTGTCCAGGAACGGTTGGAGCGCGAATTCGATCTGGATCTCGTGACGACCGTCCCGAACGTCGAGTACCACGTGCATCACACGGACGGCACGATGGAGCTCCTTGAGAGCCCGTCGAAGCTGCCCGACCCCGGCGTGATCGACCACATCGACGAGCCGTACGTGAGGGCGCGCATCATGGCGCCGGCCGAGTACATCGGTCCGATCATGACGCTCGGCAACGAGCGGCGCGGCATCTACAAGAACATGACGTACCTCGACACGACTCGCGTCGAGTTCGACTGGGAGTTCCCGCTCGCCGAAATCATCCTCGACTTCTTCGACAAGCTGAAGACGATCAGCCGCGGCTACGCCAGCCTCGATTACGACATGCTCGAGTATCGCGAGAGCGATCTCGTGAAGCTGGACATGCTGATCAACGGCGACCCGATCGATGCGTTCTCGGTCATCATCCACCGGGAGAAGTCGTACGAATGGGGGCGAAAGATCGCGGACAAGCTGAAAGAGCTGATTCCACGACAGCTGTTCGAGGTCGCGATTCAGGCGGCGATCGGCAACAAGATCATCGCGCGCTCTTCGGTCAAGGCGCTCCGCAAGGACGTGCTCGCGAAATGCTACGGCGGCGACATCACGCGAAAGCGCAAGCTCCTCGAGAAGCAGAAAGAGGGCAAGAAGCGCATGAAGCAGGTGGGCGCAGTCGAGATTCCGCAGGAAGCGTTCTTGGCAGTCTTGCAGGTGGAGTGAGCTCTCCGGCGGACGGGCCGATTTGAGCGAATCCTCACTCGTCATCCAAACCTCGTTCCTTGGCGACACGGTGCTCACCACACCGTTGCTCGCGCATCTCGCCCAATCCGGTCCGGTCGACGTCCTGACCACGCCGGCGTCGAGCTCGTTGCTCGAGAACCATCCCGCCGTCCGCGAGCGCCTCGTGTACGACAAGCGGAAATCCGCTCGCGGCGCTCGCGGCTTTCTGCGAATGGCGGCAACGCTGCGGGCGCGTCGGTATTCCAGCGCCTATCTCGCGCAGGGGTCGGTTCGAAGCGGCGCGCTCGCGCTGGCCTCGGGCATCGCTGATCGCGTCGGCTTCCAGACATCGGCAGGTCGGGCGTTCTACACGACGCGAATCGCCGCGCCAGAGAACATTCACCACGCCGCCCGCCTGCTCTCGCTCGGCACGCGAGACCCACTGCGAGACATTTCCGACGACGCGCTCCGCCCTCGACTCTATCCTGGGATCACCGAACGCGACGCCGTCGATCGTCTCATCGAGTCGGAGCGCGCGACCGACGACCAGCTGATTGCCGTCGCGCCTGGTAGTGTGTGGGCAACGAAGCGCTGGCCGGGGTTTGCCGAATTGGCGCGCACGCTCGCCAACGACTATCGCGTCGTCGTCATCGGCGCCGATTCGGACCGTCCGCTTGCCGATGAGATTCTCTCCGCAACCGATGGTCGCGCAATCGATGCCGCCGGCCGTTTGTCCCTGCTCGCCTCAGCAGAGTTGATTCGACGCTCGGCGCTGCTGGTGACGAACGATTCGCTGCCGCTGCACCTCGCATCGGCGATGAACACGCCCACCGTAGCGGTGTTCGGTCCGACCGTACCGGAATTCGGGTTCGGCCCACTCGCGACCAAATCCGCGATCGCTGGTCTCGCCGGCCTCACCTGCCGCCCGTGCGACCGGCACGGTCCGCGTCAGTGCCCCCTCGGACATTGGCGCTGTATGCGCGAGATTACACCCACCACGGTAGGAGTGCTCGTGCGGGATCTCCTACGCGACGTGCGCGATCTCTCTCCCCGGACCTCGTGACGCATGGCCACGAAGAAACGAAATAAGTACATCATCGGCGTTGACCTCGGCGGAACCAACGTCGTCGTGGGCGCGATGTCCGCGGACGGCAAGCATCACTACGCCATGCGCTCGATACCCACTGGCTCCGAGGCGGGCGCCGAAGCAGTGGCCGATCGGATCGTTGCCACGATCGAGGGTGTCATCCTCGATACGATCGCACAGACCGACGCGGCTCGGCGCGACTTCATCGGCGTCGGCATCGGCGCGCCTGGCCCGCTGGATCGCGATAAGGGCATCGTCATCGTCGCGCCCAATCTCGGCTGGAGGAACTTTCCGCTGCGCGATCGGATCGGCGAGAAGCTCAACCTTCCGGCAACACTCGACAACGATGCGAACTGCGCGACCGTCGGCGAGTGGTGGCAGGGCGCCGCGCGCGGCGGCACGAACGTCATCGGCATGACGATCGGCACCGGGATCGGTGGCGGATTGATCATCGACGGCGCGCTGTTTCATGGCGCGTCCGACGTCGCCGGCGAGATCGGGCATACGACCATCGACCTGAATGGCCGTCACTGCAAATGCGGCAACTACGGCTGCCTGGAGGCGTACGCGTCCGGTCCGGCCATCGCCGTGCGCGCGCGTGAGGTGCTCGTGCGCGAAGAAACGGCGTCGCTCCTTCCGTCGATGGTTGGCGGCAAGCTCGACGAGATCACGGCCGAGACGGTGTACCGTGCGGCGTCGCAGGGAGACGCGGTGGCCAGTGAGATCGTGCGCGACACCGCGCGTTACCTGGGTGTCGGCATTGCGAACTTGCTCAACATCCTGAATGCCGACGTGGTCGTCGTCGCTGGCGGCGTCACACAGGCGGGCGACGCGCTTTTCGTCCCGCTCCAGGCGGAGGTCCGCCGCCGCGCCTTCCGCCCAGCGGTCGATGCCACGCGCATCGTGCCGGGCGAGCTGCCTGGAACGGCAGGCGTCGTCGGCGCCGTCGCGACGTTCAAAATGCAGCATCTCGGAGCGCTCTAAGGCCCTCCACTCTCAACCCTCGTCTCGCAGATGCGTCGTCGTGTCGGCGTCATTGGCTCGTTTGTCTGGGACGTCATTTACGGGCGCTCGCCGGGCGGGACACCGGTTCAGGAATGGGGCGGCATCAGCTACGCGCTGAGCGGGCTCGATGCTGCACTGTCGAGCGACTGGGAGATCGTTCCGCTCATCAAGGTCGGCGACGACCTGGCAGCGCGCGCGAGAGAGTTTCTCGGAACGCTCCAGCGCATGGCGCCCGACGCCAGCGTGATCGAAGTGCCGTACCCCAACAACCGGGTCGAGCTTCGCTACTACGACGACGAACGCCGGAGTGAGCTCATGTCGGGCGGCGTGCCGGGATGGAACTGGCTTGGCCTCAAGCCCGTCCTCGATGCCGCCCGGCTCGACGCGCTCTACATCAACTTCCTCAGTGGTTGGGAGCTCGATCTCGAAACCACGAAGCTCATTCGGCAGAACTTTCGCGGTCCGATGTACTGCGACTTGCACATGCTGACCTGGGCGGTGCAGCCGAGTGGACTCCGAACGCTCCGGCCGCTGCCGAATGTCGCCGAATGGTGCAGTTGCTTCGATCTCCTTCAGATGAACGAAGACGAGATGGCGATGATGGCGCCCGACCCAATGGCGCTTGCTGCGACGGCGCTCGCCAATGGCGTGCGGAGTCTCACTGTGACGCTCGGCAAGCGAGGAGCGGTGTACTTCGCGCCCTCCGACTTCGAGCGTCTCGCCGACCTCGATCGGCCGCGCCCACTCGGCGCGTCGCTGGGCCCCTTGCGAACGGCCCTCGTTCCCGTGAGCCACATTGCCGACGACGGCGATCCGACGGGGTGCGGCGACGTTTGGGGTTCGACGTACTTCTCTCGGCTGCTCGCCGGCGATCCGATGGGCGTTGCAATTCTGGCGGCCCATGCGGCGGCGGCCAAGAATGTCACCCATCGTGGAGCGACGGGCCTCGCCAATCACCTACGCGGCACAATCAGCCTGGCCTGACGTCGGATTTTCGCCGATCGTCGCGATTCACAGCGATTCACTGCTGCCGACGAACGCGATGAAGTGATAACTTTGGCGGCGAGAACCACCGCCCCCTCGCCGCGCTCGCGACTCTCGCCCGGGACCAGCCGCCTCACGTGACGACCGTCATCACTGTTCCGCCCTCGCTCGACGACCACTCCTTCGAACAGGTGCTGGAGCAGGTGGCTCCCCTCCCCGCCGACGCCAAGATTCTCGTCGACGCGCGGCATGCGCGTTGGGCGTCGCCCTACGGACTCACCGCGCTGCTCACGTTGGCGCAAACTCGCACCGAGCGCCCGGCGTTCGCGGTTCCCGAACAGGAAGAGACGGCATCATACTGGGCACGCGCCGCGTTCTTTCACCACGCCGAGGCGCTGTACGATCTCCACGGCACGTACCCCAAACGCCGCGACCTCGCCGACTCCGGCACGCTCCTCGACATCACACCGATCACAAAAAGCGAGGATGTGCATAACGTCGTCGGTCGAGTGCAGGAGCGGGCGCAGTCGATCATCAAGAACGAGCTGAAGCTCGAGTCCAAGGCGATCATGGGGTTCGCGATGACCCTGAGCGAGGTCTGTCAGAACATCATCGAGCACGCCGGACAGGGTGGCTGGGTTGCCGTACAGAGCTACAAGTGGACGAAGCGGCTGGGGCGTCGGGTCGTCGTGATCGCCGTGTGCGACGCGGGGCTCGGCTTTCGACGGTCGCTCGAGATGACGCCTGGCCATGTACCGAGCGCGCGGTGGGACGATGCGTCGGCGCTGGAGGAAGCCGTCATCCGCGGTGTCAGTCGCTTTCGTGACCGGGGTCGCGGACAGGGACTGGCGGGCGCACGGAATTACGTGGGTCGCTGGAACGGTAAGCTGGCAGTACGGAGCGGCACGGCCAGGATTTCGATCGTGCCGGCGTGGGACGACGACGTCCCGCTCGTCGAAGGGTTGGCGCCGTTCCCCGGCGCCCAGGTTCAGGTCATCATTCCAGAGGCACTCGCCGGAGGATCGGAGCGGTGATGAACCACATCGACATCAGCAGCTGCCTGCGACAGACGCTCGCGTGTGATCTGTACTCGAACCTCGTCACACGTCCGACGGGGGCCGCGGTTCGCGGACAGATCGAGCGTCTGCTCAGCGAATCGCACGAGCGGGCGCTGACCGTCATCGATTTTTCGCACGTGTCAATGATGGATTTTTCATGCGCGGACGAAGTGATCGCCAAGTTGCTGATCCGCTACGTCTCCGATGAAGCGCCACAGGATGCGTACTTCATCTTTCGCGGCGTGACCGAGGACCATCGTGACGCCATCGAGACCGTGCTCGAACGGCACGGGTTGGCGCTGGCGTTGGAGTTGGGCGACGGCGTCGAGGTCATGGGCGTGCTGTCCGACGCCGAGCGCCGCGTGTGGGACGCGTCGTATCGTCTTGGCCGCGCGCCGGCAAGCGACGTCGCGAACCAGATCGACGCCGACCCTGAACACGCTCTCCGCGTGCTCGATGCGCTCTGCCGCCGCCGGCTCATGATGCGCATCGATGACGAGTACGTCGTCGTAGGCACGGCGCGTGGATAACGATTCGCGCAACCGGCCGCTGCGCGTTGCGCAGGTGATCGCGACGCGCGCCGGCGACGAAGAGCGCGGGCCGCTCGTCATCATGCATCCGGACGACGCGAAGTCGCGTCTGCTCACCGACGGTGAATTGGCGCGGGTGTACGGCCCGCGCCGCCACGAGTTGGCGACGGTCGCGATCGACGACAGGGTGCGGTTCGGAGATGTCGTCCTTCGCGATCTGATCGCCGCGGCTCCGTCCGAGACCGTGCGCGTGATCAAGCCGGACCTCGATAGTAGTGGTCGCCGTCCTCCGAATACTGCGCTCGCCTGAGGAAACCCCTCGTGTCGTCACGCAAGCAACGATCGATCGACCTCTCCACGCTCACCGTTCACGCGGGATCGGACGCGCATGAACCGGACACGCCGGTCGTGCAGCCGATCTATCAGTCGGTCAACTTCATTCAGGAGATCGGCACCGAGGCGGGACTGCGTTATCCGCGCTATGGCAACTCACCGAACGCGGAGGTGGTCCAGGCGCGCATGGCCGCGCTGGAAGGTGCGGAGGCGGCGGTGCTGCTCGGGAGTGGAATGGGCGCCACGGCGTGCGCGTTGCTCGCGCTCCTGCGCCCGGGCGATCACCTCATCGCGAGCTCGTGGATCTACGGCGGTGCGACGGCTTTGCTCACGAAAGAGTTCACGGCGCTTGGCGTCGAAGTGTCCCACGTCGATCCACTCGACACGCGCGTCTGGCGGCGACGAATGCGAAAGGAGACGCGCGCGATCTTCCTCGAGACGCCGGTCAATCCGACGTGCCGAGTACTGGATCTGCGGGCCGTCAGCTACATCACGAAAGAGGTGGGCATCGCCCTCGTGATCGACTCGACGTTCGCGAGCCCGATCAACTTCCGGCCGCTCGAGCACGGCGCCGACGTCGTCATCCACTCGGCCACGAAATACCTGAACGGACACCATGACGTGCTCGCGGGTGTGGTCTGCGGCACGAGCTCGTACATCGAGGAAGTTCGACAGAAGATGATCTTGTGGGGTCAGGCGCCCGATCCCTTCGCGGCGTGGTTACTCGAGCGCGGCCTCAAGACATTGGACGTGCGTGTGCGTCGCCACAACGAGAACGCCATGCAGGTGGCGCAGTGGTGTGCGACGCGGAAGGAGATCAAGCGCGTCCACTACCCGGGGTTGCCCGATCACCCCGACCACCAGATCGCTTCGACGACACTCGACGGGTTCGGCGGTATGATGGCGATCGAGCTCGCCGGCGGCGTGCGGGCGACCGAAAAATTCATTCGCAAGCTCAAGATCATTCGCCACGCGCCGAGCCTGGGAGGCGTGGATTCGCTCGTTTCCGAGCCTCGATTCACATCACACGCGCACCTCACGCCCGAGGCGCGGGCTCAGGCGGGAATCCCCGACGGGTTCCTACGGCTGAGCATCGGCATCGAAAGTGCTAATGATCTGATCGGAGATATCGAGCAGGCACTGCGCTGAGATGACCGAAACCACGGCGGCGGCGTCAGATCGCCGCCGTCTGGAGCGGCGGCATAATCCGACGCTCGCCGAACTGACACTCCCCGAGCTCCGCCGGATGCTGGTCACGACGATTTTGCTCGTGACCGTTCTGGTCCTGTTCGTATGGATGGTTCGGAACGTCATCATTGCCGCGATCATCGGCGTGATCGTCGCGATGTACATGCGCCCGGTGTATCGGTGGCTGTTGCGGCGCCTTCGGTCGCCCATCGTGGCGGCCAGTGCCACTCTCGCGCTGCTGTTCGTGCCGCTCGGTGCGCTCACCGCGTACAGCTACAAGGAAATTGCCGAGCGGGCGGCGTACGTCAGCCAGCACCAGGACGAGATCGCGACCAAGATCGACGCGTCGCTGCACCGACTTCCCTTCCTGCAAACGGCGAACACTCTGGCTGCGGTCAAGCGCTACGTGATCGCCGCGTCGGACTACGGAACGAACATTCTGAGCGGGTTGCGGGCCGCGCTCGCCACCCTCGCCGTCGCGGCGACCATTTTTCTCTTCACCGCGTACTACGTCGTCATCGACGCCGAGCGCATCATGCACTACATCCGCGGGCGTATCCCACCGCGGTACGGCGAGCTCTCGCAAGCACTCGAATCGAACGTTCGCGGAGTGCTGTACGGCGCGATCTACTCGACGTTCCTGACCCAAGGAATCAAATCGCTCATCATTCTGGCCATGAACGTGGCATTCCAGGTACCGCTCGCCGGCGTCCTGGCGATCATATCGTTCATCATCGGA
>Ga0310811_10006925_pt1 | contig 14484 bp, 14 predicted proteins | sample YCmetagenome_FD_207642 | JGI IMG/M metagenome (GOLD analysis project Ga0310811, IMG submission 207642) | Soil microbial communities from experimental microcosm in Duke University, North Carolina, United States - YC | ecosystem: Engineered > Artificial ecosystem > Soil microcosm > Unclassified ...
ACCAAGGCGCCGTCGCCTACGCCAGCCGCACCTATGCCGGCCGCATCCAATCCGGCCAGCTCCAACTTCCTGCGCGGGATCATCGAAAACGATCTCGCCACCGGCAAGTACGCCCAACGCACGGACAGGAACGGCCAGCCGCTGCCGCAGGTCGTGACGCGTTTCCCGCCCGAGCCGAACGGCTACCTGCACATCGGCCATGCCAAATCGATCTGCCTGAACTTCGGCCTGGCGCGCGACTTCGACGGCCGCTGCACCATGCGCTTCGACGACACCAATCCGACCAAGGAAGAACAGGAATACGTCGATACGATTCTGGATGGCGTGAAATGGCTGGGCTTCGACTGGAAGGACGCCGGCGGCGAACACCTGTATTTCGCCAGCGACTACTTCGACCAGATGTACGCCATGGCCGAATACCTGATCACAGCCGGCCACGCCTATGTGGACAGCCAGTCCGCCGACGACATGGCAAAGAACCGCGGCAACTTCGGCGAGCCGGGCAAAAACTCGCCCTTCCGCGATCGCCCCGTACAAGAATCGCTGAACCTGTTCCATCGCATGAAGGCCGGCGAATTCAAGGATGGCGAACACATCGTGCGCGCCAAGATCGACATGGCCTCGCCCAACATGAACATGCGCGACCCGGCGATCTACCGCATCCGCCACGCGCACCACCACCGCACCGGCGACAAATGGTGCGTGTACCCGATGTACGATTTCGCGCATCCGATCGAAGACGCAATCGAAAACGTCACGCACTCGATCTGCACGCTGGAATTCCAGGATCACCGTCCGTTCTACGACTGGGTGCTGGAGTACCTGGCCGAAGGCGGCTTCTTCAAAAAGCCGCTGCCGTATCAATACGAATTCGCCCGCCTGAACCTGACCTACGCCATCACCAGCAAGCGCAAGCTGCTGCAACTGGTGGAAGAGAAGATCGTCGATGGCTGGGACGACCCGCGCATGCCCACCATCGTCGGCATCCGCCGCCGCGGATACACGCCGGAATCGATCAAACTGTTCGCCGACCGGATCGGCGTGGCAAAAGCTGATAGCTGGATCGACATGAGCATTCTCGAAGGCGCGCTGCGCGACGACCTGGACGAAAAAGCGCCACGCGCCACCGCCGTGCTGCGCCCGCTCAAACTGATCATCGACAATTTCCCCGAAGGAGAAACCGTCGAATGCAGCGCGCCGGTCCACCCGCATCATCCGGAACGCGGCAACCGCACGTTCCCGATCAGTAAAGAACTGTGGATCGAACAGGAAGACTTCATGGAAGTGCCGAGCAAAGGCTACTTCCGTCTCTTCCCCGGCAACAAGGTGCGCCTGCGCTACGGCTACGTGATCGAATGCGTGGGAGCCGACAAGGACGCGAATGGCAACGTGATCGCCGTGCACTGCACCTATTTCCCCGACAGTAAATCCGGCACCGAAGGCTCGGCCAACTACAAGGTCAAGGGCAACATTCATTGGGTGAGCGTGCCGCACGCGCTGGAAGCGGAAGTGCGCTTGTACGACCGCCTGTTCAGCGATGCGCACCCGGATGCGGGCGGCAAGGATTTCAAACTTGCGCTGAATCCGAATTCGAAGGAAGTGATTACCGCCTATTTGGAACCGGGATTGTCATCGGCACAGCCGGACGAGAAGTTCCAGTTCGAGCGGCATGGTTACTTTGTGGCGGATCGTGTGGACAGCAAGGCTGGGAGGCCTGTGTTCAATCGGGCGGTGACGTTGAAGGATGGTTGGGGAAAGTGAACCAAGAATAAAAATTATTATAAAAGGATCGAATAATGCATCGCATTGTTAAAGCACATCTCGATAGCTTTATTAAAAGTTTCGGCTTAGAGGCTGAAGACGAGTCAAAGCAATTTGAAAAATTTTCTACGCACTGCATAGTAGCGTCCAGATTTAGCTCTTCTTTCGACTTAGATGACGTAGTCACCGGAATCGGCGAAGACGGCATAGACGGCCTCGCAGTCGTCATAGATGAGGCAGTTTGCACTTCCGTAGAAGAAGCAGAAAGCACTTTCAATTCACAACGTCGCAATCACGACGTAGATATTATTTTTGTTCAAGCCAAGAGATCAGAAAACTTCGATCTTGGCGATTTTTTAAAGTTTAAGGAATCAATCCTAAGATTCGCAACGCAGACTTCATATGCTGTAGAAGATGACGTCATGGTAAATGGTCGTTATATTTTCGACGTGGTACTCCAACAGGTTCCAAAAATAAGAAACGGGAAACCGTCTTTGACGGCAAGATTTGTCACAACGGGGCTTTATCAAAAACCGCACGCATTGGAAACGGCGTTAGCCGACTTTACTCTTCAACTGAACGAATTAGGTCTGTTCGCTGAAACGGACGTGAAATTTGTAGATCGTGACGAACTCACTAATTTGTGGGTGGGAACTTATTCTGGAATTAATGCCAGCTTGGATTTGTTTAGTGTCGCCGCGTTACCATCGATTAGCGGGATTGACGAAGCATATCTGGCCGTAGTAAAAGCAAGCGACTTCGTAAACAATCTGCTCGTAACGTCTGATGGAAATCTACGAACGCAAGTTTTCGAAGAGAATGTCAGATCCTTTCTTGGCTCTGAAAATCCGGTGAATAAATCGATTACGGACACAGTTAAATCAGGAGCTGCTTCGAGGTTCCCGGTTCTTAACAACGGGATTACGATTGTCAGTCCCGATGTAAAGCTTCAAGGAAATACGCTACATCTTACAAACTTCCAAATCGTGAATGGCTGTCAAACGTCGAATGTGCTTTACGAAAATAGAGAGCACCTCGATTCAATAATGGTCAACGTAAAGGTAGTCGAAACTCAAAATGAAGATGTCTTCTCTGAGTTAGTTCGGGCAACCAATAGTCAGAGTAAAGTGGAGGATATCCAGTTTCTTTCGCTTCGGCCAATTGTGAAACGCGTGGAGCAATTTTTTAATACTTACGAAGGTAGCGAAGGACGTTTGTTCTTTGAAAGAAGAGACCGCCAATATGTCGGCTTGGATATACCGGCCACACGAGTTTACTCAGTTCATGAAGCTGCGAAATGCGTAACGGCGATGTTTTTAGAACGTCCAGACTTAGCTGCGCGGTATCCGAAGCAAATGTACGAAGAATTCACTGATTCGCTATTTGCTGATGACACTAGAGAGATTACCTTTTACGCCGCCTGTGTGACGATGTATAGATTTTCGTTATTAGTTTCGAATCGCGTTATTCCACAAAATATGAAGCGATATAAATGGCACATGCTGCCAATCGTTAAGGCGATAGTTTGTGGTGCCGGAGTCAAACCCCTTAACTCGAAGCAGGCCGCGACCAATGCGCAAAAGGTCATTGATGTGATGGCACAGCATGGCACTCCAGCAACAGATTTGTTTAATCAAGTCGTTTCAATTTGCCAAAGCTTGGGGGAAGTTTCGCCTGATCGATTAAAACGCCAGTCTACTCTTGGTGAAATGTTCAGCAACATAAATCGACCCAAAGGAGTTACGCACGCAAAGACGGTCCGTAAAGTAACCAATCGATAAAGTATGAGGCAGAAAAATAACGGGTCGGTGTCGATATAGAGATATGAATACCGCGCAAAAACCTCAAAGGTGGAGTCTCGACCTTCTAAACGCAATTGAATGGCGTCGCTTTGAAGAACTATGCGTTCGAACGTTCGAGCACAAGGGCTTCACCTGTAAGACGCAAAGCCACGGAGCAGATGAAGGAATCGATATTCATCTTTACTTCGGCAAAGAGACATTGACCCTCGATCGCATAGTCCAATGCAAGGCCTGGAAGAAAAAAGTACCGGTCGAACCGATGCGCGCTTTCTTTGGCACGATCGTTTCGGCCGGGGCTAAGCGTGGCACCTTCGTCAGCCGCGGCGGCTTTACTGCCGACGCGATGACGTTCGCCACAAAAAATGGGATTCATACGATCGACGGCGTCCAGCTTCTTGAATTGATTTCTAATCTCGGCCCCGTCGAATCAAGAATCTTGCTTGAGCGGATCACGGAAGGTGACTACACCACACCGACCTGCGCAAGCTGCGGCATCAAGCTCGTTCCCCGCTCCCTTGGTAGCGACAAACCATTCTGGGGTTGCCGGAACTGGAAGCGCTTTAACAGAGGCTGCAATATGAAGATGTATATGACGAGCGATCAAATCGCTGCGTTAAAACCAAAATCTTCAGAAGCTTAATTGGCTTTCCCGGCGGTCATTTACCATCCGCAAGCCTTCTCATTTCATCGGAGACAGTCGCATAAAGGCCTTCCAAGTCAACTTTCTGCGAATGACAATAGGCAAGAGCTAAAAGTGTTATTGGATGTACTTTCAACACGGAAGCCAACTCTTCAACCTTGTCTAGAGTGGGCGATTTCATGGCTCTTTCCAGACTACTCAAATAAGTCCTGCTCGAAACCTCACCAAAATCCTCCTGAGTCAAATTCCGGCTCGTTCTAATCTGGCGTAAAGCCGACGCAAATCCTTCTCTTAAGCTCATCGATGTCTCCCGGCAAAGACAAGATGAACTCACGTTGAACACTTTAGGGCTACAATCTATAGTGTTCATTTGTGATAGGATTCATTGTCCCCATCGTGACATAAACCTGATGAATCCAATAAAAATCAAAATTTGGCAGGTCGCCCCAACGGCAACCACCGCCTTCATCACGGGCGTTACGTTCCAATGGCTAGTCGGCAAGCACCCGCTCGTGGAGAGCAATATGCCGATCGCGGCTAGCGCCGCACTCATCGTCCTCGCTATCGTCGCCGCCTTCGCTTTCGGCGAACGCCAGATGCACGTCCTTTGGAAAAGCGCTCTGCAATCCGACATCGACCGTACGGGAAAACGAAAGGAAGCCACGCTCGCCATCGCAACCGCCGCATGGAAAGCCATCGAACAGCTAGACTTCCAGTACCGCGATACGCACACCGACCGCTTGCGCATCCGCGCCGTGTACCACGGCGATACCTTTGGCAGCCTGATCGAAGCGCTTGCCAGCATTCCGGCCTACGAGATTGAGCCGACGGAAGCGGCCATTGCGCTGGCCGGGCTGAAGAAGAATCTGAACGAGATACGACAGGCGGTCGATGCCTTCATGGCGGGAGTGAGCAAGTCCACCGTCGATGTGCTGATGCTGAACGCGCTGCCGGTGCTGGACTTGCGCGCCTGCAAGAGCTACGCGGAACTGCACTACCGCAAGCTGATGGCCTGCTGCCAAGTGTAGAAATATAAGCCGCGCTGTCGGCCGACTTTTCACCGCCAGAAACCTCGGTCATCGTTCCCGTTACATGGACTGCCGTAAAGTATGAAGGCGCATGCCCCATGACACCGACGTCTTATTCAGCGCCGTCGATATCCCCATTTGGCTCGTGATGGCGGCGGCCATCCGTTGAAGGTGGATTGCGCCGACGCCGAGGCCGGGTCGATTGCAGCGGCGTTCGCGGGTTTTCTACCGGAATCCAGATGATGATGTTGGCAGGCTGTTCCTCGGTCATCGTTGGCGCATTCGGCGCGCATTCGACGCGAGAGCCGTCAAGGGGATCGCTCCCGCAAAAGCCGGCACGCCGCGCGAGCAGGTTGCGTAGGTACTCGGCGCGCATCACGGCACCACGCTCGGCAGCGCATGTGAGGCCGAGGATGCCCGTGCTATCGGCAGCGTCACCTTGAGCATCACAGTCCGGAAGAAGCGGAGCAGTCGCTGACGATCCAGTCGATCGACCGCCCCGCCCCGCGACACTGAATGGCATTGCCCGGCACGCTTGCAAATGATCCAGCGTTGCGTCGGCGCCCTGCGGCATCGGTGCGGCAGGCTTTGGTTGTTGCGGTGTTTCTGCCGAATCGGCTGAAGGCAAAAGAGGTTCAGGCTGAGCACGCAAGAGATTCGGAAAATCCGGAGCGGCGGCAACCTCCGTATTGTTACGGGGCCGTACGTCGTTGGAGACAACGTAAGGAACGGGCGACTGGGCGTTGATGCGCGTCATAGGCTCCCCCTTAACTCCATTTGAAATGAACCGTCTTCTTCAATCATTCGCCTGCTCCAACAAGAATAAGAGCGTTGCCTTCGTTCCAGTCCGCGCTTTCTTCAATTGCGCAGCGGGATGCGTTTGGCGTACAACTCAACATTTCCGCAGCAGACTGCTTTCGTCATGGAGCGGACTTGCCGGCAGGTCGATAGTCGAATCATACTGAACTTTAGAATCTTTGGAGATTGGCGCGCTCCAGCCCCCGCTGCTCGCCCGAATGGGAAAAATTCCGGCATCGTTTCTACCGAAAAGGCGATTTTCCCTATTCGGTGAAAATTGAAGAATCGCGCAGATCGGCAATGGCGCTGGAACTTTACAGCTTGACCATGGTTAGCCGGGCAGCCCTTCAAAAATACGCTTGTGCCCCCATATCCTGCACATTACCCAAATTAACCCGTGTCGATGACGACAGTAGTTGCATCGCGCCGTAACGCCATCCACTAACCTGAAGGAAATCAAATGAGCCAAACCACCGAACGTGCCGTCTTTGCTGGCGGCTGCTTCTGGGGCATGCAGGATCTGCTGCGCAAACGTCCCGGTGTCGTGTCTTCGCATGTGGGCTATACCGGCGGCGATGTGCCAAATGCCACCTATCGCAATCACGGCACCCACGCCGAAGCGATCGAGATCATCTTCGACCCGGGTGTGACCAGCTATCGCGATCTGCTGGAATTCTTCTTCCAGATTCACGACCCGACCACCAAGGATCGTCAGGGCAACGATAGAGGCACCAGTTATCGATCCGCGATTTTTTATGTGAATGAAGAACAGAAGCGGATCGCGGAAGACACCGTGCAGGATGTGGACGCGTCGGGATTGTGGCCGGGAAAAGTGGTGACGGAGATTGCACCGGTCGGTCCGTTCTGGGCTGCCGAGCCTGAGCATCAGGATTATCTGGAGCATTATCCGAACGGCTACACGTGCCACTTCGTCCGCCCGAACTGGAAACTGCCGGTTCGATCGAAAAGCTGACAAGGCTTCTGCAGCTCCTTCGCCGCCAGCGATCCTGGCGTGCCGCCAGAAATAAATACGCCCGCCTCCCTTTCAGGAAGCGGACGCGTTTTATTGTTTTCCTTACTTGGTCGGCAAAGGCGAATACTCGACCGGCACCCACGCATAACCGCTCTTTTCCGCACGAACGTGGCCGATGCCAGGGAACGGCAGATGCGCGCCGGCGACCCACAGTTTCTGCTTGGCGGTATCGGCGAACAACTTCTTGCGCGTTGCAATCGCCTGCTTGCTGTCCACGTCGAACTCGATCGCGACTTCAGGATGCAGGAACTGCACCGCATGGCTATGCACGACGTCGCCCCACACCAGCAATTGCTGTCCCTCTGAACTGAACAGGTAACCGGTGTGACCCGGCGTATGACCCGGCTCTGCTACCGACTTCACGCCCGGCAAAATGTCGGCGCCGCTATCAAATTCCTTCAGCTTGCCCGCCGCAGCATAAGGCGCGACCGAATCCTGCGCCAGCTTGAAGAAAGGCTGCATACCTTCGGGTGCCTTGGCTTGCACGTCCTTGTTCAGCCAGAAGCCGGCTTCCTGTTTGGAGACATAGACAGTGGCATTCGCGTACGCTGCCTTGCCGTCCGCACCGACCAGGCCGCAGGCATGGTCGCCGTGCAGGTGCGTCAGCAAAACGGTATCGATCTGTTCCGGCGCAAAGCCGGCTGCACGCAGGTTGGCGCCGATATTGCCCATGGTCGGACCAAAGCATTTCGCCGCGCCGGTATCCACCAGGACTAGATTGTGGCCGGTGTTGATCAGATAGCCGTTGACGGCGGTTTGCACGCCTTTCGTGGTTTCGAGGAACATGCGCGCCAGCAGGCTTTGCAGGTCCTTGGCGCTGACGCCTTTGAGCAGTTTGTTACCGAGTGTGATGTAGCCGTCATAGAGCGCGGTCACTTCCATGTCGCCGATCGCCATGCGGTAGTAGCCCGGCACCTGCGTCGTCTGCTTGGCCGGCGGCGCGGCGTACGTAGTCAGCGGAGCGATGGCGAATGCAGTGGATGCAGCAATCAGGCCGGCGAGCAAAATGCGTCGCGCACTATTCTTCTTGTTCATGATGCGTATCTTCCTGTGAGTGAAAGGGGCATTGATCTTAACGCGAATAGCGGATCGGGGTTATTTAGCCTTCAGGTAGGCTGTAGGTGAATCATATTGGGTATAAAACAAGCGCCCCGGATATGCACTAACTGAGCACGTTCTATCGGACGGGAACAAGCGCGGTCTGCGGGAGGTCGCAGTATGAAAAGCAGCAGGTTTTTTGTTGATGGCGCACAAGCATGCGCTACCCATGACCGGAATTCGACATCATGCTTCCATTTTTTACCATCGGGCATTCGACGCGCAGCATTGCGGAATTTGCCGAGATGCTTCAGGGCGCGCAAGTGACGCTTGTGGTCGACATTCGTACCGTGCCGCGATCGCGCACCAATCCGCAGTACAACAAGGACAGCCTGCCGCTTAGCCTGGCCCAGTACGGCATCGGCTACATGCATCTTGCCGAACTCGGTGGCCTGCGGGGAAAGGCGAAGACCGTATTGCCGGAAACGAATGGCTTCTGGCAAAACCAAAGCTTTCACAACTATGCAGATCAGGCGCTCACCGAAGCTTTCCATCACGCGCTGGACAAGTTGATCGCGCTAGGACGCGAGCAACGACTTGCCATGATGTGCTCGGAGGCCGTGTGGTGGCGTTGCCACCGGCGGCTGGTTGCCGACAATCTCATCGCCCATGGTGAAGAGGTTTTTCATTTGATGGGGAATGGCCGGATCGAACCCGCCACGTTGACGAAGGGCGCGCGCGTGTCGCCGGACGGTGTGGTGACCTATCCCGCAGAGGCTGCAGCCTAAGGCTCAGCGCCGTTTAATGGCTCGCTGTATTGTTCGCAGCCGACCACGCACTGTATAAGATCGGTATAAACAATTACCTTAGAATCTCGATAAATACCTTCCGGGATTTACCGCCATATGACCCTTGGAATCAGCGCGATCGTTGTCCTCGCAGCGGTGATGCATGCAAGCTGGAATGCGATGCTGCGTGCCGGCACGGATCGATTCTGGTCGATGACGGTCATGTGCATCGCGATTGCATTCGTGTGCGCGCTGGCGGCGTTGATTGTGCCCATGCCGGCGCACGCAAGCTGGATCTATGCGATCTGTTCCGCAGTGCTTCACGTTGGCTACAACCTTTTTCTGATTCGGACTTATCGTCGCGGCGATCTGGGGCAGACGTATCCGATTTCCCGCGGTTCTTCGCCCTTGCTCGTGACGCTGGGCGCTGCGGCCTTTGCCGGCGAACTCCCTGATCCGGTCAGCATGCTGGGCGTGGTGCTGGTGTGCGCCGGCATCCTCTCGCTCGCCTTTCAAGGGCGCAGGTTTGGCATTGAGAGCCTTCCGTATGCGCTTGGTACTGGATGCTTTATCGGCGCCTATAGCGTGGTGGACGGCATTGGCGTACGGCTCTCGGGCACCGCGGCCGGCTACACGGCTTGGATGTGCCTGATGTGGGGCGTCATGGCGGCTGCGGTCTACGTGGCAATGCGCGGTTCACGAAGCTTGTTCAGAGGCTTCAGTGAAACCTGGCCCTCAGTCGTTGGCGGCATGGTTTCGCTGCTCGCATACGGCATCATCATTTTTGCCATGTCGGTCAGCCCGATGGGGCCTGTCTCCGCTTTGCGTGAAACGAGCGTGGTGTTTGCGGCGCTGATCGGTCGTACCTTTCTGCGCGAGCAACTGAGTCCCTATCGCATTGCCGCCTGCATCATCGTGGCGCTCGGCGCCATATGCATAGGGCATGACGGCGGCACTAAGCATATCGCCGAGCCGGCGTATGTTACGGGGCACTCCACGAAGGGGCTATAGGGACGAAGCCATCTATTGCCTCTGTCCGGCGTCTGAAGATGCGCGTTGCAATCACGCCGACGTAACGCACGCCGCGCTCAACCCAATGGCACGGACCGCCTATTATTGATTCGACGATGGCTGCTGTTGTGATTGCTGTTGCTGCTGTTGTTCACGCGCGCGCTGTTCCTGCTCTTTCTCCTTCTTTTCCTTCTCTTCCTCTTTTTTCTTTGCGTGATGCACGCCGACTGCGCATCCCGCCGCGCCGCCGATCACTGCATGTTCGCCAGCGACATGGCCGACCACGCCGCCCACTACCGCGCCCTTCAGGCATCCTTCCGCATGCGCCTGGCCGAACAGTGCACAGCACGCTGCCGTCGCAATCAATAGCTTTTTCATGACGTTCTCCATTGGGCTGTATTCAACGCAAGAACGATAGCGCGCCTGTGGCCACCTTTCCGTTCGGGACGTCACACAATCCCAGCTTCGCGTATCGAAGGCGTCAGGTTTCGCCTTCTCAGCACCAATTGGATTGCTTGAAATAGATATTTCAATAATAATTGAAATATTAAACAAAACCAGACCCGCATGGATACCCAGGCTACTGTTCTTGCCCTCGCCGCCCTCGCCCAGGAATCGCGCCTCGCCATCTTCCGCCTGCTGGTGCAGGCGGGACCGGCAGGCATGGCAGCCACCCGGATCGGCGACGCGCTCGGCATTGCGCCATCGTCGATGTCCTTTCATTTGAAGGAACTGCTGCATGCGGAGCTCGTGACAGTGCAGCGCGATGGCCGCTCCTTGATCTATTCCGCCAACTTCGAGGTGATGAATGCGCTGGTCGGCTTTCTGACCGAGAACTGCTGTGGCGGCAACCTGTGCACACCGGCCGCCGCTTGCCGCCCCGCCAAAAAGGCGAAAGCCTGATCATCACCTTATCCGCCATTACATCGTGCTTGCTGCTTCCCTCATTTTTTTGCTGACGCTTACTCTCGTTATCTGGCAACCGCGCGGCCTCGGCATTGGCTGGAGCGCGAGCTTCGGCGCAGTGCTGGCCTTGCTGTCCGGCGTGATCCATCTGAGCGATATTCCCATCGTGTGGCACATCGTGTGGAACGCGACGGCGACCTTCATCGCCATCATCATTACCAGCCTGCTGCTGGACAAGGCGGGCTTCTTTGAATGGGCCGCGCTGCACGTCGCGCGATGGGGCAAGGGTCGTGGGCGCATGCTGTTTGTGCTGCTGGTCTTGCTGGGCGCGGCGGTGTCCGGCCTGTTTGCCAATGATGGTGCCGCGTTGATCCTGACCCCCATCGTCATGGCGATGCTGCTGGCCTTGCGCTTTTCGCCGCAGGCGACGCTGGCGTTTGTGATGGCCGCAGGCTTTATTGCCGATACCGCGAGCCTGCCGCTGATCGTTTCCAACCTCGTCAATATCGTCTCCGCCGACTACTTCAAGGTCGGGTTCGCGCGCTATGCGTCGGTGATGGTGCCGGTCAATATCGTGTCGGTCGGCATGACGCTGCTCGTATTGATCTGGTATTACCGGCGCGACGTTCCGCCAACCTACGACGTGCAGCAGTTGAAGCTGCCGAAGGACGCAATCCGTGACCGCGCCACCTTCATCGCCGGCTGGTGGGTGCTCGGCTTGCTGCTGGTCGGCTTCTTCTGGCTGGAGGACAAGGGCATACCGGTCAGTGCCGTCGCGGCGGCCGGTTCGCTCTTCCTGCTGGTTGTTGCAGCCAGGGGCCATGTCATCGCCACCCGCGAAGTCATCAAGAACGCGCCGTGGCAGATCGTGGTCTTTTCGCTTGGCATGTATCTCGTTGTCTACGGCTTGCGCAATGCCGGACTGACCGGCTACCTGACGCATTTGCTGAACGGTTTCGCCAGCCATGGCGTGTGGGGCGCGTCGCTCGGCACGGGCCTTACCACCGCGCTGCTGTCATCGATCATGAACAACATGCCGACCGTACTCATCGGCGCACTGGCGATCGACGCGACGACCGCACAAGGCGCCGTACACGACGCGATGGTGTTCGCCAACGTGATCGGCTGCGATCTCGGGCCGAAAATCACGCCGATCGGCAGTCTGGCGACGCTGCTGTGGCTGCATGTGCTGGAAGGAAAAGGCATCCGCATTTCGTGGGGCTACTACTTCCGCGTGGGCGCCCTGCTCACGCTGCCGGTGCTGCTCGTGACGCTTGCCGCGCTGGCGATACGATTGCATTTCTGAAGCAAACCGAAAAAGGAACGGCCATGACGACGATCTATCACAACCCCGCCTGCGGCACATCACGCAATACGCTGGCACTGATCCGCAACACCGGCGAAGAGCCGACTGTCATCGACTATCTGAACCACCCGCCATCACCGGAAACCCTGATACAACTGATCAGGGATGCCGGCCTGTCGGTACGCACAGCGATCCGACAGAACGGCACGCCGTATGCGGAGCTCGGCCTGGACAATCTGGAGCTTGGCGACGACGCGTTGATCGACGCCATGCTCGCACACCCGATCCTGATCAATCGCCCCTTCGTCGTGGCCGACAAAGGCACACGGCTATGCCGGCCGTCGGAACTGGTGCTCGATATTTTGAGCACGCCGCAACAAGGCGCCTTTGTGAAAGAGGACGGCGAACAGATCATCGATGCAGCGGGTAAACGCATTGGCAAATCGGACTGATCGCTTCAGCCTCGATTCTTGCTCTATCGCGCGGCGCCGACGCGAGCGACTCCGCTCAGACAAACATCCCGCCCGAGACCTCGATGCGCTGTGCATTGATCCAGCCGGTACCATCCGCCAGCAGCGCGGCAATAGCACCACCGATATCGTCCGGCAAGCCGACGCGATTCAGTGCCGTTACCGATTTCACCATCGCGTTTAAATCCTTGTTGTCGCGCACCGCGCCGCCGCCGAAATCGGTTTCAATTGCGCCCGGTGCAATCGTGTTGACGGCGATGCCGCGGGCACCGAACTCTTTGGCCATGTAACGCGTCATCACCTCGATCCCGCCCTTCATCATTGCGTAAGCCGCATAGCCTGGAAGGCTGAAGCGCGCCAGACCGCTGGAGACGTTGACGATGCGTCCGCCATCCGCAATCAGCGGAAGCAGCTTCTGTGTCAGGAAGAACGGGCCTTTCAGATGCACGGACATGAGCGCATCGAAGTTCGCTTCGGTCATGTCGGCGATCAGCCCGTGAATGCCCATCCCGGCGTTATTGACCAGATAGTTGATATGCGTTGCCTCAAACTTCGTGCGCAACAGCGACTGGATCGATGCGGCGAATGAAGCGAAGGAGGCGCTATCTCCCACGTCAAGCTGCAGCATGGCCGCCGCTCCACCGTTGCTTTCAATCTGCTGCGCCAACGCGGTCGCCTCTGCCGCGTTGGTGCGATAGGTGCCGATGATGGCGACGCCTTGTGCTGCCAGATGCAATGCGGTGTTTTTACCCAGGCCCCGGCTGGCGCCGGTAATCAGTGCAATTTTGCGTGTCATGTCGATCTCCTTGAAAACGGATGTTCAGTGTATTAAGAAGGATTGAGCAGACAAACCGCCTTAAAATAAACGCACTGTTCGGCATAAATCAACCAATGACCAATAAACTCGATCTGTTAAAGACCTTCGTGCGCGTGGCGGAAGTCGGCAGTTTCACGCAGGCGGCATCCGACCTCGGCATACAGAAAGCCAGCGCTTCGGAACATGTTCGTGCGCTCGAAGAACTGCTGGGGACGCGCCTGCTTCACCGCACTACGCGGCGGGTGCAGCCAACGCACGACGGACTCGCGCTGCTGGAACGCTGCAAGGATCTGCTGTCCGACATGGACGAACTGGAAGGGATGTTCCGGCAAACCGGCGCAGATGTGCATGGGCGGCTGCGGGTCGATATGCCGACTTCGGTGGCGCGCAATATCGTGGTGCCACGGCTCGGCGAGTTCCTCGCGCAGTATCCGAACATTCACATTGAACTGAGCAGCACCGACCGGATGGTGGACGTGGTGCGCGAAGGATTCGATTGCGTGCTGCGCGTCGGCAATGCGATCGAACCTTCGCTCATCGCGCGGCGAATCGGCATGCTGGAAATGGCCAACTTCGCCAGCCCTGCCTATCTGGAAAAATACGGCACGCCGCGCACGCTGGACGACCTGTCCTCGCATTACCTTGTCCACTACGCAACCGTGTTTGGCATGCGTAGCGACGGGTTCGAATACGCGGTCGATGGCAAGAACCGATCGGTGGAGATGCGCGGCTTCGTGACCGTGAACAATGTCGAGACTTATGAAGCGGCTTACGTGAACGGGCTCGGTATTGCGCAAGCGCCTTATGCCGGCGTACGCGAGCACCTGCGCGCCGGAAGACTGGTACTTGTGCTACCCGAATATGTTCCGAACCCGTTGCCGTTTTCGCTGCTGTACGCGCACCGGCGGCATTTACCCGTTCGCGTGCGCGTATATATGGAATGGCTAACGAGCGTATTGCAAGACGAAATGTGGCTGCATTCGAACGCAGAACAGCGATAGCAGAACGAGGCCGCTTTCTTCAGGCCGCGCCGATGTCGCAGGCCCGAGCGATGTGGGGAAGATACGCGTGGCAGAAGTCGAGATA
>Ga0310811_10006926_pt1 | contig 14484 bp, 15 predicted proteins | sample YCmetagenome_FD_207642 | JGI IMG/M metagenome (GOLD analysis project Ga0310811, IMG submission 207642) | Soil microbial communities from experimental microcosm in Duke University, North Carolina, United States - YC | ecosystem: Engineered > Artificial ecosystem > Soil microcosm > Unclassified ...
AGAAAATCCTGGGTCGTCCAATGAGCATCGCGCAATATCGCAAACATCTAGACGATTTTGCTACTCCTAAGCGCGGTAACATTTTACAGCGCATTGGTGAACCACGCGCGTATCGTTTCCGGTTCCGAGAGCCAGCCATGCTCCCCTATGTGCTGATGAAGGGCATTGCAGGAGGCTTGGTTTCCGAACAGGCTAAGTCTCTTCTTCGTTTTCCCGTGCAGGGAGACCTTTTTCCCAACGACGATTAGCCGCTTTTCGCTATCGCAGTTCGCTCGGCACTGTGGGACTTCTTGCCCGTGCTTTTCCCGCCCTTGCTGCCAAGCTGCGCGGCAGCGCTGGAAAGGTCCTTGCGAACATCCTCTTCCTAGCCCCTAGCGATACGGGCGATCTTGATCGCGTTCCCGATCGCGCCGGCATGGCGCTTCTCCCGCGAGGGCCTTTAGGCATCGCTCTCTTCGTCATTCGCTCGCCGAAGCAACTCGGCAAGATCGATGCCTTGGCCATCCGGATCGTTGATCAGAATCGTGCCGAACAGCTTAAGGGCCGCCCGGTAATGGGTGACCGCCTCACGGGCGGTGTTGGGCGTCGCCACCAATCGCTGTTGCTGGTTCCGTTGGATTCCTATGATCTGATACATTCCGCCTCCATGCTTTCCGCGAAGCATATTGGAAGCGAGCGCCGGACGCGACAGGCGATCCGTCAAAATTCAAACTGATCATTATCCAACGATGCAGGTCCTGCCCGCAAACAGCGATACGATCTTCGAGGTCGACCGCGCGCCGTCGAGCCAGCCGCTTGGCCAGGGGGCCGACTGGAAGCCCGAGCCCAGTCCGTCATTTTCCTGCTCGCCGGGATCGATGAAAACGTCGGGGACCAATTTCTGCAACGTCGCGACGGTGGTGCCGATACCGACGCCGTTCGCCGTCCTGTTCCGAACGTCGCCCTTGGCATCGAGGGTCCAGCCGACGAATTTGGCGTTGCTGAAGCTAAGCTGGAGACCACCGCGGAAATCGGCATAGCCGAGCGGCTTGCCGTCGCCGCATTCGGGATAGACGCCCGTCTTGATAGCCGGACCGAGATTGCTCGTCACCAATTCGATCGCCTTGGCGCGTGGCGTTCCGAATGCCAGTTTGCGCGGCCCCTGGCCGACCGCCCCGGGAATGACCAGGCCGTCATGCGCGGCGTGACCGGCGAGATACGGGCGCCTTGGCGGCCGGCGCCCGGGCCATTGTCTTTGGGGTATCGGACAGCGCCGCACTGGTGCTCAAGATCAACGTGCCCAATGCAAGGCCGGCCAGCGCCTGCTTGCCGCACAACGTCTTCATCGCCGATTCTTCCCCGATCAACGCGCAACACCGGTCCGGCCAGCCTGGTTATTGGTGATTTTAGCCGTTGCAAGCCTGTGTCGATCAGCGCACGCGCGTGAAGTCGGCGGTCCAGTTGGTTTCCCAGGTCGCTCCGCCGTCGCGCGAAAAGGCCTGTTCCCAGCGTTCGCGATCGGGCGGTTGCTTGGTGCGGATGAAGCGGACCTTGACTGGGATGCCGTCGTCGGTGTCGTCGCCATAGAACAGGCCGACATTGTCGCGATATCCGCCGATCACCGGCGTCCCCATCACGCCGTCGCGGCTGTTGATCCAATAGATGAACCATTGCCGCCGCTCGCGCTGGAAGGTGCGGACGGTCAGGCCGGACCAGCCCTTGGTCGGGAAATCGGTCTGATCGGCGCTGATCAGCCCATCGAGATATTGGGTGTAGGTGGTGGTGCTGGGAAACTCATCCCACGCCTTGCTGCCGACCCAGCGCTGCTTCAGCCGCCGCTGCACCGCGGTCCAGCGACCGACATGATAATCGAAATCGTGGATGTCGCCGGTCGGGCCATCCGCCGGCGGCGGCGCGGCGATCGCTCGTCCCGCCAGGCCCAGCCCGCCGGCCAGGAGCGCTCCCGCCAGCAGGTCGCGCCGTGCCGGTCGTATCAGCTTCGTCATCGCTCTCTCCCTCGCCTTCGGGAAAAGGAGCTTTCCCGCCTGGCGCAGCCTGCTAACCTCGGCGGGACAGCGACTTGCCAGCGGATATTCGCGACTGGGCGAACGGGTACGGGAGTGGGCATGGCGGACGATGCGCGGCGCGCTATCGGGCATTGGGAGGCCGGAATCGGCTCGGCCGGCGGCTGGCTGCGGCTTCTCGCTTTCGGCGCGGTCGCGGGTGGCGTGGTCGGCTTTCTCGGCTATCTCGGCGGCGACCTGCTGATCTGCCTGTTCAACTGGACCGGGATGATGGTGATCGGCGCCGGGCTGGCCGGGCTGATCGTACCGCCGGTGGTCCGAATGCTGCGCGCGCGCGATGTTCCCATGCCGCTCGCCTTGGCGATCGCGATCCTCGCCGCCGCGCTGCCGGTCAGCCTGGCGGCGGCAGGGTTCGGCCGCTGGGCATGGCCGGGCGAAGCGGGGCGCATGTCGCTCATCGACTGGTATGTGAAGACGGCCTTGGTCGAGGCAATGGTCGTCGGGCTCTGGCTGGCGGCCGAATCGCGGCGGCGTCCCGCGGCCGCGCCGGTGCAAGGCGCTCGGACCGAGGCACCGCCCCGGGACCTCGCCAATGGCGGCGTCACCTGCCTGCAGATGGAGGATCATTATGTGCGGGTGCATAGGCCGAGCGGCAGCCGGCTCGAACTGATGCCGATGGCCGAGGCGATCCCGCGCTATGGCAGCGCGGGAATCCGGACGCATCGCAGCTGGTGGGTGGCGGTGTCGGCGGTGCGAGCGATCGAGCGCGACGGGCGCAACATAAGGCTGCGGCTGGACGGCGGCCTGAGCGTTCCCGTCGCCCGCAATCGCGTCGCGGCGGTCCGCGCGGTGCCGGCGCTCGCGCGGCTGTTCCCCGACCCTAGGCCGGACGGCGCGCGATCCGCCACAGCGTGAAAAGTCCGATCCCCGCCCAGATGACGTTGAGCACCGCCGACGGGATGGCCCCGTTATAGCCGCTATTGACGACGAAACAGGCGGCCCCGACCAGGTTCATCCATTGGTAAAGCCGCGATTGCCCGCCGAGCCGCCCGGCGGACAGCAGGATATAGGCCGCCAGGATCAGCGCGGCGCCGGTCCAGCCGATCGTTTCGATGATGATGCGTTCGGGGGTCATGCGATCCGCCGATGACGCGGTTCGGCGCCGTCGTCCAGCCGTCACTGTTCGGTCGGCGCGACGCGCGTCAGGACGCGCGCGCGGCGGCGGCCGATGATTGTGCCGCCCCAGGCCGCGAACGTGCCAGCAGATAGAATGCGGCGACATGGGTGATCATCAGCAGCGGCACATAGAGGATCGGAATCGCATAAGCGGCACCCAGCTCCCCGGCATGTGCGGGGAGGTCGGCCTGGATCGCATGGCCATAAGCAAGCAAAAGATCGACCAGGCCGACCAGGTTGAACGCGACCACGAACAGCCAGAAAACGGGCCGGATCCGAATGGTTGCGAGTGCCGATATCGCGAGCAGCCCGGTGGCAAGATCGCCATAAGCGGCGGGTATGGCGAAATGCGCCGGCAGGCCGTCGTCCACCACGCCCGGGACGATGAAGGCGAGCCCGAAGAAACGGAAGCTGTGTAAGGTCGCGATCGCGCGATGCGCCGCGACACGATCGATCGATCTAAGCCAGGGCAGGATATAGGCGCCGAAGCACAACAGCCAGGCCGCATAACCGAGGACGAGATGCGTCTGGAAGATATGCGTCGTCGACATGGCGAGCTCCGATCCCGAGTGGATTGCGGCCGGCCGGTAACCGCCGGCGGCCAAGGTCGCGATCGCATCTATGGGCGCTTTGCGCGAGCGACTATCGGCGATAATCTCGATGATCCATGAAGCAGAACTTCACAGTCCGGCACGGCGCGCTCGATGGCGTCGAAACGTTCCTGAGCGTCGCCCGCCATCGCAGTTTCCGCCGCGCCGCCGCCGCGCTCGGCGTAACGCCATCGGCCGTCAGTCAGTCGGTACGATCGCTCGAGGCGCGGATCGGCGCTGCGCTGTTGATCCGGACCACCCGCAGCGTCGGGCTGACCGAAGCTGGTCAGCGCTTCCTCGATCGCGCGGGTCCCGCCTTTGACGAGCTCGTCGCGGCGAGCGACGCGGCGCGCGATCTGGGCCAGCGCCCGGCCGGACTATTGCGGCTGGCCGTGCCCCGCTCCGTCGTCCCGCTGATTCTCGAGCCGGTAATCGCCTCGTTCTGCGACGCCTATCCGGAGATAGAATTGGAGATCGCCGCGAGCGACGAGATGGTCGACATCGCCGCCGGCGGTTTCGATGCCGGCATCCGCCTCGGCGAACTCATCGCCGCCGACATGGTCGTGGTGCGGCTGACTCCGCCCTTCCCGTTCGTCGTCGTCGGCAGCCCCGACTATCTACGCCGTCATGGAGCGCCGGCGCGGATCGAGGATCTTCGCGGCCATGCCTGCCTTCGCCTGCGCCGCTGGAGCGGAGCGATCGCGCCCTGGACGTTCGCGACCGGTAACGAGGTAATCGAAGCAATGGTGGCGGGACCACTGATCGCGCACGATTATCCCACCCTGCTAGGCAGCGCGATACAGGGCCTGGGCCTGGCGCAAGTCCCTGGACCGATAGCCGAGGCGGCGATTGCGGACGGCCGGCTGCAAGCGCTGCTGACGCCGCTCGCGGTCATGACGCCCGGCGTCTTCCTCTATCATTCGGGCAAACGTCAGATGCTGCCGAAGCTCCGTGCGTTCATCGACCACGTGAAGGCGCCCCGACGGGCCAATGCCGCTCCAGACAATCAGGCATCAATCCGGTAATGGATCGGCTTGAACGTGCCGCCGTTCGAGTCCGGCGCCGAACATGCGGTCAAGCCGATGATCAGGTCGATCTCCGCAAGGAAAGTGATGTGATCGCCGGCCTTGCTCTTTGGCGGCAGCACTTTCAGCCTCCCCGTCCGTCCATCGACAGGTACGTTCATGAAGCAATTGAACGCGACCGGGATGCGATCGGGGCCGATGCCATAAGGCGCCAGCGCCTCCGCCAGATTGCCGAAGCAGCCGCGATGCGGCGGCAGATCGGGATAGAAATGGTGGAAGGTGTCGACCGAGCACGGCGTCAGCAGGAAATCGTGACAGCCGACCGTATCCTCGACGATCGTCAGCAGGACACGCGAGCGGTTGGAGTATAATTTGTGTCCGGTCGTCAGCGCGATCGTCTCGGCATAATCCAGCGTGCGCCCGGACGAGATGACCTCGTCCACGTCATCGGCGTTGAACGCGAGCAGATCCGCCACTTGCTCGCCTTTTGGGTCGATCACCGTCAGCAGTGCGCCGCGAGGCAGCGGGAAAGCGGTGCCGCTCCGTTCGGGAATGACGATCTCGCCGTTCATTTCGCGTCCCCGCGATATTCGAACGGAGGCTCCCAACCCTCCTCCACCGCGCGGCCCGAATATTGCCGCGCCTCGCTGATCTCGCCATGGCGCGCCAGCATAGGGTTGCGCGAGCCGGCAAGATGATCGTCGCGGACCAGGATCTTCTCGCGCAATCCCTCATATTTGCCCGCCTCGCGCAGCCGGTCGAACTGGTCGTGGAGGTTGAAGACAAGCGTCGGCTGTTCGAACCGCCGAGCCGGACGGCTGGCTTTGGGATGCAGGCCGACGATGAAGAACGCCTCGCCGCCGAAGCTCAGCGAGAAATGCGGGTTGCCGGGATCGGCGCTGACGCGCGGGTCGTAGGATTGACCGCGCCACACATCCTTGTCGTGGAGCGATTGGACGCGATCCCATAAAGCGCGTTCGAACGCTTCCTCGTCGAGATCGACCGGTCCCTGGAACACGACAGCGAAGCTCTGGAACAGCGCCGGATCCTCGCGATATGCTTGGGTGAAGCGCATCAGCGCCTCATGAATACGCAAATCGTCCCAGGCGCTGTCGATATTGTCGCAGGCAAGGACCGTCAGGCGGCCCCGCGCCAGCGCCGATTTTGCGCCGACACAAGGAAAGGAGGCCGCTTCGACATGGGCGAAGAGCTTGCGCTCCAACGCATCCTGGGCGGTGTGAGTCCAATGAAACATGGAGGTTCTACAAATCCTTTTGGAAATCGGGGGTCACTTGAACGATCGGCGCGAAGAAACGCGCAACCGAATGCAATGCAACTCGCGCAGCATCACATGACCTTCCAACGCCCCGCCACCACAGATGTTTCGGGTCGTCTAACGTCGCTCAGTACGATTTGCGGCCCGGACTAGCTTCGTAGTCCGGCATTGGTGTCGCGGTTCTTCAGGCGCCTGAACATTATCGCAACTGGCTGTCCTTGCTTCCGCGCCGGTTAATTCCGCCGAAAGCCGCCTGTTTGGCATCGCGTTCTGCCTGACAGCCAATGCAGGTGCGAACGCCGGGAATTGCGGCGCGACGCTTGGCCGGAATCGGCTCGCCGCATCGCTCGCAATCCTCGGCGCTTTCGCCGCTCGGCAACAACGACCGGGCCCGCGAGACGGCATCGCGAATGCTGTCCTCGATCTGGTCCTGGACCGCAGAATCGGGTGCCCAGCCATTAGCCATGGCGGCATTCCGCAAAGCGGCGGATCCAGGCGCCCATGGTCGCCATACCGCTCAATGGCTTGCCGTCTCGCCCTCGGCGCGCAATTCGAGATATTTGCGCGTGATGGCCGGCAGGCTCTCGTCGCAGAACCGCGCCATGGCGAGTTCTTCGTCGAGCGTTCGTTGCAGCAACGGGATGGCGTTGGCGAACCCGCCGGTTTCGCCAACCGTGATCAGCGATTTGTAGCTCGCGATTTCGAAATTCTCGAAGGCGAAATTGGCGAAGCTGTTCTTGAGGATCTCGTCGGGTGCGAAGACATGGCCCAGCGCAGCGAGGTTGCCGACCAATCCCAGGGTGGCATCCTTGACCGCCGACGTCTTCTCATCGAGCGAATGCAGGATTTCCTCGAGCCGCTCGATCTGTCCCTCGGTTTCGGCGCGATGCGCCTTCAGCCGCTGCGCCACTTCGGGATAGTGGCTCAAATGATCGATCTGCCGGTCCATCAAGGCGAGCGCCTGATGCTCAACGGCATGCGCGTTGCGCAGCCCCACGACGAAGACGTATTGGACCACGTCGGTACGTTCCAGCGTATCAGCCATCATCTACTCCATCATCTCAAGGGCGTCGTTACTCGGCGGGCTCGCCGATCATGGCGGCGTCCGTCATGTCGGCCGCGCCGCCGAGATCCTCGTCGGTCATCCGCCCCGCGCCCGGGCCGGCTCCGAGATCGGCACCGGTCGTCGGATTGTAATCGGGCCGCGACGCGGTTCGCTGCATCAGCGCCGCCGCTACTTCCGCATCGCTGCCGCCCAGTTCGACGCTGGCATCACCGCTGCCGCCATCGAGCGGGATGCTGCCGGCGACATCGTCGATCCGCTCCCATTGCTCCCCTTCGTTCCATGCGCCGGTAGCGTCGCCCTCGCCTTGCGAGGTGTTGACGTAGGTGCTTGCGAATTGGGCGAGACCGGGAAGCTTGCCCGGGGGGAAGTTGTTCTCGATCGTGTAGAGCGCCTTTTCGAAGCTCTTCTGGTGCGCGATTTCACGCGTCATCAGGAACCCGAGCGCATCCTTGATGCCGGGATCGTCAGTGATGTTGATCAGGCGTTCGTAGACGATCTTGGCACGGCTTTCCGCGGCGATGTTCGAGCGCAGGTCGCAGGTCGGGTCGCCGCGGCTGTCGACATAGGCGCCGCTCCACGGCACGCCCGATGAATTGGTCAGCGCCGGGCCGCCGCCATAAAGGATCGCCTGGGTGTGGCTGTCGCCACCCTTGGTCAGCGACATGTAGAGCTCGGCCTCTTCCATGGTGCCCTCGGCCAGTTGCGCCTTCACGCCCTTGTTGAGCATCGCGACGATCGACCCGATCACCTCGAGATGGCTCAATTCCTCGGTTGCAATGTCGAGCAGCAAATCCTTGCGGCCAGGATCGTCGTCGCCCAATCCTTGCGTGAAATATCGCATCGCCGCCGCCAATTCGCCGTCTGGCCCGCCGAATTGCTCAAGCAATAATGACGCCAGCACCGGATTGGGTTCGGAAACGCGCACCGTATATTGCAGGCGCTTATTGTGCATGAACATCGATCGTCCTCCTGAGTTCACTGCCAACCAGCCAGGAAACAGGACGTTCCGCGCTTTCGCCGATTGCTAACGTGGGTTATGACGATATTCAGATGGGTCGTGCCGCGCAGGGTGCGCGTGACACTGGGCGGGCGGAACAGGTAGCGATTCCCGGAGCAGGCTGGCCAGCGTTTGATCCGTTCCGGCCAATTCGGCCCAGCTCAGCGTCAACGCCGCATCCGCGTCACCGAGCTTGAGGGAGCGAGATGTTTAATCTTTGTGTGACGCTATGCCGCTAAATTAGCGGCATGAAACTCGCGACGATCACCAATTGGGCCTATGGTGGCACCGTTGCCCTTACCCTGTTGTCGGGCACGACGATGATCCTCGCGTCCAATGCGGGCGAGCGTGAACGGAGCGCGATCGAGCAGCGCTATCGTTTGGACCAGGCGACCGAGACTCTGGATGAAGACGTCTTTGCATTGTCCGACCGAGCGCGTCAGTATCTCGACACGGGCGATCCGACCTATCGGCTCGTTTATAATCGCGAGGCCGCGGCGCTCGGATCCGTCGAGCAACGGATTGCCGGCATACGCGACGTCGGCGCCACGGCCGACGAGCTCAATAGTTTGAAGGAGGCCGTTCGCTGGGCGGACACGCTGCGCGACGAACAGAGGGCGGCGATCGCTGCCTTCGACACCAACGACAAGCAACGCGCGCGCACCATCGTCTTCGGCGGCGAATATGAGCGCGAACTGGATCGGATCAGGTCGTTGATCGAGCGGTTCCAATATCGGCTCGACCAGCGGACCGAGGCGCAGGTCGCCGCCGCGACGGCCGTCGCGCGGGCGTGGAAAGGAGCGTCCGAGGCCGCCCTTGCCATCACCGCCCTGCTGTTCCTGTTCGTGTTGTATTTCGTGTTCCGCCAGCGCGTGCTCAAGCCCGTCGTCCGGCTGAGCGACATCGTCAACCGGCTGGCGGCGCAGGATTATGCCGTGGAACCGCCCGATATCAGCCGCGTCGACGAAATCGGCGATATGGCCCAGGCGATCCGCGTGTTCCGCGAAAACGGGCTCGAGCGGCAAAGATTGCAGGAGGAACGCGACGCCGATCGCCTGCAGCGCGATCTTTTGTCGCGCATGACGCAGCGCATGCAAGGGTGCGATACGTTGCACGACATAGGCGAGATCGCGCGACGATTCATTCCCGAGATTGCGCCCGATCTGGCCGGCCGCCTCTATCTGCTCGACGCGAAGCGCAACGCGGTGGTGGAAGCGTGTCACTGGCTCGACCCGCAACGATCCCGGCACGAATTCGCGCCATCCGCCTGCTGGGCCCTGCGTCGAGGGCTGCCGCACCGGCCGGGCGCCGCTACAATCGATATTCCGTGCGAGCATCTCGATGTCGAGGATCGCCTGGCGATCGATACCTTGTGCTTGCCGCTGAGCGCGCATGGCGAGACCTTTGGCCTCCTCTATCTGGAGCGCACACCGGGGTCGCCGGAAACAGGGTCGACCTCGGAGAATTATCTGACGATGCTTGCCGAGAATATCGGCCTGGCGATCGCCAACATCCGCTTGCGCGAGCAGTTGCGCGCGATGGCGATGGGAGATGCGCTGACTGGTCTCGGCAACCGCCGCCAGCTGGACGCGACGCTCGCGCAAGTCCTGTCGGACGCGCAGCGCGCCGACCTGCCGGTCAGTTGCCTGATGCTCGACGTCGATCATTTCAAGCGCTTCAACGACAGCTTCGGCCACGACGCCGGCGATGTCGTATTGCGCGAGGTCGGCGCGGCGCTACGCGACAGCGTGCGCAATCGGGAACTGGCGTTTCGCTATGGCGGCGAGGAATTCCTGGTATTGCTCCCGGGGCTCGACGCGCAACAGGCAGCAGCGCGCGCCGACCACATCCGTGAACGGGTGGCGGGCCTCACCCTCGATTATAATGGGACTCGGCTTGGCGCGGTGAGCGTGTCGGTCGGGGTGGCGGCCATGCCGGTTCACTGCCCCGCGGATCGGCTGGTGCAGGCCGCCGACGCCGCACTGCTGCGGGCGAAGCTCCATGGGCGCGACCGGGTGGAAGTCGCCGCCACGCGCCATGGCAGGAACGTGGCGTGACCTGATCGGGACGTCCATTCTGCGTCCCGCGGGTCGCTGGACCGACGCGCGCGAAAAAAGCGCGGCGACGCTTGGGACGATCGACGACCCCGATTCCCCCTTTGCACAAGCCAGCCGAGGGAGACCGGATCAGACCCTTATCATCCGTAGCGCGATCCAGGGCTTGCCCGGCAGCGCGACCTTTGGGCGGGCCGGGTCCTGCACGTCATAATCGTTCCTGCGCGCCATCCTGAACACGCCGTCGACCGGCGTGATCGTCATGTTCCAGGTGTCGATCACGTCGATGCGGTAGCTCTGCAACGCTTCCTCGGCGCGCCCGGGCAATATGACGTCCCATTCGGTCGGGCGGTCGGCGCCGAAATAGCGCAGATAATAGTGATCGGCCTTGCCGCCGAGGTGATAGTTCCACCAGGCCTGGATCGGCTCGATGCCGGGGACCGGCCCATCCTCCATGATCTTGCGCAGGAAAGCGAGCCGCGGCGGACTGGTCCCGATCAGCTTGCCGCCCTGTCCCAGCCACGAGAAATCGGCGTTGCGATTGGCGTCGAACGTCTCGCTATGGCCGACATAGGTGCCGCCGATCAGGCCGTACCAGAAGCGCTCGACCATCTCCTCGCCGGTCAACTGGCCCCAGCGTTTGTCCGAATTCCCCTCATAGACGACCTCATCGAAGATCACCGGCTTGAGCGCGAAGTCGCGGTGCAGTTCGGCGCGGACGTCGTCGAGCACCGCCGCGCCGTTCTGAATGCTGGCATGGGTGATCCAGGGCTTGCGCGCGTCGTAATAGGTGTGGATCTGGTGGATCGAGCGCAGCCGGTCGTGCGGATCGGCGGCGACCAGCACCTGGAACAGATGGTCCCAGTCGTCCATCGTCTTGGTCTTGATGGCATCATATTCGTTGCCCATCGACCACCAGACATTGCGATAGGCGCCGAACCGCGCGGCGACGTAGCGCAGGTAACGCTCGTCATCGGCGCGCTTCATGTCGGAATAGCCTCGCGTGGCGTCGTAAGGGTGAAAGAGGATGACGTCGGCCTGGATGCCGAGCGCGCCCAATCGAGCGATGCGGTCCTCGTAACGGCGGAAATAGGCAGGGTCGAAGCGCGCGGGATCCCAGGCCCTCGGCCCGTCGCCGGTCCGCGCGAATGGATTGGTCGCGACCGATTCCACGTTCGGGAAGACCAGCATGCGCATCTTGTTGAACGGGGCGCCGGCCAGCGTCTTCAACGTCTCCGCGCACCTGGCGTCGGACTGCAGTGCCCAGGAATAGCTGGTGGTACCGATCTGGCGGAACGGCGTGCCGTCGGCATATTCGAAATGATAGCCGTCCTTCGTGACGCGCACCGGACCATGATTGCCGGCGCCCGGCGCGATCGCCTCGAACGCGCCGGTGCGGCCGTTGAGCGCGGGGGCGTTGCTCTCCGTCGCCCAGCGCCAATTGCCGAGTTCGGGCGGGCTGAAGCGGATGCGGTAGACGCCGTCGCCATCATAGAAGCCGGGCACGCGGATCGTCCGTCCGCCGCCGGTGAAGCTCGCCGACACGGTGACGTCGTCGAACGGATTGCCGTTTTGCGGTCCGTCGAGCGCGATCTCGTACACGCCCCATCGCTCGACGCGCCCGTCGGACGAACGCTTCGTCGCCGCTGTCAGCGGGCCCGAGGCGGCAGCCGCCCCCAGCACCATGGCATTGGCCAGCACGGCGCGCCGCGAAAGTCCCATCGCTCATCCTCTTCCTGGCGACCGGATCCCGACTTCGGCCCGGTTTCGGGTGAGGTATCGGGCGTCTCCAATTGAGTCAATTTTGGGATTATAATATGATCATTTGGCGCGATACGCGCTCAACAAACCCGTGTCCGCGCGTGAAGGCTTGCGTCGGTCGGAGCCGATGCTACACTCGGAAAATAATATTATCATACGTTTTAAATGGAGAGCATGTCGATGACCACGGGGGGCTCCTCGACCGGAAGCTGGCGGGACACGATCCTGGCGGGCCTGGCCAATTACATCGACGCTGGATCGATCGTCGCGGGCTCGGTGGCGTTGGCATTGTGGCAGGAAGCCTATGGCCTCAGCAACACGACGCTCGGCATTCTGGGGGCGTTTGGGCCAAACGCGATATCGGCGGGGATCGGCGCGCTGATCGGCGGACGGTTGTGCGATCTGCTCGGCCGTAAAAAGATCTACCAATATGATATGCTGTTCTACGCCTTCGGCATGCTGTGGCTGGTGTTCGCGGTCAACGCCTGGATGGTCGTGCTGGGCTTCTTTCTGGTCGGCCTGGCGGTGGGTGCCGATATCCCTGCGTCCTGGTCGCTGATCGCCGAACAGGCGCCCGACGATTCGCGCGGCAAGCATAGCGGCTCGGCGCAGGTGCTATGGTATCTCGGCCCGACCGTCGTGTTGCTGATGTTCGCGGCGCTGTCGCCATTGGGCCTGCTCGGCGCTCGCATCGTCTTCGCGCACCTTGCCATCCTGGCGGTCGCCCTCACCTTTCTCCGCGCCCGCATGCACGAGTCCAAGCGCTGGCTCGAAGCCCAGGCGCTACCTGCCGAGCAACGCCGCCGCGGCAAGCTTAGGGACCTGCTGACCTGGCAGCATATCCGTTCAATGGCCTTTCTGATCGGCATGTATGGCATCTGGAACCTTTGGGCGGGGACCAACGGCTTCTTCTTCCCCTATATCCTGCGGACGGTCGGCAATTTCGGCCAATTCACGGCGGTCGCCGTACAGACGCTGAGCTTCTTCATCGGCATGATGTCGATCTACCTGGTCTTCATGCAATTTTCCGACCGGGTGAACCAGCGGCTGATGTTCGGTATTTCGGCAGTGATCCAGGTGATCGGCATGTCGCTGCTGGCGATCTTCCCGCTCACCCTGCCGGTCGCGATCATTCACGTGTTCCTGATGTCATTCGGAGGCGGGTTCGGCGCACAGAGCTTCTTCCAGTTGTGGAGCGCGGAGATGTTCCCGACGCTGCTGCGCTCGACCGCGCAAGGCGTGATGTTCGCGGTCGTGCGCGTGTCGCTCGGCGCGTTCAGCTTCTTCGTCCCTGCGCTGACGGCGACCGGCTTCACCACGCTCGCCTGGATTCTGGTCGGATTCCTGGTGGTGAGCGGGTTGATCGGATTCCTCGGCGCGCCGCGCAACGAGGGCAAGTCGCTCGAGGAAATCGAGGCAGGCATGAAGCCCGCTCGCTGACGGGCGCGGAGGAGGGGGAAATGCGCTGGAGCAAGTCGGTCACCGCGGCGCTGACGCTAGCGACGGCGATCGCCTTTCCGGCTACGGCGCAGGAGCGCATGCCGCTGCTCAAGGTATCGAGCAACGGCCGCTATCTCCAAGCCGGCGGCAAGCCGTTCTTCTGGCTGGGCGACACCGGCTGGCTTCTCCTTGCCAAGCTGAATCGCGAGCAGGTCGAGCAGTATTTCGCCACGCGCGAGCGACAGGGTTTCACCGTGATCCAGATCATGGTGCTGCACCGCCCGGAAATGGCGAACCCGCTGACCGGACCGGCCCTGGTCGATGGCGATGTCGCACGGCCGCGCGTGACTCCGGGCAACGATCCTGGGAAGCCCGATGAGTACGATTATTGGGACCATCTCGACTGGGTGGTCGACCGCGCCGCCGCGCATCACCTGTACGTCGCCCTGGTGCCTGCCTGGGGCACGTTCGCCGAGATGCGCAAGCTGACGGTCGACAATGCCCCGATCTATGGCCGCTTCCTTGCCGAGCGCTACAAAGACAAACCCAATATCGTTTGGATCAATGGCGGCGACACCCATGCCGACATGGCGACCCTCACCTGGCGCGCGCTGGGCGATACGATCAAGTCGATCGACCACAATCACCTGATGACCTTCCACCCGTTCGGCCGGACCGATTCCTCCTGGGTGTTCCACGACGCCGCCTGGCTCGACTTCGACATGTTCCAGTCGGGGCACCAGGATTACGCGCAGGACACCCAACGCTGCGCCTATGGCGAGGACAATTGGCGCTATGTCGAGGATGACTGGAAACGCCGCCCGGCCAAGCCTGCGATCGACGGCGAACCAAGTTACGAGAATATCCCGCACGGGCTCGATTTCGTGCAGTTTCCGATCTGGCAGGCGGCGGACGCGCGGCGCTACGCCTGGTGGTCGGTCCTCGCCGGCGCGTTCGGGCACACTTATGGCGAGAACAGCGTGATGCAATTCTACACGCCGGGCGAGAAGGCCGCCTATTGGCCAAAGATCTCCTGGCAGGACGGATTGAAGGCGCCCGGGGGCGGGCAGATGCGGTTCCTCAAGGACCTGATCCT
>Ga0310811_10006927_pt1 | contig 14483 bp, 14 predicted proteins | sample YCmetagenome_FD_207642 | JGI IMG/M metagenome (GOLD analysis project Ga0310811, IMG submission 207642) | Soil microbial communities from experimental microcosm in Duke University, North Carolina, United States - YC | ecosystem: Engineered > Artificial ecosystem > Soil microcosm > Unclassified ...
CGAGGCAGCATCGGTAGGCTCGGCCACGCTTTCAACGCAGCGTGGCACCCTACTGACCCTCACCGGGGACGACAAAGGCGGCTTCTGCCGAGGCCGCCGACGACGGAGTGCGTCCGCCTGGCAAAGTGGGCGCACTCGGCCCCTCACCAGCCCTCCCGCCCTTAAGAAAGGCGGGAGGGTTTCGGTGAGTCAGGAGACTGACGATGTATTTAGAATCGGCCCGTGAAGGCCGCCCATCCAACGGCAAGCTGCTTGCGCAACGGGCTGAGCGAAAGGTCGGCGCCCAGCAGGTCATAATTCACCGCCCCCAGCCGTCGCAGATAGACCTTCGCCAGCGGCGCCAGCAGCAGCGCGGCCTTCGACTTTGCGACGGTGGGCGAGAGGTGCGCCCGTGCTGCGTCGGCGATCCGCCGCGCGGCGTCGGCCAACGCCGGCTCGGACCGCAACCGTCGCAGCGCTTCGAGCGACGCGCCGGATTGCACCAGGACATCGCCCGGCAGCAGAACGCGTCCGCGCTCTGCCTGCCAGCGCACCGACCGCAGCACGCCGATCATGCCGAACGCCGTTCCGACCTCCCGCGCGCCCTCGGCTTCCTGCTTCGCGCCCAGGGCAACGGCCATGGCCTCCGCCAGCGCGCCCGACGTCCCGGCGCAGTAACGCTCAAACGCGTCGAGCGATGCCGGCGGATCGCCCAGTTCGATCTCGCGGGCATCGATCATATCCTCGATGAGGCCCGCGTTCAGGCGCGTGCGCGAGTCCGCGATCGCCTGAAGTACCTGGTGGTTGCGCGGGCGCCCGGCCAGCGCTTCGCCGACGGTGTCGCGCCACCATTGCAGGCGGATCTGCCCGATCATCGGCTCGACCACCGCATCGCGCACCCGGGCGAGCTCGAGGTTGAGGGCGATCAGCGCCAGCAACGCCGGCCGGGCCTCGATCGGTGCGAACAGCACGGTCAGGTAGCGGTCGTAATCGCCGGCGCGCGCGACATCCGCCAATGCGGCCGCGGGCGGTGCCGCCTCGTCGCCGGATCGCGGGCGGGTTTCGGGTGCGGTGCTCATCGTCGCCAGTATACTGCGCTCCCGTTCGCCGACGACGGCGCACCGAGAGACAGCATGGCCGATCAGCACGCCCCCGAAGATTTCCCGTCGCTCCTGCCGAAGCGGCTCATCGCCCCCGACAAGCACGCAGGTCTCGACGCAATGTCGGCGTTTATGGCGTCGACGCGCGCGATCGCCGATGACGCGAAAATGCCGCCGCATCTCAAGGACGCGCAACTGACGGCGCTCGAGGGCGCAATGACGACGCAGGAAGGCTACGTGCCGCTGCCCAGGGGCGTCTCGCCGACCGTCATGTCGCCCGGCTTCACGCTGCGGCGCGAAAGCGACGAGCGACGGATTCCGGTGATTTACGGCCGCCGCGTCGCCCAGGCGTACAAGCAGGACGTGGCGAAACCGAACAAGGTCTATCGCGACTGGAGCGATCTCCTCGCCTACTTCCGCTACGCGGCGGGAGCATCGGCCATGTACACGCTCGAGGTGCTCGGCCTCGACCGGTCGCTCGCTCCCGCAATCGAGGCACTGGCCCTCGCCCACGCGCTGATGTCGCGGATGGAATCGCTCGGCGCCGACCTCGCGCGCAACCGGACGTATCTGCCGCAGCGCTGGCTGCAGGACGCCGGTCTCGACGTCGAGGAGCTGTCGCCCGACGACACCGCCCATGACGCGGCGAAGTGGCTCAAGGTGCGCGACGAAGGCGTCGCCCAGGTCCGGAAGCTCCTGACCCAGGGTAAGCCCGCCATCAAGGCGGCGCGGTTTGCGACCGCTCCGGCCGCCGGAGCTGCGAGCGCGACTGGGCCTGCGAGCGGTCCGGCGGCACGCGGAAGCAGCGCGGACGGCTATCTCGCTGGCCCCGGAAACATCGAAGGCCGCGCCCACAGCGGCGCCGATCTGACCGCCGCCGGACCGGCCGCCACAGGCGGAATGGACCGCTGGAAGCTGAAGCTGGCTCTGGCGTGGGTGAAAGCCGGTCTGGATGCGCGCTGCGATGCGCTCGCGGCCGCGCCGACCTTTCCGGCCGCGCCGACGACGCCGTCCAGGACACGACTCGCGCTCGCGACGCTGCGAAGCCTCATCTGATCCGCCGTCCGGCCGGCGCAACTGGGTGGGAACACCGACGGCTACAGCCCGCGGGCGTCGCCCCGATTGCTGCAATTCGATCTGTTCACAGCGGAGCCAAGCGAAGCGCGGCGTTGCCTTGCGGACGCATTATCAAAGGCTTATAAGGCATCAGGCACGGAGGAAGTGCTGAATCGCAATGGGGGCCACAATGAACAATCCGCTCCAGACTCTCCAAGGGTCGATCATCCTGGGGATCGTGATCACCGTGATCGTCGATCTCATCGTCCGCTATACGTTCTGACGCCAGGAGGACAGACCCATGACGTTTCTTACGGATCCTTACATCGTCTTTTTCGTCCGCTGGCTGCACGTGATGAGCGGCATCATGTGGATCGGCCTGCTCTGGTACTTCAACTTCGTGCAAATCCCGAGCATGCCCAAGATTCCCGATGCCGAGAAACCGGCCATCACCAAGGTGATCGCGCCGACCGCGCTGTTCTGGTTCCGCTGGGCGGCACTGTCGACCATCATCTGGGGACTGATCCAGTCGTGGCAGCTCGGCTACATCTGGGACGCTCTCTCGCTGGGCTTCCAGACCAAGAGCGCCTCGCACATGAGCATCGGCTTCGGCATGTGGATGGGCCTGATTATGGCGTTCAACGTCTGGTTCATCATTTGGCCGAACCAGCAGAAGGTGCTCGGCCTGGTGGCATGTCCGGCCGAGGAAAAGCCGAAGGCGGCGCGCATGGCGCTCCTCGCCTCGCGCTTCAACACCATGCTGTCGATCCCGATGTCCTACGCGATGGTGGCGGTCCACCTGCGCTAGGCGTCGCGTCTCGCACGCAAAAGGCGGAGCCTGCGGGCTCCGCCTTTTTTGTTTGCGTCTGTCCACAGGTCCGCGCGGCTGTGCAAAGTCCGCGGGCGCCGAGCGAGCGCGGTGATCTAGCTCGCGGGCGGCAGCAGCGCCGCGGCGATCCGGCGGCCCTCGGCCTGAAGCAGGTTGTAGGTGCGGCACGCGGCCCCGGTCCCCATCGGCTCGGCGACGACGCCCTCGGCCCTGAGCCGCGCCAGAAGCTCCGGCGCGAGATCGAGCGCCACGTCGGCGCAGCCGATGAGCAGGAGATCGAAATCGCCGCGCCGCGCGATCGCCGGCGCGAGGGCATCGAGCGCGACCGGCGTGGTGACGCTCCACGACGCGACGCCGTCGGCGAACACCAGAACGGCACCCGCGTGACGGGTACCCGAGATGCGGAAACCGTCCGCGGCGTAGGACTGGATGACCGGGCGGCCGGCGGGAACCGGGATGGTTTTGACCTCAGTTCCCGCCATGTGCGTCCCCGCGACCGCGTCAGCCCGCGGCGCCGCTCTCGGCCTGCCGCGGCTGGGTCACGGTTTTCGGCCGGATGCGGCCCTCGCCCAGCAACAGCAGGATCGGCGCGGCGATGAAGATCGACGACGACGTGCCGATGACGATGCCGGTCAGCAGCACGATGGCGAACTGGCTGATGTCGCCGGTGCTCATGATCGCCAGCGGCAGGATCGACAGGAACACCGTGACCGAGGTGGCGATGGTGCGGCTCAGCGTCTCGTTGATGCTGAGATCGACCAGCTCGCGCAGGCTCATCTTGCGGTAGAGCCTGAGGTTCTCGCGCACCCGGTCGTAGACCACGACCTTGTCGTTGATCGAGTAGCCCATGATCGTCAGGATCGCGACGATGCTCGTCGGATTGAACTGGAAGTGGGCGAAATAGCCCATCAACGCATAGAAGCCCACCATCTTGGTGACGTCGAGCACCAGCGTCACCGTCGCCGCGACGCCGAACTGCCATTCGAACCGGAACCAGATGTAGATCAGCATCGCGATCAGGGCGACGCCGAGAGCCGTCAGGCCATCCCGGAACAGCTCGCTCGAGACCGTGGCGCCGACCGCCTCCACGCTCTGGATTGTCGTGCCGGGGAACGTCTCCTGGAGCGAGGTGCGGACCTTTGAGGCCGCCGCCTGCTGAACGGTGTCATCGCCGGGCTGGCGTTCGAAACGGATGGAAACGTCCTGCGGACTGCCGAACTGCTGCAACTCGATCGGCCCGAGATTGAGCTTGTCGAGCTCGCTGCGCAGCACCGCGAAGTCCGCAACGTCTGGCATATGGGCCTGGACCTGGATACCACCGTGGAAGTCGATGCCGTACTTGAGGCCCGGGTGGAACGCCAGGATCATCGAGCCGATCGAGAGCACCGCCGAGACGATCAGCCCGGCATGGCGCCCCTTCATGAACGACACTTTGGTGTCGTCGCGTACAATACGTGGGCCGAACAGCCGGCGGTTGGACGGATTCAGCTCGCGCGGCCGGGCGCGCTTGTACCAGGTGGCGATGATCAGGCGGACCAGCGTGATCGCCGTGAACATCGAGGTCAGGATGCCGAGGCTAATGGTGATGGCGAAGCCCTTCACCGGCCCTGAGCCCAGCTCGTACAGGATAAACATCTTGAGGAGCGTCGTCACGTTCGCGTCGATGATGGTCGTCATCGCCCGTGAGAAGCCGTGCTGGATCGCCGAAACGGGTGTTCGTCCCTTGCGCGCTTCCTCGCGGATGCGCTCGTTGATCAGCACGTTGGCATCGACTGACATGCCGACGGTGAGCAGGATGCCGACGATGCCGGGCAGCGTGATGCTCGCCTGGAGCAGCGACAGGCCGGCGAACAGCAGCGCGAGGTTGACGATCATGCCGATCGACGCGAACACGCCGAACAGGCGGTAGAAGAACAGCATGAACGCGATGACCATCACGCCGCCGATGGCGCAGGCGTAGACGCCGATCCGGATCGCGTCGGCGCCGAGGTTCGGGCCGACCGTGCGCTGCTCGATCACCTTGAGCGGCGCCGGTAGCGCGCCGCTACGCAAGAGGAGCGCCAGGTCCTTGGCTTCCTGGGTCGTGAAGTTGCCGGAGATCTCGCCCGATCCGCCGAGGATCGGCTCGCGGATCACCGGCGCGCTGATCACCTTGCCGTCCAACACGATGGCGAACGGACGGCCGACGTTGTTGCGGGTGATATCCGCGAACTTGCGGGCACCGGTCGAATCGAAGCGGAACGTGACGACGGGGCGGCCGTCGCGGAAGCTCGGCTGGGCGTCGGTCAGCGTCTCGCCGCCGACGGCGATCTGGCGCTGCACCAGGTAGGACTGGTCGCCTCCCGCCGAGGCCTTGTCGGCCGGCAGAAGCTCGTCGCCCGGCGGGATACGGCCGGTGACGCGGACCTGCTCCGCCGACGCCGAGACGTCAACGAGCTGGAAATTCATCTTCGCGGTCTTGCCCAGCAGCTCGATGACCCGGTCGGGATCCTCCATGCCGGGAAGCTGGACGATGATGCGGTCCTCGCCCTGGCGCTGGATGGTCGGCTCGGTGGCGCCGACCTGGTCGACGCGGCGACGGACGATCTCAATCGACTGGTCGATGACCTGGCTGCGACGCGTCACCGTGGCCTGCTCGGTGTAGCCGACGGTGACGCGCGTGCCGTCGCCGCCGACCTCGGTGTCAGGCTCGGCCTTGCGCAGGGCGGAGCGGGCCTTGTCGCGGTCGTTGGCGTCGGTCAGCGTAAATGTCACGCGACCGTCGTTGGAGACGTTGAGATCGCGGTAGCCGACGCGCTCCTGGCGCAACGCGGTGCGGACCGATTCAAGCAGCGCCTGGGCACGCTCCTTCTGCGCCGCGGCGATGTCGACCTGGAGCTGCATGTAGATGCCGCCCTTGAGGTCGAGGCCCAGCAAGACCTGCTGTTTGAACGGCAGGTACTTGACAATGTCAGGTCCGACGACGTTGGGCAGCGCGGTGAGGATGCCGAGCAGGACGGCGATAAGGATGGCGGCGATCTGCCAGCGTTTGTAGATCATCGACTACTCTCGAATGCCGGACCGGTCCGGCGTCGTACCTGTACTGAGACCGACGCGCGCCGCGACGGGTTAGCTGCTCGAAGCCTCGACCTTGGACTCGGTCTTGTTGAGCACGCTGGCGATCATCGGCCGCATGATGGTGACGCGCACGCCGTCGGCGATTTCCACCTGCACCTCGTTGTCGTTTAGCACCTTGGTGATGGTACCGACGAGGCCGCCATTGGTTACGACCCGGTCGCCGCGCGAGAGCTGCGTCAGAAGCTCGCGATGCGCCTTCATCTTTTTCTGCTGAGGCCGGATCAGCAAGAAGTAGAACACGGCGAAGATGAGGATGAGGGGGACGAACTGGGCGATTCCCTCCATGCCCGCGGGAAGCGGAAAGCCGCCCGCTTGCTGCGCCCAGGCCGATGAAATAAACATCAGGTGCTCCCGATTGGCAAAAAAGTCTGCGGGACTATAGCCGCCCCCGGGGCGGTTGCAACGCTTTCCGGTGCCCTCTCCCGCTACGGTTCCAATCCAGAATGTCAGCCCGAGATCAACGACTTATGAGCCGCATCGCAGCCGCGCTTGAGCGGCTCGCGCCGGCCCCTCCCGGGGCTCTCGAACTCGGTCGCGCCGAGGCCCTGGTGTGGCACTCCGACAGCCGCGCGCTTCACCCAGTCGCGGCCGTCAACCGCGTCGATCTGACGCTGCTGCGCGGCATTGATCGCCAGCGCGACACCCTGCTCGGCAACACGCGCCGCTTCGCCAAGGGACTTCCCGCCAATAATGCCCTGCTGTGGGGCTCGCGCGGCACCGGCAAGAGCTCGCTGATCAAGGCGATCCACAAGGCGGTCAACGACGAGTTGTCGGGCGGCAAGAAGAACGCCGTGCCGGCGATCGCGCTGATCGAGATTCACCGCGAGGACATCGCCAGCCTGCCCGACCTGCTGGCGGCACTTCGCAAGCAGAAGCGCCGGGTCCTGGTGTTCTGCGACGACCTGTCGTTCGACGGCCAGGACGCAACCTTCAAGTCTCTCAAGGCGGCGCTCGAGGGCGGCATCGAGGGCCGGCCCGACAACGTGCTGTTCTACGCGACGTCGAATCGGCGCCATCTCATGCCGCGCGAGGCGATCGAGAACGAACGCGGCACCGCGCTCAATCCGGCCGAGGTCGTGGACGAAAAGGTATCGCTGTCAGACCGTTTCGGGCTGTGGCTCGGCTTCCACCCGGTCGACCAGGACACCTACTTCGCCATCGTCGAAGGCTACGCCAGGGATCTCGGGCTCAAGATCGGACGCGACGACCTGCTGGCACGCGCCAACGAATGGTCGGTGACGCGCGGCGGCCGTTCGGGGCGCGTGGCGTGGCAGTTCATCCAGGATCTCGCCGGCGAACTCGGCGAAGCCGCCCAGCGCAAGCGCTGAAGCTGCGGGTTGCACCGCGGCTCATTGAAGGCTGCGCCGTGCACGGCGCAGCTACGACATCGGCCCCATCACGGCGACCGGATCGACCGGGCGACCGCTCTGGCGCAGCTCGAAGTGGAGCTGCGGCGAGGACACGCCGCCGGTCCCGCCCACCTTCGAGATCACCTGTCCACGCTTGACGTGGGCGCCCCGGCCCACCAGCAGCTCGTCATTATGGGCATAGGCCGTCGTCCAGCCGCCGGCGTGGCGTATCAAGATCAGGTTGCCATAGCCGCGCAGCTCGTTGCCGGCGTAGACGACGACGCCATCCTCGGCTGCGTGCACCGACGTGCCGCGCTTCGCCGTGATGTTGATGCCGTCGTTCTGGGCGCCGCCGGGCTTGGGCCCGAATGGCGAGGCAATCGGACCGTGGATGGGCCACAGGAACCCGCGGCGGCTCGGCAGGTTGCGCGTCGACGGCGGCGGCAGCGGGGGTGGCGTGAGCGTGGCCATTTCGGTCGCGGGCGGCGGCTGAGCCGGCGCCGTGCTGCTGGCAACGTCGGGAGGCAAACGCAGCACGTGATCCGGATTGGGCGGAGGCGCGGTCGGCGCCGTTCCCTCCACGCTGGGCGGCGCGCGCAGCACATGGTCGGGGCTCGAGGTCGCAACGGGCTCCTCGACCGCGGCGCGCGGGATCAGCAGGCGTGTCCCCGGCACGATCCGATACGGCGGCTCGATGTGGTTGGTCTCGGCGAGCGACCGCACCCCGACGCCGTAGCGGCGCGAGAGCGTGGTCAGCGTCTCGCCCTCGCCCACGGTGTGGGTCGGCAGCATCGGCACTCTGATGCGCTGACCCGACCGCAGTGCGTACGGCGGATCGAGGTTGTTGATGTCGATTAGCGCCCGTACCGGCACGTTGTGCTCGCGGGCGATGGCATACAGCGTCTGGCCCGGTGCCACCTGCACGGTGACCTCGTTCGGCGTCCCGAGCCCGGCGACCGGCGCCGGCGACGCACTGGACTGCGGGATTGCCGATGACGGGGGTGGTGGCGGCCAGACCATGGTCGCGTTCGGCGACGAATACGGCGCCGACGTGGAGGGCGGTGGAGTCGAGGCCGTGGGCGGTGGGACCGACGTGCCATGAGCCGGTGGCGGCGCGTCGAGCGGAGCCGAGCTGATCGAACCCGAGGAGTTGCGGCCGGTCGACACTGGAGCCGAGGCTTTCGGCGCCGAGCTGACGGGCGCATTTGCGACCGGTGCCTGCCCTGCGGCATTCGTGCTGGCGACCGGCGGACGCGGTGTGCGCGTATAGGCTCCCGTGCGGTCGTCCACCGGCGCCGGCGGCTGGGTACGCACGCAGGCCGCGAGGGCGAGCAGTGACAGCAGAGTGACGCCGCGACTCGCGAAGATCTTCGCGCGCGTCCTCGTCGCCCGTCGTCTGTCGGCGCCGTGCGTCATGGCGGTCACTCTAGCCGAGGGCGAATCGCGCGGGCAACCGGCCTCACCTTCAGGTCCTAGGCCGTCTTCGGCTTTTCGGTGCCGTTGCTCACCAACGGCACGAAGCGGACGGGGAACAGAGTCTCGGTCGTGCAGCCGGTTTCGGTTCGGGTGACGCGCACCACGTTTTGATCACTCGCGCGATCGCCCACCGGGATGACCATCAATCCGCCGACGGCAAGTTGCTCGATCAGCGCCTCCGGTATCCTGGTCGCCGCCGCCGTGGCGATGATGCGCGGGAACGGCGCCTGCTCGGGCCAGCCCTTTGCGCCGTCGCCCGCGCGAGCGGTGATGTTGGTGATGCGGAGCTGGTGGAAGCGCTTCTCGGCGATCGCCAGCAGGCTGGCGTGACGCTCGATCGAGTACACGCGGCGCGCGAGCTTCGCGAGGACCGCCGCCTGATAGCCCGATCCGGTGCCGATCTCGAGCACCTTCATGCGCTTGTCGAGTTCGAGCGCCTGGGTCATCAGTCCGACGACGAGCGGCTGGCTGATCGTCTGCCCCTCGCCGATCGGCAGCGCGGTGTTCTCGTAGGCCTGGTCGATGAACTGCGGCGGCACAAACGCCTCCCGCGGCACGCGTTCGATCGCCGACAGCACGCGCGAGTCCTGGACGCCGAGCGTGCGCAGCTCCATCAGCAGGCGGATCTGGCGGGGTTCGGTCATTTCGACGGGAACGCGGTACGCAAGGTTCTCATCATGCCCTTGTGGGAATGGTCGAGGTGCATCGGCGTCACCGATACATAGCCCATCGTCGTCGCATAGGTGTCGGTCGGCTCCTTCGACTTCGACGGCACGTCCTGGCGCGGCGCGCCGATCCAGTAGTACGGCCGGCCGAATGGATCGAACGCCTCGGTGATGCGCTCCTGCAACTGGCGCCGGCCCTGGCACGTCACGATCACGCCCTTGACCTTCTCCGGCGCGAGATTGGGGAAGTTGACGTTGACGAACACGCCGCTCGCCCACGGCGCTTCGATCAGCTTGCGCACGACGCGCGGTCCGTAGGCCAGCGCCGCCTTCCAGTTGATCGGGCCCTTCTCGCTGATGATCTGCGACAGCGCGATGGCGCGTGCGCCGAGCATCAGGCCTTCCATCGCGCCCGCGACGGTGCCCGAGTGGCCGACGTCCTCGGCGAGATTGCTGCCGCCGTTGACGCCGGACAGGACGATGTCGGGCGGTCGCCGCTTGAGGATCTGGAGCATGCCGAGCAGCACGCTATCGGTCGGCGTGCCGTTCACCGCGTAGCGGCGGGACGACAGCTTGCGGATGCGCAGCGGGATGCGGACCGTGAGCGAGTGGCTCGCGCCGCTCTGCTCGATTTCCGGCGCGACGACCCAGACATCGTCGCTCAGCGTGTGCGCGATCTTCTCCAGCACCCGGATGCCTGGGGCGTGGATTCCATCGTCGTTGGTGATCAGGATGCGCGAATGACGAAAGTCGATGGGCTTGAGGTTCATAACGGTTCCATGCGCCATCAGGCGCGGGCGATCGTCTCGACTCCACCCATGTAGGACCGTAACGCATTGGGCACGCGCACCGATCCGTCCGACTCCTGATAATTTTCAAGGATTGCGATGAGCGTCCGCCCCACGGCCAGAGCGGAGCCGTTCAAGGTGTGGACGAATCGCGTGCCCTTTTCGCCTTTGGCCTTGAAGCGCGCGTTCATGCGCCGGGCCTGGAAATCACCGCAGTTGGAGCAGCTCGAAATCTCGCGATAACGCCCCTGCCCCGGCAACCACACCTCGATGTCGTAGGTCTTGCGCGCCGAGAAGCCCATGTCACCGGAGCACAGGGTGACGACGCGGTACGGCAGGCCGAGGCGCTTCAGCACCTCCTCGGCGCACGCGGTCATCCGCTCGTGCTCCTCGACGGATGTGTCCGGATGCGCGATCGACACCAGTTCGACCTTCTCGAACTGGTGCTGGCGGATCATGCCGCGGGTGTCCTTGCCGGCGGCGCCGGCCTCGGCACGGAAGCACGGCGTCAGAGCCGAGAAGCGACGGGGCAGCGTGTCGTCGTCGAGAATCTCCTCGGCGACGAGATTGGTCAGCGGCACCTCGGCGGTCGGAATGAGCCAGTGATCCGACGTGGTGCGGAACAGGTCGTCGGCGAATTTCGGGAGCTGGCCGGTGCCGTAGAGGGCGTTGTCGCGCACCAGATACGGCGGCAGCACCTCGCGGTAGCCGTGTTCGCGAGTGTGGAGGTCGAGCATGAACGCGGCGAGCGCGCGCTCGAGCCGGGCGATGCCGTCGAACAGCACGACGAACCGCGCGCCGGATATCTTCGCGGCGCGATCGAAATCCATCTGACCCAGTGCCTCGCCGATCTCGAAGTGCTCCTTCGGCTTGAAGGCGAATTCGCGGGGCGTGCCCCAGGTGCGGATTTCGACGTTCTGCGTCTCGTCCTGTCCCTCGGGGACATCGTCCGCCGGCAGGTTCGGGACCGTCGCCAACATGACGTTGAGCTCGCGCTCGAGCTCCGCGGCCCCCGCCTCGGCCAGCGCTTGGCCATCCTTGCTGGCTGCGACCTTCGCCATGATCTCGGCGGCGTCGCCGCCCCTGGCCTTGATCGCACCGATCTCCTTCGACAGCCGGTTGCGCTCGGCCTGAAGCTCCTGGGCACGCGTCATCTCGGCGCGGCGCCTGGTGTCGATCGCGAGGATCTTGGGGGACAGCGGTTCGAGCCCGCGACGAGCCAGACCTCGGTCGAACGCCTCGGGATTGTCGCGGATGGATTTGAGATCGTGCATGGGTGGATCGCAGCGGACCGGGGTCACGCTTTATACGGCGCGGCCGATTCGCCGTCGAGAGGTTCGCGCGAGTGTGACCAAGTGTGACTACGGCGCGGGCGTCGGCCCCGGACTCTCGGCGGCCTCCGCCGCCTCGGCCTTCGCCCGGCTGCGCTCGATCATCTTCACGGCGACGATCGAACCCTCGTAAAGGAGGCATAGGGGCACCGCGAGACCGACCTGGCTGAATACGTCCGGCGGAGTCAGCACCGCGGCGACGATGAAGTTGATGACGATCGCGTAGCGCCGCTTCGACGCCAGCATCTGCGAGGACACGATGCCAACCCGCGCCAGCAGCGTCAGCAGCACCGGGAGCTGAAAGGCGATGCCGAATGCGAGAATCAGCGTCATGACGAGGCTCAGGTACTCGCTGACGCGGGCCTCGAGCTGGATCGGCAGATTGTCGGCGATCGCGGGCGTCTCGAACGAAACGAAGAAGCGCCAGGCCGACGGGAAGATGAAGTAATAGACGAGTGCCGCGCCCATCAGGAACAGCACCGGCGTCGCGACCAGGAACGGCAGGAACGCCCGCTTCTCGTTGCGGTAGAGCCCGGGGGCGATGAACAGCCAGAGCTGGGTCGCGACAAACGGAAACGCAAGAAAGAAGCCGGCGTAGAGCGAGACCTTAATGTAAGTGACGAAGGCCTCGGTGAGGCCGGTGTAGATCATACGCCGTCCGGTCTCGCCCTCGTAGATGTCGGCGAGCGGCTTCACCAGGAAGCCGAAGATGTAGTCCTTGAAGATGTAGCTGATGACGAAGCCGATCAGGATCGCCGCGGCCGACCAGAAGATGCGGCGGCGCAGCTCCACAAGATGCTCGAGCAGCGGCATCTTGTGGTCTTCGGGCGAATCGCCGGGCGGCAGCTGGGGGGTATCGGTAGCGCTCACGAATTCTTCTCCGGCGGCCGCGGCGCCGGCGCGGGCTCCGGCGACTCGGAGCCGGCGATGCGCGGCTCGTTGGCGTCCGACGGCGCGGACACGACCGGTTCCTGGGCGGGCGGCGGCGTCAACGAGGTGGACTCGCTCGCCGACTGATCGACCGTGGTCGCCTCGTTCCAGACGCGGTTCACGTCGCCCTCTGGATCGATAGTCCGGTCGATCGTCCGGGTCAGAACATCGGGGTCGACGCGCAGCGCATCATCCACCTGCCGCTTGAGATCGGCGGCGTTGGCCTCGCGCATCACTTCGTCGAGCTGCTGCTGGAACATGCGGCTGGCTGCCCGCGCCTTCGACGCGAGCCCGGCCATCGTCCTCAGCACGTTGGGCAGCTCCTTGGGACCGAGAACGATGAACGCGACAACCGCGATCACCAGCATCTCGCTCCAGCCGATGTCCAGGAACATGGTGGCTCCGCAGGGCCCGCCGAAGCGCGGGCGGGCGGCGTGGCGTTAGGACTTGCGGGTTTCGCTGGTCTCGGACGTGCGTGCCGTCGCGGTCGGGTTGGCGTTGTCGCCCTGGACCGCCTTGGTCTCGCTCGACTCGTCCTTAAGACCTTCCTTGAAGCTCTTGATACCCTTCGCCAAATCGCCCATGACGCGCGGCAGCTTTCCGGCCCCGAACAGGATCATGATCACGACCAGGACAAGTAGAATATGCCAAATGCTCAAGCCGCCCATTGAACTCTCCATCACACGGGGAAAAACCCGTTGGATTTACGCGGATCATGGCAGAAAGGGGGTGTTGTCGCAACGCGCCCCCGCTTCCGATAGCTTCATCGACCGCTGTCCCGCTTCGTTGCCGCTCAGGTGCGGCTCGAATGGGGGATCACGGCTTGCGTGACGTCGCCGACGCGGCGTCCAAAGGGAACACATAGGCGAGCGACCGGTCGACCGCCACGTCGACCTGGTCACCTACGGCCGCGTCGTAGCGTCCCGGAACCCGCGCGTGCACGTGCGTGCCGTCGATATCACCACAGCAGAGGTGCAGCAACGTCGCCCGTCGGAGCGTACGGACGCTCAGGACCTCGGCCCTCGCCGCCCCGACCGCCGGCGAGCCGGCGGTCCGGGTTACGTGAAGCGCCTCGGGACGAATCAACACTTCGACGTGCTGCCCTTCGGCGAGCCCGGATGCGGCAACGCGCCCGAACGGCGTGGAGACCTGCCGATCGACGACGCGTCCGACGAAACGATTGATCGAGCTGAAGAACATCGCCGCGAAAGCGCTCACAGGCTTGGTGTAGAGCTCGACCGGCGATCCGATCTGCTCGATCCGCCCCGCGTTCATCAACGCGATGCGGTCGGCCATGTACATCGCCTCTTCAGGGTCATGCGTGACGATCACCGTCGATGTCCCGGTCTCGCGCACGACGTTGAGCGTCTCGTCGCGGATCTGGGCGCGCAGCCGCGCATCGAGCCCGGAGAACGGCTCATCAAGCAGCAAGAGTCGCGGCTTGGGTGCGAGCGCGCGAGCTAGCGCCACGCGCTGCTGCTGTCCTCCCGACAGCGTGTGTGGATACGCGTCGGCGAAGCGTCGCATGCCGACCTGCTCGATCACCTCGAACGCGCGTTTGCGCCGCGCCTCGGTGTCGCGGTCGCGGATGCCGAAGGCAACGTTGCCCAGCACGTCGAGGTGCGGAAACAGCGCGTAGTCCTGGAACACCATACCGACGTTCCGCTTCTCCGGCGCGACCTGGACGCCGGGGCGGGCCACGGCCAGGCCGTCGACGACGATGCGGCCCGTCTGCAGCTCCTCGAGTCCGGCCGCGAGCCGAAGCGCAGTGGTCTTGCCGCAGCCGGACGGCCCCAGAAGGCACAAGAGCTCGCCCGAACGGGCGCCGAAGCTCACGTCGTCGAGCACCCGCTCGGCGCCGAA
>Ga0310811_10006929_pt1 | contig 14483 bp, 12 predicted proteins | sample YCmetagenome_FD_207642 | JGI IMG/M metagenome (GOLD analysis project Ga0310811, IMG submission 207642) | Soil microbial communities from experimental microcosm in Duke University, North Carolina, United States - YC | ecosystem: Engineered > Artificial ecosystem > Soil microcosm > Unclassified ...
CGAACCTGGGGAGATGCTCGAGATCATTCGCACCGCATCCGTGACCGACCCGAAGCGTCTGATGGTGGTCGGCCATAATCCCGGCATGCACGAGCTGGCGCTGATGCTGACCGGCAGCGGCGACGCCGCCAGCCGCCACGCGCTTGCGGATAATTTGCCGACATCGGGACTTGCGGTGTTCGACTTTGCGACAGAGGATTGGAACGACGTGGCATTCCGCCGCGGCAAACTGGTTTCGTTTGTGAGCCCGAAGCTGATCAAGCAGACTTTGGGAGAGTGACGTCAACATCAAGGCATGATCCGGAAAGCTGCGAAGAACCTTCCGGCCCATGCCCAAAACAAGAAGCTAAAGCGCCATCATGATTCAACTTGACGGGGAGGCGCCGATGTTCAAATCCATTCTCGTGCCGATCGATCTGGCCGATACCGATCTGGCAAAGCCCGCGATTGCCACCGCCGCGACGCTGTCGCAGACTTGGCAGGGCATCGTCCGCCTCCTGAACGTGCTGCCGATGACGCCGGTGATGCTTGCCGAATATGTGCCGGCTGATTTCGATGCGCAGCAGCGCCAGACCTCCGAAGAGGCGCTCGCCATCGTCGCCCGCGAATCCGGCATCGACCAGGGACGGATCTCGACCACGGTGCGCCAGGGCGGCATCTATCACGAGATCCTGGAAGAAGCCGCCGCTGTCAAAGCCGATCTGATCGTGATGACCTCGCACCGGCCGGCCATGCGAACCTATTTCCTGGGCTCGAATGCCGGCCACGTCGTGCGCTATGCCAAATGCTCGGTGCTGGTGGTACGGCACTAGCCATAACGAAATTGAGTTCGGTCGGCGCCCCAGCCGTCATTGCGAGGAGCGATAGCGACGAAGCAATCCACTCTTCGCTCCGCGGAAGGATGGATTGCTTCGCTTCGCTCGCAATGACGATTCAACTTTATCTCATCGTTCTAGTCGCACCGGCCACTCTGCGATAAAGCCCCTCGCCTTGTAGGGCTCGATCTTGTCCCATTCGGCGAGCACGCGGCGGCGGAACTCGGGATGTTCATGCCAGCGCTCGCGCGGCGTGGCGAAATGGTCGACGGTGACGAGCATCTTCTCCACCTCGGGCCAGTGCCGGTGCAGCGTCATGGCATAGCGGCGTCCGGTCCAGGTGTTGCCGAGGCAGATGACGCTGCGCACATTCTTCAATCCCAGCTCGGCGTCGATGATCGGCAGCGCGAAGATGACGTTCTCGCCGGTATTGGTGGCGCGGTGCTCTTCGAGAATGACATCGGCCGGCACACCGCCCTGCACCATCAACGGCTTGATGATCGCGCATTCGGAAAGCCGCGAGCCCGGCGTCACGCCGCCGCTGACGATGGCCCGGCGAAACAGCTTTTCATGCCACAGGCGGCACGCGGTCGCTGCCCGCAAGACCTCATCGTGGCGTGTGCCGAACACGAACAATAGATCGGCCGGCTTTAAGGGCGTTGCGATCAGGTGCCTTGCATTGATTTCGGCGATCTCGGCCGCGTCCAGCCTCCGTTCTGCAGAACCGTCCATGGGGCCCTCCCCGCCACACCATGCCGCGCCGCGCCAGGCAAACGAACTCAACAATCATTTCGGCCAATTACGGCAGCAACGCCTCCGGGATATGGTCAAAGCTGTAGCCGACCGGCCGGTTGCGGAGGATAAAGCCGCCGACCTGCCAGGCAAACAGCGCGGCAAAACCGATCAGGAACGCGACGCCACTCCACATGCCCACCATCAGGGCGCGCACGAACAAGCTGAACATCATCACGCCGACCAGCGTCACCAGCGCGAGCGCGGCCATGTAGGTTTTCCCTCCAAGCCCGCCGGTAAGCTCCGCCCTGCTTCCAGCCTTCGCCATGCGCTGATGCAAGGCAACGATAAAGGTGCGGTAGTCGTGATCCTGCGGCGCCATCAGCGCCGCGGTCTGCCACGACGTCGAAAGCACCGACAGCCGCGCGCCGTTGCTGTGACGAATGTCGGCACGAAAGCGACGCTGCTGCATCGATACCGGCCGATAGGACAGGCGGATGGCCGAAATCTCGGCATAGGGCCAGACGGCCAAGCGGTTTCCGACCCGCCACGACAGTCCTTCGCCGGTCAATTCGAGTTGAAGCGCAGACCCGATCAGCGACGGCTTGTAGGCGTAGCGGACCACAGCCTCTCCGGCTGTCGCCTGTTCCTGTGAATGTTGTTCTTCCGGCAAACTCACGTCACGATTCCGGCGGCTTGCGATCCCAGCCGGCTTTATCCTACAAGTGAGACCTTATCCTAGAAGTAAGCCGTTTATCCTAGAAGTAAGCTATGGCCGAAACGAACTTTTTTCCGCGTCGCCTGATCCTGGGCGGCGCCGTGATCTCCGGCGTCTTGCTGGCGCTTGCAGTGCACATGCTGGTGGCGCGCTATGGGCTCGATCTCGGCGGGCTCTGGCGCTCGGACACCAGGAGCTTCATGTCGGCGGGCGCTGCGATCGCGTGGTGGCTGATTGCCACCGTGGCGTTTTCCGGCGGCTATTTCACCGCGAGCCTGATGCACAGTGCGGTCTCCGGGCAGATCCCGCAGCGGATGCGGCAATTCCTGATCGCGGTCGGCGTGCTGCTGCTCGCCGGCGCGGGTCAGGTCGCGACTGCCCCAAGCGCGATCCCGACCATTGCAGGCGTACTGGCCGGGATCGCCGCACTGTTCCTCGGCGCGGTGATGGCGTTCTGCGGCGCCCATTTCGCACTCCGCAAGAGCTGAGCTCCCTCGCCTAGCGCGCGGGCTTCGTTGCGCTCGACCGGACCACAGCCGCCGCGATCAGCAGCAAGGCGGCCGAGATCACCAGCGCCGCCTGCATGCCGGCCATGAACGTGCCCTTGGCGCCGATCAGCGATCCGAACAGCGCAACGCCGAGCACGCTGCCGGTCTGCCGCGTCGAGTTGAGCACGCCGGCGGCAATGCCGGAGCGTGACTTCTCGACACTGCCGAGCAAGGTCGAGGTCAAGGGCGGCACCAGCAAGCCAAGTCCACCGCCCAGCGCGACGAGCTGAAGGCCGACGGCCCAATAAGGCGTGCCGGACGCGATCGGCAGCAGGCAGAGCGAGCCGGCTGCTGCGATCACTGACCCAAGCGCAATCGCTTGCTGTGCGCCGATGCGCTCGGCAACGCGCGCGGCAACCAGATTGACCGGCAGCACCGCGCCCAGCATGGGCAGGAAGGCGAGCCCGGTTGCGAAGGCGGACCATCCGTTGATGCGCTGGAAATACAGGCTGAAGACGAAGATCAGTCCGTAGAAGGCGATGTTGACGAAGAGGCCGACCATGGCCGTCACCGAAAACATCCGCTGCGTGAACAGTGACAGCGGCAGCATCGGCTGCGGCGCACGCCGCTCCTGCAACACGAACAGCATCGCCAACGCGGAGAACGCGACGAAAGCTGCGATCACGAGCGGATGTACCCAGCCGATCGCACCGCCCTCGATGATCGCGCCGGCGAGACAGCCGAGCGCGGCAATCGCCGCGGCCTGGCCCGGCAGATCGAGCTCGTGCTGCGGCGAGCGCGTGGTCTCGCTGGCATAGCGCCAGGTCAGCCACAGGCCGGCGAGCCCGATCGGCAGATTGACGAAGAAGATGAAGCGCCAGCCGATCAGCGCGATCAGGCTGCCGCCGACGAGGGGACCAGCGGTCAGCGCCAGACTTGCGCCCGCCGCCCAGATGCCGACGGCGCGGCCGCGCGCCTTGTCGTCGGGATAGGCATGGCTGAGCAGCGCGAGGGAATTCGGGACCAGAATTGCCGCGCCGAGCCCCTGTACCGCACGCGCCACGATCAGGGTCAAGGCGGTGGGCGCGAGCCCGCAAGCGAGCGAAGCCGCGGTGAAGATGGCAAAGCCCGTCATGAAGACGCGCTTGGCCCCGACGCGGTCGCCGAGCGCACCGGCAGTCAAGATCAGCGCCGCGAATGCAATCGTGTAGGCGCTCACCACCCATTGCAGCTCGGCGACGCCGCCGCCGAGCGAGGCGCCGATGCTGTTCAACGCGGTATTGACGATGGTGACATCGAGCTGCACCACGCCGTAGCCGAGGCTCATGGCGGCAAGTGTCAGCAGGCCGGAGCGGCGCGAACGGTCGCGCGCGGGCTCCGAAGCGTAGCCTGGCGGGTTCATCAAAATGGCTCGCATGGTCCACCTCCGATGTGGAGCGGCAACGCAGCCATATAGCCTTCCGTTTCGCTGAAACACTTCGTTTGCGATCGAAGTGTTGCTGCTTCATGGAGACAATCTCTCCGTCTTGAATTATCTCCGATCGCGTCACATCTGCCGGGCTGCATCCCCTCTGCTTGCGGCCAATCGTGGAGCGCGCTGATGACATCTGCTGACACTTCTCGATCGCAACAACGGATCTCCTTGAGCAGAACAGGCGCGACGATGGTGGTCGCCACCATGATCGGCATATTGTTCGGCGGAAGCACGCTCCTGACGCCGCTTTACATCATGTACAAGCAGGCCTTCGGCTTCTCGCAGATCTCGCTCACGCTGATCTACGCGGTCTATGTGGTCGGAAATCTCTGCGGCTTGTTGTTTTTCGGCCGGCTCTCCGACCAGATCGGCCGGCGGCAGGTGGCGGCAGCCGGCATGTTCCTGATGATCATCGCCACGCTGGTCTTTCTTTCCGCGCGCGGCATCGGCGCGCTTTATCTTGGACGCGTCCTGAGTGGCCTTGCCATCAGCGTCGGCGCCGGAACGGGAACGGCCTGGCTTGCCGACCTGATCGACGAGGAAAGCAAATCACGCGCAACCGTGATCGCGACCAGCGCGAATTTCATCGGGCTTGGTATTGCCGCGCTCACCGCCGGCGTGATGGCCGAATACCTGCCCTGGCCGCTGCACCTGCCCTATGTCGTGTACCTGCTTCTCCTCGTTGCGGTCACCGCGCTGGTTTTCATGGTCCCCGAAACGGTGGCGCGATCCCGGCCGTCGATGCGGGATTTATCGATCCGCCCGCGCATCTCGGTGCCGTCTGAAATCCGCGCACAGTTCGTGGCACCCGCCGTCACCGGATTTGGCTCGCTGGCGCTGGTCGGCTTCTATGCCGCGCTGGCGCCGTCCCTTCTCGCCAATGAGCTTCATGTGACCAGCCATGCGATCGCGGGAGCGATTTTCCTGGAGCTGGCCGTGGTCGTCTCCGCCGCCATCCTGGCGACGCGATCGCTGTCCAGCCGCAGTTCGATGCTGCTGGCGCTCGCGCTGATGTTGCCGAGCGTTGTGCTCGTCGTCGCCGCACAGATGGAGGCATCGATGGTGCTTCTGATCATTGCCACCGCCGTCTGCGCGGTCACGGCCGGGCTCGGCTATCGCGGCAGCCTGCAGGTGACCAACCAGATCGCACCGCCGGACCGCCGCGCCGAGATCGTCTCGAGCTATCTGATCTGCGCCTTCGCCGGCAACGCGCTGCCGGTGATCGGCGTCGGCGTGATCTCGACGCTGGCGGGCCCGGTCGCCGCAAGCCTTGCCTTCGCGGCCACCATCGTCATCTTTGCGCTTACCGCGCTTTATTTCGGCGCGCGATATCTGCCGAAGCCGTGAGGGCGAGTTTCAAGAATCAGCCGGCTGCGCGCAAGTTGATGCGGCCTTCGGCCAGCGTCGTCAGCCTGCGGTCCTCGAGCTTCTCCTCATCCAGCGTCTTCTGCAGGAAGGTCGCGACGTCGCTGCGGCCGAGCTGGCGCGCCCAGGAGATCAGGCTGCCATAGCGCACGATCTCGTAATGCTCGGCGGCCTGTGCGGCATTGATGAGTGCGGCGTCCAGCACCGCCTTGTCGGCGACTTCGCCGGCCGTCTCATTCGCCTCCGCGATGATGCCGTCGATCGCCGGGCAATCGACCGCCTTCACCTCGAGCCCCTGCATCTGGAACACCTGCTCCAGCCGCTTCACATGCGCCTTGGTCTCATCGAGATGAAACAGGAAATCCTGCTTGAGCTTCTCGTCGGTCGCCTTCGCGGCCATTTTCGGCAGCGCTTTCGCGAGCTGCTGCTCGGCATAATAGATGTCCTGCAATTGATGCACGAACAGGTCGTTCATGCTCTTGATGTCCTTGGTGAACAGTCCCATGGCGAATCCTCTTCAGTCAATCGGCTTCAAGCCGCTAACCGGCGGCGCGTGCCGTCGTTCCTGCAGAAACGGCGAAAACACCGACGGGGGCGCTGGAACCGCAAAAGAGAAGACGGAGCGTGCTTACGCCACCGCGCTCGCGGGAGAATCGATCAGCATGTGCTCGACTTCGGCGATCGGGCGCGGCTTGCTGATCAGATAGCCTTGCGCCTGGGTGCAGCCCTCGCGGGACAGCATTTCGAGCTGCGCATCGGTCTCGACACCTTCGGCCGTCGTGACGATGCCGAGGCTCTTGCCGAGCCCGGTGACGGCGCGAACGATCGCCAGCGAGTCCTGGCTGCTCGCCAGCTCGTTCACGAAGGAACGGTCGATTTTGATCTTGTCGAACGGGAAGCTGCGCAGGTAGCTCAGCGAAGAATAGCCGGTCCCGAAATCGTCCAGCGATATCTTGAGGCCGAGGGCGTGCAGCTCGTGCAGCATGCTGCGCGTCGCCTCGCTGTTCTGCAGCAGCACCGACTCGGTGATCTCGAGCTCGAGCCGGCTCGCCGCAAGCCCTGATTCCTTCAGCGCGGCCTTCACGGTCGCGACGAGGTCGGGATCGCGGAACTGCACCGGCGAAAGATTGACGGCGACGCAGGCTCTCGACCAGCGTGCGGCATCCCGGCATGCCGTGCGCAGTACCCATTCGCCGAGCTTGATGATCAGGCCGTTCTCTTCGGCGAGCGGAATGAACTGGTTGGGTCCGATCAGGCCGCGCAGTGGATGTTTCCAGCGCACCAGCGCCTCGCACACCACGATGTCGTCGGAGGCGATGTCGCGGATCGGCTGGTAGTGCACCTCGAATTCATTCCGCTGCAGCGCCAGCCGCAGATCGAGCTCCAGCAAGCGGCGGGCCTGGGCCCGTGCGTCCATGCCGGCCTCGAAGAAGCGGGAGGTGCCGCGGCCATCGGCCTTGGCGCGGTAGAGCGCAAGGTCGGCGTTCTTGAGCAGTTCGTCGGGATTGTCGCCGTCCTCAGGCGCGAGCGAGATGCCGATGCTGACGCCGATCACGAGCTGGTGCCCGTTGATCTCGTACGGCGCGGCCACTGCTTCGACGATGTGACTTGCCAGCGCCGGCACCGCCGAAGGATCGCAGCCCTTGCAGAACTGCACGATGGCGAACTCGTCGCCGCCGAGCCGCGCCACGGTATCGTTCGGCCCGACGCATTGACGCAGGCGCGCAGCCGTCTGGTTCAACAGCGCGTCGCCGATCGGATGGCCGAGCGTGTCGTTGATCTTCTTGAAATGATCGAGGTCGAGGCAGAGCACGGCGAGCTGATCGGCCGGTTTGACCATCGACAGCGCCCGCTCCAGTTCCTCGCGGAACAGCGTGCGGTTGGGCAGGTTGGTCAGTGCGTCATGCCGCGCCATGTGCGAAATCTGCGCCTGGGCCTGCTCCCACTCCGTGATGTCCTCGAAGGTGGCGACCCAGCCGCCGCCCTTCATCGGCTGATCGACGATCCGGATCGTCCGCCCCCGCTGGTGAATGACCCTGGTTGCGCCGTGGCCGGCCTGCGCATCCGCAACCAGCTTGGCGATGAACTCGCCGGGCTCTCCTTCCCAGCGGCCGGCATCCTTGAGCTGCTGCAGGACATCGACCAGCAATCGTCCCCGCAATTCGACGTCGGACCGCCCGGTCATCATCGTGTAGTTCTTGTTGAACAGCAGAATGCGGCCCTGCGCATCGAACATGCACAGTCCCTGCGACATGTTCTCGAGCGCGGTGTCGAGCAGCATCCTCTGCTTGTTCAGCGCGCTTTCGGCGCGACGGTCCATCGAGGCCACCAACAGCGCGATGCCGAGAATGACGACAGCAGAGCCGGCCACCAGGAACGACAGCATGAACGGCGAGATCGAAAGGCCCGCGAACACGATGGTGGGATCGGGGATCAGCGTCACCGCGCCCATGCCGGTGAAATGATGCGAGACGATCGCCGCCGTCAGCAGGGCCGTGGCCAAAGCCGAGCGGGTCGCAGTGTCACGGCTGGAAGCCACCACGAGCGCGAGCGCGCCGAACAGGCTGCCGAACAGGACGGAGGCGATCACGATATCGAAGGACCAGCTGATGCGCGCCGGCAGCTCCAGCGCCATCATGCCGGTATAGTGCATCGCCGCCACGCCGACGCCGACCACGGCGCCGCCGATCGCGGCATGGATGCGCCGCGGGCTCGAAAGCGCGATGCCGAGCCCGATACCGTTGATGGCCACCGCGAATACCAGCGACAGGATGGTGACGCGGATGGAATATCCGGCCCCGGTGCCGGGATCGTAGGCAAGAATGGCGATGAAATGGGTGGCCCAGATGCCGCAGCCCGAGACGGCCGCATCCAGCCCGCCCCAGATCACGCGCGCATATCCTTGCAACGACCTGGCGCGGTCGAACAGGCTGATGGCCACGGCGCTGGCGAGGAAACAGACGGCGCCGGCGAGCAGCACCAGACGCCAGTCATGCTCTGTCGTCAGGCAGGTTAAAACTTGGTACATGCGAGGATCCAGACCCCAATTTCCGGCATGCAACCAAGCGCAGAAGCGGATTCCATAAAGTTAATCCGCGCCGGTTCGTTGGACCGATGGTGAACAATTGCTTTGAATGCGGCGCAGAAAGTTCGGCACCTGGAACTCGCGCGACGTTTTGCCTCAAGTCATCGTGAGGCCGGTTTTGGTGCCGAAACGTTGCGGAGACGCGGAAAAAGTGGTGAGCGTGCCCCATGCGCAAATGGATGACCCAGCGTGCCAAATCGGCGGCAATCGGCCCCGAAACCGCTTGTTTTGGCGCCTAGCGTGCCATGGTCGGGGATGCGGCGCATTATCTCACGGGGTGCCGGGGCGCCGTTGTCAAGGACTGCACAACCGGGCCTTTTTGCCTTATTTGGAACTCCGGGATACGGAGCGATCGGCCGCCGCGTTCGATCGATGGTTTGAACGGGCCCAATTTGGATCGAGTCGCCCTGCCGGGAGGATGAATGCAAGGACTGCTGACCGCGTGCCGGCGCGGCTTCAAGAAATGGATCGGCTGGAAACGGCTTGGTGTCGCGGCGAGCCTGCTCATTATTGCCCTTGCGGTTCGGACCCTGGTCCACACCCTCAAGGGCGTCGACGCCGGAGTGATCCTGACCGCCCTGACCGACATTCCGCCGGGCCGTATCGCGATGGCCGCGGTCTGCGTGGTGTGCGCGTTCTGTACGCTGACTTTCTATGATTTCTTCGCGGTGCGTACGATCGGCAAGAAGGAAGTGCCCTACCGTATCGCCGCGCTGTCGGCGTTCTGCAGCTATTCGATCGGCCACAATCTCGGTGCCACCGTCTTTACCGGAGGCGCGATCCGGTTCCGGATCTATTCCGACTACGCGCTGAACGCGATCGACGTCGCGAAAATCTGCTTTCTCTCCGGTTTGACCTTCTGGCTCGGCAATCTCGTCGTGCTCGGCATCGGCATGGCCTATCACCCGGCCGCGGCCTCCGACATGGACCTGTTGCCGCCGGAGCTGAACCGCCTGATCGCGTTCGCCTGTCTTGCCGGCATCGTCATCTATTTCGTCTGGCTGATGACGGGCAAGGAACGGCGCCAGCTCGGACAGAACGGCTGGAAGGTGGTGCTGCCGTCAGCCAAGCTGACACTGGTGCAGGTCCTGATCGGCGTGGTCGATCTCGGCTTTTGCGCCACCGCCATGTACCTTCTGGTGCCGATGGAGCCGCACATCGATTTCATGTCGCTGGCGGTGGTCTTCATCCTCGCTACACTGCTCGGTTTTGCCAGCCACGCGCCCGGCAGCCTTGGCGTGTTCGATGCGGCGATGCTGGTGGCGCTGCCGCAGTTCGGACGGGAACAATTGCTCGCGACGCTTCTGGTGTTCCGCGTGCTTTATTTCGTCATCCCGTTCACGATCGCGATTTCCATCATGGGAACGCGCGAGCTTTGGCTCAACGTCGTGGTTCCCTGGAAGCAACGCCGCCGGGTGAACGGCAATGGCAACGGCGATTGCGGGCCTTCCGCTTCCGCCAAAACTTCCGCCAAGAGCGTGCCGGTCAAGACCGCATCTTCGCCCGCCCCGCACGCAACGAACACTCCCGTGCCCGCGACCGCCGTGGTGAAGCCGTTCAAGCGCTACAAATCGCAGGGCTGACCGCCTGCCGCGGTCACGTTAAGTCGGTAGAGCATGGTCCGGGGCTCGGGGGCTGCGTTTGGCGCAAGGGGAGGAACCGGTTTTCCGAAAGAGATCATGCGCAAGGAGTATAGTCCGAAGCGCGATCACGTGATCGCGCTTGCTGCGGTTACTCTTATTTCCGCCCCAACTGTAACGTCAAAACCCGCGCCATGATGCGTCTTTGCCTTCGTTCGGTCGTATACGCGGCGCTGCTCGCCGGCGCGCTGTTCTCGTTCAAAGCCCCACCGGTTGCCGCGCAGACGGCGCCCGGTGCGTCGCCTGCCATGCAGATCACATGGGAAGTGCGGAACCGCTTTCGCCTGTTCCGCGAGGAGCGCGATTTCCAGCTTCACGTCGACAGCCTGCGCAACCGCAGCGTGCTCGCCTCCGAGGACGCGCTGGAAGTGCAGAGCGACGGCCGCGGCTGGGCGCGCAACGAGGTCAACCGCCTGTGCATCGACTTGCAGGGCCGGGTCGCCGATCCCTGCATCCGCGACAACGTCAAGGAAAACTACCTGACGCCGGTCGATCACCCGATCGTGGTCCGCCTCACCGGCGAGGTTCCGGTCGGGGCCACCTGCGCCTGGTCGTTCGATGACGGTGACGGGCCGCAACAATCGACCTTCGACTGCGCCGAGCCGGTCAATCTGCGCGTCCGCTACGGCCGCCAGACGGTGGCGAGCGTCGACGTCTCCTCCGGCTCCGAACCCTCGCAGCGGATTTCGACCGAGATCCAGGTGCGTGACATCCTGATCGCCGGGCTTGGCGACAGCATTGCCTCCGGCGAAGGCAATCCGGACCGCGCGGTCGCGCTATCGGATGAAGGCTTCTGCTTCCGCTATTATCTCGGCTCGGCGGCGGCGCAATATTACCGGCCGAGCCGCGGCGGCTACAAGGGCGGCCGCGCCTGCGAGGCGCCCGACAGCTTGCAGAACTGGCAGCGTTACGGCGCGCTTTGGTTCAACGCGGCCTGCCACCGCTCGCTCTACAGCTATCAGACCCGCACCGCGATCGCGCTGGCCGTCGAATATCCGCACATCGCGGTCACCTATCTGCCGCTCGCCTGCACCGGCGCCACCATTGCCGACGGCCTGTTCGGCAGCCAGCGCGCCCGCGAATGCCCGCCGAGCAAATCGAGCACCACCTGCCAGACCGGCGTCAACGGACAGCTCGCCGAGTTGCGTGCCGCGCTCGCCGCTGCGAAGAAGCGCCAGCCCGATCGCATGCTCGACCTCGTGCTGCTGTCGATCGGCGCCAACGACGCCTATTTCTCCGGACTGGTGGCTGACGTGATCGTCGACACGGCGACCGAGCGCGAGCTGTTCCGCCGTTCTGGCGTATTGGCGACGGTGGACCAATCCCGCTCGGAGCTGACAACCGATCTGCCGCGGGGCTTTGCCAAGCTGCGCGAGGCGCTGAGACCCCTGGTCGGCGACCTCTCGCATGTGGTCTATACGTCCTATGCCAATCCGGCACTGTCGAATGGCGGCGCGCCCTGCCCCGGCGGCCGCGCCGGCTTCGACATCCATCCCTCCTTCAACGCCGATCCGCAGCGGCTCGCCGAAGTCTCGACCTATGTGCAGAACGAGTTTCTGCCGAAGCTCAAGGCGCTGGCGCTGTGCCAGTCCGGCATCATCTGCCGCGATCCCGCGGCCGACCGCTTCACCTTCGTCGAGCAGCACCAGGCTGCGTTCAACGATCACGGCTTCTGCGCCCGCGCCGACACCGATCCCGCCTTCGACAAGGACTGCTTTTCGGCGAAAGGCGACAGCTTCGATCCTGACATCGTGACATCGGCCAACCAGCCCTTGCGCTGCGGCCGCAGCGCCAGCGAATACCGCGCCTATCTGCCGCGGGCGCGCTGGATCCGCGACGCCAATGACAGCTATTTCGCCGCGATGACCTATCCGCAGGGGCTGCCGACGTCGATGCAGCCCGCCGACATCCATGATGCGACCTGGGGTGTGCTGTCGGCGGTCTATGGCGGCGCGGTGCATCCGTCCGCCGAAGGCCATGCCGCGATGGCGGACGCAGTGCTGCCGGCGGCTTCCGCCGTGCTCGGCCTCGATGCCGCCGAGCCTGATGTCAGGACTGAGCCGCTGGCACCGACGGCGCCGATGCCGACCGGCTCAGCGCAACAATAGGCAATTTTGCAGGGCCGCCAGTTTTGCGGCCCTGCTTCCCAAGCGATGGTGTGGCGGCATAGGATTTGGCCGATCGGCCGTTCCGCGGTCCGACATGCGACGACTTAAAAACAAGCAAGATCGCACAGGGAGAAAACATGACTGACCGACTTCCGCTGCTGCGGCGCTCCGCGCTTGCCGCCACCGCCGTCATTTGCCTGGCCGCCCCGGCCTATGCGCAATCGGGCGAGCCCATCAAGATCGGCGTGATCGCCGAGGTACAGTCGATCGCAGGCGCCGACACCGGCCATGGCGCGCAGATCGCCGCCGACGAGATCAATGCCAAGGGCGGCATCCTCGGCCGCAAGATCGAGATCGTCACCTACGACAACAAGAGCTCGTCCGCCGATTCCGTGCGCGCATTCCAGCGCGCGGTGAGCGAGGACAAGGTGAGCGCGGTGATCGCGAGCTATATCAGCGAAGTCGTGCTGGCGCTGGAGCCGTGGGCGGCGCGGCTGAAGGTGCCGCTGATCACGCCGGGCGCGGCCTCGAACGAGATCACCAAGGCGATCCATAACGATTACGACAAGAACAAGTACACTTTCCACGGCTACCTGACGTCGGCCGCGCAGGCGCAGCTCGTGTGCGACGCGGCCAAGGATCTCCTGATCGACAATCTCAAGCTCAAGAGCGTCGCGATCATGAGCGAGGACGCGGCCTGGACCAAGCCGCTCGACGTCGGTTACGAGGGCTGCTTCCCGAAGGTCGGCATGAAGGTCGTCGATCACATCCGCTTCTCGCCCGACACCACCGACTTCACGCCGATCTTCAACAACATCGAAGGCAAGAAGCCGGACGCCATCGTGACCGGCATCTCCCATGTCGGCGTGCAGCCGACGGTGCAATGGAAGAACCAGCAGGTGCCGATCGCGATGTTCGGCATCTCGGCACAGGCCCTGAGCCCGACCTTCTGGAACGACACCAACGGCGCCGCCGACGGTGTGCCCTCGCTCGCGGTGGCAACGCCCGACGTCGCGGTGACCAGCAAGACCAAGCCGTTCGCGAAAGCCTTCAAGACCAAGTACGGCTCGCCGCCGGCCTATACCGGCTACACCGCCTATGACGACGTCTACATCATCACCGAAGCGATCAAGCGCGCCGGCTCGACCGATCCCGACAAGATGGTCGCGGAGATGGAGAAGACGAAGTACGAGGGCACGATCGGCAACATCGAGTTCTACGGCAAGGATGACGAGTTCACCCACGGCATCAAGAGTGGCCCGGGCTACGTCACCGGCCTCGTGTTCCAGTGGCAGAACGCCAAGCAGGTCACGGTCTGGCCGCCAAAGATCGCGGAGGGGAAACTGAAGTTCCCGAACTTCGTGAAGCTGTCGCAGTGAGCTGACGGAAGAGACAAAAAGAGCGGCCGGGTTCAAAACCCGGCCGCTCTCATTTCACGAGCTAGTCGTTTCGCAAACTAGTCGTCGTAGTCATAGCGGTGGATCACGACGCCACGGTCGCCATCATAGTCGTGATGGTACCAGCCGCGGTGCCAACCTCGATCATGTTCATAGAACCTGGCGCGCGGACCACAGTAGTGATCGCCGCAATAATCGCGGTCGCCGCCGATGCGGAACCCGAACTCGGTCGCGCTCGCGATCGTAGGCGCGGCAACAGCCATCGCAGCGACGGCAGCGAGTATAAGCTTCCTCATGTTCCTCTCCGGTCGTTGTTGCGAACGAGGGGAAAACGAATGCGAGAGCCCGCAGTTGCTGGAACATCGCAGGAACTTTCTTGAATGGATGTTCACCATCGTGGCTCGCATGGGGAACGCGCAGGGGGATCGCGTAGGATGGGTTGAGCGCAGCGAAACCCATCATCGTTGCCGACAGACGCGATGGGTTTCACTTCGTTCAACCCATCCTACAAGCTCGTTTGGGCTGGCGCTGGGTTGCCCGATATCGTCATTGCGAGCGAAGCGAAGCAATCCAGAGTCTCGCGCGAAACTCTGGATTGCTTCGTCGCTACGCTCCTCGCAATGACGAAAGCGGCGTTAGCTGCCCGCCAGCGCTCAATGCA
>Ga0310811_10006930_pt1 | contig 14481 bp, 12 predicted proteins | sample YCmetagenome_FD_207642 | JGI IMG/M metagenome (GOLD analysis project Ga0310811, IMG submission 207642) | Soil microbial communities from experimental microcosm in Duke University, North Carolina, United States - YC | ecosystem: Engineered > Artificial ecosystem > Soil microcosm > Unclassified ...
CCTACGACTCGAACCAGGCGGTCGTCGGCGCGTTCGCGACGCTGGTCGATCGCTCGATGGTCGACAGCAAGTTCAACCGCTCGCTGTTCCAGCGCATCCTGCTGCTGATCAACGACTCGTCGCAGGCCCACATCTGCAACAAGCAGGACGCGAAGGTGATCGCGCTCGGCATCACCGCAGCGACCTACAACAAGTGCGAGATGTTCCACATCGACGGGCAGCCGGGCGGCGCGAGCGCGCCCGACCTCGCGATCTTCTTCCTGCAGTCGATCGCGTACTCGAAGGACGCCAACGGCAACTACATCTGTGAAGACGACAAGGGCGTCTTCGACTCGACGCAGACGTCGCCGACGCCGGAGGGCTGCTACACGAAGACCGGCGGCGCCGGCAACTGGCGCCCGCAGCCCAAGGCCAACTTCAACTACAACTGGAACAAGGGCATCCTGTCGCCCGGCCTGGTCGGCACCTTCGGCGGCGACGGTTACCTCGAGGACACCGTCGGCATCCAGGGCATGCGCACGCATCCCACGCCCGAGGCGCTCGGCCGCGTGCTCTTCGTCGATCACTGGACCAACCCCGACTACCTCGCGAACCTCACCGACCCGACGCTCGATCGCTGGGGCAGCCCGTACCTGTCGAAGCACGCCGGGTCGCTGCCGGTCTGGGAGAAGGACAACTTCTACGACGACCTCCGCCCGGTCGTGCAGGCGTTCGCCGACAACAACCAGGAGCAGCTGTTCGTCGATCTGATGGTCGCGCTCAACAAGCACTGGGCGACCAAGAATTCGACCGACACGCAGCACGCGAACCCGAACGGCGCCGACTACGTGTGGGGCTCGGGCGCGGTCACCTACGAGCCGCTCATCATCGATCAGCTCGACGACGAGTCGCTCATGAAGGCGCTCGTGCAATCGGCGCCGGCGCTCGACGCGATCAAGATCGGGCAGGCGCCGAACCAGAAGGACTACATCGGGATCGTGCAGCGCGCCGCCGCGTACGTGCTCACGCCGCAGGCGGGCCTGAAGAACCGGCTCGGTCAGACGACCAGCACGACCTCCGACGGCCGCGCGGTGGGCACGCTGTCGCCGTGGCAGATCCTCGCCGACGCGTACGTGCTCAAGCAGGCGCGCATCGCCGCCTCGGGCGACGAGGGCAAGGCGTGGACCGACTCGATGTCGCAGCTGGTCGACGTGCTCGCGCGCGGCGACAACGTGCCGACGCTCGGCTGGAAGTGGCGCAACCCGCGCTTCAAGGGCGTCGCCGACTCGCTCGTGTGGTTCGTCGTCGTCCGCAACTTCGTGCACGCGGTCAACGGCGATCGCGATCAGTGGCTCGCGCAGGATCTCCCGAAGGAGCTCGAGGACACGCTCGCGAACCCGCTGTTCGCCGGCTTCGCGGACTTCATCATCTCGCTCGAGGCGACGCCGGAGACGCGCCAGCAGATCGAAGGCTTCCTCGTCTATCTCAACAACGAGGTCGACTTCGGCCCCGCCTTCACGACCAACGTCACCGCGCTCGGCGATCTCCTGCAGCTCGGCCTCGACGACAACGACCTCGCGCCGATCGTCCACGTCGTCGGCGAGGCGATCGATCCGAGCAAGCACCCGTGGCTCGAGGCGCACCTCGAGTTCGTGAAGGCGGCGCGCGCGAGCGACACCAATCAGGCGCTCGTGCAGATCGCGCGCAATCTCTACACGGAGCACCGGCCGGGCCACACCGCGATCGGCGACGTGATCGACGGCATCAGCGAGGTCTTGCGCGCGAACCCGTACCAGGACCTCGACGCGCACTACACGCAGGCGGACTACAAGTCGCTCCTGAACGGCGTCGCCAACTTCCTCGACGAGAACAAGCGCGGCCTGCGCAAGTTCATCCGCATCATCCAGACGCGCAACGTCGACTGACCGTCGCTTGACCTTCGCCTAGGATCTCCGTGATGAAAACATCCGCATTCGCGGCAACGCTCGCGCTCGTCGCGAGCGCAGGCCCGGTCTTCGCCGGCGGCATGGTGCTCGACACGCGCGGCGTGCGCCCGACGGCGCGCGGCGGCGCGTTCGTCGCCGGCGCCGACGATCTCGGCGCGTTCTGGTTCAACCCCGCCGGCCTCGCGCACCTCGCCGACGCCGAGCCGCTCGCGACGGAGGGCGACGCTGGCGAGGGCGACAAGGGCCCGAAGGACGCGTTCCTCTTCGACATGGCGTGGGTGTCGCAGTCGGTGAGCTACACGCGCGTCGACAGCGGCTACAACGCGCAGCCGACCGTGTCGAACCAGGCGCCGGGCCTCGCGGTGCCGTCGATCGCCTACGCGCACCGCATGTCGAGCCGGCTCGTGATCGGCGGCGGCCTGTGGGCGCCGTACGCGGGCCTGACCAAGTTCGACACCGACGGACCGGCGCGCTACTCGTCGATCGATCTGTCGGAGTCGCTCTTGCTCGTCGTCGCCGCCGGCGTCGGCTATCGCGTGAACGATTCGATCCGCGTCGGCGCGACCGTGCAGAACATGTCGTTCCTGTTGTCGTCGTCGGTGATGTTCGCCGGCTGTCCCGGGCAGACCTTGTGCGCGCCCGAGGATCCCGAGATGGACGCGCAGACCAAGGTCACGCAGAACTCGTACTTCGTGCCGTCGGCGTCGGTCGGCGCGCAGATCGACTTCACGCCGCGCGTGACGTTCGGCGCGTCGTTCCAGGCGCCGTACAAGGTGACCGGCAGCGGCAAGGTGCAGACGGTGCTGCCGTCGTCGGGCTTCTACAACGGCGCCTCGGTCGAAGGCGATCGCGCCGACGTCTCGTTCACGCTGCCCGCGGTGATCCGCGCCGGCCTCGAGGCGCGCCCCGGTCACTGGCGCATGGAAGCGGCGATCGACTACGAGATGTGGAGCGAGCACAAGGAGATGACGATCGAGCCGAAGGACGTGCGCATCGTCGGCGCGCCCGGCGTCGGCACGTACGAGCTCGGGCCGCTGTCGATCCCGCGCCAGTACAAGAACTCGATCGCGGCGTCGTTCGGCGTCGAGGGTCAGCTGCTCGCCGACGTGCCGCTGCGCGTGCTCGCGGGCTACTCGTACGAGACCGCGGCGGCGCCGACCAAGTACCTCTCGGTCCTCACCGTCGACGGCGACAAGCACGCGTTCGCGCTCGGCGCGAGCTACAAGCTCGGGCGCTGGAAGGTCGACGTGATGGCGTCGTACTTCAAGATGGCCGATCGCACCGTCGAGTCGTGCGATACGTCGACGGAGCAGACGCGCGCCGACACGTGCGACGCCAACGCGAACGCCGGGCAGGCGCCGCAGCTCACGCCGCTGCGCGACAACGCGCAGCCGCAAGACCAGCTCCCCGTGTACGTCAACTGGGGGAAGTACACGTCGAGCTGGATCGCGGCCGGTCTCGGTTTGAGCGCCGCTTGGTGATCGACTTCCGTCGTCCGACTTCCGTCTACCGGATCAGAGATTCGGATCCGGACGACTGGAGACGGAAGACGGACGACGTTCTTCAGGCCGCGCGCTGGAGCGTGCGCGGATCCGGCGCGAGCGACGCGAGCACGAGCGAGAGCGCCTGCTCGAGGGGCTGCGCGACCGGGGCGACCGCGAGGTCGAGGTTCGCGCGGAGCTCGAGCTGATCGAGCGCGCCCACGAACAGCGACCACAGCGCGTCGGCGATCTCGCCGGCGTTGACCGCGCGGAACGCGCCCGCGTGGATGCCGTCCGCGACCGTCGCGCCGAGGTGCTCGCGCACGCGCGTCACGCCGGCGCCGACCGCCTGGATGACCTCGTCCGACAGCTGGGCCTTGATCGCCGGCGTCGCGAGGAGGCGCAGGGTGCGCGTCCCCTCGACGTCGTTGGTCGCCCAGGTCGTGAGGACGTTCCACGCCGCACGAAGCCGGTTCGGCGCGTCGGTGCGACCACGGACCTGCGTCAGCTCCGCGTCGAACACGCCGAGCGTGTCCTCGAGGAGCGACACGTAGAGGTCCTCCTTGGAGCGGAAGTACAGGTAGATCGCTCCGACCGACAACGACGCCTGACGCGCGATCTGCTCGATCGACGTCTTGGCGTAGCCGCGCTCCACGAAGACTTCACGTGCGGCGCGCTGGATGCGGCGGCGACGCGCCTGCCGCTCTTGCTGCTTCCGTTCTTGAGCGTTCGTCATGGGGACGGTTTTAGAGAAGGTAACGCGACGTGTCAACGTGTTTTTTGATGCGGTGCGTCTAGACGAGATCCGCTATGGCGGAAAATTCCTGGGTTTCGCGAAGTTCCGTCACGATGGCACTTTCTGGCAATCGTATTCAGAACCTTCCTTCACGCAGGAAGTGGGCTGCCGCGACCGTTCTGCGAGCGTCACAGCGCACGACTGACGACGACAGATCGCGATCGCTCGCGGCGCGTTCCTAGCCCGCATGATCCCCGCCGTCACTCGGTTCGCACGCACCAAGACCGCGCTCGTGATCGCTTCCGCGACGGCTGTCGTCGCCGGCGCGCTGCTCCTCTCGGGGCGACGCGCAGCGGTGAAGATCGACGGGCCCGACACCGCGGACGCCGGCGGCATCACGCTCACCGCGCGTCCGACGTCGGGCGCGATCCTGCGCGGCACCAGCGAGACGCACGTCGCGATCACGATCCGCACGCCGGACTCGTCGGAGCACGCGCGCCCGCCGATCGCGCTCGCGGTCGTGCTCGACACGTCGGGCTCGATGGCGGGCTCGAAGATCGAGCACGCGAAGGCGGCCGCGCGTCACCTGATCGACGAGCTCGGCGACGGCGATCGCTTCGCGCTGATCTCGTTCTCGACGCACGCGGAGCTCTTGCTGCCGATGACCGAGGCGACCGCGGACGCGAAGCAGCGCGCGACCCAGGCGATCGGGGGCTTGTACGCCGACGGCGGCACCAACATCAGCGACGGCCTGACGATCGGCTCGCAGGCGATCAGCGGATCGGCCGACGAGCGCGTGCGCCGCATCGTGCTGATCAGCGACGGCAAGCCGCAGCAGGACGGCATCACCGACGCCGACGCGCTGATCGCGTTCTCGGGCGAGATCGCGACGCGCGGCGTGTCGATCTCGACGGTCGGCGTCGGCCTCGACTTCGACGAGCACATCATGACCGGCATCTCGGTCGCCGCGCGCGGCAACTACTACTTCGTCGAGGACACCGCGCAGCTCGCGGGCATGTTCGATCACGAGCTCGACAGCCTCGGCCGCACCGTCGCGTCGTACGCGAACGTCACCATCGTGCCGGCGCCCGGCGTCGAGATCCTCGACGCGTACGGCTACCGCACGACCGTCTCCGAGGGCCGCACGATCATCCCGATCTCGGATCTGCGCGCCGGCGAGACCCGCAAGGTCGTCGTGCGCGTGCGCGTGACGGCCGGCGCGGCCGGTTCGATGGAGCTCGGCAACGTCACGCTGACGTACGCGCCGCAGGGCGATCAGATGCGCAAGCTGTCGGTCGTCGCGCGCACCGCGATCACCGACGAGGAGAGCGTGGTCGCGGCGAACCTCGACAAGGACACCGTGCGCCAGGTCGAGCAGGCGCGCACCGCGAACGCGCTCGAGGAGGCGACCGCGGCGTACGAGAAGGGCGACGACGCCAAGGCGCGCATGATCCTCGATCAGCGCGCGCACGAAGCGCAGGCCGCGGGCGCCGCGGTCAACGACCCCGCGCTCGCCGAGCAGGTCCAGACGATCACGACCAAGACCCAGGCCGGCTTCGCCGCGCCGCCCGCCGACGACAGCGGCCGCCGCGCCGTCAAGGCGACGCGGCTCGACGCGTACGAGATGGCGCGCTGAAGACGGACCTCGGGCATCCGGCCTCAGGCCTCGGCCAGATTTCGGATCCGATTCCGGGGAGGCCCGAAGCCTGAGGTCCGAGGCCCGCTTCCGCCTCAGCCCTCGAGCGGCGCGATGTCGATCCTGAGATCGCGCGAGACCATGACGGCCGAGCCCGCGGGCACTTCCTCGAAGCCTTCGCCGGGGTGCGCGCCGGCGCGCGACACGACGAGCACGCCGCGGAACGTCTCGTCGCGCTCGGAGCGCTCGCCCTTGACCCAGAGCCGCCGGAGATAGAGCGGCGCGCCGCCCTCGCCGGGCGTGCGCGCGACGACGAGCGAGCGGCCGTTCGAGACCGCCGCGTTGCCGAGCGCGCCGCTGATCCCCGCCGCGGTCAGCTGCGAGGCGACGAGCGCGAGCGCGGCGCCGAGCGTGCGGCGCGTGGACGCGAGCGGCAGGTTGGACTCGTCGAGCGCGCTCTGATCGTGGAGCATCGCGAGCATGCCGTGGAACGTGACCTCGGCGGCGCTGCGGCCGCGGATGTTGCGCTTCACGAAGTCGGGCAGCCGATCGACGAGCGTCGGCCACACCTCCTCGACGCGCGCGCTGGTCTGCTGCGCGTACATCCATCGGCGGAAGCGGAACGGCGGCGTGTTGTCGTTGCCGCTCGGCCCCGAGGATCCCGCCGATGCTTCGGTGACCGCTTGCCCGATCACGCAGTCCGACGGCGCGTCGAGCAGCGCGTTGTACAGGTCGACGGGTGTCTGCGACGCGCGCGGCGTGCGCGCGAGCAACACCTCACCGCCCTGCACGTAGCCGATGCCCCACCGTGCGACCGGCGGCTGCGCGACGAGCACGGCGCGCGCCGGCGCGAGCGCCTCGGCGAGGCGCTGCGGTTGATTGCACATGGTTGCGAACAACGTCATGACTCGAGACCTACCTACCCGCGTCATCGGCGGCGCGTCCCACTCGAGGGGCACGCGCATCGGCCAATCGGCATCGGCTCAAGGAGCGATCGGCGCGCGAGCGCGAGCCGATTCGTGGAACCAGTATAGAGCGCCCGTCGCCGACGACAAGATCGCGTTCGCGTCGAGGTGCAGGTTCCTACACTTCCTTGCTTGCCGGGATCTGCCCCACCGCGTCACAGCCGCGAACGACGCTACGCGGCGAGCTTCAGCTCGTTCGTGACGAACGCCGTCATGAGATCGAACGCACGTCCGCGCTCGATCTCGTTGAAGACTTCGTGACGGAAGCCCGCGAGCTCGTGATAGGTGACCGGCGCTCGCAGGCGTTTGTGAACGACGCCGCTGCGCGCGGGATCCGCGATCGGATCGTCGCCGGCGACGAGCCAGATCGTCGGAACGCTGATCGACGACGCGTGCTCGTACACGTACTCCTGCGCCGCGCCCGCCTCGGTGAACCAGCGCGCCGTCGCCACACCGTGGCAGAGCGTGTCCACCTTGCGCTCGTCCTGCTTCTGCGTGTCGTGCGTGAGATCTTCGACGCGCAGCTCGTTCGCGAGCGCGAGCGTCGGCACGATCCGCGACAGCACCTTCGCGGCGATCTTCTTCACCGCCGGCACCTTCAGCTTGAGCGCGAGGAACGGCGACGACACGACCGCGCACTTCACATCCGGACGCCGCGCCGGATCGCTGAGCGCGCGCAGCGAGATGAGCGATCCGTTCGAGTGACCGACGAGCACGCGCGGCAGCTGGTCGCCGCCGAGCTCGCGCGCCTTCGCGATCGCGCGATCGAGATCGTCGAGGTACTCGGTGAAGCGATCGACGTGGCCGCGCTTGCCGGTCGCCTTGCCGTGGCCGCGCTGATCGAACGTGAAGACCGCGATGCCCGCCTTGACGAGCGCGTGCGCGACCTCGCGATAACGCCCGCAGTGCTCGGCGTAGCCGTGCACGACGATCGCGAGCGCGCGCGGCGAGGCGGGCGCGAACCACTCGCCGTAGAGCGTGATGCCGCCCGTCGAGGGGAACGTCAGCGTTTGCGTCGGAGTCATCGGGCCGGGCAGCGCGCTCATGGATGCACATCTATATCAGGCGCGAAGTTGATGTTGTCGGACCCCTGCGTTACGGTGCGCGCGACGTGGAGGGCAAGCTCGGCATATCGTTGGTGATTCTTGCAACGCTCGCGGCGTGCCCTGGCCATCCCGAGGAGTCGGCGAAGAAATCGAACGACCGCCTCGCGATCGCCAAGGACTTCCTCGGCAAGGGCCAGTTCGAGGCCGCCGAGAGCGAGAGCGACAAGGCGATCGCCTACCTCTCGACGAACGAAGAGGCCTACAACGTGCGCGGGCTGTCGAAGTTCCTGCGCGCGGTCCAGGCCAACCAGCTGCTCGAGGTCGACGACTGCGTCACCGGGATCGACAGCGAGGTCCTGCGCAAGAAGTTCGAAGACTTCTTGGCCGCCGCCGACAAGGACTTCGCGAAGGCCGCCGAGCTCGCGCCCGACTACGGCGAGGCGTGGGCGAACCGCGGAATCGTCGCGACCCTCGACGGCGACAACGCCGCCGCGGTTGGTTTCCTCACGCATGCGCTCGAGAACCCCGCGCGCCTGATCGACATCGGGATCGTGCGCTCCAACCTGGGCTGGGCCTACTTCAAGAAGGGCGAGATGGTCCAAGCGGCGGCCGAGCTGCTCTCCGCCACGCAGTACCATCCTCACCTCTGCGTCCCCACTTATCGGCTCGGGAGGGTTTACTTCGAACGGAAAGAATGGGAAAAAGCAGCCGAGCAGTTTCAGGACGTTAGCGACCAGCCTGCGTGTCACTCGCAGGAGGCTCGCCTCTACCTCATGAAGACGCGGATCCAGCAGGGGCTCATGGACGAAGCACGCGCCGCTCGCGACGCGTGTCTCGCGCTGTCGCCGAAGAGCTGTGTCGCCGCGCAGTGCCGGGCCGCAGGCTTTTAGGGAGCGTTCGCGATCCATGGACCGTCGGGGATCGAAATCAGAAGCGAACGAGACGTTCTCCGCGTGGCTGCGTACGCAGCGCGAGCGTCACGGGCAATCGATCGAAGACATCGCGCGCGTGACGAGGATCGGGCAGCGCACGCTCGAACGCCTCGAGGGCGGTCGCTTCGACGAGCTGCCGGCCGACGTCTTCGTGCGTGGCTTCATCCGCAACTACGCGCGCTGTGTCGGGATCGATCCCGACGAGGCGCTCGCGCGCTACGGCGATGTCGGCGTCGCGCCGGCGCCGGTCGCGTCGATGGAGGCGCAGGCGCTGCTCGAGACGATGGCCGCCCTCGCGCCGAAGACGCTTTCCGAGAGCGCGCATGGCGTCGGTCGCGCAGTGCCCTTGGCGCAGCCTCGCGTGTTGCGCGCGCGCTCGTCGGGGATCCAGCCCGCGGTCGCCGAACCCGCGGTCTCCGAATCCGTGCCCGTGCCCGTGCCCCTGCCCGAAAGCGAATCGATCGTCGCTCCGATCGAAGTCGCCGAAGCCGTCGCGCAGGCGCCGTCCAAGAACAAGCGCCGGCGCAACGCGCGCGTCGCCGATGGAAGCATCGCGCCCGAGAACGCGCCGAATTCGAAGTCGCGCCGCCGCCGCAGTCGCAAGAACAAGCCGCAGGTCGCGTCGCAAGAGCACGCGCAGCCCGCGGTCGAGCAGCCGACGCCGCAGCAGCCCGTGCAGCCCGAAGAGCTCGAGGTCGAGATCGAGATCGTCGCGACGCCCGCGCCGATGATCCCCGCGCCGATTCACGTCTCGCCACATTTCAATCCCTCCGCGTTCGCGTCGGGTGGCGCCGCGCGGGTCGTGCGTCGCGCGCCGACGGTCGCGCCGCCCTCGCTCGTGATCGACGACGACGATCCGGAACGCGCCGAGCGCGCGCGCGAGGCGCGTGAGGAGAACAAGGAGCCGTCGCGCCGCAGCTTCCTGCCGCCGATCCTCCTCGACGAGGAGCGCTCGGGCCGCCAGGGCGGCCTGACCCTCGCGGTGATCATCCTCTTGATCGTCGCGACCTTGACGCTCAGCTACTTGATGCGGCGCCCGGGATCGTCCAGCGAAGGCGTGACCGCGCGCGAAGTGCCCGCTCAGCTCGTCGGTTGAACAATACTGACGAGGTGACCGCGCGCAGCTTCGACGAGGCGATGGTCCTGCGCCAGACGCCGTTCGGCGAGTCCGACGCGGTCGTCACGCTGTTCACGCGCACGCACGGGAAGATCTCCGCGCTCGCGCGCGGCGCGCGCGCGTCGAAGAAGCGGTTCGCCGGCGCGCTCGGGCTGCTCGTGCTCTCGCGCGTCGACCTCAAGCGCAAGCCGCGCGGCGATCTGTGGTCGCTCGACGCCGCGGAGCTCGCGCGCGAGTGGACCGCGCTCGCTCACGCGAGCTACGCCGTCGAGATCGTGCGCGAGCTGTCGCCCGCCGACGAGCCGGAGCCGCAGCTCTTGGATCTCTTGATCGAGCTGCACGACTCGCTCGCGACCGTCGGCCCGCGCGCGCCGGTCCTGCGCGCGCTCGAGCTCGCGGTGCTCGAGGTGCTAGGCCACGCGCCGGTGCTCGACGCGTGCGCTTCGTGTGGACGAAGTGATCTCGGCGACGGCGTCGTGTTCGACGCCGGCCGCGGCGGCGTCCTGTGCGCGAGCTGCGCCGCCAAGTCGCGCGGCGCCGGCGTGCGGCCGCTGCCGGCGGGCGCGCGCGAGTACCTGCTCGCGGCGCGCGCCGCGACCCGCATGATCGACGCCGCCGCGCTCGACGCGGCCACCGACGACGCCGACCGGGTCGCCGCGCGCGACGCCGTGGTCGGGATGATCACCGGGCTGGTCGGACGCCCGCTGCGATCGATCGAGTTCATCGCCAAGCTGCGGAGTGTATGATTCACCGCATGCGGGGGACGTATCTGATCGCAGCGGTGATCGTCGCGGGCGTGGCTTCGAGCGCGCGCGCGCAACCGTCCGGCAGCGGCAGCGGCGCCGGATCGGGATCGAGCGAAGAGAACGAGCTGCCGCCGGAGCTCGCGCCGAAGCCGCACGTCGACGAGCCGAACCCGAACACGAACCCCGACGCACCGCCCACGAACGACAACAACACGACGACCAACAACACGCCGCCGCCGCCGCCGCCGGACGATCCGAAGGCGAAGGCCGAGGCGCGCAAGCTCATCGACGGCGGCGATCAGTTCATCAAGAAGGGCGACTACCTCGAGAAGAAGGGCAAGCACGACCAGGCGCTCGAGATGTACCAGCGCGCGCTCGCCGCCTACGAGAAGGCCTACGACCTGGTCGCGAACGCGCAGATCTACTTCGCGATCGCGGGCGCCGAGGAGAAGCTCGGCCACTGGCTCGACGCCGCCAACCACTACAAGAAGATGTTGGCCGAGGCCGCCGACATGAAGCCCGCGCTCAAGGACGCGGCGACCCAGCGGCTCGAGGCCGCGAAGGCGTACCTCGGGCAGATCACGCTGACGGTCACCCCCGACGGCACCCACGTCTCCGTCGAGGGCAAGGACATCGGCACCTCGCCGCTCACCGAGCCCCTGATCCTCGAGCCGGGCGAGTACACGCTCGGCTTCACCCACGACGGCTACACGCCGACCGAGCAGAAGATCAAGCTCGAGGCGGGCAGCGAGTCGGAGCGCACGTTCACGCTGCAACCGATCCCGGTCGTCGTCGAGAAGCCGCGGCCGCCGCCGCCGCCGCCGGCGCCGCCGCCGACGATCTCGAAGACGCCGCTCTACGTCGGCGCCGGCATCACCGCGGCGTTCGGCGTGACCGCGCTGGTCACCGGCATCGTCGCGGTGAAGAAGCACGGCACGTACGTCGACGACAGCCTCGATCCGATGACGCGCGAAGCGGCGCGCACGTCGGGCAAGCACTTCGCGCTCGCGTGCGATCTGACGATGGTCGGCGCGCTCGCGGCCGGCGGCTACACCGCGTGGTGGTACCTGAAGAAGTACAAGCCGAAGATGCACGAGCTCGAGTCCGAGCCGCCGCCCTCCGACGGCGCGCCCGACGCGTCGCTGTGGCTCGCCCCCATGATCTCCGACGACGCCGGCGGCATGATCATGGGCGGGCGGTTCTGACCGGCGCGTCGGGTCGCGATCGATTAGGATCAGCGCCATGGCGCAGCAGGGCTTCCCACCGGGATATCCGTCTCCCATGGCACCGTCGAATCTGCCGCCGCGCGCGGCGGCGCCGGCGAAGAAGAAGGGCGGATCGAAGGCGGCGCCGCTGGTCGTGTCGGCGGGGCTGATGGTCGGCACGTTCTGCGGCTTGGTGTTCGGCGTCGGCGCGCCCGAGGAGGCGGCGGCGAGCTCGAGCACGAGCGGTGGGAAGACCGCATCGGGATCGGGCAGCGCGAAGGCCGGCAGCGGCAGCGCGAGCGGATCCGCGACGGCGAAGGCCGGCAGCGGCAGCGCGAGCGGATCGGGCAGCGCGAGCGGATCGCAGGTCGCGAGCGGATCCGGATCGGGATCGGGATCAGGCAGCGCGAGCGGCTCCGGAAGCGGATCGCAGGTCGCGGCGAACGGCAGCGGCAGCGGCAAGGGATCCGGCAGCGGCAGCGGATCGGGCAGCGGTAGCGGCAGCGGCTCCGGCAGCGCGACCGCGAAGGCCGGCTCGGGATCCGGTAGCGGATCGGGCAGCGGCTCCGGCACGCGGGTCGCGGTCGCCGACGCCAAGCAAGCCAAGCTGAGCTTCACCGTCGATCCCGCGGGCGCGACGATCACCGTCGACGGTCAAGCGGTCACCGGCGGCACGTACACGGTCACGCTCGACGGCGGCAAGTCGAAGCAGGTCACCGTCGTCGCGAAGGCGTCGGGCTACTCGGACATCAACCGCAAGTTCACGATCACCGGTGACATGCCGATCGGCCTCAAGATGCACAAGCACAGCGCGACGACCAACACCGGTCATCACGACAACAACAACAACACGCACAAGCCGCCCGGCGGCCTGATCGACTTGTGATCGTCGTCCGTCGTCCGTCTCCCGTCGTCCGGATCAGATCCGGGAAACGGTAGACGGTAGACGGTAGACGGACGACGGCTTCACGGCGTGATCGTCACGTCGAGCCGATAGACATTCATCGTCCCCGGCACCGCCGGGAAGATCTTCACGACGTAGTCGCCGGCATTGAGCGCGGGGCAGGTCGGCGCCATGCCCGTGTCGTTCGGGCACTTCACCTCTTCGTCGTCGTCGAAGCTGCGCGACTCGGCGACGACGCTCGTGCCGGTCGCGTCGTAGAGCTGCAGGTCGAGATCGCCGTTGGCGTTCTTGAACAGCGCCTTGAAGTCGAGCGTCTGGCCCTGGACGATCGACACCTTGTAGAAGTCGAGATCGTTCGACGGACAGATCGCCGCGTACCGGTTCTCGCCGGTCGTGAGCTGCATCGCCGTCGTCACGTCGTCGTTCGGCTCCATCACCGTGCACGGATCCGGAACCAGCGTCGCGTCGACGGGCGAGGCGTCGGCGGGACCCGCGTCCGCGTGCACGCCGAAGTCGAGCAGCACCTCGCAGCCGCCGCACGCGAGCGCGAGCGCGCACGCGGCCGCCAAGCTCCCCGTTCTCATGTCGACACGCTATCAGTCGCGCCGAGGCAATTTCAAGAGATCGCAAGGGGTTAGGTGACGAACCGCGCTTGACCGATCGCGCCCCCGACGTTATGGTGCCGCGCCTTTTGCGACGAGGCAGGCCATGTACCTCCAGGACCTGATCTTCGAGCTCCAGAAGTTCTGGGCCGATCGCGGCTGCGTGATCGAGCAACCCGTCGACGTCGAGGTCGGCGCCGGCACGTTTCACCCCGCGACGTTCCTGCGCGTCCTCGGCCCCGAGCCGTGGAACGCGGCGTTCGCGCAGTTCTGCCGCCGACCCACCGACGGTCGCTACGGCGAGAACCCGAACCGGCTCGGCGCCTACTTCCAGTTCCAGGTCGGGCTCAAGCCGTCGCCGCCGAACGTGCAGGACCTCTACCTCGAGAGCCTCGCCAAGATCGGCCTCGACGCGCGCGATCACGATCTGCGCTTCGTCGAGGACGACTGGGAGTCGCCGACCCTCGGCGCGTGGGGGCTCGGCTGGGAGGTCTGGGCCGACGGCATGGAGGTCACCCAGTTCACCTACTTCCAGCAGGCGGGCGGCATCGATCTGCGCCCGGTCACCGCGGAGCTCACGTACGGCGTCGAGCGCATCGCGATGTACCTGCAGAACGTCGACTCGATCTTCGACATCAAGTGGGATCGCAACGTCACCTACGGACAGATTCGTCATCCGTGGGAGGTCGAGTACTCGCGCTACCAGTTCGAGGAGCTCGACGCGCCGTTCTACTTCTCGCTGTTCGACAAGTACGAGGCCGAGTGCCAGCGCCTGCTCGCGCGCGGGCTCACGCTGCCGGCGTACGAGATGTGCATGAAGTCGTCGCACGCGTTCAACTCGCTCGACGCGCGCGGCGCGATCAGCGTGACCGAGCGCCAGCGCTTCATCGGGCGCGTGCGCGGGTTGGCGCGCGCGTGCGCCGAGGCGTACGTGCGCAGTCGCGCGTCGCTCGGGTTCCCGCTGCTCTCGAAGGAGCAGGGCGCGATCGCGAAGCAGGCGTTCGACGCCGAGATCGACAACGGCGTGAACGCGGCGGCGCTCGGCGCGGCGAAGGTGGTGGCCCATGGCTGACCTCCTGCTCGAGATCGGCTGCGAAGAGATCCCCGCGAAGATGCTCGCGCGCGCGGTCGCCGAGCTGCCCGACGCGGTGACCAAGCGCCTCGCCGACGCGCGGCTCTCGCACGG
>Ga0310811_10006931_pt1 | contig 14481 bp, 10 predicted proteins | sample YCmetagenome_FD_207642 | JGI IMG/M metagenome (GOLD analysis project Ga0310811, IMG submission 207642) | Soil microbial communities from experimental microcosm in Duke University, North Carolina, United States - YC | ecosystem: Engineered > Artificial ecosystem > Soil microcosm > Unclassified ...
CGGCGGACAAGCCGCCGGCAATCTCTACGAGGCCGGCAGCGACCGGAATTTTTCCATCATGGTTCGCCTTGCGCAGGACTATCGCAGCAATCTTGACGCCATCCGCCGCATCACCATCGGTGCGCCCAGTCCGCGCGGCTCGGGCTTGGTGCAGATTCCGCTGGCGGACGTGGCCACGGTGCGGCTGGTCTCCGGGGCTTCCTTCATCTATCGGGAGAACCAACAGCGTTATATTCCGATCAAATTCTCGGTGCGGGGCCGTGACCTTGGCAGCGCGGTCTCCGACGCCCAGACCCGCATCGCCCGCCAACTGCATCTGCCGCCTGGCTATCGTCTGGAATGGGTCGGTGAATTTGGGGAATTCCAGGCCGCGGTGCAGCGGCTGATGATCATCGTGCCGCTCAGCATCCTGCTGATCCTGGTCCTGCTCTATGCGAATTTCGGATCTCTGGTGGATACACTGCTGGCCGCCAGCGCCATCCCCATGACCCTGGTGGGGGGCATTTTAGCGCTTTTCATCACCGGTACTCCATTCAGTGTCTCCGCTGCCATTGGCTTTGTCGCACTGTTCGGCATTGCGGCCATGGACGGCATCATCATCCTGGCCTTCTTCAACCGGATGATCGGGCAGGGCCTGGACCGGACGGCCGCGATTGCCCGCACCTGCCAAATCCAGATGCGGCCGGTGATGATGACCTGCGTGGCGGCCTGCGTGGGCCTTCTGCCGGCGGCGTTTTCCACCGGCATCGGCTCCCAGGTTCAAAAGCCGTTGGCTTTGGTCGTGGTGGGCGGCATGCTTTTCGCGCCTCTCTTCATCCTGATGGTCCTTCCGGTCCTGATCGAGATGTTTTCGCGCCGCGGCCCGAGACCGCCCGCCAGCAGGGAGCAGAACGCATGATTCGAAAGCTGTTGCGCGTTCCCGGCTTATGTCTTGCCGCGGCCGGACCTCTGCTTGCCGCCTGCACCATGGGCCCGGACTTTCAGAAGCCGGCTGCCCCAACCGCGCCGGCCTATACCAAGACGGCAGTAGCGGTTCCCGGTCTGGCAATGGGGCGCGACATTCCCGCCGATTGGTGGACTCTTTTTCATTCCGCACCACTTGATGCTCTGATCCGGCAGGCCATGGCGCAGAATCCGGATCTGGCTGCGGCGCAGGCATCGCTGCGGGCGGCGATGGAAAATGTCAAAGCCCAATCCGCCGCTTTCTATCCCACAGTCATGGCCGGTCTGGACGCCAGCCGCAACAAACAGGGCGCGCAATTGTCGCCGGTGCTGGCGTCATCGCAGCTTCTGTACAGCCTTTATCAGGCACAGGCCGTTTTCTCCTGGACGCCGGATATATGGGGCGCCAACCACCGGTCGGTCGAAGTATTGCAGGCCCAGGCCGATGCTCAGAAGTATCAGCTGGAGGCGACCTATGTGGCGCTGGCCGCCAATGTGACAGTGGCGGCCATCCAGGAAGCGTCCTTGCGCGCGCAGATCGAGACCACCCAGACCGTCATCCAGGATGAACGGGATATCCTTGCGATCGAACAGAAGCAGCACGCATTAGGCCAGATATCGGGGCAGGAGATCGCCGCGCAAGAAACCGTCCTGGCCCAGACCGAGCAGGGCTTGGCGCCCCTCCAGAAGCAGCTGGCGCAGCAGCGGGATCTGCTGACCCGGCTGGCTGGCCGCTACCCGGTTGATGAGATCGAACAACGTTTCCTGCCCGGCAGTCTGGCTTTGCCACAAGCGTTGCCTGTGTCCTTGCCGGCACGGCTGGTCGAGCAGCGGGCCGACATCCGTGTCGCAGAGGAAAATCTTCATGCCGCCAGCGCGCAGATAGGAGTTGCGACCGCAGCCAGACTTCCGGACATCACACTGTCTGCCAATACGGGGTTGGTCGCGACGCAGTTGGGGCATTTATTCGGTGCGGGCAATGGATTTTGGAGCATCGGTGCCGGGCTGGCAGGACCGGTCTTCGACGGCGGCCAGCTTGCCCATCGGGAAGATGCCGCCAAGGCAGGCTACGACCTGGCGGCAGCACAGTATCGCAGCACGGTCTTGTCGGCTTTTCAGAATGTGGCGGATGCGCTGCATGCCCTCGAAAGTGACGGCGAGGGAGCCAGGCTGTCTGCCGCGGCCGAGGCGGCCGCCGCCAAAAGCTTGTCTCTCGCGCGTGTCCAGCTGGCGGCAGGGCAAGTGACGCGCTTGGCTCTGCTCAATGCCGAGGTCGCGGATCGGCAGGCACGGATGACCGCCATCACGGCGCGGAGCAGCCAACTGGCCGATGCGGCCGCGCTCATGCAGGCGCTGGGCGGCGGTTGGGACGCACAAGCTCGTTAATAAAAAGGCCCGTCGTCTCTAGGAGCTCGCAAAGCGGGCGGATCGCCACCGGTTTGCGGAATTTGCCAAGCAGGAGCTCAGTTGCGGATGCGCGGCCCTGCATGATGGGTTCGGCTGCTGCCGAAAAAATTCGGCCAGCTACCAGGGGGGCTGTTAGCTGGCCGGGTAGAACGCCGGGAACGCCTGGCCCGGCGCTACCAAACTCGCAATCGGAATAGCTCTTCCGCGCCGCGCTGGTTCAGTTCGCACCATCAAGCGGCACAAAGAGGATGCAAACGGGCGAAGGCACATCCAACACCTCACCGTTCGGGGTGAGGCGCCCGCTATGCTGGTCGCGATTGAAAACAACGATCCGATTGCTGTCCTGGTTGGCCGCCAGCAGATGGCGCCCGCTGGGATCGATGGCGATATTGCGCGGGGTTTTACCGCCGGTCGGTTCTATCTGGACAAGCTTCAGCTGGCCCGTGCTTGAGTCGATCGAGAACACGCTGGTGCTGTCATGGCCGCGGTTGGAGGCGTAAAGAAAGCGCCCCGACGCATCCAGTGCGAGTTCCGCGGAATTATTTTCGTCCTTGAAGTCGGCGGGAATGGTGGCGATGGTCTGGATTGGCGTCAGCTTTCCATGTGCCGCGTCATAGGAAAGAGCGATCACCTTCGATCCCATTTCGCCCAGCAGATAGGCGAACTTCCCGCTTTTCCCGAAGATCAGATGGCGGGGGCCGAAGCCCGGCATGATCTCAGTGAAGGCGGGATCGTTCGGCGAAAGCTTTCCCGTGCTGGTATCCAGGCGATAGGAAAAAATCTTGTCCGCGCCCAGGTCCGGTATGAACACGAAACGGTTGTCGGACGACAGCACGACCTCATGCGGGTGCGGCCCTTGCTGGCGCTTGGGATTGACGCTGGAACCCGAATGCTGATGGAAGTCGACCATTTCGCCGATACTGCCATCGGGTTTCAGCGCGTAGGAAATGACGCTGCCACTGCCGTAATTGGCCGCCAGCAGCCAATGCCCGGTTTGATCGACGATCAGATGGGCCGTGGACGTGCCTTTTGCAGGTACCCGGTTGAGAAAGCGCAACGCTCCTGTCGCGGGGTTGATAGCGTAGCTATTGAGAAAGCCGGTGGGCCTGCCTCTTTCCGTGGCCGCGTAAAGGAAGCGATTGTGTGGATCGGTGGCCAGGAAGGAGGGGTCGGCTACTTCGGCCTCCAGCCCCAGGGCTTTGTAGTGGCCATTGCCGTCCGCCTGCAGACCATAGATTCCCTTACTGTCAGCGGGCCCGCCCGTATAAGTGCCTACATAAGCGATATATTTTCCAGCAGCGAACGCTGGGCTGCAGCCCAGGATCAGGGCGGCACAGACAGCAAATTGTGTAATTATTTTCATGTTGTCGCCTGTAACTTTGATGCGGCTGGAGTTCTAGAGTGCATTCAATGCCCGCATACGCATTTCGGAAAAATCTAGAAGCGTCTGTGGCGAATGCAATGCACCGCCGGGCTTCCGTGCACTTGCCGTTCGATTGGATCGAACGTCCGATGCATTGATGGCGGACGTCGCGCCTTTTGCGTTTAGCGCATTCTGTCTCTTGCGGTGCAGCATCTGAGGCCGATGTAGTTGAGCAAAGGCGCCGGTTCGTTCTCAAACCGTAAATTCCAGGGCAAGCGTGCCGGACACATCGCATCAGCGTGGCATTGAAAGAGCATGCTTGCGCTTGGGCGAAACCCGTTTCATCCGGTGAAACGCGCTGCGCAGCGCGAATTGACTGTGCAACAGCGCGATGACGGTATGCGCTCCTCATAACAGGCGGCACAGGGACACTGAAATGCCGCCTACCTAGAGAGGGGACATCTATGGGTCATCGGCACTATCGTTTCCATGCCACCGCTTCTGTGTTCGCGATTGCGGCTTGGGCCGCCGGGGCCACGCCGGCTATGGCGCAGGCTGGCAACGCGGCCGCGGCGCAGCCGGTCGAAGCGGTCACCGTCACGGGCACCAGCATCCGCGGCACTGCGCCGGTGGGCGCAAACGTGACCACGGTCACGACCGAGGACATCAAGGCGACGGGCGCGACCAGTGTGCAGGGCATCCTGGCCAGTGTGCCCCAGTTGATGGGCATGGGTATGGTGGATGGCGGAACGACCGGACAGGGCGCGCAGCAAGCGCTCATCCATCAGCTCGGACAGAGCGCGTCGACCTCGACCCTGACCCTGATCGACGGCCACCGTGCGCCGACATCCGGCACCAACCATTCCTTTGTCGATCCGAACATGCTGCCGATCAACATGGTCGAGCGTGTCGAAGTGCTGGCCGATGGCGTGTCGGCGGTTTACGGCTCGGACGCGATCGCCGGCGTGGTCAATTTCATCACCCGCAAGCGTTATGAAGGCGTCCAGCTTACGGGAAGTGCCGGATTCGCGGATGGCAAGCAGGACGTCAATTTCGGTTTCCTGGCCGGCTCGGCCTGGGATACGGGCAGCGCCTTGTTCGCGTACAGCTTTACGCGCCAGGGAGCCTTGGCCGATACCGCGCGCCCTTGGACCTATCCCGACCATACCGGCGTTACTCCGCTCGCCAAGAACCGCGCCAGCCTGAACTGCGAGCCCGCATCGCTGCAGCCGGCCGGCCAGAGCCTGGTCTGGCTCAACGCGGCGTCGACCACTGGTCTCACCAATACCCAGAACAACTTCCTGTGTTCGGACTGGAAGTATGCCGACCTGATCCCCAAGACCACTCGCAACAATGCGATGATGAAGCTGGAGCAGAATTTCGGTGACAAGTGGAAACTCGACGCCGAGCTTCTCTATGCCACTCGCGATGTGAGAGCCCGCAGGTCGCGCAATCCCGCGGCCGGTACCCTGACTGCAACGGCTTTCCAGACAGGCGCCCAGGCCAACCCGTTCTATCAAAACCCGGTTGGCTATACCGGCACTGCGACCAGCGAGACCATCCGCTGGGATTCCAACGCGTTGCTGGGACCGGGCGCCTACAACTTCTCCAACGACCAGACGGTGTATGGGGACGTCAATATTGAATACAAGATGTTCGGGGATTGGACCGTCGACCTTCTGGCGCTGACAGGCCGCGACGACAGCGCCGTCGGTTTCAATGGGGTGCTGAACGCGTCCGCCGCCACCTTGGCGCTGAACGGCACGGCCAACACCGGCGGCAGCCTGACCCAGGTCATTCCCAATACCAACATTGTCTACACCCAGCTTCCGTTGAACGCGTCCAACGCGCTGGATGTGTGGAATCCGGCGTCCAGCAACAGAACCTCGGCTGCGGTGATCGCGGGCCTGCGCGATGACTCGCAGAATTCCCATATCGTCAGCGGTATGTCGCAGGCCCGCCTACAGGCCCAGGGCACGCTGTTCCAGATGCCCGCCGGTCCCGTCAAGCTCGCGATCGGCGGTGAGGCCTACCGCGTCAGCCTGTATGAGTATCTCGCGCAGGGGCAGGGCGCCGGCCCGACCTCCAACTCCGCGGTCTATCGTCAGTGGCATTTCTCACGCGACGTCCAGTCGGCCTATCTGGAAGCCAATATCCCGCTGATCGGGCGGGAGCAGGCCATTCCCCTGGTGCAGGAGCTGACCATGGACGTGTCCGGCCGCCTGGACCACTACAACGATTTCGGCAACACCACCAATCCCAAGATCGCCTTCGACTGGCGGGTGGTTGACGACCTGAAGCTGCGTGCCGACTGGTCGACCTCCTTCGTGGCGCCGCCGGAAGACGAAATCGGCGGCGACGGCACCTGGAACAACACCAACTACATCTCCACCACGAACAATGCCTCCCTGCCGATTGCGTTGTTCCCGCAAGCGACCTTGCTGGGCGTTCCCTGCACCGCGACACAGTGCAACATCGCCTCCCTGAACGGCATTCAGGCGGTCAATTCCAATCCCAATCAGGGCCCAAGCCATGGCCTCGGCTGGACGGTAGGCTTTGATTACACGCCCAGCTGGCTGCAGGGCTTCAACTGGAGCCTCACCTTGTGGAACGCCAGATTCAAGGGCGGCTCGCAGGGCGCGCCCTTTGCCACCGTCACTTCCAGCGCGTCGCTGGCGCATCTGATGACCTTGTATCCGAGCTGCGCGACACCGGCCCAGCTTAAGGCCATCACTGGTAACCTGCCGCTGGTGGGCGCGGTGCCGCCCTGCGTGAGCTACATCTATGTCCAGCAGAATGACGGCTTGCTGAATCTGGACGCCCAGGGCATCGATACCAACTTCGAGTATGTCATGCCGACCGACAACTGGGGCACCTTCTCCATTGGTGATGCCATCAGCAAGTTCACCCACTATGTACAGTCGAATGGCCCGGACGGAGTGCCGTTCAGTGTCTTGAACAAGTCGGGCGCGCATGGCTCGATCGGGTTCCAGATGCGCGGCAATATCGGCTGGAATTACCAGGCTTTCGGCGCCCAGTTGTTCATGAACTATACCGGCGGCTACCAGAACTGGAATTCGCCTGACAATGCGGTCATCCTGAACTCGGCTCTGAATCCCGCCGGCGGCGGCGACAGAGTCTCGCCCAACACGACCTTCGACTTGAATCTGACCTACGATTTCAACGACGGATATGTGGGCAGTGAGCAGCTTTCGCTGAATTTCCGGAATCTGTTCGACAAGAGGCCCCCCTATGATTCTTCGGCGGCAGGGTATAACGCCGGCATAGCGTCGCCGGTTGGCCGGTTGGTCACCATCGGTATTACCTCGCAGCTCTGACTTTGAGAGGGGGTATTGTGCGGCCCGGCCCGCACAATGCCTCCCCATCGGATCAGCAGATCAAGGAGTGAAGAATGAAATCTCTGCCCAATATGATTTCGCGTCGCGGCATCATTCAGAGTGCCGGGCTCATTTCGGCGGCGACCATGCTGGATTCCATGCCGGGTTTCGCCGCGCCCAAGGGTGGTCCGCGTGCCCTGGCGCTGATCGGCGACCGATATCACAATGCCGATTACATTCGGCTCAGCCTCAACAAGATTTTCGGCGAGCTGAACATCCCCATCGACTACACCATCGACACCGGCGCCGACCTGGGCACGCTGCTGAAGAACTATCAACTCTTCCTGATACTGCGCGACGGCATGCTGTGGCCGGGCGGCTATGCCGGCCCCGACGCCTATGTCGGCTATCAGACGGACCTGGAGAACAAGGCCGATTTCCCCGCCGCCAAGTCGGTAACCTGGATGACGGAAGCCCAGGGGCAGGCGATCAAGGACTTCGTCAATGCCGGCGGCGGCTTCTATCCGATGCACAATTCCAGCCACATCTCGCTGGGGTGCAAGAACTATCGTGACGTGATGGGCGGCGCTTATATCGGCCATCCGCCACTGCGCCCCTTCGAGGTTCATGCCACCGCCAACGCCCATCCCATCACCGCGGGCATGCAGACCTTCATGGTGAATGATGAGCAACACTATGTGGAGTACGACAAGGATCCCAAATATCTGATCCTGGAGTCGGAAAACCGCGACGACCTCACCTATGAGGTGGGCGAGCGCAAGCTGGGTCGCAAGGCGCATGCCGGCTGGGCTTATGACTATGGCAAGGGCCGAGTGGTCTTCACCGCCGTGGGCCATACCGTCCACGCCATGTGGAATCCGCAATATATCGAGATTCAGAAGCGTTCCATCCGTTGGCTATTGAAGCAGATTTGACGCCGCGTCACCGGCGTCGTCGATCCGGCGTGTTTTTGCAGTCGCAAACGCCTCTCAGCGTCACGGACGCGTGGGCGCCGGCCACGGAGATATTGCGGAAGCATAGTTGTTACATTAGTTTTAGATAGGGCGGCGGTTCTAGACTGGCTGGCAAGGGACCATGGCGGCACAGCGTTCTACCGGCAGCGTTGACAAGGCGGTTCTTGCGCTTCAACGACTGAGCGAAGTAGGGCCCGATGGGCGCCCGCTCAATCGCCTGGCCGTGGACCTGGGCATCAACAAGGCCTCATTGCATCATACGCTGTCGATCCTGCGGCAGCGCGGCTTTGTCGAGCAGAACAGCAACGGCAACTATCGCTTGGGAAATGCCGCGCTGTCCCTGGCCGATTCCTATTTGCACGACGACAGTGTCCGCCAGATGCACGGCGCGTTGGAACATCTTTCGCGCACCGTGAACGAGATCTGCCATATGGGCATCCTGGTCGGCGAAGAAATCGTCTGCGTCGAAAAAATCGTGCCGAAAACATCGATCAATACCTGGTCGACGGTAGGTTTTCGCGATCCGGCTTTGACCACCGCGCTGGGGCGGGCCATCGCCAGCCGGACATATGTCGATTTCGAAAGCTTTTGCCAGGCTTTCCCGACGCCCATTTTTCCGCGCACCCACCACACGCTTTCCACGCACAAGGAAATCTGGACGGAGCTGGTGGGCGCGCGCAAGCGGGGCTTCGCACGCGAGATCGATGAATTTGTGGTCGGTTCAAGCTGCCTGTCGGTGGCTGTGCTGCGACGGCACAGGCCCATCGGGGCCATCAGTATCACGTGCCCGACCGAAAGGCTGGGCATGCAGCGGGAGCAGTCCCTGCTGCGTGCGCTGCACGAGGACCTGGCGCCGCTTCTTCCGCCCGGCCTGTCGCTGCAAATGCCCGTCGAAGCCAGGCTTGGCGGCATGACGGCCGCGCACGGGCGGCAAGCCGGCTGAGCGGCTTTACCAGCCACTCCCACTTTGTGGCTTTCATTTCATACGGCGAAATGATCGCGGATAAGCTTGGCGCTTTAATACGTTAAGCGCTCTAGCATTCCCCAACAGCTATCCGGATCATCCGGGCCGATGTGGTGTCCGACTGCCTGAGGACACCCCGGCCCTTTTTGTTCCAACCAAGGGATCGTGAGATTCGGAATGTTCTGTGTTGTGGGGAGCCTGTTGGAAACAATGCCGGATCGGAGAAGGACGCTGAGAACCCAGATGCAGGGATGAGCCGAAGCGGCGCGATTGTTGTGGGGCGGGCGGATGATCCGCACCTGAAACTTGGCGGGCTGATTTCAGCTTCATCGGCCGCGGGATTCGATCCAGTTTTTTGTCAAAGAGCTAGAGGGATGATTCATGTCTTATACGCCGCGAGCAAGTGCGCTCAAAGAACTGGTCGGTAACAGTACAGCGGTGCGTGCGATCGGCTCGGGTTTTCAATTCACTGAAGGTCCGATCTGGCATCCTCGCGACCGGTTTCTGCTGTTTTCCGACATGCCCGCAGATACCCGTCGCCGTTTCGATGGCCAAGCCGTGAGGGAACAGGCGCGTCCGTCCAACAAGGGCAACGGCATGACGTATGATGCAGACTTGAATTTGCTGGTCTGCGAGCACGCCACATCCAGCGTGGCGCGGTTTCGGGGCGGCGCCGATGGCGCCCGTGAAGTTGTGGCCAGTCATTTTGAAGGCAAGGAGCTGAACTCTCCCAACGACATCGTCGTCGCCAAGGACGGATCGATTTATTTTTCCGACCCCACCTATGGTCGCATGCCCGTATTCGGCGTCGAGCGCCCAACACAGTTGGGTTTTCAGGGTGTCTACCGGATCGCGACGGATGGCACGCTCAAGTTGATGGTGGAAAAGTCCCTGTTCACCCAGCCCAACGGATTGTGCTTTTCCCCGGACGAACGGCTTCTGTATGTGAACGATACCGAGCAGGCGAACATCCGGGTGTTCGACCTTGTCGATGGCGCCCTGGTCAATATGCGCATCTTCGCCTCGGGGATCGCCGATCCGGGCCAGGCTGGTGCGCCCGACGGCATGAAATGCGACGAGCAGGGCAACATCTGGGTCACGGGGCCTGGCGGGCTCTGGATCTATGCGCCGAACGGAACATTGATCGGTAAGATTGCGGTGCCCGAGGTTGTCGCCAACCTGCATTGGGGCGGTCGCGACTGGCGCACATTGTTTATCACGGCTTCCACCTCTCTCTATGCCATCGATGTGAAGGTTGGGCCCCACCAGGAGGCTTTCATGGCGGCCTCGCCTGCCGTCGCGGGCCACATCTTCGATCATTGAGGGGGACTGGCCATGTTCGTGCTGCACGTGAAAATCAAGATGAAGGCCGGGCAGGCCGCTGCCGCGGAGACGGTGTTTGCAGGTCCCTTCAAGGCCGCGATAACGGCACAGGCCGGCTTTCGCGATGTCCAGTTTCTGCGTCCCGGCAACGATGGTGATCATGTCCTGAGTATCGCCTTTGAAAATCAGTCGCTTCAGCAGCAATGGGTCGGGACCGACCTCCATGGCGAGGTGTGGTCCCAGATGGAACGGCACTTTGAGGGCTACACCGTCGATACTTTTAACACGGTTTGAATCCAGCACATCGGCAGGATCGTTCCTTCATGAAATGTAAGCTCTCCATCGTTTTGCTGTCAGCGCTATGCATGGCATCGGTCGCGCCAGCCCATGCCGCCACCAGTGGCAAGAGAATCGCCTTTTCCAACAACTATGCCGGCAATTCCTGGCGCCAGGCGATGTTGAAAAGCTTTGACGCGGCGGCCAAGAAAGCGGTCGCGAATAAGAGCATCGCCGCTGCCGACATTTACACGACCCCCGATACCGGCGTGCCGACCCAGGCGGCTCAGATCCAGAATCTCATTCTGCAAGGTTACGATGCCATTGTGATCAATGCGGCTTCGCCGACCGCCCTCAATGGCGCCATCAGGCAGGCATGTTCCGCCGGCATCGTGGTGGTGTCGTTCGACGGCACCGTGACCGAACCCTGTGCCTATCGCGTCGTCGTCGATTACAAGGCGCTTGGCCGTGAACAGGTCGAACAGTTGGCCCGGTTGCAACCCAAGGGCGGAAACCTGTTGGAGATCCGCGGCGTCGCGGGCACCTCGATCGATGCGACGTTGCACGCGGGCATCGCCGCGGGCGTGGCCGCCCATCCCAGCTTCAAGATTGTGGGTTCGGTGACCGGCAATTGGGACCAGACGACAGCGCAGAAGGCGGTGACCTCGATCCTGCCGTCCTTGCCGCCGGTGGTGGGCGTGGTGGATCAGGGCGGCGATGGCTATGGCGCGGCCCAGGCTTTCGCGTCCGCAAGAAGGCCGGCGCCCGTTATCGTGATGGGCAATCGGCAGGATGAACTGGCCTGGTGGCAGCAACAGAAGGCCAAAAGCGGATACGAAACCTGGTCGGGCTCCATCGCCCCGGGTATTTCCACGCTAGCCCTCTGGGTCGCCCAGCAGGTGCTGGATGGCAAGAAAGTGCCGCACGATCTGATCGTGCCCTATCTTTCCTTCACGCAGAAAAACTTCGAAGCGGCCCTGCGCACGATCCCCAGGGGGGGCGTCGCCAATCGCGAATATACCCAGGCCGATGCCATAGTCGCGATCAAAGCGAACGCAAAATAAGCGTAAGCCATGAGTGGACCGGAGAGATATTTCGTCCGTTTGACGGGAGTCAAAAAGCATTTCGGCGCGGTGGCTGCGCTTGGGGGTGTCGATCTCGAGGTCGGGGCAGGGCAGCGTATCGGGCTGGTCGGCCATAATGGCGCCGGCAAGTCGACATTGATGAATATTCTGGCGGGCGTGTATGCCGCCAACGAAGGCAGGCTGTTCATCGCCGAGCAGGAACAGTCGGATTATTCGGTGGCCCGCGCCCAGCAGCTCGGGGTTCGCTGCGTTTTTCAGGAGCTGTCGCTTTGCCCCAATCTAACGGTGGCCGAAAACACGCGCGTGACCCATCCTGCGTTGCGCGGTCCGGGTTGGCAGCGCAGGGCAAGGGCGCTGATTGCAGATAAATTGGACGAAATATTTCCGGGCCACGGTATCTCCGCCTCCACGCCGGTACAGGATCTGGGAATCGGCCAGCGCCAGATGGTGGAGATCGCGCGCGCCTTCACCGAGACCGAGATGCCGGCCCGGCTTGTCATTCTGGACGAACCGACCTCTTCGCTCGATGGGCATACGGCGGCGCAGCTCTTGTCATTCATGCAGGCTGCCGCCGCCCGCGGCATCAGTTTTGTTCTCATTTCGCACCTGCTGGGCGAGATTCTGGAGAACAGTGACGCCATCGCGGTTATGCGCGATGGCCGCATAATCGCCCAGGGCCCGGCCGCGTCGTTCGATCGCGACAGGCTGGTGCAGGCGATGGGGGCGGAAGAAAGCCGTGCGCCCGTTTCCCGCAGTGTAACCGCGGTTCGAGCGCAGTCGGCCATACGGGTCCGCGCGCGGCCCGGGCAACAACCGAATTTCCGGGAAGCGGTGGCGCATGAGGGAGAGATCGTTGGATTGGCGGGCCTGGCCGGCCATGGCCAGACCGACCTGCTGCGCGCCATATTTCATGCGTCGTCGCGCCGAAGCGCGAACGTCACATTGTCGGGAAGCGTCGCGCTGGTGGCGGGCGATCGTCAGGCTGACGGTGTCTTTGCGCTATGGTCCATCGCCGATAACATAACGATCCGCTCCCTGGGCAGTCTGACACGAGGCGGATTGATTTCGCCGTCGCGCGAGCAAGCATTGTCGGATCACTGGCGCGATAAAATCAAGATCCGCACGCCCGACATGCGCAACAACATACTGTCCTTATCGGGAGGCAACCAGCAGAAGGCCCTGTTCGCCCGTGCATTGGGGTCGGATGCCGCCATCATCCTGATGGACGATCCCATGCGCGGCGTCGATATCGGTACCAAGCTGGAAGTGTACGATATCATCCGGCGCGAGGCGCAATCGGGGCGAACCTTCCTGTGGTACACGACCGAGACCGACGAGCTCTCCGTTTGCGACCACGTCTATGTCATGCGCGACGGTCTTATCGTGGCCGATATGAGGCAGAGCGAGCTGAGCGAGGCCGCCGTCATTCAGTCTTCCTTCAAGGAGGCCGACTGAGATGGTCCTGCCGGGGAACGCGAAATTCCAGTTCCGCCCGATCGCGCGAAAGTTGCTGCCGGCCTTTTCACTGCTGGTGGTGCTGGGCGGCATCGCCTGGCTCAATCCTCGGGCCATCAGCTATTTCGGTTTCAACCTAATGCTTAACCTCGCCGTTCCCATGGTGCTGGCGACGTTGGCGCAAATGTTCGTCATCACCGGAAACGACCTGGATCTTTCCATCGGTCCCTTCATTGGCTTTGCTGCCTGTGTCTCGGCGACCTGGCTGCACGATGCGCCGCTTGTGGGCGTCGCAATCCTGATTTGCGCTGTCGGCGCCTATGCGGCGATGGGCGCGTTGATCTATCTGCGCGATCTGCCTTCCGTCGTTGTGACACTGGGAATGGGCTTTGTCTGGCAGGGGCTGGCCATCCTGGCATTGCCGCAGCCGGGAGGGTTGGCGCCCGACTGGCTGGCGTCCATCATGGGTATTCGCCCGCCTTTTGTTCCTTTCCCGGTTCTGGCGGCGGTCGTGTTCGCCGTGGCGGTCTGGTTTCTCCTGGAACGCACATCCTATGGCGTCATTTTGCGCGGATCGGGCGGCAATGCCGTCGCCATTCGCCGTGCCGGCTGGTCGCTGCTGAAAATAAAGATGACTTTGTTTGCCGTCGCGGGGCTGTTCGGTGTGCTGTCCGGCTTGTCGCTGGTCGGCCTGACAACCTCCGCCGATGCCAATATCGGCAACGGATATACCCTGTTGGGGATTGCAGGGGGCATCCTGGGCGGGGGTGAGTTCACGGGCGGACGTGTCTCGCCCATCGGCGCTGTGGTGGGGGCGTTGACGCTCGCACTGGCCGCGTCGCCGCTTTTGACCTTCATGCATATTCCGCCCGATTGGCAGATCGGGACCAACGGCGCCATCCTGATCATCGTCCTGACCGCCCGCGCGCTGGTGAGTCGTCAGCAGGGGGGAACATGAAACATCTCTTTGCCAAGCCCTGGATATGGTCGTTTGTGAGCGCCGTCGCTGTCTGGCTGGTTGCCGTGGCCGTCACGCGGGGAAGCGGCGCCGGTGGCATGTTCACCGACGCCTTGGCCATGGCGACCTTCACCGTCATTGTCGGTGTTGGGCAGATGTTTGTCATCGCGCTTGGGCCAGGCAACATCGATCTGTCGTTGCCGGCCAATATCGGACTTGCAAGCGCCGTGGCCATGACCGTGATGAATGGTAGCGATGCTCTTATCGGACTGGGATTGTTGGCCGCGCTGGGCTGCGGATTGCTGGTGGGTTTGGCGAATTATTTACTGATCTGGGCCCTCAGAATTCCGCCCATCATTGCCACCCTGTCCGCCAGCTTCATCATACAGTCTATCG
>Ga0310811_10006932_pt1 | contig 14479 bp, 14 predicted proteins | sample YCmetagenome_FD_207642 | JGI IMG/M metagenome (GOLD analysis project Ga0310811, IMG submission 207642) | Soil microbial communities from experimental microcosm in Duke University, North Carolina, United States - YC | ecosystem: Engineered > Artificial ecosystem > Soil microcosm > Unclassified ...
CGAGGATCTTGGCCATGCCGTTGACATAGGGCTCGCAGCCGATGAAGCCGGTCGTCGAAAAGGCCTGCGCTTCCGCGGCGAGATGCTCGCCACCGCCGAAGCCGATCTCGAGCCGCACATCTTCGGCCGCGGGATCGAAGATCTCGGCGGCGTTCGCGGGCCGCTCCGTCGTGATGTCGAGCGCGAGATGCGGCAGCAGATGATCGACTAGCTCGGCCTGGTGCTGCCTGAGCTTGTGGCCCTTGCGCCGTCCGAAGAACGCGCGCTCGCCGTCCGCGCGATCGGGATCCGATTTGCGTTCGCTCATCGCAGCGTCTGGTACAGGCGATAGAGCAGCCGGGCGCGCGGCTCGAGTGAGGAGACATAGAGCTGCTCATAGTGCGTGTGCGCACCCTTGCCGTCGACGCCGAGCCCGTCGAGCGTGCCGGTGTGCGGCGCGGTGAAATTGCCGTCCGAGCCGCCGCCGGTGTGGGTGTCGATCAGCTCGAAGCCGATCTCCGCGGCGAGCGTCTTCGCATGCTCGTAGAGCGAGGCGCCCGCATTGCCCTTCTCATAGGGCGGACGATTGAGCTCGCCGGTGACGGTGACGGTCACGCCTTCGGTCTTCGACGTCAGTCCGAGAATCCTGCCGACGAATTCTTCTGCGTCAGCAAAGCTCGGCACGCGCAGATCGACTTCGGCATAGGCTTCTTCAGGCGTGACGTTGGGACGTGTGCCGCCGCGCACCACGCCGACATTGACGGTGACGCCGCGCTTCAGATCGTTCATCGCCTCCAGAGTCTGGATGACATTGGCGAGCTCGCGCACGGCGCTGCGCCCGTCTTCGGGGCGCGAGCCGGCATGTGCGGGCGCGCCCTTGATGTAAATCCTGAATCGCCCGACGCCCTTGCGTCCGGTGACGATCTTGCCGCCGTCGCGCGCCGGCTCCGTCACGAGCACATATCTGGCCTTGCGTCCTTCCTGCTCGATGAGCGCGCGCGAGGTCGGGCTGCCGATCTCCTCGTCGGACGTGAACATGTGGGTGATGCCGAGCGGCGGCCGGTTGGGTGCAGCGCAAAGCTCGCGAAAGGCGTGATAGGCGATGTAGGCGCCGCCCTTCATGTCGTAGATGCCGGGACCGAACGCGCTGTCGCCTTCGACCTTGAACGGCAGGCGCGCGATGAAGCCCATGGGATGAACGGTATCGAGATGACTGAGCACCAGGATACCGGGTCGGTCCTGGCCCCAGCTCGATCGCACCACGAGATGATCGCCGCAGCCATCGACGCCGGCGACGCGTTCGAGCGTCACGGGCAGATCGCGATAATGATCGGCAACCATCGAGGTCAGCTTGTTGACCTGCTCCGGTACTTCCGTCGGCGTCTCGATCTCCACCCAGCGGCGGATACCAGCGAGGATAGTTTGGGTATCGAACGGATTGGAGTTCGCCATGAACGTATCTGTGCCTTCAAATCTCATCATCTCGGCGGAAGCGGCGCAAAGCGCAGTCCGCAAATGACGACATAGGCCAGATTTGGCGCAGTCTCAAATCGGAATGAAGGCGCTTCAGCGCTTGTCGGGACCTTCGCGGGCGGCGATCTGCTCGACGAGGTCGACGATCGAACGGCGCAGCTTCGAATCGGTGATTCGCGTGAACGCCTTGGTCAAGGCGAGGCCTTCGGACGTTGCGAGGAAGTCGGAGACATAGGAGGGCGAAGCGCCTTCCGCGAAGCCGTCTGGTCCGGCGACCCCGCTCGGTCCGCCCTCGAACAGGAACGACACCGGCACCTGCAGAATCTCGGCGATCTGCTGGATTCGGCTTGCACCAACGCGGTTTGTGCCCTTCTCGTACTTCTGAATTTGCTGGAAAGTCAGGCCTAAAGCTTCCCCAAGCTTTTCCTGGCTCATGCCCAACATGATGCGGCGCATACGCACGCGACTGCCGACATATTTGTCAACAGGGTTGGGCGCTTTCGACATTTCCTCAGCCCTCCAAACACCACCGTCGGCGCAATAGAAAGAAATGCCTCAGGTGACAGCGACTCAAAACTTCACTCTGATTGGGGAAACATTGCGGAGAAATTTAGCAATGCACCACTGTCTTGTGCAGCCGGGGCAGAATGAGGAGCCCGCGTGCGGTCTGTCAACCGTGGGACTACGGTTGTCAAAGGATTCCGGCCGCATCGCCGGAAACCGCGAGCGACGGCGTGATCAGGGGTGCCGTTTCGCAACACGGCGCCGCACCGCGAAAATCACAGCCAGCGCGACGAGCATGGCTGCGGGGATGTCACCGACTCTCGCATAGACCGTGGGCGGAATTGCGGTGGGCAGGTTTGCATCCAAAATGCCTTCGATCCCGAGGCCGAGGCTGGCCACCGTGCGTCCGACCGGATCGACCACCGCCGAGATGCCGGTGTTGGCCGAGCGGACCAACGGCAGTCCGAGCTCGACGGCGCGCATCCGCGCCTGCTCCAGATGCTGGTACGGACCGGTCGAGATGCCGAACCAGCCGTCATTGGTCAGGTTCACCATCCAGCCCGGACGCTCGTCACGCGTGCCGACTTCGCCGGGGAAGATCGCCTCGTAGCAGATCAAGGGGAGCGCGGGTGGTGCTCCCGGCACCCGCAGCACGTGCCGCACCGTACCGGGAATGAAGCCGCCGCGAACCCGCGTCAGTTGCTCGAAGCCGAGCTTCTCCATGGTGTCCTGGAACGGAAGATATTCGCCGAACGGAACCAAATGCAGCTTGTCGTACACCGCGAGCACGCTGCCGTCGTGGTCGATCACATAGATCGAATTGTAGGCGCGCGTGATCGGTGTGCCCGGCGGCAGATCGGGAGCGCGGACCGAACCGGTGATCAGCACCGTGCCCTTGGGCAGCAACTCGGCGATCTCAGCCATCGCATCGGCTTCGCGGGTCAGGAAAAACGGAAAGGCGGATTCCGGCCAGATCAGGATGGTGGCATCGCGCACGCCGGTCGATTGGGGACCAGATGCGCGGTCGGACAGCGCCAGATACTTCTTCATCACCTCCGCTTTGGCGGAGTAGTTGAACTTGGCGTCCTGCTGGAGGTCCGGCTGCATCAGGCGCAGCTTGGTGCCCGCGACCATCGTGGTCGGATGCAGCGACAGGCGGATGGTGCCGAAGATGCCCATGACGACCAGCAGCGCGAGCGCAGCGGCGGGCACGCGCCACGCCAGGCTGCGATCGCGCGTGCGGTCGATCAGCACTGCGGGGCTTGCGAAGATCGCAACCGTGAGGAAGGTCATGCCCCACTGGCCGATCAGCGAGGCGGTCTGCGCCAGCGCCAGCGGCTCCGACAAAGCATAGCCGAACGCGTTCCAGGGAAAGCCCGTGAGCACATGTCCGCGCAACCACTCGCTCACCGTGAGGCTCGCTGCGAGCGCGAGAATGCGGGTGGCATCCTTGGTCCAGAGCAGACGGGCCAGCGCGAAACCGATCGCGGTGAAAATGGAGAGATAGGCCGGCAAGCCCAGCACGGCGAAAGGCGTCAGCCAGGCGAATACGTCGGCATCGACGAAGAAGGCTTTCCCGATCCAGTAGAGGCCGGGAACGAAGTAGCCGAGTCCGAACCAGAAGCCGGTCAGCGCCGCCGCGGGCACGCCGCCATGTCGTCCGGCGCCTGCGCCGTCGATCAGCCAGACCAGCACCGGGAAGGTGATGAACAGCACCGGAAAGACATTGAACGGCGCCAGCGCCAGCACGGAGAATGCACCGCACACCATCGCAAGCACCGCGCGCTTCCATCCCCAGGTCAGGATGATCGCAAGTGCAATCTGCCGAAGTCGCTGAAATGCGGTCACTGCGGGCCGGTCCCGTCGGCAGGCGGCGGTGTCGGCGTGTCGCCGGCCGGCGGCTGACCGCTCTCGGGCGTGGCCTCGCGGCGGCTTCTCTCGCGCTGGGTGCGCGGCGCAGGGCGTTCCTTCCGCGTCGAGATGCGCAGTCGCTTGACGCGGCGCGGATCGGCATCGAGCACCTCGACCTCGTAATTGCCGGGACCCGAGATCACCTCGCCGCGGACCGGCAGGCGACCGACGTGACTGACGAGATAGCCGCCCAGCGTCTCCACTTCCTCGCCGGCTTCGCCGGTGACGAAGTCCTCGCCGATGACAGTGCGCACATCGTCGAGGCTGGCGCGCGCGTCGGCAATGAAGGCGTTGTCGGGCAGCCGCACGATCGACGGCGGCTCGTCGCTGTCATGCTCGTCGTCGATCTCGCCGACGATCTGCTCGACGATATCTTCGAGCGAAACCAGCCCGTCGCTGCCGCCATATTCGTCGACGACCAGGGCGAGATGAATGCGCGTGGCCTGCATCTGCGCCAGCAGGTCGATCGCGCGCATCGACGGCGGCACATAAAGCAGCTTGCGGATGATGCGTGCATCCTGCAGCGGCATCGCGAGGTCGACGGCGCGCAAGTCCAGCCCGGCCGGCAGCGGCTTCTTGCGCTTGGTCTTGGTGGCTTCCGTCACGCGCGCCCGCGCGGTCATGAAGGCGAGCAAATCGCGAATGTGGACGATGCCGACGGGATCGTCGAGCGTCTCGTTGTAGACGACGAGGCGCGAATGGCCGGCGCTCTCGAAACGGTCCATCAGCTCGCCCAGCGGAATGTCGCGCTTCACTGCGATGATGTCGGCGCGATGCACCATGACGTCGGCGATGCGCCGCTCGTGCAGGCCGAGGATATTGCGCAGCATGGTGCGCTCGACCGCGGAGAAGCCGGTGTCGCCGGGCGTCGTCGCATCGAGCACGACCTGGAGATCGTCGCGCACTGATCCGGCCTTCCAGCCGAACAGCGTACGGATCGCGCGCAGGAGCCAGCCATCCGCGGTCGGGCGCAGCACCTCACCGGGTGTCACGACGACCGGCAGATTGGCCGTGTTGCGCGGATTGTCGTGGGTAGGCTCGGAGTCCGGCATCTCAGTGCGTCCCCGCGCGGTCTGCATAGGGATCGGGGATGCCGAGGTGAGCCAGGATCTCGGTTTCGAGCGCTTCCATCTCTTCCGCGTCGTCGTCGTTTTCGTGATCGTAGCCGATCAGGTGCAGGAAACCATGCACGGCGAGATGACTCAAATGATGTTCGAACGGCTTGTGTTCTTCATCCGCCTCCCGCCGCATGGTCTCAAAGGCGATCGCGATGTCGCCGAGCATGCGCGGCGCGTCGCCCGGCTTCCATTCGCCTTCCGGCTGGAGCGCGGGAAACGACAGCACGTTGGTCGGCTTGTCCAGGCCGCGCCAGTTGCTGTTGAGCGTGCGGATACCGGCATCATCGGTCAGCATCACGGCTATTTCCGCGTCCGCGACATCTTCGTCGACAGATTCGGCGGCAGCCGCAACGGCGCGCTGGATCACGGTTTCAGCGTTAGGCTCGCTCTGCCAGCAATCGGCGACGACGAGGACCTCGGTGGTGGGAAGGTTGGGATGCGACATGGCTTTGTTCGGAACGATAAGGCGCGTATCCGCGCCAGCATGGCCCCGCTGTTGTCTCGTCAGGATTTGTTGCCGGCGGGTGGCCGTTGCGGCAACCCTTCGTAGGCGGAGACGATTCTTGCCACGAGTTCATGGCGGATCACGTCTTCAGCCTTGAAATGAACTTGCGCAATGCCTTCAACGCCGCTGAGCAGGCGGGTGGCCTCAGCGAGGCCCGAGGTCTGGCCGTTCGGCAAATCGATCTGCGAGGGATCGCCCGTGACGATCATGCGGCTGTTCTCGCCAAGGCGCGTCAGGAACATCTTCATCTGCATCGATGTGGTGTTCTGGGCTTCGTCGAGGATGATCGCGGCGTTGGTCAGCGTGCGTCCGCGCATGAAGGCGAGCGGCGCGATCTCGATCTCGCCGGTTTGCAATGCGCGCTCGACGATGCGCGCGTCCATGAGGTCATAGAGCGCGTCGTAGATCGGGCGCAAATAAGGGTCGACCTTCTCGCGGAGGTCGCCGGGCAGGAAGCCGAGCCGTTCGCCGGCTTCCACCGCCGGACGCGACAGGATGATCTTGTCGACCTCCTTGCGCTCGAACAATTGCGCGGCATGCGCGACTGCGAGCCATGTCTTGCCGGTGCCGGCGGGGCCGATGCCGAACACCAGCTCGTGGCGCTTCAGCGCGCGGATGTAGGAGTCCTGCGCGGCGGTGCGCGCGCGCACGGGGCGCTTGCGCAAGTTGATGCTGTCGAAGGCCGACTTCGCCGACTTGGCGTCGAACTCGAACAGCGACCCCTGTGCGATCACGGCGCGGATTGCGCCCTCGACTTCGCCCTGATCGACATCCTGTCCCTTCACGGCGTGGGCGTAGAGCGTCTCCAGCACGCGGCGCGCCGCGTCGCAGCCGTCGCGGGTGCCGCCGATGGTGATGTGGTTGCCCTTGGAGTCCACGACGACGCCGAGCCGCCGCTCGATCTGCGCCAGGTTCTGGCCGTAGGGGCCGACCAGCGCGGATGCGGCGCGGTTGTCGTCGAAGTCGATGACGACCTGGGTCTCGGGCGGAACTTGCATGTCGCGGTCAAATTTGCGGCTGGGAGCGATAGAAGACGAATCCGATGCGCTTTTGGGCAAGGGTTCAGGCTCCAGTGGCGATGGATGATGAAGCGGGCTCGCGCGCATTGCGCGGCGTCACGAGCTCACCGAGGAAACTGTAGCGCTCGAGGCTGTCGATCCTGACCGGCAGGATCTGTCCGATGATATCGGACGAGGCCATCACATGCGCGGGCTGGAGGAAGGCCGTGCGGCCGACGATCTGGCCGTCCTTGCGCGCCGGGCGTTCGAACAGCACATCGACCGTTGAGCCAATCGCAGCCCTGTTGAAGGCCGATTGCTGGCCGTCGATCAATTCCTGGAGCCGCTCCAATCGCTGGTCCATCTCGGCGGGGGACACCGTCTCCTGCATATCCGCGGCCGGCGTTCCCGGCCGGGCGGAGTATTTGAACGAATACGCAGCAGCGTAGCCGATTTGCGTGACAAGCGCGAGGGTGGCGAGAAAATCTTGCTCGCTCTCGCCGGGGAAGCCGACGATAAAATCTGATGAAAAAGCAATGTCTTGGCGCGCGGAGCGGAAACGGTCGATGACCCCTCGATAATCATCGGCGGTATGTTTCCGGTTCATGGCGGCGAGAATCCGGTCCGAACCCGACTGCACCGGCAGGTGCACGAACGGCATCAAGGCACCGAGATCGCGATGAGCTGCAATCAAACTGTCATCGACGTCGCGGGGATGGCTGGTCGAGTAGCGCAGCCGCGCGATACCGGGAATCTGCGCCAGGCGCTCCAGCAACTTGCCGAGGCCCCAGGTTTTTCCGTCCGGTCCCTCGCCGTGATAGGCGTTGACGTTCTGTCCGATCAGCGTGAGCTCTCGCACGCCGTTGTCGGCGAGTCTTTTCACGTCGTCGATGATCTTCGCGACCGGACGCGAGACCTCGGCGCCGCGCGTGTAGGGCACGACGCAGAAGGTGCAGAACTTGTCGCAGCCTTCCTGCACCGTCACGAACGCGGAAATGCCGCGCGCGCGGATCGCATCGGGCTTGGGCTGCGCCAGGAAGCCGAACTTGTCGGCGGCCGGAAACTCGGTCTCGATCGCGCGGCCCTCGTCGCGCGCCCGCTTCAAGAGCTCCGGAAGGTGGTGATAGCTCTGCGGGCCGACCACGACGTCAACCACGGGCGCGCGGCGCGTGATCTCTCCACCTTCGGCCTGGGCGACGCAGCCCGCGACGGCGATCTGCATGGCGCGCCCCTCGCGCGCGGCCTCGTCCTTGGCGACGCGCAGCCGGCCAAGCTCGGAATAGACCTTTTCGGAGGCCTTCTCGCGGATATGGCAGGTGTTGAGGATGACGAGGTCGGCGTCCTCGGCGTTACCAGTTTCCACGAATCCTTCCGGAGCCAGCGTGTCCACCATGCGCTGGGCATCGTAGACATTCATCTGGCAGCCATATGATTTGATGTGCAGCTTGCGCGGCGGCTTCATGGAACCCGGAGGTGAGGCGGAGGACGGCCCTCAAATATAGGCTGGAGGGCCGAAAATCCAGCGATTGGGGGCCTGCAAGCGGTCATTCCGGCGCGCGCGTCAGCGCGAACCCGGAATTTCGCGCCAAAACCTCAGGATTCCGGGTTCACGCGCGCCGCGCATGCCCCGGAATGACCAAAAGGGACGAAATCAGCCCGTAAGGGCGTCCGCCGCGACCCGCCGGACCAGGTCCGGCAACTGATGCATGTCCGAGAAGGTCAGGTCGGCGCCAGCCTGGCGCAGGGTCTCGGCATGCCCGGTCCCGCAATGGCTGCCACCGTAAAAGCCGAACACCCTCGTCCCGGCTGCCCGCGCGCCGGCGATGCCGGCGAGGCTGTCCTCGATCACGACGCAGCGCTCGGGCGAGACGCCCATTTCCCTCGCTGCAAACAGGAACAGGTCCGGTGCGGGCTTGCCGTTGGCCACTTGCGAGGACGAGAAGATGTTCGGCGCGAGGCGCTCATAGAGTCCCGTGCTTCCGAGACTCACACGCATGCGTGGATGCGAGCCGCTCGAGGCAACGCAGACGCGTTGCGTCACGACATCGAGCACGTCGTGGATGCCGCGGATCGCTTCGAGGTCGGCCTCGAAGGCGCGAAACAGCTCGTCCTGGAGATCGCCGTGATAGGCCTCGGGCAGCTTGCGACCGAGTTCGGTTTCGATCTCGAGATTGGCCTGTTTGGTCGAGCGGCCGAGGAAGCGCGCGGACACTTGCGTCGAGGTGATCGGGTAACCGTGCCGGGTGAGCACGTCCGCATGTGCGCGACAGGAGATCACCTCGCTGTCCACGAGCACGCCGTCGCAATCGAAAATGATGAGATCGATGGACACGAGACTCAAGACGTCGGCTTGTCGTCGTCGAGCGGCACGCAATAGAGCTCGAGCCGGTGATCGACCAGCTTGTAGCCGAGCTTGCGGGCGATCTCGGCCTGGAGCTTTTCGATCTCTTCGGACGTGAACTCGATCACCTTGCCGTCGCGCAGATTGATGAGGTGGTCGTGATGGCTGTCGCGCATCGTCTCGTAGCGTGCGCGGCCTTCGCGGAAATCGTGGCGTTCGATGATGCCGGCATCCTCGAACAGTTTCACGGTGCGATAGACCGTCGAGATCGAGATCTTGTCGTCGACCGCGACACAGCGTCGATACAATTCTTCGACGTCGGGGTGATCGACCGCTTCCGCAAGCACGCGCGCGATGACGCGGCGCTGCTCGGTCATGCGCATGCCGGTGGCGGCACAGCGCGCCTCGATGCCGGTCGCCTTGGATGCGGAGGAAGGTTTAAGTCCAGTCATATCGTGTCCGTCTGACGGGGCGCTTTCTGCCACCAATATTACGACAAGTCACGGCGCATCAGAAGTGCGTTCAATTGTTCCCCGTTGGCCTGCTTATAGTAGCGTTCGCGGCGCCCGACCACCACGAATCCGCCTTTGTCATAGAGCCGTCGCGCCGGCTGGTTGTTCTCCTCGACCTCCAGAAATATCGTGCGCACGCCGCGCCCCGCGAGATGACCGAGATGGGTCATCAGCAACGTGTGGGACAGGCCGCGGCCGCGATGGGACTGGTCGACCGCGACGGAGAGAATTTCGGCCTCGTCCGCGCCGATCCGCGATACCACAAAGCCGATCGTCTTGCGTCCCAGGCGCAACCGATGCACGAGCGTATTGCGCTCGGTGAGCATGGTCTCGAATTCGGTTTCGCCCCAGCCGTGCGCGAAGGACGCGCCGTGGAGCTGCGCCAATCGCGCCGCGTCGCGGGTCGACGCCGCTTCGACAGCGGCGGTGCCGCCGCGCCACCATTCCAGAATCGATCTCATCATGAGCTTGCGGCTTGTGCGAGCGGCGGTTGCGCGGCCGGCTTTGCATCGGGGGCCTTCAGATAGAACGGCCGCGCCGGATTGGTGCCGGGATTGGCCGCCGCGCCGAGCCACGCCACCCAGCTGATGTCGGGTGCGGGTTGTGCGTCGACCGAAGCGGGTTGCGGTCCATCCTTCGGCCAGCGCTCGGCGAGAATTTTGGCGGCGTTGCCGACCAGATGCGGTGCGCCGAATTGCGAGGCCGCGATCGCCTCGTCGATGGAAGCGATGCCCGGCCGCACCAGCTGGCCGCCGTCGCCGCCGACGATCTGGAAATAGACGTGATCGTGCCGCGCATCGATCGCCGAGATCACCGGCGCTGATCCACTCCGGCCGACAATGGGGGCTGCATAGGCCGATAGGGTCGTGAGGCCGACGGCCGGCCGCTTGGCCGCGAGCGCAAGTCCGCGGGCGGCCGAAATGCCGACGCGCAGGCCGGTGAAGCTGCCGGGGCCGACCGTGACGGCGATCCGGTCGAGCGCGGTGAAGGCGAGATCGGCCGACTGCATCACGCGCGCGATCATCGGCATCAGCGCCTCGGCATGGCCGCGCTTCATCAGCAACTGCTCCTGCGCCAGGAGCTCACCGGCGTCGGTGTCGAGAACGGCGGCCGCGCACGCCTCCAGCGCGGTATCGAGGGCAAGGATCAGCATGGCGCGATCATAGCATTGCCAACCGGACGATGCCCAAGCTTCTTGCCGCCATGGCCGGGCTTGATCCGGCCATCCACGACTTTGCAGCCCCGAGAACGCGGATGCCCGGGACGTCCAGCGCGAAGACGCGCTTCGCGCTTTTGCCCGGGCATGACGCAGTCACATCGGTGCGCCGATCTCGCGCCTACATCGGCCGCACTTCAACCACGTCGGGCACAAAGTGCTTCAGCAAGTTCTGAATGCCGTGCTGGAGCGTCGCGGTCGATGATGGGCAGCCGGCGCATGAGCCCTTCATGTTGAGATAGACGATCCCGTCCTTGAAGCCGCGGAAGGTGATGTCGCCGCCGTCATTGGCGACGGCCGGCCGCACCCGCGTCTCGATCAGGTCCTTGATCATGTCGACCGTCTCGGCATCGGCTTCGTCGAAGAACTCGTCCCCGTCGTCGAGATCGGCATCGCTGTGCACCGTGCCGTCGGCGAGCAACGGCGCGCCGGACATGTAGTGCTCCATGATGGCACCCAGGATCGCGGGCTTGAGCTGCTGCCATTCACCGTCCGCCTTGGTGACGGTGATGAAATCCGATCCGTAGAACACGCCCGTGACGCCAGGCACCTCGAACAGCTTTTCCGCGAGCGGCGAGCGCGTTGCAGATTCGCGGCTCGCAAATTCCATCGGGCTGCCGTCGGAAACGGCGCGGCCGGGGATGAACTTCAGCGTGGCGGGATTGGGGGTGGCTTCGGTTTGAATGAACATGGTTTTCTCCAGACGTCGCCGGTTCAAGGCCGGCGCGTGCCCTATCCACTAGCAGATGGCGACGGAGAACGCACGATCAAGGGGCGAAGCAAGGTTCACCCTTAGATTTCAGCAGGTTAAGGCATCTTCACCCTCCGCTCAGGGAGGGTGAAGATCGCGATCAGCGCCGGCGGATGAAGCCGACGATGTCCTTGGAGAGGTTCATGGTCTCCTCGGCGATGACACGGGCCCGGTCGGAACCGTCGTTCAGGATGGTGTCGATATGGCCGGGATCGGAGACCAGGCGCTTCATCTCGCCGGCGATCGGCGCGAGCTTGGTGACGCACAGCTCCGCCAGCGCGTTCTTGAAGCTGGAGAACTGGCCACCGCCGAATTCGCGGAGCACGTCGGCCTTGGAGCGGTCGGAGAGTGCGGCGAAAATGCCGACGAGATTGTCGGCTTCGGGGCGCGCTTCCAGGCCTTTTTCCTCTGATGGCAACGGCTCCGGATCGGTCTTCGCCTTGCGGATCTTCTGTGCGATGGTGTCGGCGTCGTCGGTCAGGTTGATGCGCGAATTGTCCGACGCATCCGACTTCGACATCTTCTTGGTGCCGTCGCGCAAGGACATCACGCGCGTCGCCGGGCCCGTGATGAAGGGTTCCGGCAGCGGGAAGAACAGGCCGTCATTGGTGCCCTGCGCGCGAATGGAATCGCCGAAGTCATTGTTGAACTTCTGCGCGATGTCGCGCGAGAGCTCGAGATGCTGCTTCTGGTCCTCGCCAACGGGAACGTGGGTGGCGCGATAAACCAGAATGTCGGCGGCCATCAGCACGGGATAGTCGTAGAGCCCGACGGATGCGTTCTCGCGGTTCTTGCCAGCCTTCTCCTTGAACTGGGTCATGCGGTCGAGCCAGCCCGTGCGCGCGACGCAGTTGAAGATCCAGGCAAGCTCGGCATGGCCGGAGACCTGGCTCTGGTTGAACACGATGTGCTTCTTCGGATCGATGCCGGCCGCGATGAACGCCGCGGTCACCTCACGGGTGTTGCGCGCGAGCTCGACCGGTCCGCCCCAGACGTCCAGGCCTTGCGTGATCGCGTGCATGTCGACGACGCAATAGATGCAGTTATGAGTTTCCTGCATCTTCACGAAGTTGACGATCGCGCCGAGGTAATTGCCGAGGTGCAGATTGCCCGTCGGCTGGACGCCTGAAAAAACCCGTTCAACGAATGGCATGGTCAGTTTTCCTGAGAGGTCGCCGTCGTTTCCAACAGCGGCGCTGCCCCGTCAAGGGCAATTCGTCAGGCGGGCCGCTTCAGGGCCTTAACCGCCTCGCGCCAGGAGGCTGCGCCGAGTATTTGCAGGAGCAGGACGTAGACGGCGATGCCTGCCGCGATCTGCAGGCCCAGCACGACGAACCGGACGAGGCCGTGGGCCTCCGCCGGCATCAGCCCCGTTGTCAGCCAGAGCAGGGCACCCATGCTGGCGGCGGCAAGCACGATCCGCGGCAGCCGCTTGCGGGCGGCCGCGTCGACCGAAAAGCCGAATTCGCTGGTGCCCTTCCGAAGCAGCGAGACTGCGCTGCTCCAGGCGCCGGCCGCGATGCTGGCGGCGATCCCGCTCGCGCCGAAGAAATGGCCGAGCAGGACAGCAAGCGCCACCGCGACCACAAGGCCTTTGGCCGTGGCGAGCAGCGGCGTCATCGTGTCGCTGCGCGCATAGAAGGCCGGCGACAGCGCCTTGATCAGCACATGCGCCGGCAGGCCGAGCGCCAGCCATATCAGCGCGTGTGCAGTCGCCGCGCTGTCCCCCGCACCGAACGCGCCATGCTCGAACAATAGCCGCACGATCGGCTCGGCCAGTATGGCGAGACCAAGCGTGGCCGGCAGCGCGAGCCCGGTCGCAAGTTCCAGCGCGCGCGATTCCGCATGCGCGACGGCCTCGCGGTCGCCGCTTCCGACCGCACGCGTCAATTCCGGCACCAGCACCGTACCCATGGCGACGCCGACAATGCCGAGCGGCAGTTCGATCAGGCGGTTGGCGAAATAGAGCCAGGATACGGCCGACGGCGTCGCCGAGGCGATGATCGCACCTGCTACCATCAGCCATTGCGGGCCCGAGCTTGCGATCATGCCGGGAATGGCTTTCGCGAAGAAGCTGCGCATCTCCTTGTCGAAGCTTGCACGCAACGGCGTCGCGAGACGCGCACTTCGCTGCGAGACCAGCATCAGCAGTTGCAGCAGCCCGGCGATTCCGACGGTCGCCGCGAGCATCCATGCGGCAAGTGACGCATCGGCGTGCCGCAGCAGCAGCGCGACGATGCTCGCAATCAGCGCGATGTTGAACAGCAGCGGCGAGAACGCCGTGAAAGCAAAGCGTCCCTGCGCATTCAGCAGCCCCATCAGCACGGTGACCGGGCCGGCAAAGGCGAGATAGGGCAGCATCAGCCGCGCGTTCTGGACGGCGAGATCGAGCGTGGGGCTTCCGACGAAGCCCGGCGCGATGACCATGATGATCACAGGCATTGCGACGGCAATGCCGATCGAGATCAGGATCAGCGCCGCGCTGACCGTGCCGAGCACACGTCCGGCAAATGCGGAGGCGGCCTCTGCGCCATCGCGCTCGCGGACGCGCAGCCAGGCCGGGACCAGTGCCGCATTCAGCGCTCCTTCGCTGAGCAGCCGGCGTACCACATTGACGAGCTGAAAGGCCGCCAGAAACGCATCCGCCACGGCGCCGGTGCCGAGCAGCGCCGCGATCAGGGAATCGCGCGCGAAGCCCAGCAGCCGCGAGGCCAGTGTTCCCGTCGAGACGGTCAGGAAGGAGCGGATCATGCTCTTTAATAATACCGTTGCTTGCCCGCGAAGGGCCGGTCGTGATAGGCCGCGAGCCAGATTTCAGACCGACAGGAAGCGGATTTTGGCGGGTATCGCAATCCGGCAAACAGGATCAAGGTGAATGGCTGACGTGAAATATGACGTTCTCGGCATCGGCAACGCGTTGTTCGACGTGCTGGTTCGGACCGACGAGGCTTTTCTCGCCAGGCACGGCATGACCAAGGGCAGCATGTCCCTGATCGACGAGGCGCGAGCCGCCGCGATCTACGCCGACATGGGCCCGGCGACGGAAGTCTCTGGCGGCTCGGCCGCCAACACCATCGTCGGCATCGGCAGCCTCGGTGCGCGTGCCGCCTATGTCGGCAAGGTCAAGGACGACCAGATCGGCAAGCTCTACGTCCACGACATCCGCGCCGC
>Ga0310811_10006933_pt1 | contig 14479 bp, 12 predicted proteins | sample YCmetagenome_FD_207642 | JGI IMG/M metagenome (GOLD analysis project Ga0310811, IMG submission 207642) | Soil microbial communities from experimental microcosm in Duke University, North Carolina, United States - YC | ecosystem: Engineered > Artificial ecosystem > Soil microcosm > Unclassified ...
AATCTCCACGTGTTGCTGGACATTGTTCTGCAACATGCGCGCCAGGGTTCCGGGACCAATGGCTTTCCCTATTACTGGCTCTGGCAAGATCCGAGCGAGTCACCCTTCGTGGGCCAGTTTGTGCCAGCACCTACCTATGATATGCTACCGCTTGACTATAAGAATTACTGTACGCAACAATTTATTACGGATGTCTGCCTCTACTGGCTGACACGCTTCAAACTCGATGGCTTCCGCTTCGATCAGGTCACGGGCTATGATAATCCTGATTTTCCGCAACAGGGAGCGCCGCAGCTGATCGCTGATCTGAAACAGGCGGCACAGGCGCAACATCTCGACAATATCTCCTTCATTCTGGAGGATGCCTGGGACTATCAGGTGCTACAGGATGCCAATACCATCCAACCCACCGGAGCCTGGTTTGATCTCTTTCGTTCCGCGCCTTTCGGGATCTTCTCAGGCTACGCGGTCACGGGACACGTCGATTCTCATTATATGCGCATCCTGAACGCAGCCCGGGACTTCGCGGCGTCTGTTCACCCCACGATCTATCTTGAGAATCACGATCACGCCACGATCACCTGTCGCCTCGGCTCTCGCGCTCGCTGGTACAAAGCACAACCGTATATGATCGCGCTCGCCACCTGCGCAGGCACGGTACTCATCCACAATGGTCAGGAATGGGGACAATTTGAAGATCTCTGGGAAGACGATTCGCATGCTCCGCCCCAATTCAAACGCGTCCAATCGCGTCCGTTACGCTGGGCCGAAAACGCGGATACTATCGGGCTGGCTATCCGTGATCGATACCGTTTCCTGCTGGGTCTACGCCAGCAACATCCGGGTCTGCACTCCCCCAACTTCTATCCGAACGATTATGACTGGAACTGGCACAGCTTCTCGCCCGAGGGCTATGGCGTCGATGAACAGCGACAGGTGATTATCTATCACCGCTGGGGAAATGCCGCCGATGGCCAGATCGAGCGCTTTATGGTCGTCTTGAACTTCTCAGATACCGCACAGTACGTCACCATCCCTCTCCCCACCAATGGGCAATGGACGGATCTGCTGAACGGGAATACGCTCGTCACGACGCAGGACTACCGCCTGCTCAACTATCCCATCCCCTCCAATTGGGGCTGCCTGTTCTGGCAAAAATAGCAAGAAGAAGAATGCAGGAACAAACCATTGTCTTTCCCATCCCTGCATCCTTCTTCTTACGCTTCTGGCTGCGTTTTATGTCGTTGACGATAGGCACTGGCTTTGAAACGACTTCCACAGCGAGCCATTGAACACCAGGAGCCTGAACGATTTTTCGAGGTATCGTAGAATGCTTTCTGGCAACGATCGTTCCGACAGGCCTTCAGTCTCGCCCAGCTACCATCAATCATCGATGTAAACATAATACTGATCAGGCGAGCAATTACCCCATCGAGCCCGGGAATGTCCGGTTCGAGTGCGGGTAATGCATCATGCTGAAAACGCACGGTGAGCGGTGCATTGCTGGCAAGATGATTGAGCACCTCGTCCTGCACAGCTGGCTCCTCGAAGCCGCTATTCGCACGCAAGAAACTGCGCAATGCTTCGCGCAAACGCAAAACCCGCCGAAAATCTCCCTCCGTGACCGGTATACCATCTGCCAGCAATTGATGCGCCACCAGCCAGATCCGCAGTTGCTCAGGAGTCGTCAACTCAACATGCGCATATCGCCTGCTCCCATATTGGGTATTCACAAAATCCTGAATGACAGCAAGCTGTCCAGGAGCATCTTTACCTGACTCGTCCGATATAGTCGTCATACCCCCACTCCTTTCTTCCTATATATAACCAGTATATCAGATATACCAGTAAATATTCAAGGAGATAGCAATGAGAATAGTTTCTATCTACATCTATTTATAGGTAACTTTTCTTCTTGCTTTCTGCTAAATAAACCAAAAAGGGAACGGCTCAATGCCCCTATGAGGCGCTGAAATTGACAACCTGAGCCAGAGATCCGTCACTACAAGTGGACAGCTCACACCAGTAGATGGCCGCCACAAACTGCCCGGGATTATTCATCGTAAACGAGAAATATCCACCGGGAGAGCCCGAATGTATGGTCAGTACCTGACTCTGAGTATCATAGTCACCATCTCTATAAAACTTCGTCACAGCGTAACCAGCATCACCTGCCGCTTTATAAGTGATGTACATCTTCGTTCCAATAGTAAAGCTCGATTGCGAATCAGTCGGCTCGTAGTTAGAATCGATCCCTGAAGAGCTCTGGGCCGCAGTAATCTTGGAGGACGCAAGGGCATCGATCTGACTGCGCGTGGGTGCACTACTGGCGCTCGGCGTTTCGGCAAGCGCCGTCGACAACGCGACATTTGTGGCATCGGCATTCTTGACGCCCTGCTGGTGAACGTAAACGACTGAACCAATAAGAATACTGCCAATGACAACAACGACCACAAGCGTAATTACTGCCGTAATAGCGCACCCATTGGCCTTTTTCCGCTGTTGCATAGGCTGCGGTGACATAGAGCCTGGATACGACATTTGTGGTGGTGACATAGAGCCTGGATACGACATTTGTGGTGGTGGCATGGAGCCTGGATACGACATTTGTGGTGGCGGTGGCGCACCATAGGGATAAGCCGGTGGTGGTGGCGGCGTATACGCATCCGGTGGTGAACCCGCCAGCCCGGGCTCCGGAGCCGCCACAGTCGGTGGCACTCCCTGGTTGGGCGGCGAGGCAAAAACCGTCGGAGGGATTGGTGATCCAGAGTTCGTTACAGCTACACCGCAGTTTGGACAATAGTTCAAGCCTGATGGCACTTCGTAGCGGCAATTTTGGCATTGCATTGATTCGCTGGTTCCTTCCAATAATTACTGTATAAACTGAACAACATCGATAAGTTTATTTCTCTTACCACGATAAAATGTTACTTTTCTGATTTTATCACGATTTGCGAATTGATAGAACTGACATAGGAATAAATACATAAACAATATATATTGCAAACAGGCCAGATTACGCTAATCGCAGATAAACTTTCAGGGACCTTCATTCGTGTTATTTGAATGAAAAGAAGACGAAAATCGTGATGGCGTAACCGGAAATACCGATTCGCGATGCAGTTATGGAATGAGTGAAAAATCATATTGGAAAGGAGAATTCAGGAGCTATGAATACACCATCGCAAACAAAGAATAATACACCCACAGGTTGGATAGAGACGCCTCCGCTCAGCCCATCGTTGCGCCACTGGAGCGGCGAAGCAATTGAGCGCCAGAGATGGCTGGATCTGCTGGCAGTTCCTCTGCAAAACTGGGCGCACTCACTTTTCGCGACTCCTGAAGCACGAAAGTTCAAGGATGTGCTTCACGGCACATGGTTAGGCCACCCGCTGCACCCGGCAGTCACCGATATTCCCATCGGTTCCTGGACCGCGACCCTGCTCTTCGATTCGCTCTGGCTGACCTCGAAAAATTCCGAGTTTGCGCGTGCCGCCAATATCACGCTGATGCTGGGTTTGCTGGGTGGGAGTGTCTCCGCTGCCACAGGTCTTGCTGATTGGAGCGAAACGGACGCAACCGATCGCCGCGTTGGGATCGCACATGGCCTTTTGAATGCGAGTGCAATGCTGGCAAATCTCATCTCCTGCGGCTTGCGCTTTGGCGGAAGGCGCAAGGCAGGCATTCTCTATTCCAGCCTTGCCTACACGCTAACGATGTTTTCATCGTATCTGGGTGGCGAATTGAGCTTTGCCAAAGGCATTGGCGTCAATCATGTCGCCTGGGAAGCCGGTTCAGACGACTTCAGCGCGGTAATCGACACGATAGAGCTGCCGGAGCGGAAGTTAACCCGCGTGGATGCGAACGGCATTCCTGTTGTACTCTGGAAAGAGGGCGAGCTGATCTACGCCCTGGCCGCGACCTGTTCGCATGCCGGTGGACCGCTCGATGAAGGGACCTGTCAGGATGGCTCCGTCTCCTGCTCCTGGCACGGCTCTACCTTCCGCCTGAGTGATGGAGCCGTGCTCAACGGCCCGGCTGTCTATGCTCAGCCCACCTTCGAAGTGCGCGTGCGCAATGGCAAGGTCGAGCTGCGCAGGCTCGAGCACGCGTAAAGCAATCGCGATATAGGAGAGGCATGTATCCATAGAACACAATACGCTATGGTACATGCCTCTCCTATCTTGTCTTCAGGGAAAGCGTTGTGGCGAAGACAGCTTCCCTGGTGTGACCTCATGATGGACCATTTCTCGCCAACCTCCTTTAGGGGCTTGACCTGGAGTAAACTCCAGGTTGTATGCTTGTCTTGCAATCGGAAAGAAGGAGGCAATGATGAACAAAGAACTATCCATCCAACAAGTTGCGGCGATAACCGGGCTTAGTATCGATACATTGCGTTACTATGAACGTTTAGGTCTTCTGGCTTCCGCCAGGATTCGTCGCTTGCCCAATGGACATCGACGCTACAGTGAGGCCGATCTGGAATGGATTGATTTTGTGAAACGCTTACGTGAAACCGCTATGCCCCTTGCTCAAATGCAGCATTTTGCAGAGATAACACGGCAAGGAGCGTCGACCATGAAAGAACGGCTCGAACTTCTCGAAGCTCACCAGCGCAAAGTATCTTTGGAGTTGCAAGAAATGCAGCGTACATTGACTCTCATCGATGCAAAAATCGTTCTGTATCGTTCACTTGAAAGTGAACAATCTACGCTGTTAAAAGAACATGTCTGTTCTTCAGGAAAGAAACACCATGGTTAAAATCTGGTTCATCACAGGTGCATCAAAAGGCTTTGGACGGGAATGGGCGGAAGCGGCCCTGGAACGGGGAGATATGGTTGCGGCAACGGCTCGCAACCTGGGGACTCTGGACACGCTCGTCGAGAGGTACGGCAACGCCGTCTTGCCGCTCCAACTCGATGTCACCGACCGCAGCGCTGCTTTCGAGACGGTAAAGAGAGCCGCCGACCACTTCGGCAAGCTCGATGTTGTGATCAATAACGCCGGGTATGGTCACTTCGGCATGGTCGAGGAGCTGAGCGAGGACGACATCCGGGCGCAGATGGAGACGAACTTCTTCGGCACGCTCTGGGTGACGCAGGCGGCGCTGCCAATCATGCGCAAGCAGCACTCGGGCCACATTATCCAGATCACCAGCGGAGGCGGCATCATGGCGTTCCCGGGCATCGGTGCTTACCACGCGTCGAAGTGGGCAGTCGAGGGGTTGTCCCAGTCGCTGTCGCAGGAGGTCGAGCAGTTCGGCATCCATATTACCTGCGTCGAGCCTGCGGCTTACTCAACGGACTGGCTGGCCGTTGGGGCGCGCCTCAGCGAGGAAAACCCCGACTATCAGATCGTGCGCGAGGGCATCGCGTATGGCTGGCAAGTCGGTAATCCCAGGGCAACGCGCACCGCCATCTTGAAGGTCGTTGACGCCGACCAACCCCCACTACGGATCTTCTTCGGCAACCTCCTGGAGTTGGTAACCCACGAGTACGAACAGCGCCTGGCGACCTGGAACGAGTGGCAGTCCGTCTCGCTTGAGGCACACGGGGCATAACCAGCAACTCCGCGCCTCCTGTTCCAAACGCCCGCCCATACGCATTCCGTTCCGCGACGTAGACCCAGTAGTGGCACGGTGGAGTGTAACGCAACTGTGCCTGCGAACTCGCTCTACCCCTCTCGCCCTTGAGAGGAGAGGCGGTTCACTTCATGCGTATGCACTCATTCAAACGCCGCCCTGATCGTTGGGCGGCGTTCGTCGTCTTTCTCAGATCCTCGTAAACCCTCTTAGGATTATTCAGCTCCTCTGTGTCATCCAGAAAAGGTGCGAAGGATCAAGACATACAAGGATCAGATTGACACCGTTCGCTACCAGACAGCGTCACTATGGGTGAGTCCACGAGGCCCAGGCGGTATCGTATTGGAGTCCACTCTTCTGGTAGGTGAACCCATATTGGAGCACCTGACCCGCACTCATGCCGGTTACGCTCAATTCCCAACGTGACGTACTACTGTTATAGGTCATCTGCACATTCTGTTGTGAGAGTCCCGGACGAATATAGTGTAGGATCACATACCCTGCGGTCCAGCCACAGGCCTGGAACCAGGGCAGTGCGGAAGTTGCGCCTGAGTTCACCACACCTGACGCATAGGTGCCCGTACATCCGGTTGGCGGTGGTGTAGGTGTGGGCGTGGGTGTCGTGCCGCCGCCAGAGCCGCTTGCGGTATAGACGCGAACATTATCGATAAGCATGGGCACGCCCGATTGCGTCGAGGCGGTCGGACCACCACCAAATGCAGCCGGGAAGCCTCCGCCCATCGCCAGATCAAAGATAATGAAAAACCCATGATCGACGGCATTCGTCCACGTGGTCGCATCGACCTGGTTCGCATTGACGGTGAAGTAATTCGCACCATCCAGGTACCAGCGAATCTGCTCGGGCGAGACACTTCGATCGATCTCTACTCTATAGGTGTGGAATCCAGTCTGACATCCAGAACATGCACGTTGCCCGCTCCCGATGCCGGTTGTTTCGTTGCAGGGACCACCAGGATCGACGCCACAGTGAAGCGTGCCAAAGACCGAACTCAGGCCATTGATATCCTCCATGATATCGACTTCGCCATCTTTCGGCCAGTTCTGGTCCACACGGTAGGACGCACCAAGCATCCAGAAGGCAGGCCAGTATCCAGCTGCCGCCGCTCCAGAGACATTGGGCTGCTGGATCGAGGCCTCGACGGCCATTTCGCCGCCAGCAGGTGGCACGAAGTCCGAGCGCTGCGATTCGATGCGACCAGAGGTCCAGGTACTACCCGAGAGCAACGGCTTAATCGCAAGATGACCGCCACCGTCCTGATAGACATTGTTTGTGCTGTTCGTCATCGTCTCAATTTCGCCTGTCCCCCAGCCAGTTCCAGTGTCGTACAACCAGTTGGCGGTATTCACTCCCGTGCCGGAAGCTCCGTTAAACTCGTCACTCCAGATTTGATTCCAGGTCGGAGCGGCGTGCGCACTGGGAGCGCCACTGGAGAACGCAAAACTCATAGCGGCAGCCATCAATGCTGCAATGAGCAGTAACGCGACGATGCGACGCACATTGAGCGTTCGTTGCAAGCGAAGACCCCCTGCCGGGTCCCCCTGTGGAAACATCTGCATTGATTACCTCTTTCTCGTCTGCAATAGATCCAGGAATGCGGGAGCAGCCTCCCTCTCTCCCTGAACCAATAGAGCTATTCGAATGCGAAAACTGCCCACCAGTTTTCACAGAAGTATTCATAATTGCATGACTACCGGTCGATAGGATGACGATACCTACTTCATGCTCATAACAGAGAATGAATGAAGTGCGAGAGTATTTCGTGAACGCGAAGAATAGCTTGCTAAGATCCGCCTGGCAGCGAGCGCGGAGCCCCGCTGGAGGCTCGTACGATCAGGCTGGTTGGTAGCTGAACGCGCACAGGATTATCTCGATAGATATGTTCCTGGGAAGATTTTGCTTTGTGGGGCGCAGATCGTTTTTGTGGTCCTTTCTCGACACGATGGTTTGCATCAATCATCGTCAAAAGGATTTCGCATGCTTTGCCTCCCATCTCGGAGAACGGTTGGTGGATCGTCGTCAAAGAGGGCCTCACGCGGGCAGAGAAGCTATTGTCATCAAAACCAACGATGGAAATCTCTTCCGGCACGCGTATCCCTTGCTGTTCCGCGATCTCCAGGACACCATAGGCCATCTGATCATTGGCGACAAAGATGGCTGAGGGCCATGCGTGCCGCGCCCGCGAGAAGAGCGTGTTGGCACATTGCCGCCCACTCTCCGGCTCAAAAGTGCCCTGGAGAACCAGGGTAGGATCAACAGGAATTCCGGACTCGTGCAGCGCCTGACGATATCCGTGATACCGTTCGGCCGCACAGTAGTAGTGCTGAGGTCCCTGAATATGGGCAATACGCCTGTGCCCGGCTGCCAGCAGATACCTGGTTGCTTCATAACCGCTGGCGATGTTATCGACGCCGACCCAGGGGAGAATATCCGGTTTTTCCTGGTCATCAATCATCACCAGTGGAAGCCCCTGCTGGAAACGAGCCGTGAGATGGTGCGAAAGTTCGCCGGGGAAAATTGCCAGCAACCCGGCAATCATGCGCATGGAGAGAATATGGTCCAGCACATCAGAGTGGTTGCGTTCTAAACCAGTGCTATATAACACCATTTCGTACGAGGAATATTCGATGAACTCGGCAATGCCATGCATGATCTCAGGGACAGAGGGCCATGTCAGTGGAGGAGCCAGCACGCCGATCAGGCGTGTACGGCCACCCGCCAATCCGGTTGCGGTGACATTCGGTACGAAATTGTATTCTCGCACGATCTGCCTTACACGCTCAACAAGGTCAGGCGCAACGGATGGATTGTTGTTCAGGACGCGCGAGACGGTGGCTTTCGAGACGCCCGCTGCCCGTGCGATATCCTGAATGGTGTACCTTTCCTGCATACGGTCACTCAGCTCCCTATATACTGCATCGCTGTTCTCAGTTAGCGTATGGGCCAGTTCTTCTCTGAACAAACTCTGTGTGAAACCGCTTTCTTATGAGAAGAATAATGTATAAACCGGTTTCTGTCAAGTTTTGGCACAGTGACGAGTAAAAGCTCATACCAAAAGTAATTTCTTGCAAGAAATTACTGAGAGGGATAATCAAGGCAAAATCAAACAAATAGCGATGGTAACGACGCGATGATGATACCCAGAACCGTGAGTGCAAGGCCGATCTGTCCTATTCTTCTCTCAGGCCACATATTTACTCTGAACACAATGATATAGCCGAAGCCGTAGAGAAAAGCTGAAATCATCCCTATTCCTACGCCAATCGCCGCAGAGATAAAGATGACGGTAGGATATCCCAATACCTGTGTCTGCGGATTCTCAAAGAAAAGATTGGTGGAAAGCAGAAACATGCCACAAAATGTATACGCCCATGCAATCAAAAAGCCGCGCCGGAACCTTTGCCAGTTCACAACGGGCCAGATGACATTTTGTCGCGCCTTATATTTCGGCTTTATCAAGTAAATCAGAACGCTTCCCTCTCCATTCCCAAAGACGATCATCAAGCTCACAGTAACAGCGAGGAAGGTCAATCGATGTACAGTATCATTGAGGACAAGCCGATCGAACAGCGGAAGCACCAATCCACACATATAGCCCACAGTTAACCAGAGCACAAATCGTTCCCACGAAGGAGTTTTTGAAGCCTTCACAGGATTTGGCGATTGGTTAAACAGGGAACCCGGCAGAAATCCCATGCAAAAAGCGGTGAGACCAGCAACTATGACCCCTATGATTATTGCAATCAGACTAAAAGAAGCAAAAAACTTGTTGAGTAAAAGAATAAAGAAGAAGAAGCATACAAATGCTACGACCAACTTCCAAAAAGTGATGTGAAACTTATCGAAAAGGGCGCCGCCTATGAATCCATAAAGGATTTCAAGATAAATAAAGATGCCCGTATCCACACGAAAATAATCAAGGATGAGAATTATGAAGAGTAGTGCCACGCCCAATAAGAGCAAAATCAGATTTTTTTTCCGCGAGTATGGACGAGTTGAGGTTGAGGCTTTGAGAGCCTGATCTTGTATCAAACCTATCAAAAGACCGATGGTGATACCCAATGTCAGAAAAAGAGCACTATTTGTTATTAAGGCAGTAAAAGTATTTTTATACCCCTCTTGAAAAAGGGTTGCAGAAGCCCTTGCCGTTATCAAACGAATATTTAACGATATAAAGTCTAAAATGCTGACAAGCACAATAGCGGCAACTCCGACCGCTCCACCCATCATGCCGAAAGTAAACGTCTGTGTCAGGCGACTGAAAATTTTGATATTGAAAAGGCCATAAGAGCTGTACAATGCGCCCAGTATCGAAAGAAAAATGCCAGTTATGATCAACCAATGGAAATTGACGAACAGCCATGTTGCCATGCATCTCTCCCTCTCTTCCTCACGAGATTTGACGAGAACGCTCTGCTGTACACATACCAGAGATTGATCATCGAACATTACCTATGCAGGAGAATAGAAGCACATCTTATATATGCGAACGCCAGGAAGATATCGCTCATGATCTCCATGAGCGTCGTTGCGGTAGAGGTTAGCACCAGCACAGTTACTATTCCCACAAACGCGACACCGATAATGACGATTCCCACCCATCTGGGATACAAAGACGCGCGAATAATCCCAACTGCGAACAGAAGATTGCCAGGGAACAGCAACACAAAATTATAGACGAAAGTATAATAAGCAATGACTTGAGATTGCCAGGGCGCGACAACTGGATGAACTTCTTGCAACAAAATGATTTCTAGCGAAGTTACAAAATCAGAATACAGCAACGCGATCATGACAATGATTAATCCAGCCAGGCCAATGAGACCGGCTTTGCCCGCTTGCTTTTTATACAGGCCTGGAAGTCCCAGTATATAAAAAATACCTGTCGCCAGATACGCTACTAATACCGCCAGCGTCAGATTGCGCCCCGATGTATTCGCAATGAGCGCGAAGATTGCGACAAGCAAGAGGGAAATACTGCCCAGGATCATGCTTATTCCGCTTATTGTAAAGAAGCGTGCTTGCCTTTGCGAGATTGGTGAGGATTGCGGTGCAGGTACGTTCTGGCTTCCTGGGGATGTAAACCAGCGCAATTTCATGATCGCGGCCTCCCGACACACTAGATTTGACACACTGTCTATAGAACACAGATAATCTTCGACTCTATTCTACCTTAAACAATCTTTTTATACAATATACTTCTATAGATAAATATTTTCTGAATTGATCTATTTACCGGGATTGGCGAGGAGCAGGGAAAATCAGGAGGGGAAAAAGGGAGGCAGGGTCAGACAAAACCGACAGCCCTCTCCGGGCCGACCAGAACTCTCGACCCAGATGCGCCCTTGCATCGCCTCCATAAAACGTTTGCAGATATAGAGCCCCAATCCCATCCCACGCGTTGTACCCGCCAGATCACGCCTGAGGCGCACAAATTTCTCAAACAGCAGAGGAAGCTCTTCGGCTGGAATACCAGGGCCAGCATCCTGCACGCTCAGGTACACGGGCGAGGAAGGGGTCTCCTGTGTGGTCTCAATATGGATCTCTGTCTGTTTCGGGACATACTTGAAAATATTGGAGAACAGATTTTGCAGCACCTGACGCAGCAACTCCGGATCAGCCCGAACGGTAATATGCTCGGGCACATGAAGACAGAGCGTGTAGGCCCCGATATCTTCAGGATCCAATTGCGCCAACGTTTCCTGTAGCGTTTGATGGATGCAGACCGCAGTTGTTTGCCCTAGAGGCACTTCGCTCACGGCAGTGGTAACGTCCAACGCACGATTGACCAGTTCAGCCAGTGCTTCCTGGTTTGCCATTGCCTGCTCCAACATCTGTTCCCTCTGCATCGGGTCCAGAGCTTCATGATACTCTTTGAGCAATTCCAGCGAACCACCCAGCACGGTCAGGGGTGTGCGCAACTCGTGGCTCACATTGAGCAGAAATTGATCTTTCAGCTCGTTGATCTTGCGTTGCTGCTCATAACTGATGGCGAGCTGATGTTGCGCTTCCAGTGCCAGCATGCGCTCGTGTTCTGCCGCCAGAGCTTGCAGACGCGCCGTATGCACAAGGTCAATTGCTGTCCGCAACCAGCAGATTGCCAGCCCAATCAGGGACGAAATGACCAGACCAAGAAGCGCCCTCCCCACAACATCCAGAATAGTCAAAGTATGCCCTAAGAAATGGAAATAGAATATCTCAATCAGGACGACCGTTGAGAACACACTGACAACCAACCCTCGATAAGAAAAGAACCAGCAGAGGCAGATTATCGGCAACACCATGCTGGCCCCATTGTGCAATTGAGCAAAGAAGAAACTGAGTCCTGAGATGCCTAATAGGTAAGCAAATATCACGATACCTATACGTACACGCCTGGAGAGGGTCAATAAGAAGAGGGGAAACGTCTGTACTTGCTCGAGGAAGGCTTTTTTATAAAAATAGTGTTTCATGGGTTATTTACCATCGCGATCTCCTGGCCTTATCGTTGAACAGAGATTTCTAGCGTATCATTTTACCGCTCTTTTACGCAAATTACCCATCCACCAGTTTCGCTCGCAATACTATTCTACAATGTAAAAATAGCTTAGTGAGAGTATATCACATTCATAAATATAAGTATATTAAAATATATTCTATTTCCTGTTTCTTATGCAGCAAACGTTCTATAAATGACGTAGATCAGGCCCTTCATCTTATGTCTACAATACCCGGGCCAGAAAAAGGGGCAATTTGCCTTGATTTCTGAAGCAAGAAACCTTATACTCTAGATAAGCTCTTCTTGTGCATGTTGCATAAAATGTTGCTTCTACGATGAGGTAAATAACAATCCTATCACTATGCGATTGTGCCTCCCCTGCATCCATGATGGTTGCTCTCCTCACTGCCTGTTTGAGGAACCCTCAAAGACGCTCCTGCCCATAACCATGCCTGAAAATGGCTTGTTGTCCCGGCTATACTGAAAGGAGGGCTCCAGCCACACGCTCATTCGAGATACCTCCATATGAAGAAAGAAGCTGCTGTCTTCTGTACGTCAGGACGACAGCAATACACGCTCTACACGCACGCTTGCATCTTTGTTTTACCCAATGAACAGTAACGATGTTGCGACCATCTCCCGTTTGAAACGGTACAAACACATTAAGGGACATGCTCAATGATCGAAGGACAAAAAACTGCCGAGCAAGAGAGCAGCATACCTAAACGGCAATTTAATACGCTGGTCAATAATCCCGTGATGGAGGACTACTCTCTGCGCTATGCGCCACGCTCATTCAGAAAGTGGAGTGAGTATGCCACTGCGACTGCGGCATTGGGGGGTATCGCCTATATGGCAGACTTTGCCATTGGGGCGTCAATTTTTGTCACGCATGGATTCGCCAGTGCCGTCTGGGCTATTCTGGCTGCCGCAATCGTGATCTTCCTGACGGGCATCCCGATTGCCTACTACTCGGCAAAGTACAATATCGATATGGACCTGCTCACCCGAGGGGCGGGCTTTGGCTATCTGGGCTCTACGATCACTTCCCTGATCTACGCCAGCTTCACGTTCATCTTCTTTTCCCTTGAAGGCTCCATTATGGCACAGGCCATTAACGTGTATTTCGGGCTGGCCTTGCCCTGGGCTTATCTCATCTGTGCCCTCTTGATCATTCCGCTGGTACTCTATGGCATGACGTTTCTCTCGAAGCTTCAGGTCTGGACACAGCCGGTCTGGTTACTCCTCTTCGTTCTGCCTTTTCTCGCCGTGCTGGTGAAAGATCCCGGGGCGTACGGTGCCTGGACCCATTTCGGAGGCTCTTCTCCTACCGGAGCAAGCTTTAATTTCCTGGATGTCGGTCTGGGAGCTGGCGTTGCGCTCTCGCTCATCGCACAGATCGGAGAACAGGTGGATTATCTCCGCTTTATGCCGGACAAAACCCCCGCCAATAGCAAGAAGTGGTGGACTGCGGTAATCAGTGCCGGTCCGGGCTGGGTGATCCTTGGTGCGCTCAAACAGCTTGGCGGTGGCTTTCTGGCCTTCTATATCTTCGCCGCGCTTGGCGCAACGCTCGCCGTGGAACCTATCCAGCAACTGATCAAGGGCTTCGGCGTTCTCATCCCCAATCCGTTTCTGGTCTTAACGATTGCAACGTTCTTCGTGGTGCTCTCTCAGGTCAAGATCAATGTCACCAATGCCTACTCGGGCTCGCTTTCCTGGTCCAATTTCTTCTCGCGCATTTTGCACTGGCACCCTGGACGCGTGGTGTGGCTATTCTTCAATGTCGGCATTGCTCTCCTGTTGATGGAACTGGGCGTGTTCGGGTTCTTGAATACGGTGCTTGGCTTCTACTCGAATGTGGCGATTGCCTGGATCGGGGCGGTGGTGGCCGATCTTGTCATTAATAAACCGCTCCTGAAATTGAGCCCTTCCTACATCGAGTTCAGACGTGCCCATCTCTATAACATTAATCCTGTGGGCTTCGGGTCTATGCTGATCGCTTCGGTCATCTCGGTCGCTGCGTTCTTCGGACTATTCGGAGCGTTCGCGCAGGCGTTCTCGCCCTTCCTGGCAATCGTCATCGCCTTTATCCTTTCTCCCGTTCTGGCGATTCTGACGAAAGGGAAGTATTATGTCGCACGCAAGGATTCTGCCAATCCTCTGAGCAGCACGAGAGAACTCACGGTGCTGAATTGCACGGTCTGTAAAGATGATTATGAGACTCCTGACATGACGTACTGCCCTTTCCACAAGGGAGACATCTGCTCTCTCTGTTGCACGCTCGAGAAAAATTGTCACGATATGTGCAAAAAGGCAGTTGTAGAGCAGGCCGTGTAGCTCCTCTATAAGAGAACGAGGCTGAAGACAATGGCACGACGTCGTGCCATTGTCTCCCCCC
>Ga0310811_10006934_pt1 | contig 14479 bp, 24 predicted proteins | sample YCmetagenome_FD_207642 | JGI IMG/M metagenome (GOLD analysis project Ga0310811, IMG submission 207642) | Soil microbial communities from experimental microcosm in Duke University, North Carolina, United States - YC | ecosystem: Engineered > Artificial ecosystem > Soil microcosm > Unclassified ...
CATTTCAACGTCGAGCCGCCCTTCTGGAAACGTCCCATCTTCATCGGCGGGTGCGTCATGGCAGCGGCGATCCTCGTCATGCTCGCGCTGCGCCGCCGGAGCACCCTCCGCACCCGGCGACAGATGGAGCAGATGCGCCAGGACCATCTCCTGGAGACCGAGCGACTGCGCATCGCGCGGAACATTCACGACGACCTCGGCGCCCGGCTCACCCATATCTCGCTCGTAAGCGAGAACGTCCGCCGGGCGGGCGGTATTTCCCCGGAGGCCGAGAAGGGCTTCGAGACCATCTCCCGCATGACACGTGATCTCGTCGGCTCGCTCTACGAGACGATCTGGACCGTCGATCCGCAGAACGACAACCTCGAGTCGCTGCTCGATTTCGTATGCGAGACGGTCCAGAAGCTCTGCGAAAGCGCCGGCATCCGCTGCAAGATCTCGCTACCGGAGTCAGCACCGGGATTCGCAGTCTCCAGCGACATGCGGCACAACCTCATCCTCGCGATCAAGGAAACGGTGAATAATGCCGTGCGGCACTCCGGCGCCTCCTGCATCGAGCTAAATGCATCCTTCGCCTACGGCCGGTTCGTGATCGAAGTCTCCGACGACGGCAAGGGATTCGATCCGGACACCATCATCGAGGGATATGGCCTCGCCAACCTCCACAAGCGAATGAAAGACCTCGGTGGAGAATGCCTCGTGGAGAGAAGACAACCTCAAGGCACCCGGGTGATCCTGGAAGCTCCGCTGGGAGGCCCAGAGTTGCCGGGAGGTTGATCGAATGCTCTCTTGCGAGTGCGATCCGAACAGGATTTCCAAGACTAGCAGGAATAACTGGAGAGATACGCGGATCGAAAACGATCAAATCCCACGCGACTACCAAAAGCGACAGGCTCGCTGGTCTGCGAGACCCACGAAATTTGCGGGGCAATACGTCCAGATGTTAGTCGAGGAGGTATCAGCCGTCAGCGCCGGAAAGCGTAGAAGATCAGTTGAAACATGCGGTCGTAGCCGACGCCGAAACCGAAATGAAGGACAAGGCCAAACGCGACCGCCAGGAGGAGACCCACCAAAGGTGCGAGGAAAAGCACCGAGGAGATCAGGCTTCGCGCTTGGTTTTCTGGAGTGTCGTTCGACGGCATGAGATAAGGGCGATCCCGAGCTAGAGCGCGAGTTTCCCGTGAGAATGAACCACGGATAGCACGGATTTCACGGATGGGGAAAAGGCCAATATTCCCATGTGGCGACAGCACTCATTCCAGATGGAGCACCGGGCACGACTTAGGCGAAGCACCGACCAACGGTCATGTCGGCGAGCCTACTCCTCCGGAACAGGCGGCTCGAACACGTTCGGAGTGGCGATAGGCTCCGGCTTGGCGACCGGTGGAGGCGTGACCTTTGGCATGCCTGGGATCTCCGAGTAGCCGACCATGTGTGGCTCGTTCACTTTGAACTCACCTACCTGACCGTCCTCCGTTTTCTCGGGCGGCGCGGGCATCGGGATCGGAGTGGACGCCGGAGTAGCCACAGCAATCGCTGCCCCGCCACCCGTGGGCATGAGATCGAGCCTCACCGGATTGTGATCGCTAATGCCTTTCTCGTCGATCACTGCGGCGGTCAGTTTCGGCCCTTTGAGGAGAATATGGTCAAAAGTGATCGGCGGGAAATTCCCCTCGCCCGGGTGCGTGATGCGTTTCTCGAAAGGCACCCCTTCCCAAGTCGAGCGGTAGCCGCCGGCCATAAGCAGGCGCAAAGTCTTCTCGCGCCGAAAGCGGGAATCGGAGTCGAGTGTGGTATTCCAGTCGCCGGCCATCAGGACCGCTACCGGTCCTCGCGCCCCGTAGAGTTTCTCCATCGCCTGGGCGTGCGCAAGGAGCTGCGCAGAGGAGGCTTCGCGCTTTCCGATATTGTCCGCATCCGCCCCGCCGGAATTGGCCTTCATGTGCAGCGAGTACACCAGCAGCGTGGGGCCGCCGGGCAACGGGATCGCCGCGAAAGCATAGCCTCGGGGCAGTTCCAGCCGGCCGCGGGATTGCCACTCCGCCGCCCAGGCGGAGTCCACCGGCAGGCGGGTGGCGATGACCTGTTGCTGCTTGCCTTGGAAGGCGGAGCAGATGGCGATGTGGAAGCCAGGCAGGACGGAGACCAGCTCATTCGCCGCCGCCCAATCCCGCACCTCCTGCAGGCAAAGGATGTCGGGGTTGATAGCCCTGATCGCATTCTGCGCCACCGCCATTTTCTCGGCCGCAGCCTCCGCGCTGGCGCCCGGGCTGCCGCCGGGGAACCACTCTAGATTCCAGCTCACCAGTTTCAACGGCTCGTCAGCACGCCCGGCCTGAGCGAGAAGAAAGATCAGAACAACGAAGAGACAGCGCATGGAATTGGAGGAGAAGAGAGCAATTTTTAGGCCGTAATTAACCCGAAGTTTCAAAGCCTCGGGTACATTCCACTATAATCATGGAATTTGAATCCGATCCCCCGGAAAAACAGCCATTGCCCCACGGCCAAGAGGATAAAGTGTGCGGCGGGAAAAAAGAAGATCCGCAGGGCGAGAATCATGCGGAACCATGAGCAGCCGCATTCAGGATTGGCATCTCCAGAAAGAGAGAATGGACGATCAGCCAAAACAGAATCGCTTGCACCGGAACCAAGAGAAGCAGCCTCCGACAACATAGAGAAATCGCCGTAAGGCCAAAGCACCCGAACAAGAAGAGCAATCGACCATCGAATGCTCCGAGTGAGTCGAAAATCCAATGAAACGCGATCGCCGGGATCACAAGGATTATCAGAAATCGATCCGTCAACTCAACCGGCCCCTCTTCGATATCCCATTGAAAGGCTGTAAAAGAAATGGCAGCCAGCCATACGATGGCGGTCGTGGTGATCCGTGTTCGGATAGCTATTCCCTTCCCGGAGGTTTGCGGTCTGGTACGGCCGGGCGTTTTCATAACTGCCCCAACGCTTATCCAGCAAAGATGGGCTTTTTATGACCACAGGATGAAGAATCTGTGAAATGGGCTCCACGGTTTCAATTCCCTGAATTTTACAGAAGATCGCAAAGAGCGCGCAGTAACAGAACCTGCCTCGCCTCTTCGCGTCCCTTTGCGACCTTCTGTAGAAATTTCCCGTCAGTGGGTTTTCCCGCGATCGGTTCGAAAACCCAGCCAAAATGAGATGGCGGTACCGAGAAGCACCATCAACAACGTGAGAGGTTTGAGACTTGGGATATGAGCGATGAAGTATCCTAGGCTGTCATCCGCGACGAACGGCGGCAAACCGCCACTCGGTGTAAAAGCCGAGGAGAAGGGGGATCACTGCGTAAAGAGAGGCCCATGGAATCGATCTCCTCCGCCTTAAAAATCCCGCGCCCAAGCCCGTCCCAGCGCCAGGAATGACCAACCCGTAGAAACCTTGGTGAACGAGCCAAAAAAAAAATCATAACCAATCGCGCCTCCGACGAGAGCCCCGATCAGGCCAAGGAAATTTCGCGCGAAGGGAGGTATGCCCTCAGGCGCGCGGAGGAACCGCCGCATTCATGAGATCGAGAATGAATCGATCGACGATCTTTTGCCAGCCCGCCTCCCTCGGGGCGTAGCTTCCGAAGGAGAACGTCACGAAGTAGTGACCCCGGTGGATGACCACCGTTTTCAAACTCTCGCGATCGCTCCATGCCGGGCGGTCATACGAGTAGTGGGATGATCCTTCGTAGCCGGCGAAGGCGGTGTAGCCGTGGTAGGCCTCCTCGCGGAAGGCCGGGTTTTGCTCGGCCCGCTTCCGGGCCTTTTCGAGCAACTGGGCCGTGGTCGTGGCGTCGTCGGGCACCACCTCGATGTCCACATTGAGGAAAAGCGAGAAAGTGGAGCGCTTCAGTCCCGTGCCGCTGGCGGCGCCGTAGGTGGCCGTCGCCGCGCCCCGCATCGGGTCGTTCGGATAGGCGGTAACCCGCTCCAGAGAGCACACCTTTTTTGGGAACACGATCCCGCTCGCGACGTGGGTGTAGGCCTCCGTCTTCGGATTGTACGGCAGCTCGGGCGAATCGGAGACCGGCACCGACAGACAGCCGGAAATAAGAAGGACGGCGAATGGAATGATTTTGCGAAACATCGACAAATTTTGGAAGAGGCCCTGATACCGGCCACCGGGTTAATAGGGTGAGCCCCAAAAGGCAAGCGGCCCTGCATGAACTGAACAGCCCCGCCTCCGCGAGGTCCCGCGACTGAGGGGAAGTCACACGCGGAAACTCAAACCGCAAAGAAGATTATCGAAACGGACACGGCGCGGACCGTTTGCGGCCTGAACGGCCCACGGGTGACATGGAATTTCTCTGCGTAATCTGCGATGCGATACATCCATATCTTGGCTTGAGATAGCAGGAACCTTTCAGGTCATTCAATTGGGGCTCGCGACCAGTCGGGGTGCTTTGGGAATCCTCCGGTAAACCAAGGCGAAAATGATCCCAAGGAGCATTCCGCCGAGCAGTTCCCAGAGGTTGCCGAAATTGGAGAGCTTGTCGTACGCGGTGTACCAAAGACCGCCCCCTGCCACGAGCCGGGGCCAGATCCGAGCCGTGGTCAGGATCGCGTAGGAGAGGAAAAGAGCGTGGCCGGAAATGTACGGCACGGGGATGAAGACCCGCACGAGGGACACCCCGATCACCAGCGAGTCCACCAGCAGCGAAGCCCGCGTGAGAGAGGCGGAACTCCGGTGCCGATCGAAGAGAAACATCCCAAACGGGATCACGATCGGGAGCATGTAGCAGAGGTTGAACTCCCGAGTGCCCGGTGGGGAGACAAGGTAAACGGGGATGGCAAGAAGAACGGCCGCGACGGCCATGAGGAGCAGTTCCTCGATCGGACGAAGGCGCACCAGCCGGGCAGACAGGAGCTGCCCTGGTTGGAGGCCCTGCCGGGGAGCGGGGGTATTCGTTTCCATCGCCGCGAAGCCCGCTAAGAGCGCCTAAATCACGAGAAAGCAGGCCAGGGCCTCGTTCAGGGTCTCGGGCCGCAGCGGCTTTGTGACGAAGTCGTCCATGCCCGCCTCGAAGGCTCGATCGCGATCCTCGCGGAAGGCTCCGGCGGTCACGGCGATAATATACGCTTTCTTTCGCCGCGGATCGGCCTGCTCCAGACGTCGGATCTCCCGCGTGGTTTCGTAGCCGTCCATGAGCGGCATCTGGCAATCCATCAGGATCACGTCCACCGGCTTGCTCGTGAGGTGTTCGATCACTTCCAGGCCATCGCTCACCACCTCGAGCTGTGTGATCCCGATTTTTCGCAGGATCTGCTGCATCAGTCGGCTGTTCGTGGGATTGTCCTCCGCCACGAGCACACGCAGACCCGCGAGATGCCGAGGGAGAGATTGAAAGCCCCCCAATTGGGCGAAATTGCGCTCGCTCGCCGTCCTCAAATGCGCACCCTCCGGCTCCGTCCCCTCGGGCGCGACCTCCATGGGGAGGGAGACATGGACCTCCGTGCCGGCACTCTCCTGGCTGGTCAGCTCGATCTTTCCCTCCATGCTGGAGACGAGTCCGTGGCAGATGGCCAGGCCCAGGCCTGTGCCGCCGAAACGCCGGGTGACGGAGCTGTCGAGCTGGTTGAAGGGCTGGAAGAGATCCTCGAGTCGCTCCCGGGGAATGCCGATGCCCGTGTCGGAGATTCGGAAATGCAGCATCACGCTCTCACGGGAAATCACCTCGCTCGTCACACGTAGAGAAACCTCGCCCTGGATGGTAAACTTGACGGCGTTCGAGAGAAGATTCCCGAGCACCTGCCGCAGCCGGATCTGGTCTCCCACGACGACCTCCGGTACGGCGGGATCGACCTGTGCGGTCAGGACGATCCGCTTCGCGGAGACGCGCGGCATCAGCATCTCGACGGAGGTATTCACGCACTGCCGGAGGGAGAAGGCGGCCTTTTCCAGATGCAGCTTCCCGGCCTCGATCTTGGAGTAATCGAGAATGTCCTCGATGATCGTGAGCAGGGATTCCCCGCTCGTGATGATCGTCGAGAGATGCTCATTGAGTTCCGGCGGGACACCCCGATCCGCCAGGAGGTGGGTGTGCCCGATGATGCCGTGCAGCGGGGTGCGAATCTCGTGGCTCATCATCGCGAGGAAGGCGCTCTTCGCGCGATTCGCCGCGTCGGCTGCGTCCTTCGCCGCGCGCAACTCGGCACTGGCCTGGGTTTGCTCGGTCACATCGTGCGTTACCGCGATACATCGGGAGGGATTCCCGTCGGCATCCCGGACGATATGTGCATTCACGCGCACGGTTTTCACCCCCTCCACCGGATGGAGGATGCGGAAGGTGATGTCGAGCGGACTGCCATCGGCAAGGGTCTTTGGCAGCGCGGCCATGGCCTTGTCGAAGTCCTCGGGATGGACACAGGCAGCCCAGGAGGGCAGATCCATCAGCCCATCGCGGGTGGGTTCCAATCCATAGATGGAAAACATGCGGTCGTCCCAAAACGCGAGCTTCTGTGTGAGGTCGTAATCGATCACCCCGATGCGCGCGGCACTCGTGGCGAGTTGCAGACGCTCGGAGAGCTTCCGCAGCTTTTCGCGATCCTCCACGGCACGCGAGATGTCCTCGATATGCGAGATGAAGCAAAAGGGAGACTGATCGGGATTTCGGACGAGGGTCACGGTGAGCTGGGCCCAGATGTGGCGGCCGTCCTTGCGAAGATAACGCTTCTCCAGTTGGTATCCGTTGCGCCGGCCCGCGAGGACATCGTCGACCAGCTGCAAATCCTTCTCCAGATCCGCCGGGTGCGTGATGTCCTGAAACGTCCGCTGGAGCAGTTCCTCCCGGGTGTAGCCGACGATCTCGCAGACGGCGTCGTTCACCTGCAGCCAGCGGCCGGACGGATCAAGCAGCGCGATACCAATCGGCGCCTGGTGGAAACTGGTCGCGAAAAGCTCCGAGGCCGCAAAAGAAAAGGCCTTCCCAGGCCTCGATTCCGGAGAATCAGGCGCCTCAGAAATCTTTCCGCTTTTGATCGATTTTGCCATGGGAACCCTTTCGAATTCAAAAACGTATCTCGGCGTCGACGGGATGGAAAGAAGCCGTGCGGAACTTCATTCGCGAGACAGCCGCCGCCCGTCTGGACCAGAATATGTATCCGGAGTCGAACGGAAATCGCGCCCGGCGTCTCGGCGCATCACCGATGATTCGGCTCGATATGCACGGCCCCGTTGAGGGCCATGGTAACCACGTCTTTTCCAGTATAGGCAGTCAGGATGATGTCCCTCGCGTCGCCATTTCCCTTCGGCGGGGTGTAAACCACCATCGGCGATGTGGTCAGCTTCTCCAAATCGCCTTTGGTGAGGTAATTTTTCTTCGTGAGTTCCTGCAGCGATTGGGGGTATCGCCCCTCATCGCCGGAAGAGAACGCATCGAGCGAATACGTCTGCAGGCCCAGCCGGATTTGCCGAAGATTCGAGAGCGTTCCCGTCAGACGACTCACCACGAGTCGGCTCTGAATCTCTGGAACAACCAGAAGGGCTACAACACAGATCAGCACCACGGAAAGAGCCGCGATGAGGAGGTTTTTCTTTTTCACGGGGGACCTAAATATTGATCTGATTTTCGGAAAAATCAATTCGCCTGCCACTGATCCCCAAAAGCAAACATTCAGAGGCATCGACCGCAGATGTCGCGAATCTTCCAGAGAAAACCGGAACGCAGAGAGTGGCAGGAGAACGGCCCATCATGAGCGTCATTCGGACGCAGACATGGCAAGGAAGCTTCGTTGCCAAGGACTGAGGCTTATTCTGAGACGCCTCGCTCAGCCTTTTCCCAGAAATTCTCAAACTGTTCCTTCGAGATCGGGCTTCCCTCGAAATCGTCGTAGGTCATATCGGTATCCAGCCAAAAGCCGTAGTCGACGCCTGTGGGCCCATGCAGAATCGGTCTCCCCTCGGCATCGAGGCCAATTTCCCGGGCCGGAAGATGGCCGTCTTCGAATTCGATCAGCCAACTCTTCACCTGCGGAAATTTCTCCTCGTAGGTGGGATTGGCCTTGGGCAGGAACGACAAAACCCGACCCAGGATCCACTGTGGAAGGCTGTGGCCATTGCCCGGGTCCACCGTCCAATTCGTCGCCAGGCTGGTTGAAAGGTAGCGCGAAATCATGTTTTCCGGTGAGCAGCAGCGTACGACCATGTTCTCGAAGGCGATAGGATCCTGATGGATGCCGACGAGTGAATGCAAATAGCAGATTCAACTCCATGAGACACGAAAGGAAACATGCGCGTGGTCGGGGGAGACGATCACCTCTCCGTAGGACGCGTCCTCGGCGGTCTTGAGGATATATTTTGTCGACTTGTCCGACTGCTCTTCCTGCTGGCCTTGGGACACGCCCCGGGAGTCCTTGAGCCACTGTAAGATCACCGCAGGCTCCGCTGCGAACGATCCTCGGAAGGTCCGGGTGAACATATTCCCCTCGGTATGAATGGAGAAATCTTTTGCCGTCGCGGGAAAGGCGGCGAGTTGCCCCCACCGCCGGGAAATATCGGTCATCTCCGCCCGCTTGCCGGGGTCAGCATTGTCGCGGGCATTTGTGGGCGCGAGAAATACGCTCGCGGCGTAGAGGATGAAAGCTACCGACCCCAGCACCAGGACGATACAGAGACTGCCAAGCCCAATCCAGATGTGGCGGCTGGTGAACTTCATTTCATGACCTCACGTGTTTGTCGAACGAAGTCCAGGAAATCCCACCACGTCGAGACAAACCGCCACGAGGAATGCAAAATGGGCGTTCGCAAATTCCATTTCCCAAGGGAGGGCGCGGCTCCCGCCAAGCCGACTTTTCTCCCTTCGGATTTCCCCGCGCTGGCAGGAGGCGCGTTCGCCCCCCAGATCTCCACATCCGCTATCCGGCTCACATCCCCTTCGCGTCGTCGCGTCTTTGCGTGAGATTTCTAGCTCCCTCTCGAACAAGTCGGCTCGACGGGAGTCTCCCCCTCCCACAGCACGATCCGCCTCTTTACAAGAAAGAGGACGGAGTTTCCCAGACGCACCGCTTCAATGCCCGAGCGACCAGGAACGCAATCACTCCGCCCAGCAGATAGAGAAGGGCGGCCTGGTAATCGCCGAGCCAGAGATAAAGCAGGCCAATCACCGGCGAGAGGACGGCGTAGAACGCCGCGGCGATGAAGACGATCGATGCGAGGACCATAACCGGCGCCCACACCGTCGACAGAACCAGGAGCTTTAGGAAAGGCGGACGATCTTTGGGGGCCATTTCTTCAAGTGGGTTGGCAGGGCGTTTCAAGTTAAGCCGGAGCGCCCAAAATTCCATAGCTCGATCGACTCGGCCCAGTCGATCAAATCCGAATCAGACCTTTCGATCACGGCTACCGCGATTTTTGCGTATATTCATCTTCATGGGCCGATCAGACGGGCATTCTGGCTCCCGCGCTAACGGAAGAGCTTTATCGGGGTTTCCGTTCCTTGCCGGAAAAGAGCCCCGCGAAAACGAAGTTTGCGGGAATGACCTATGAACTGAAACTCGCCCGTGATCGTCCCGTAGGAGGAGATGACGTCGTCGTCTGGCGAGTAGATCCGGAGGATGTAGGTCTTGAGAAGGAAGGATTTCTTCGACCGATTGATGCGGCCCTGGATCACGCCGGTGCTAGGGGCCACCGGCTGGCCCTGGACCGTGCCGTAGATCTGGCAGTTTCCGTTCACATTGCCGCTGGGCGAGATCTGCAGTTGCAGCCCCACGAGCTGTTCATCGAAAATTTTCCAGTGCGTACTGATCGTCTTCGGCGAGTAATAGGTCCCCGCCAGAGCGGCCTTGCCCCGGGCTTGGACCGAGAGCGGCAGGAGGAGGCAGATTAGAAAGGCGCCAAATCGCGTCATGGTGCGGAATGCAATGTATGCAAAGTCAGCAGGATTTCCAATCCGCATGAATTTTACAGAAGGCCGCGAAGAGCGCGAAGCAAGACAACCGACCTCCCCACCTTCGTGTTCGTGTTCTTTGCGTCCTTCCGTGAATCATTGTTTTTTCCTTCTGCCTTCATCCCTCTACCTTTCCTAAGCTCTTTCCCCTCTCGAGTGCAGAAAGGCGACCAGGATGGACTCCCTTGCCTTGCGGTAGTTGTCCTCGCCGGAGGGGAACGTCTGGTAGGTATGGACGAAGTCGTGGAATACCCCGGCACCGTGTTTCTCGACGGCTTTGCGCAGGATGGCCAGGCGGGACTTCCCACCGCTCGTGGGCGCGGGCACACGAAAGACCTTGGGATTGCGCTGCTCCAGCCAATCCCATCGGATGCCCTTCCATCCAGCCTTGATCGCCTCCTGCAAGGCGGCGATGGCTAGGTGCGGACGCTCCGCCAGATCGGCAAGCATCAGTTCCTCGGCGCGGGGAGTCATGGCGTCCCCCTTCTTCCGTCGATGCTTGCGGAACTCTTTCCACTCTGCGGCGAACCCCGGCCGCCGCGTCAGACCTGCCGGGAGCTTGACGGTCGAACGCAACACCTTCTTTTTTCCACCAGTGGCCGCAGGCTTGCGCCCTGCGTCCGGTTTCTCGGGGCCGGTACTCGGGGCTCCCCATCGTTTCGCCGCGCCGCGAGCACCAGCCTCGGAGAGGGCGGAGTGCCGTGCGGCGAGGCGTTCCCAGTCCCGCTCCATCCGCCGGCAGCGCAGGGAGACACGCCGGGAGTCTGCCGACCACTGGACCTCGCCCACCCTCGCCTCGGCGATCTCGTCGACAATCTTCCGGGCCAGCTTTTCGCTCACATGGAAGAGGCGGGCCATGGCCGGCAAATGGAGGCTCAGCACTCCACGGCGCGAGGGATGCCACGCCGAGCAGATCACCCGCATCCACGCCCCTTGGGCAACGAGGCTTAGGATCTCCGTGTCCCGCAGGTAGTCCGCGGGGAAAAATTGCATGTAGGGAAGCTCCGCCATCGTTCGCGCCACCTGAGTTCGTCTTGGTCATGAAAGCTGCGAGGAACCCGGAAATTCACCACAGCGGGAGGATTTTTCGGTTTCCCGGAGCTACGAATTCGGGTTGCGGAAAAGGAGTGCCAGCGAAGCAAAAATAATCGCCATCAACGCCATTTGCACAGCGGTCGGCAGGACTCCAAAATGGAGAACCATTTCAATCATGACGGTCCTCCACTCCATGCGCCACCTGCGTCCGATTGAACGCGTCCTCCGCCTTCCTCGTGGCCTTCGAGCTCAAATGATCTGCGCGATGCGTACCATCCGCGATTTTCCCTCGGTCTATTTGATTCATATCCTCCGTGCTATCCTTGGTTTCCCGCCTCGCTATCTCCTCCGCTCCGCATTCCGCACGCGCCTGCACGAGCGCATCCCGCACCACTCGCGCCTCGAAGGCCCTCGGATCGCGACGGTATTCCCGCGCGTCGATCCACCGCTGCTCGAGCCGGCCCTGCAGGCGGTTCGCCCACTGGCACAGCACGCAGGCGAGCATGATCGCCGTCAGAAAAACACACCCGACGCCGAGGGCACAGGCCGCCTCCGCGTTCACTCGGTGACCTCCGCATTCATTCCGACACCTCCGGTGTCGGGTGGCCGCAAAGCGGGCAGCGCACTTCGTGCGGCTGCACGCAAGTAGAGCGGCAGGCGGGATTCTCGCAGGTGAGCAGAGGCTCGACGTACATCGCAGCCGAGACGGAAAGCAGGGTCGCGATGGTCACTCCGCACCTCCTTCCCGCCGCAGGCCGGGAGCGGACGTGGAGCCCTCGTCGATCCGTGCACGGACCATTGACCGGGTGTCCGCGCCCGCTCCGGCGCAGGGTTTCGCCAGCAGTTGCTCTAGGCAGACTTTCGCCTTCGCGGCCTCGCCCCGCCAGTACGCTGCTGTGGCGCCGCCGGACCGCAGGCAGCGGTCGGCAAAGCTCTCGAAAGCCGCCTCGAGGTCTTCGGGAAAGGCCCGTAGCCCGAGATGATTGGCGACCTCGGCCTTCATCTCGCGCAGCTCGCTCTCGAATCTCCCGCACAGGGCGAAGACATCGTCCGGCCGCTGTCGGCCGCCATCCCAGATGCGACGCAGTTCCACGGTGACAGGGCGCCCGCTCATTTCACGATCCTCAGGTTCCGCAGCGTCTGCAGGGCCGCATTTGCGCCCTGCTCCCGCCGCCTCCGCTGGAATCCTCGCACCGAGAGGGGATCCTGCTCCCCATCGCGCCCATCGCGGGTACCCGCGATCTGACTGCGCCGTGCCGCCTGGCGAATCGTCCACCGGCTAAGACCGGTCGCCCTTGCTGCCTCCGCCACATTCATGGCTGCACCACCTCACGGTAGAGGCTGCGTGCGATCTGGGGCGGGAGGGCCTCCCACCAGCAGGCGAAGCGATGCACCCAGGCATCATTGCGCGGCTGGCTCAACGCGCCGCGGCAGGAGAAGCGGGGAAAGCTCTTTCGCAGACTCGCGGGATAGGTGCCTCGGGCAAGGATGCGCGACAGATGCGTGCTCACCCCGGCGCACCACGCCTCCTCCTGCTCCACGGACGCAAACTCGTCCGGTGTGGTGATGTATTGTCCGAGGGTCACACTCATGGCAGCGGAGGGTTGAGGGTTGCGCTGTTTTTCCCGCCTTGGCGCGCCAACCGGGACAGCACCACTGGCAGGCCGAAGCCCACCGCGATGCGAATCGTGTCCTGAATGGAGATGCCGCACTTCCGCGCCGTCTCGCGGATCTCCGCCTCACCCTCGCCGAAGCGGGTCGGAATCGGCTTTGTCGTCTTGCTCATATATTTTGTATAATAATGATATACAAAACGAGTCAACTAAAGATTTGATAATTTTTTTCTACAGCGGAGAATGTTCTCTTATGACGGAGGGGAAAAAATCCAAGAAACCATCCACGAAGCCGATCCCCGTGCGGTTCCCGGAGGGCCTCATTCGCGCCCTTGACGAGGCCTCGCGCGAGAGCGGCATCTCGCAGCAGGAGCTCATCCGCCTCGCGACCGCCGTGGGCCTGAAGACCCTGCGGCGAATCAACTTTGATGTCGCCGCGTCGATCGACGAGAAGGCGACTCGCGACGAGCAGCTCTGATCTCCACGGGCGGGTTCCGCACGAACCGCTCGAGCAACCGGAGGGCCAGCGCCTCCGGCACCATCCCATACTGCGCGGCGATCTCCTCGAATCCCGCGGGAGGCTTGATCGCCTTCATTACCGCCCCCTCCGCCGCGTGTAGGCACGCGGCTCGCAGAACTGCTCGTAGAAGTCGGAGTGAAAGGCCGTGTGGTCATTCATGCACCGGCCCGCGCAGCCCGTGGCCTCGTACTCATCTGTCGTCGTCTCGCCGGAGACGATTCGCCGCAATTGCGACCGCTTGGAGTTGGAATCGGTTTTCATAATTCCAATCATGCCCTCCTCGGAGGGTGGATTCTAGGACCCGCCTAGGGCCTTGCTAGGGCCACGTTTTTCGGGTTATTCACAACCTCTATGCGATCAAGGGCTCGGAAGGTGAACACGCCAACGGCACTGGGTGATGCCATCGACGAGCGACTGAAGGAATTGCCCTACGAATCGTTCAGCGATTACGTGAACTGGCTCATCATCTACGACCTTTCCACGCGCAAGCCCCACCATGTGACCGGGGAGATGTCGCAGCTCTCGCGGGCCGAGGTGGACAAGATCCACGACGCCGTGGCCAAGGCCTTCCAAGGTGGCGAAAGCCTCGGCGGGTCGTGGTTCGAGGCCCGGCTCCGTGAGGCCGTCGAGCAGCTCGCCAGCGGGAAAGACATCCCCGCCCCCCGCGCCGCGCAGGAGATCTCGAAACGCATTCGGAAGTGAAGGCTGGCCCAATCGCGTCACATCCCACCCAGCTCCCCAATGTTACCTGCCTTCGTCACGCATTACTTCGAGCGCGACTACGGCCCCTTTCTCAATATCTGTGATCTACCCAGAGAAGAGGTCTCCACATTAGTCGCCAGCGAGCGTAACGCCCCGACGGCATTCAACCGATTTGCGCTCGGCGCGGAGTTCCTGGAGTTTCGACGCGCAGCTGATGACCTTTTGATCGACTGCTGCCGCAACAAATTTCACAAAGCACCGGCGAGGAGACCTTTCTATGTATGGGACCGCTCTCTTCGACAAAAATACTACGGCACCTCCCCTCGCTAAAGTCGCCACTCCTCTCTAGCCCTCGATGCAAGGATGACTCCGTCACACGACTCGATATCCAGCTCCTCCAGCGAATACGTCCGGGAGATCTGGTTCTATCCCGCGATGACGGATGAACCGCATCGTCTCGGAGTTTTCCTGGATGCCGAGTTCTATCTTCGGAACATGGACTGCCTCTCGATCCTCGCCGGGCTGCAGAAAAACGATCTTGTACCCCAGATGTCCTATATTTTTGTCTCCCATCGCGATGGCGAAGCCCGGCACCGCGACTACGTGTGCAACGAGCGATATGCGAATTTCATCGCTCGGGACGTATTCGACTGGGCAAAAAAGCGGGCCAATCTACAAATCGCAGATCACTTAGTCGGAGGCCTCAGC
>Ga0310811_10006935_pt1 | contig 14479 bp, 12 predicted proteins | sample YCmetagenome_FD_207642 | JGI IMG/M metagenome (GOLD analysis project Ga0310811, IMG submission 207642) | Soil microbial communities from experimental microcosm in Duke University, North Carolina, United States - YC | ecosystem: Engineered > Artificial ecosystem > Soil microcosm > Unclassified ...
TCGTTAAATGCTATCATTGTTTTCATTAAAGTAAGCATTGTACTAATCTTTATCGTACTGGGATGGGCTTATATCAGACCAGAAAATTATGTTCCATTTACAATACCCGAAGGAACAGTTGGACATGAGTCATTCAATGAATATGGATGGGGAGGTGTCTTAGGCGGTGCCGGCATTGTGTTCTTTGCCTTTATAGGTTTCGATGCAGTGTCCACAGCAGCACAGGAGGCAAAAAATCCTAAGCGTGATATGCCAATAGGTATACTTGGATCGCTTGTAGTGTGTACCATCTTATACATTTTATTCTCGCACGTATTAACGGGTATTGCAAACTGGGAAGAGTTCAAGACAGTTGGTAAAGAAGCCTCAGTAGCTTACGCTATAGATCATTATATGCCTGGCTATAGCTGGTTATCGTCAGCAGTAACAGTTGCTATCCTCGCTGGATTCTCTTCTGTAATTCTTGTGATGTTATTAGGACAATCTCGTGTATTCTTTTCCATGGCCAATGATGGATTACTACCGAAAGTATTTTCTGAACTACATCCTAAGTTTAGAACACCATATAAGTCCAATTTGATTCTTCTTTTATTTGTTGGGCTCTTCGCGGGACTAATACCTGGAAGTATGGCTGGTGATCTTACGAGTATTGGTACTTTATTCGCTTTCGTTTTAGTATGCGCCGGTGTGTGGATTCTACGTGTAAAAAATCCAGAAGTGAAACGAGCTTTTAAAACTCCTCTCGTTCCACTAGTGCCTATTTTAGGAATGATCGTTTGTACAGCTATGATCGTCTTCCTTGATGGTTATACTATTATGGTTGCTGGTATCTGGATGCTTATTGGATTGGTGGTGTACTTTACTTACAGCACCAAACACAGTAAACTGAAAAATTAAGAAATAGAAAAAATATGAGTGCCTCATTCCCGTAAAAAGGAGTGAGGCTTTTTCTTTACTGCCAGATAAACTTTTAGTATTGTAAACAGGTTCAATGTTATAATTGAAATGGCAAAAGAAATAAACATTCAACATCTCCCTGAATCACCAGGCGTCTATCGGTTCTACGATAGTGAGAATGAATTAATATACGTTGGCAAGGCCAAGAACATCAAGAAAAGAGTCAGTAGCTATTTCAATAAAAACACGGGCGTTAACAGAAAAACACTAAGGCTTGTATCCTTCATTGACAGAATAGAGTACACTGTCTCCGAAACAGAATTCGATGCACTACTACTGGAGAACACTCTCATTAAACAAAACCAGCCTAAGTATAATATTCTCTTAAAAGATGATAAGACCTTTCCCTATATCTGCATCTTGAAAGAACCTTTCCCTAGAATTATCTACACACGAAAATACATTCCTTCGCAAGGCGAGTACTTCGGCCCATACTCCAGCGTAGTGGCTATGAAAAATGTGCTGGAATTACTTCATAAGCTTTACTCTATCCGCACCTGTAGTCTCCTGCTAAATTCGAGTTCTATCGAACAAAAAAAATATAAGGTATGCCTGGAGTATCATATTGGAAATTGTAAAGGGCCTTGCGAAGGTTATCAGCAAGAAGCAGCTTATCTCGAAGAGATTGAACAGGCTAGAAATATTTTAAAAGGTCAGGTAAGCATCGTGTACCAATATTTTAAGACACACATGCAGGAGCTTTCTGCAAATATGGAATTCGAGAAAGCTCAGGCATTTAAAGAAAAGTTAGACACGCTGGAGAGATTCCAATCTAAAACTCTGGTTGTTAATAATGATCTCACCGATATTGATGTCTTCACCATTACAAGTACGGAAGAGTATGCTTACATCAATTATCTCATGATCAAAGAGGGGAGTATCAACTACTCAAAATCTGTTGAGGTTAAAAAGAAGCTTGAAGAAACTGACGAAGAAATACTGGGTACGGTATCCTATGAACTAAGAGATCAGGCATTCAGTAAATCAAAAACGATCTACAGCAACGTTGCTATCGAACCTCTACCTCATGACATCGAAAATGTTATACCCAAAATAGGTGATAAGAAAAAGCTTGTGATGCTTTCGATGCGCAATGCTTTAGAGTTGAAAAAGGAGAGAACAATATTAAGAGAAGGAAAGAAATCAAAGCAAAATGAAGTACTCTCCATTCTTCAAAAAGATATGCATCTTCAAAAATTACCTAACATCATTGAATGTTTTGATAACTCAAACTTCCAGGGGACAAACCCTGTAGCATCTATGGTACGATTTGTAGGTGGCAAGCCAGATAAAAAAGGTTATCGTCATTTTAACATCAAAACTGTCGAAGGACCCAATGACTTTGCGTCTATGAAAGAAATTGTTACCAGACGATATACGCGCGTTTTAGAAGAGAATTTGCCAATGCCTGATCTCATTATGGTTGATGGTGGCAAAGGGCAATTAAGCAGTGCTGTTGAGGCCTTAAAAGATTTAAATATCTATGGACAGGTTCCTATAGCTGGGATTGCCAAAAGATTAGAGGAAATATATTATCCAGAAGATTCTTTCCCGTTACTTATCAGTAAAAAATCACCAGGTTTAATGCTCCTTCAACAAATCCGTGACGAAGCACATAGATTTGCGATTACATTTCATAGACTTAAAAGAAGTAAGAAGCTTACAACATCTTCATTAGAGGAAATTGATGGTGTTGGCAAAAAAACCGTGGAGCTACTTCTGCGTCACTTCAAATCTATTAAAAAAGCAAAAGAGGCTTCCATTGAAGAGCTTGCCAAAGTGGTGGGGCCGAAGAAAGCTGAAATCATCAAATCACAAGAAACAAAAAAGGAGGCGTAAGCCTCCTTTTAAATGTCTTAAGAATTCGATTAAAATTCCCAAAGATTATGTTCTTTCTCCATGAGCATCATCTCAGCCCACTCAGTAGCCCAGATGGCTTCACGATACGGTCTGCCATTTGCACGGTATGTATCCATGATTGTTTCGTCATCAGGATTTTCAATTTTATGAATTGTGCCGTGGAATAGTCTCAATAAGATTGCATCAGCAAAATTCTTATTCTGAGCTGTGTTTTGTCTGTTAAACCAAACAGCTTTCTCAGGGTGATTTCTGAATACTTTTTCTAAATCTTTATACTTGAACCAGCCTAAGTACAAATCAACATTGGTTGTTGTTTTAGATCCTGGCACAATGATCTGAACAGCTTGGATATCATAATAAAGGCGCGATCTTCTTCTATCGAAGATAACATCTTCCATTAATCTCAAAGTAGTCATATCACTTGCTAAGTACTCAGTTGCTTTACCTTGGCTTGTTGCTGCCCAGTCATCAGGAGAGGTTTCAGGATTTGCTCCTTTGTTATCTCTTAAAGCTTGATAATTCTTTCCGTTATAAACGCAAATCTCATCAGTATACCAGTCTCTGGCTGGATCCCAAGGATCGTAAACAGAAGCCTGAGTTTGCTGAAGAAGACCAAAGAAATCTTCCTTACTTAATTTTGATGTTAATGAGTCGTATTTATAAATGTCGGTGATCTCACCAGACTTTACAGCTTCAACAATAAGCTTTGTGATCTGACCATTGTTGGAAAAGAAACCTTTGTTTTGCTTCTCTAACAAGTCAATAGTTCTCCAAACTCTTAACTTATAAAGTTGCTCATAACGAGGTATTGGGTTAAGAGAATTGGGGTTATACTGTTGCTCCAATTCCTCCCGGTTTACCTTATCTACTTCCGCTTGTCCCCAAGCACAAGTACCAACCGCTGACAGAAGAAATAAATAAAAAGCTCTTTTCAACATAGTATTAAATTATTGTATTGGAACGTTGATGATTTCAGACTTCACTTCAACTTTTTCATCTTCGCCTTTGTAAGTTCTTCTTGTTACTGTTTTTATTTCAATAACAATTCTATCACCAGGTCTGAACTGAGCTCTCCATGAAGACATGTCAATGTTTTCATTTGTAGCTGTCATTCTGTTAACCGGGGCCGTGCCGCGAGCATGTATCACTTCCATAGAACGAATTCTATAGGTAGCATCTTTTGGTACTTCTGTTTTAAAGTTTTCTTCAGCTTCTGCTATTACACGCATACCTGTAAGAGCACTGCCTCTAACACCGTCCTTTTGGCTAATTTCTTTACCACTATTGTCTTTAGGTACGTAACGTGGTCTTGGAATAGTTTTAACATCAAAATTAACACCGCCAAGGCTTGTACCACCGTTGCTAACATTAACCGTAACTTTTCTTTGCGATGGAATGATAGTTACCTTACCAGGCTTGTCGCCTTTGATAACTTCAGCTCCATTAGAAGAGAAGGATGGATTATAGCTTGTTGATAACGAAGGAACTTCAATATTAACGTTGTTACCGCAGTTCATGTATAATGTAGGTGCATTTCCTGTAGTAACTCGAATAATAGGTTGAGCAACATAATACTCAACTTCTTGAGGGTATGTTTCGCCCTTTAATTTAATCTCAGCTTTAAAGCTTTTCTTTGCCAAGCCGTCGGCATTGTATCCTCCACCTGTAGTAGTGAATGAAACCTTACCCATTTTAACACCTGTTACATCGTCAACTACTTCAAGTTTAACGCCGTCTTTGTAAAATTCTGGAATGGCTGCAGATGATGAAGCTGTGATAAACATATCTGCTTCATACTTAGCTCCAGCAGCAACGATGGAAGACTTTGGTCTAACCATTGGAACTACTTTATCAAATTTCACTGTTCCAGCACCAGCATCTTCTCTTAGTTTGTCAAGCGCAGTTGCTTCGTAATCTAAAATCTCTGTTTGAGTTTGAGTTACAGATGCAAAAGCAGCAATACCTGGCGTGTTCTCAAAAGTAAAGGTTAAGAAATCTTTATTTTTGTGATTGGTGTTCTCAGCAAATAACGGAATATCGGCAGGAGCCTTGTCCAACTTTTCAAATTTCTTTCCAGAAAGTTGTTCTAGTTGCACAACATACTCTTTCAATAAGTCCTGATACTTCTTTCCCCAAGGAGATTTTGTATCAATCATCATTACAGCAACATCAGAACCATGGTTCGCTATAAACTTCTCGTCTATTTTATCAGTTTTAGAGATCTCAAGCATTTTCTTCTTGATCTCCTCTATACTTTTCATTGTTGTTTGTGTGAGCTCTCTTACTTTCTGAGCATTTTCCTTTGCTGTTGTTACTTTAGGATTGGTGCTCTTTCCTGCTTCATCAACAATAGCTGTCAGGATCTGATTGCTTTTCTCATTGCCTGTCTTAATAAGACCGTCCAATGTTTCATTAATGATAGCAAATTTTTCAAGTACTGCACTACTGACTTGCAGGGCGAGAAGCGCTGTCAGTACGAGGTACATCATACCGATCATTTTCTGCCTGGGTGTTTCCTTACCGCCTGCCATAATTATTAATTAAGTTTTTAATTAAAACACTTAAACCTGATTATCTTAATTCTGTCCGCTGCCTTTCATGGCAGTAAGCATACCACCGTAAACTTTGTTAAGGGCAGTTAGATTGTCAGACAATTTTCCAAGTTCGGAAGTAAACTTCGCAGTATGATCTCCTACTTTGGTCAGGCCTTGCATAGCACCTGTGAGGCTTTCATAAAACTTATTCATGTTCTTAACGTGGCTATCAGCATCTTTCAATTCCATTTCATAAACAGAATTTAATGCAGCCAAATTCTTTGTAACTTTTTGCACCTGGCTATGATATTCACCAGCGTCTTTAGAAGCTTCAGACATACTTCCTACTGCTTTAATAGCAACATCGTATGACTTGTTCATTTCTAATAATTGAGTAGATGCCTTCTTCACATTAGTTGCATAATCATTTGTTGCTACAGCAGCATCTGAAAGATTGGACATTTTCTTAGCAGAGTCTGCTAAGTTAGTAAGGCCTTTGCCTAAGCTGTCTAATAATTCAGGACCAATCTTAGCTTTCTCAAGAGAAGCATCTAATTGTTGTGTTATTGAAGTACCTGGTTTGTTAGAGATACGAGGTGCCACTGATGGCGCTTCATAGTCTTCTGCTAATTCAGGATATACTTTTGACCAATCTGGTTCTTGGTGTGGCGGCTCGAATGCACTTAAGAAGAAGATTACAGCCTCTGTTAACAGACCAACCATAAGCATTTGGTCAGCACCTGTTAAGTGAAGGATTTTAAACAATGCACCGACAATTACAACTGCTGCACCGATCCCGTAGACTTTGGGCATTATGGTTTTAAAGAGGAGTTCAGCAAATCCGCCTTTTTTCTTGCTCATTTTAGTAATGGTTTAAGTTTTATGCCTATTTGATATTCTAAATATAACGAGAGTTTTCAATTATTAAAATTCCTGACCAGATGAGCGGCCGAGGTGAGTTAATGCACAACGGAAGCCAATATAAGCACGGGTTGAATCTTTAAATTCATATGTTCTTGTGCCTGTTTCAAGGTAGTATGCAACATCTTTCCAAGAACCTCCTCTAACAACTTTCTTGGGTGGAATTTTAGGATTGTACTGGCTGCTCTCAGGATTCGTACGTTGGTCTATGTATTGTGGGTTTAAGTCCCATACTGTTGGAACTGATGCAGGATTGAAATCATCTAAGCACCATTCAGAAACATTTCCAGCCATGTCAAAAAGACCGTAATCATTCGGGAAATAAGATTGCACTGGTGAAGAGTATGCAAATCCGTCATCGTAGAAGTTACCACGACCAGGTTTGAAGTTAGCTAACATACAACCTTTTGAGTTACGGATGTATGGATTACCCCATGGATATTTAGCCATGTCACGTCCACCGCGAGCTGCATATTCCCATTCTGCTTCAGATGGAAGTCTGAACGCTGGCATTGGGAAATCTCCAACACTCTTTCTGTAATCATTTAGGTATGCTGTTCTCCATTTTCCAAAAAATACAGCAGCATCCCAGTTAATACCTACAACAGGATAATCGTCATAGCCAGGGTGCCAGTAATAATAATCCTGAACAGGATCACCCATGTGATGAGCAAAATCTCTAACCCATGAAGTTGTATCAGGATAATATTTCTGACGGAATGTTTCAGCGTCTACTGTTTCAAATCCTTCAATGCTACCGTTATCAACCAGGAAGAAATTAGTGAACTGACGATATTCATTATTTGTGATTTCGGTATCATCCATAAAGAAAGAACCGATCGTTACTTGCTTGTTAAAGTTGATTTGTGTAGAAGCAGGATCTTCATCTGCCTGACCCATGTGAAAAGTACCTGCCGGAATTGGTACCATACCGTATGGTATTGTCATGATCCAACCTTCCCTTCCGGAAACGCCGACCAATTCACCTTGATCGCCTCCGCCTTTCTTTCCTCCGCCCAGGCCGAGCAAACCACAGGCACTCATAGCAATGCCTGTTACAATCAACATTAGTTTCGAAGAGACTGATCTATTCATATTCCTTGCACAGTTTTCTGTTTACCGCTTATATGTTTTCGAGATTCGAAAGTTAGCTTTATTAGCTCACTTTTTAAAAAATCGTTTACCAAATTCAACAAAATCTTAAAAAAACCAAAATTATTTGTCGCTTAGTGCCTGTACCGTGGGGTTCGAACGACTTTTTTACCGCTGCCCGGGTTGACCGGAAGCTGATAACTAAGCATTAACTCATGGGAGGTTGTGGACTTGGCCTTTTGATCTTTAAGTATGTAATCTAGTGAATAACCCAATTTAAGAGATTTATCTTTTGTAAAACAGTAACCCAGAAGCAAAATAGCGTCTCCACCTTGTCTGAGCGTAATACCTCCCCACATCTGATCCTTCAATGTAGCTATTACGCCGCCTTCAACAGAATATTGTTTAAGGTCTGTTTTTACTAAGAATGTTGGTGTCAATTTCAAATCAAAGTTCACTTCATAAAAATAACCAGCGGTTATATTGAGTTGATTTTGCAATGCTCCGCGCAATGCACTGGCGCCAAAATCAAACTTTGATTTAAGCAAGTGATTGACACTTACACCAGCATAGTATTTTTCAGTTCTATAAAAAATTCCAAGACCTAAATCTGGTCTTACTTGTGATTCATTTCCTTTAGGTACGTTAGGATCATCAGGATAAAGAGCTCTGTATCTTTTTCCGTTGATTGACATTGAGTAGATACCTGCCTTGATGCCAAAACTTAATTTGCTTTCTTTAATTCCTAAGTGATAAGCATACATTGCTTGAGCTTCAAGATTATTCTGAGGGCCCAGGTTATCGTTCATCACATATGTACCGAAGCCGCTTCGTAATTTATAGATTGGTGTATTGAATGAAACCATCTGAGTTGTTGGAGCACCACCGTCTCCAAAGCTGGATTGGTAGCCAGCCCACTGTGCTCTGTATGCACCAGTCAATTGCGTAACACCGTCCACACCAGCATATGCCGGATTCAAATACAGGTTATTAAACATGTATTGACTGAACTGCGCATCTTGCTGAGCTTGTACAGTGAAGGCAGTAAGGACGATTAAAAAAGTATAAAAAGTCTTTTTCAGCATCAAGATTAAAAAATAAGAATCTAAAGTAAATGCTTTTTTGTGATACTTTCAACCGCAATATAATTAAAGTATTCAAAAAAATACCACTTTCTAAATTCCAAAGGATGAAGAAGTTACTTAATTCCGTTTGCCTTTTTAACATAAAGCTCCAGTGCTCCCGTCATTGAGGGGGCATTTGGAAGGGGGGCTTCGATGTCTAAAATCAATCCGGCATCACGAACGGCCTTGGCCGTTGTTGGTCCAAAAACTGCTATTCGCGTATTGTTTTGTTTAAATTCAGGGAAGTTTACAAACAATGAATTAATGCCAGATGGGCTAAAGAAAGCTAGTATGTCATAAAATACTTCCTTGAGATCAGACAAATCTGCCGCTACTGTATGATAAATAATGGCTTCAGTATAATTGTATCCATTCTGTTTCAGAAAGTCAGGAATATCATTCTTGCGAATGTCTGAGCATGGGAAGAGATACTTCTCATTCTTGTGCTTCTTGAGTATCTCCAGAAGATCCTGGGCTGTTTTAAGGCCTGTGAATATCTTACGCTTACGAATCACAATGTACTTCTGAAGATAATTGGATGTCTGTTCTGAAATACAGAAGTATTTCATTTCCGCAGGCATCTCGATCTTCAACTCCTGGCATATATGAAAGAAGTGATCTACTGCATTACGGCTTGTGAAAATGATCGCCGTATGATTCAGTATATCAATTTTTTGCTTTCTGAATTCTTTTACAGGCACCGGCTCGACCTGAATGAAGGGTCTGAAGTCAATTTTTAAATTGAACTTTTCAGCAAGTTTAAGGTAAGGAGAATTAGTATCGGCGGGGAACTCTTGAGTAACCAGGATACTTTTTACTTTTCGTATCCTGTCAGTAGCAATTTCACTCATATCAACACGTAACGTAACTAGTTATAAAGAACTGAGATGATCACCAATAAAGGAATTATTTCAGTGGCACAAATGTACGAAAATAAATGAAACAAGGAGTAGCCTGTTCTTCCATTCAATTTCAAAAAAATAATAATTGTCCAGCCGACAAGACACCAAGTCATTAGCTTTAGCAGAACAAAATAAAATGTGGGATTCTGACCTCTGGCTATAAAGTAGACAAACAGCACAATAGAAATGCCGCCGAAAACAATGAGCTGTAAGCGAACCCAATTAAAGAAGTGTATTCCTGCCATATTTCGCGATCCAAACAAAAAAGACGACGCATAAACAAGAATTACTTTTAGAATGAAAATCAGGAAAATAAAGAGACTTACACCTATCCATTTTGATAAGGCACTGAAAAATCCAGTGGTTGCAAAATAATTTGTGAGCCAATAACCTGTTGAGGCAAAATGGAATATTACAATCAGATAAAATCCAAGAATCAGGCTACAGAATGCGTAGAATAATATGTTGGCACTATTGCTTATTCGCGTGTATATCTGGGAATCATCACTTTCGCGAAGTGAAAATATTTTGGTAACAGAAAAATAATCCGACGCTAACTTAGGATTTAGACGAAGTACCACAATAAGCATGATCAACAACACAAGTGATGCCACGATCACAAAATCTCTGAAAAAAGTAGCAGGCCTGTCATTTGCTTCATCACTGGCACGGGCTTGTGCAATCTTTGTGTCAATGGTTGTATGTAATTTTTCCTGACTGATGCTCTCTGCGTGTATTGCTATCAACAGATTTACAGATGAATACACACGAACAAGACTATCAATATTAAAATTGGTTCCACCAATGGATGCCAATTGACCGTTGATGAAAACTGTGTAATCGTAAGGAGCATTGATTTTCAGATAGTCACCAGCATACTTGTCACCATTGATCTCAAAATAAAGCGTAGAGACATCTCCGTAATCAGAGCTAAGCGATTTGTACTTATTATCTTCAAAAATCTTCCAATCATTTCTAAGATCTTTCTTGGTTGTAAAGATTCCGTTAGCGGAAAGGCCAGGAACCTGAAATGAAAAAATACTAATGAGAAAAAGTAAGGCTATCCGCATAAGGACTCAAAAATATTATAAATGCAATGATAATCCGAAATGCATGTAAGTTTGTCTGATAATTATGGCTGGAATTTATTTACATATACCCTTTTGCAAGCAGGCGTGTCATTATTGTGATTTCCATTTCTCTACAAATCTGAGTTTGACAGATGAGATCTCTAGTGCCATGATGCGAGAGATTGAAATTCAGAAAAGTTATTTGAAAGACAATCTCATTGAAACTATCTACTTCGGTGGCGGCACGCCTTCCATACTATCTGCAAAACAGTTATCGGATTTATTGAATACAATTCGGGTAGCTTTTCAGGTATCCGATAATGCCGAGATTACTGTTGAAGCCAATCCTGATGATCTCACGAAAGAAAAACTTTTTCAATTAAAAGAAGCTGGCATTAACAGGCTTAGTATCGGAATTCAAACTTTTGATGATGATGTACTTCGTTTTCTAAACCGGGCACATGATAAAAATGCTGCTATTCAATGTATGGATGATGCACGAAAAGCCGGATTTAAAAATATCAGCATTGATTTGATTTATGCTATTCCCGGGCAAGACAATGACATGTGGCTAAGAAATATTGAACAGGCTATTGTTCTTAATCCGGAACACATATCGTCTTATTCATTAACAATTGAAGAAAAAACTGTCTTTGGAAAATGGTCTGCTACTGGCAAACTAAAACCTGTGATAGACGATGTTGCCGCTCAGCAGCTCGAAATTCTAGTAGAACAACTTGAACGTGCAGGCTTTGATCAGTACGAAGTTTCAAATTTTGGCAAACCTGGTTTTTACTCTGCTCATAACAGCAGCTACTGGAAGCAACAGCCTTATCTTGGTATCGGTCCCAGTGCACATTCGTATAATGGTATTAGTCGTCAGTACAACATCAGCAATAATCATATTTATTTGCGCACTTTAAACGAGGGCAAAATTCCGTGTGAGATAGAAGCGCTCACGCGTGAAGATCACGTGAATGAATACCTATTAACAACACTAAGGACAAGCTGGGGGACTGACCTGGCTAAATTAAAAACTGACTACCAATACGACCTTAAGGCTGACCATCATGAATACCTGGATAAACTTTTAAGTCAAAGATTGGCTGATATCAATAATGATGTATTCCGTCTTACAAAGGCTGGAAAATTACTGGCTGATAAAATAGCATCAGACCTTTTTTTGATAAGGGATTAAGTGCAATTAGGCAGCTAAACTTCACGTCGTCACAGTCAATATCAGGCTTTTAAAGTAACAATGCGTTAATAATCGCTTGTTTCCCTATTCAAAATGAGTCAAATAATTATTACAGATGTATCTGCAACAGATAAGTTTTGTATTTTTCAGCTCTAGAAAATCCCCATGAAATCGGTCGAGGAAAAAAAAGTTTACATGCTACTGAAGTCCGTCATTTTTAGTTATCACGGACTTGATGAAGAAGAGAAGAAAGATCTTGATAAAACGGCGATTGAACTTGACGCTGCCCCCGAGTATAAATGGGCTATGGATTTTATTGCGCAGGATTACATAACTGCTTTTGATCGTGCCCGCGATTATCTGAACGATATCATTGGCGACTACTCTAAGGAAAAGCGTATTGAGTTAGTAAACATGGTATGGCAGGCTAACAACTTAAAAGGTTATGTAACCGAAATGGAAGCAACAGCCATGCTCAAGCTTGCTAAAGACTGGAATGTTCAAAAAGAATTAATAGAACTGGTGTTGATGAAATAATCTTACAAGCTCATCATATCCTTAAACTTGGCGGCCTGCCTGCGGCTTACTTCAACCTTATCACCTCCACGAAGTTTCACCATTAGCCCACCATTGAACCAAGGCTCTATGCCTTCCACCCAACTTAGGTTTACAATATGTTTGCGGCTTGCGCGAAAGAATGCACGCTCATCCAGTTTTTCATCAAGTGCATTGAGCGACTTATGAATCATAGGGCGATTGTTATCGAAGTAAACTTTAATGTAGTTCCCATCTGACTCAAACATGCGCACGTTTGACAGACCTACAAACCAACATCGATCGCCATCTTTAACAAACACCTGATCATTAAGTCCAAGTTTTTTATCGGGGCCACGTAATGCAACCATCTTGGCTCGCTCTTTTTCTGAAAGCTTGGTTATTGTTTCTGAAAGCCTCTCGGGTTGAATTGGCTTCAATAGATAATCAAGTGCATTTACCTCAAAAGCTTTCAAGGCAAATTCATCATACGCCGTGGTGAAAACTACAAAGGGAACGGAGTCAAGTTCTTCCAGTAATTGAAAACCTGTTTTACCTGGCATTTGTATATCCAGAAATAAAAGATCAGGATTCAGATCGTTCACCATCTGATTAGCCTCATCGGCATTTACAGCTTCACCTATCACCTCAATCATAGGGTGATCTTCCAACAACTTCATCAACTCTTTGCGCGCCAGGCGCTCGTCATCCACGATTAATGCTCTCATAGTTATGTGTTTGAGGAATACTTATTTCAGTTAATACAAATTTATCGTTTTCATTTACAATCCGGAATGTAGCATCATTTCCGTAAATCAATTTAAGACGCTGTACAGTATTTTTTAGGCCTAATCCCTTTTTACTGCGCTTGGGGTTAGTAGTAAGATGACCACTGTTGCGAATGCTTATTTTCAAATGTTCTCCATCAACCACTGTTTTCATTTGAATGACACCACCTGCAGTGAGTTTAGAGATGCCATGTTTAATGCCGTTCTCAACCAGTGTTTGAATCATCAATGGCGGTACCATAAATTTTTGTGACTCCGGATGAATATCAAATTCAGTTTTAAGTCGCTCTTCAAAACGTATACTTTCAAGCCCCAGGTAATCGCGAACTGTTTTCAGTTCATCTTCAAAGTTAGTGAGGCCTTTCTTATCAGTAGCCAGTGAGTTTCGTAAGATATTGGAGAGTTGGTTGATGGCTTGTTTTGATTTGCCAGGATTTTCATCAACTAAAGCCCGTATACTATTCAACGCATTAAAGATAAAATGTGGATTGAGCTGAGACTTTAAATTGTTAAGCTCTATTTCATTCATAGAAGCTTCATATTTCAACGACCTGTTATAGCGTTCAAAATATTGATAGGTGAAATAAAGAATTGACCATAAAAAAAATATTAACACATAAATGGAAGTAAGTCCAAAAACATGTTGAAGATCAAGCGCCACATGCTCATCATAAAAACCAAGTAATAAACTCACCGGCATGCGTAAAAAATATACCATGATAGCCATGATGGAAACACTTAACAGAATACCTGGAATCAATCTGGGCAAGCCCAGGTAGAGCCATTTATTTTTGTTGATAAACTCACGGAATACATGTGTCACAAACAGGCAAAGCAATGCCTCATATACAAGAAAGACTACCCGCTTAACATTAACACTACCCGATGCAAGCACGCTGGAAATGATTTGCAGAAATGCATAAAGCAGCCATCCACCAATCTGTAAAGTCCAGTATAATCGGTTATTGTTCACCATCTTCGATCCGGGCAAAAATAAAGAATCTCAAAGTATAGGAGGATTGTTTTACGTAAACGGTAATAGTCCCTGAAGTGCCGGGTCAGAACTTGAACTGCAACACGTAAAGAAACAAAACAACTGACGCCGCAATGAAGGCCCACGTTATAGCAATCAGAGGTTTTTTGAATTTAATAAGTTTAGGCTCAAGCGTGAGGGCATTCATAATAAAAGCTATACCTGCAACAATATAAAGCGACGTTTCTATAAAGTCACCTTTCCAAGCCTGGTACGCACCAACCGCAACGAAGATCGAACCGAAAATATATTGACGTGTGAGGGAGTTCATAAGGTAAAGGTACGGGTTACGAGTTATGAAGTACGAAGTACAATTAGATGTCCATTAAATGTCCTTCCGTTATACAACTGGAAAATATCCTGAACCAAGATACCTCAATTTAATTCGACCTTCAAAAATTTTCCAGTATAGCTATGCGCCACTTTGGCAACTTCCTCCGGAGTACCTTTTGCTATAATGGTGCCC
>Ga0310811_10006936_pt1 | contig 14478 bp, 14 predicted proteins | sample YCmetagenome_FD_207642 | JGI IMG/M metagenome (GOLD analysis project Ga0310811, IMG submission 207642) | Soil microbial communities from experimental microcosm in Duke University, North Carolina, United States - YC | ecosystem: Engineered > Artificial ecosystem > Soil microcosm > Unclassified ...
GCGGTCCGTGACCGAGCGCCCGGCGGGCAGCGTGGCACTGCCCGCGGGCGCGCTCAAGCCGGGCTCGCCCGAGCTCGCGCAATCCTGGCGCCGTGCGGCTGAGGCGGGGCTGACCGGCGCCCGCGAGCTGTCCGGCTATCCCAGCTGCGTTTTCGCGGCGCGTGACGTGCACGGCGGGATCGCCTTGGCCCGCACGGTGGCACAGCCCGCCGACGGCGGCTATGCGGTCGCCGCGGCACCAGGCGCTGACCTAGCTGAAGGCCCGGCCAGCGTGCTGGTCCACCGGCACGACGAGAAGCTCGCCGGGCTGCGCTTCGCGGTAATCCGCGGCCGGATCGCCCGGGCCAGCGCGGGAGACTGGCTTCTCGTCCCGGACCGGGTGATCAGCCCGGCGGGCACGCCGCTGCAGACACTGCGCGACTGCCGGGCATCGGCGGCGCGCTACCTGGCCGCCCGCGGCCTGGCCCGCCCGGCGGTCCCGTGGCCGCAGTACCGCGCGCTCGCCAGGCACCCGGCGGACCGGACCCGGGGCTAGCCGGCCTGCGGCCCCGGCCTGGCCCGGCCCCTTGAGCTGACGATGCGGCCGGAGGATCCTGGACCAGTGAACGTTCCTCCCAGCAGCGACATGGGTGAGCGGCTGGCCGCACTGGCCGGGCAGCGGCCGTGGTGGCCGCTGGTTGAGCCGACCTCGCGGTGGATCCGCGTCCGGATCGGCGACGAACTGGTCGCCGACTCCCGCCGGGCCCTGCTGCAGGTGCAGTACGGGCCTGGCCCGCTACCGCGTGGTTTCCTGCCGACCTACTACGTCCCGGTGGACGACGTGCTGCCCGGCGTCCTCGTTGACCCCGTGGCGGCCGAGACCGGGCTAACCGCCTGGACGGTAGCAGCCGCCGGGCTTCGCGCCGACGACGCGGCGTGGATGCACCATCGGCCGCCGCCGCCGCTGGAGGCGCTGGCCGGCCTGGTGACGTTCTCCTGGCGCGACCCGCTGACCTGGTTCGAGGAAGAGGAGCCGCTGATCGCGCACGCCCGCGATCCGCACAAGCGGGTCGACGTGGCGGCAAGCTCGAGGGCCGTCCGGATCGAGACTGGCGGCGTGCTGCTGGCCGAGAGCCGCCGGCCCCTCCTGTTGTTCGAGACCGCCCTTCCCGTGCGCTACTACCTGCCTCCCGACGATGTCCGGATCGAGCTTGTGCCGAGCCAGACGCGATCGGTCTGCCCGTACAAGGGCGTGGCCGCGTGGTGGTCGGCGCGGATCGGGGACCGGGTGGTCGAGGACATCGCGTGGAGCTATCCGTCACCGGTCCCGGAGAACCCGCGCATCGCAGGGATGATCTGCTTCCGCAACGAGCGGGTCGACCTGACCGTCGACGGTCAGCGGCTGGAGCGTCCGGTAACACCGTGGTCCTAAGGGCCGGCCCGCCAGCCTGGCCGGCTCACCGGGCGGCGGCGAAGACGCCTTCCCGGGGGAAGGCCCCGGCGGTGGCGACTGCTCGGGTCATGGCCTTGCCGATCCGCACCACGTCCTCGGTGCGCTCCTCGCCCAGGTACTCCCACGGCGGTGCGGCCAGCCGGTCGGTCTGGTCTTCGACCTCGGCGCGGAGCGCCTGTCCCGCCGGCGTCAGCGCGCCCTGGCCGTCGAGCAGGCCGCGGTCTTGCAGGCCGCTGACGGCGCTGTCCCATTCCTCCTGGCTCCACCCGCGGCTGGCCCGGGCGAACTCGGGGATGAACCCTTTGCCGGTCGCGGTGTGGGTCACCAGTGCCTCGATGCCGCTCAGGCCAGCGCCGGCCAGTGCGCATATGTGGCCGTCACCGCGGTGCTCGCGCAGCAGCGACACGGCGTGCCACATCACCAGGTGCGGGGCATCGGGCCAGTCCAGGCCGGCATGCCCGGCGTACAGCGGGCGGCCTTCAGCGCTGCAGGCGCCGGCTGCCTCGCGCAGCAGCCCGGCCAGCGCCGTCATGTCAGCCGACCCGGTGGCATCCGGGCCGAGCAGTCGCGTCAGCGTGGCGTCGGCAGCGGCGAAGCGGGCTCCGACCACGACATCCGGGCTGGCCAGTTCCCACGCGGCTGGAATGGACCGGGCCACTAGGTGAGGGCTGAAGTTATAGAACGTCGCCGTGACCACCCCGGCGCCCACCGCTCCCATCGGGGCCGCGCGGCCCGCGAAATAGCACATCCGCCCCGCCCGCAGCCCGGCGCCGGTGAGCTCCCGCTCGGTCTCCGGGGCGAAGTAGACCAGCGAGTGCAGGGAATTGGTGGCATTGTGCGCGCTGCGGGCAAGAGAAGAGGCCATGCCTGCACCATAACTGCGCACACTCCGCTAAACCATGGCCCTTGTCCCGAGGCTGCGGATGTATCAGGTACGGCGCTGACCCCTCCGTTCCGGTAAGGCGACTGACGGCCGGGCCTGCTGGCTGGGCGCGGCCGTCAAAGACAGCAATTCACGCTTGAAGGTGGCTATGCCCGCTCGTGTGAGAACCGCTAGAAGTGCGACCCGGTCCACCGTGGCGAACGCGGCCCTGAGCGGGAATGCGGCGGGGGCACGCGCGGCGCCGCGGGCCGATGCGGTGAAGATCCTGATCGACTCGCCGTCGGAAAAGCCATCGCTGGGGTTCGCGGCCACCGCGTCTGCGCTAGCCCAAATTATCCGTGACAGCCCGCCGCGGTTCGCAGTTGGCATCTTCGGGGACTGGGGATCCGGCAAGACGACCCTCATGGACGAAATCCGGCGCAAGCTGGCCGAGACGGTGGTTTCGGTGGAGTTCAACGCATGGCGGTACGAGCGGGAGCCGCAACTGCTGATCCCGCTGCTGGACACCGTGCGCGGCGCCCTGGTGGGGTGGGCTGCCGGGAGGGACGCTGACACCCGTGAGCGGGTCCGCGCCGCGGCCAGCAAGGTCGGGCGGATCATCCGCGGGCTGGCCGCCGGGCTATCCGGCGAGGTCGGCCTGCCAGGCGCGGTGAAGGTGAAATACGACGTCGCCAAGTCGATCGATGCCCTTGCGATGTCCGGCGAGCCCGACCAGCCGCAGTCGCTGTATGTCGCGGCCTTCGCTGAACTGTCGCAGGCGTTCACGGACCTGAGCGCCCATGGCGTGGCCAAGGTCGTGGTCTTCGTGGATGACCTGGACCGCTGCCTGCCAGACAACGCGCTCGACGTGATCGAGTCGATGAAGCTTTTCTTCGACCTGCCCGGCTTCGTCTTCGTCGTCGGCCTGGACGAGGATGTCGTCCAGCGGGCGGTGCGCACCAGGTTCCCCGAAAGCCCAGGCCTTCCTGCCGCAACGGCCTCTCCCGCCGCCGACGTGGCGGTCACCCCGGACGCGCAACTCGCCCGAGACTACGTGGAGAAGATCTTCCAGGTGCCGTACCGGCTACCGCCCGTGGTCGCGGAACAGCTCACCGACCTGCTGGAGGCGATGTACAGCGAGGCGGAGCTGTCTACGGTGCAGCTGCAGGACTTTCGCCAGCGCGTCGCCACGCACCTGCAGTACGTCGCCGTGCGCGGGCAGGTCAACCCGCGTGAAGTCAAGCGGTTCCTCAACACGTACACGCTGCAGATGCTGGTCCGGCCGCAGCTGGACCGGGACATCGTGCTATCGCTGCAGACGCTGGTCTTCCGGTATGACTGGCGGGTGCTGTACGACGCGATCCTGACCGATTCGTTGCTTTTCTCTGACGCGCTAGCCAGGTACCGCGACGGCGACGACCGGGCCTTCGAGGACTTGTCGCCGGACCTGGGCCTGGTACAGGACGAGCTGGCTGTGTACCTGCGATCGGGGGCCGTCGCCGCGCTCGCCGCTGCCCCCTCGCTCGACCCTTATGTGACCAGCCTTGAGTCCACCGGCCGGACGCTGCCCTGGCTCCACGTGGCGTACCGGGAACTCGGTCGACTGCGGCGGGAGATCCGGCGAATCCGCGCGATTACCTCCCCGACCGACGCCGACCGCGATGCGCTCGGGAAGACTACGGCCGACGTGGTATCCAAACTGGAGCAGCAGCTTTCTCCCAACTTGCCTGGTGTTCCGGCTGCCATGCCAGCGCTTCTCCAAGAGATCCGCGCCGTTTTGGATCCAGTTGCGCCAGCGTTTCAGCCCAACGCCGCGCTGCCCGACGCCCGGCAACTTATCGGGGATTCAACAGCCCGTCTCGACGAGGTGGCTACCCGCATATACCGGGCGCTGCGCGTAGCCCGCAGCGCCTTGGCTCCGACCACCCTGGCCTAGCGGAGGCATACCATGCCCTGCATTCCGGCATTGCCGTGCCGTCCCTTAAGGACATGGCGCCAGCTAGGTCCTGGGTCATTGGTAATCACCGGGATACGGCCGGTCTATGGCGCATATCTCACGGAAAGTCCTAATGGGCACCGGCTTCCCGGTTACCGTCCCGTCGCCGCGTGGTACTGCTGGAGCACGGTGGCGGGGACGCGGCCGCGTTCCTTGATGTCCATGCCCTGTTCCCGTGCCCAGGCGCGTATCGCCACGGTGTCCGCCGTGCTGGTCCTGCGGCTGCTGCGGGCTGTGCCCTTGCGGGCAGTGCCGCTGACCTTGCGGGCGTGAGTGACGTACTCCCCGAGGGCTGAGCGGAGTTCCTCGAGGTGCCTGGCGTTCAGGTCAATTTCGTATTCCGTGCCGTCCAGGGCGAAGCGGACGGTGCCTTCGGCCTCGCCGCCGTCGATGTCGTCGATAAACAGGGTCTGAATCTTCTGCGCCATACCGCACGCTCCAGATGTCGTTTGCTTGATTTAACATCAGCGTAACCGGTCGCGAGTTCACGTCGCGCGCGGGCCGTCCGGCGTTTCTTGTTTTTTCACGCTGCGCGGCTTATGACGCCCATGCGGCTGACGCCGGGATTGCAGGAATGCCCGCGGCTCACTGAGCGCAGGCGAAACCGGCCTGCAGACGGAAAAGCGCTGTCGCCCTAACGTCGCTGCGACTGTCATAGCGCAGGCATCAGCCTGTGCTCGGCCAGGAATCCGGCGACAGCCCGGTTGTACTCCTCCGCCGTCTCGTAATAGACGTTGTGCGGCGAGTCCTTGACCACGTGCAGCTTGGCTCCCGGCACCGCTGCGGCGAGCGCGCGGGCGTTGGGCGCCAGGCGGTCCAGGTCTCCGACGACGACGAGCATAGGGGACTGGATCTTGGTGACGGCCTCGTCGAGTTCTTCCCGGCCGGGACCGGCCATGGACCGCGCCCTGGGATGACGCAGCGCCTCCAGTCGGGTGGCCGTCGACCGTATCCGCAGGTACCGCTCGTAGAGCAGAGGATCGCGGGCGCGCAAGTTGCCGGTCAGCGAGTCACCGACGGGCAGGAAGAGGGTCTGGTCGTCGAGCGGCGCTGCCGCTGCCCGTGCCGCGCCGCCGGGGAGCGGGCCGATGCCCATGCCGGACGGCACGAGCGCCGCCGCGCTGTCCGGATGCCGGGCTGCCCACCGGATCGTGGTCAGGGCGCCCATCGAGTTACCCGCGATGATCGGCCGCGTCAGGCCGAGCGCCTCGAGAAACCCCTCTAGCTCGTCCGCCCGGTCAGGCTCGGGCTGGTCACGCGGCGAGTTGGCGGAGTGCCCGTGGTTGACGCTGTCGTAGGCGATCACGCGCAGGTACGGGGCGAAAGCCTCGAACTGCTGGAACCACGCTTCCGCGCACGAGCTCATGCCGTGCAGGAGCACCAGTGGCTGCCCCTCTCCGGCCTCCTGGTAGTAGATGTCGGTTGCGCCTACCTGGACCCACGGCATGACAGCCCTCCCGCCGCGCTGCTGCGACCCGTTTCTAGAACGTGATTCTAATGCGCGGGCAGGTAAAACAGAAGAGCGCTCGGCCGGGAGCGGCCCGCTTGCGCGGCACTCATCCCATCCGGCATCGCCCTCGGCTGAGCCGTCAGCCCGCTGGCTCGTCAAGCCGGAAGCCGACCTTCAGCGTCACCTGGAAGCGGCAGCGCTCGTTCTCCTCGATCCGGCCCCGGATATCGCTGACCTGGAACCAGTCGAGGTTGTGCAGGGTCTTCGAGGCGCGCCCGATGGCGCCCTGGATCGCGTCGTCGATGCTGCGGGTGGAGGTACCGACGATCTCGCTCACCGAATAGACGTTCTCTGACATCGCTACTCCCTGGTGTGGATTGCCGAATGCGGGTTACCTGCCAGACGGTGTACCCACGGCGGAGGGCGGTGGTACGGCAGCACCAGCCGAATACCTGCCGGGCACTTGGTCAGGCGGGCGCGGTGAGGACGAGCGGGCCGTCGTCGGTGATGGCGATGGTGTGCTCGACGTGGGCCGCGCGGCTGCCGTCGGTGCTGCGGATAGTCCAGCCGTTGGAGTCGATCTTGTAGGCGTCCGTGCCGCCGCCGAGGAACCAGGGTTCGATGGCGATGACCAGCCCAGGGACGAGCCGGAGCCCGCGGCCGGGACGGCCAGCGTTAGGGATGTGCGGGTCCTCGTGCATGGCGTGCCCGACGCCGTGGCCGCCGAAGTCGGTGCAGATGCCGTAGCGGCCGGCCCGGCCGACCGCGCCGATCGCTGCGGAGATGTCGCCGATCCGGCCTCCGGGGACCGCGGCGGCGATGCCTGCTTGCAGCGCCTTGGTCGCGGTAGCGATCAGGCGGGTGTCGGCCGGGTGCTGGTGGCCGACCTGGACGGAGACCGCGGCGTCGGCGGCCCAGCCGTCCAGGGTGGCGCCGCAGTCGACGCTGAGCAGGTCACCGTCTTTGAGGCGGTAGCGGCCCGGGATGTCGTGCAGGGCCGCGTCGTTCACGGACGCGCAGATGACAGCAGGGAACGGGGTGTCCGCGAACGTCGGCTGGTAGCCGAGGAACGGCGAGGTGGCGCCTGCCTCGGCCAGGACATCCCGGGCGGTCGCGTCGAGTTCTGACAGGCGGACCCCAGGTGCCGCCTGGGCGCTGACGGCGGCCAGGACGCGGGCCACGACCTGGCCGGCTGCGTGCATGGCGTCGATCTCGCCTGGCGTCTTGTATTCGACCATGAGGACCTCCCGAATGACTGGTATAACTATACCGGTATTATTATCACAGCATGGTCAGGCCACCGTTGAGTCAGGAAGAGCGCGCCCGCGGGGAACGGCTTGGCGCGCTGCTGCGCCAGGCGCGAGGGTCCCGCAGCATGACCGAGATCGCCGCCGCCTCGGGCGTCCCGGTGGAGACGCTGCGCAAGATCGAGACCGGCCGCATCGCCACGCCCGCGTTCTTCACCGTGGCCGCGCTGGCCCGGGCAGTCGACGTCACGCTGGAAGAAGTCGTCGTCTACTGTGCGGACACGCAGGCAGGGGAATCCCTGAGCGCTTGACCGGGGCCGGGTTGCCGAGCGGGTGGCTGAACCGCCGCCGCGCCGCTAGAGAACGAGCTTCATGCGGGGCTCTCGCCCGGCGGCAAGCTGCACGCGGCCGGGACCACCGCGCCCCTGGCCCGGCGACCCCCGCTGGCACGCCAGCCTGAGCATCAGCGGGTTGGCCGCTCAGCGGTCACGAGGGGGATGAAGATGTCGTCGACGATCTGGCGCAGCACGTGGTCGGGGACAGGCTTGAGGGTCATCATCATCTCGTGGCGGAACAGGTCGAAGGGGAGGTCGATGATCCGGGGAGTGAGCCGGGCTGGGTCGATCTCCCCGCGCTCGACGGCGCGGTTGACGACCTGCTCGACGGCGGAGCCGCGCTGGCCTAGGAACGCCTCGCGGAGCTCGGCCGGGGTGGGGCCGGTCTGGTTGTAGTAGCTGCCGAGCATGCTGCTTATCAGGGCGGCCATGGGGTTGCGGGTGGTGTTAGCGCGGCTGAGCAGCGCGAGAAGGTCACCCCGGAGGGTGCCGGTGTCGGGAACGGGAGGCGAACTGGCGGCGCCGCGATGGCGGACAGTGGCGCGCAGCAGGTCTTCGCGGGTCTTCCAGCGGCGGTAGAGCACCGGCTTGCTGGTCTGGGCGCGGGCGGCGACGGTGTCGATGGTGAAGTGCTCGTAGCCCTCGGCGGTCAGCTGCTCCCATGCGGCGTCGAGGATCGCTCTCTCAAGCTCGGCGCCGCGGCGGCGGGTCTGCGCGTTGTCGGTCTGCTCGCTGTTGCCCGGGATCTTGTCCACGGCCGTATTCTCGCCGAGCTGACGACCTTGGGGGAAACCGCCTGTGGCTGGGAGCGGCCGCATGTCAGTCCCGGACTGCCGCCCGGGCGGCCGGGAGGGCGAGGGTGGGGATGAGCGCTGCGACCGTGATGCCGGCCGCCCACCAGAACGCGCCGTGGAAGGCGCTGGCAGGACCGTGCGCGAGGAGGGACTGGAGGGCGACGGCAACGATCGCGATGCCGAAGGAGGCGCCAACCTGCTGGGCGATGCGGGTGTTCATGGTGGCGTGGGGGATGGCCGCCGGCGGCACGTCCTGGTAGGCGACCGACATCGGCGGGACGAGGACGGTACCGATCCCGAAGCCGCGGATCAGGAGCACCGCGCCGAGCAGCCACAGGCTGGTATGCGGGCCGGCGAACGCGAACGGCACGGTCGCGACGGCTGCTATCAGGAAGCTGGCGATCGTGACCAGGCGGGCGCCGAGCCGGGCGACGAGCTTGCCGACCGTGAAGCGGGCGGCCAGCGAGCCGACGCCCTGGGGGATGAGCAGCAGCCCGGCGTACAGCACGGACTCGCCGTGCAACTGCTGGTAATAGAGCGGCAGCAGGAACATGCCGGCGTACATGGCGGCGCCGGCCGTGAACAAGACCGCGGCGGCGGTCCCGAGTGAACGCAGTCGCAGCAGCCGGACGTCGACAACCGGCTGACGTCCGCCGGGCGCGAGCGCCCAGGCGCAGAACGCGCCGAGCAGTGCGATCCCGGCCAGCAGCGGCACGAGCACGCCGGCGTGGCCGATCCCGCCGTCCTCGGACAAGTTCGACAGGCCGAGCAGGATCCCGGCGAGCGCCGGCGCGAGCAAGGCGAGCCCGGCCACGTCCAGGCGCGCCCGCCCGGCGACGGGATCGGGACGGTCAGCGGGCAGCAGCCGCCAGGCGAGCACCAGCCCGACCGCGATCACCGGCACGTTGACCAGGAACAGCCAGCGCCAGCTCAGCCAGTTGAGGATCACCCCGCCGATCACCGGGCCGAGGATCGGCCCGAGCGCCAGCGGCAGGCTGACCGCGGCGATCAGGCTGCTGCTGGCGCGCCCGCCCGCGGCCCTGACGCCCAGGGTCTGCATCAGCGGGAAGATCAGGCCGGCGGCGAAGCCCTGCAGGACCCGGAACCCGATCAGGCTGGCGGCGCTCCAGGACAGCGCGCACAGCACCGACCCGGTGACGAAGAGCACCAGCGCGGCCATCCAGGCACGTCTGCCGCCCCACCGGCTTTCCGCCCATCCAGTGACCGGGATCGCGACCGCCATCGCCAGCAGGTAGCCGGTCGTGACCCACTGGATCGTGCCGTCCGTGGCGTGCAAGCTGACCGTCAGCGTGTGCAGCGCGATAGTGATCATTGTCGAGTCCAGGATCGCCGCGATCCCGCCGACGATCAGCGCCAGCAAGGCGCTCCTGACTTCTGGAGTCAGCTTCGCCGCGCCATCTGCTCGTTCAGCCGTTGTACTGGTCACTGCGGCCTCCCACTGTGATCCTATTAGATACCGGATCGGATCTTATATTGCTTACAGTTGCGCGGTCAAGATACTGAATGGTTTCTTACTGGAGCAAGGCTGCGCCGATTCGCCGCGCCTGGACTGTGCAGACCTGCCGATCGCGCTCAGGCCGCGCTAAGGCGGCATCTTGAAGAGGCGCCATCGGGATGGGTATGCTAATTATAGAATCTAATTCTAGTAACAATTCGCCAATTGGCCTGGACTGGCGGCCAGTACGGAGGTTGCGCGTGATCTTGCGGATGATCGTCGGCCTGGTGCTGACCGTTGTGGCGTTCGCGGTTGCCGGTCGCCGGGTGTGGTGGCTGAAGCGGCTGGCGTTTTCCGGCCAGCCCGCGCCGGAGCGGCTCGAGTACGCCAGGGACCACGTGCCCGGGGAGCTGAAAACCCAGCTGACGGAGGTGATCGGGCAGCGGAAGCTGCTGAAGTGGAACGTCCCGGGTGCGGCGCACGCGGCGACGTTCTGGGGCTTCATCGTGCTGCTGCTGACGATCATCGAGGCCTACGGGGCGCTGTTCTCCCGCACGTTCGCGTTCCCCGGGATCGGGCACTGGGCGGTCATCGGGTTCACCGAGGACCTGTTCGCGACCGGGGTGCTGGCCGGCATCATCACCTTCACCGTCATCCGTTTCCGCAACGACCCGCACAGGGAAGGGCGCCGGTCGCGGTTCTTCGGCTCCCACACCCGCGCCGCGTGGGTCGTGCTGGGGATGATCGGCGCGGTCATCATTACCCTGCTGGCCTACCGGGGCGCGCAGCAGAACACCGGGGTGTTCCCCTACCCGCACGCGTGGGCGTTCGCGTCCTGGATCGCCGCGCAGGCCCTGCACCCGCTCGGCTACGGGGTCAACGCGGTGCTGGAGGCCGTGTTCATCCTGGCCCAGCTCGGCGTGGTGCTGGCGTTCCTGGTGATCGTGACCTACTCCAAGCACCTGCACATCTTCCTCGCCCCGCTCAACGTGATGTTCTCCCGCCGCCCCAACGCGCTGGGCCCGCTGGAGCCGATGCGCAGCGGGGGGAGGGTGCTGGACTTCGAAGAAGCCGACCCCGACACCGATACCTTCGGGATCGGCAAGGTCGGGGACCTGACCTGGAAGGGCATGCTGGACCTGGGCACCTGCACCGAGTGCGGCCGCTGCCAGTCCCAGTGCCCCGCCTGGGCGACCGGCAAGCCGCTGTCCCCGAAGCAGGTGATCTTGGACCTGCGCGACCACGCGTTCGCCACGGCCCCTTACCTGCTCGCGTCGGAAGAGGAGCGCGAGAGCCTGTCCGATCTCATTAAGGCCGAAGCAGAGCGCCCCCTGGTCGGCACCGCCGCCGAGCATGGCGTGATCGACCCGGATGTCATCTGGTCGTGCACCAACTGCGGGGCGTGCGTGGAGGAGTGCCCGGTCGACATCGAGCACATCGACCACATCAACGGCATGCGCCGCCACCAGGTCCTCGTCGAGTCCGCCTTCCCGCAGGAAGCGACCACCATGCTCAACAACCTCGAACGGCGCGGCAACCCGTGGGGCATGGCCGAGGACAAGAGGGCCGAGTGGGTCACCGAGCTCGACTTCGAGGTCCCCGTCCTCGACGGTGCCATCCCCGCCGACACCGAGTACCTGTACTGGGTGGGCTGCGCCGGGGCGCTGGAGGACCGGGCGAAGAAGGCCACCAAGGCGATCGCCGAGCTGCTGCATGTGGCCGGGGTGAAGTTCGCCGTGCTCGGCCCGGCCGAGGCCTGCACCGGCGACCCCGCCCGCCGTCTTGGCAACGAGTTCGTCTTTAGCATGCTCGCGGCGCAGAACATCGAGACGCTCAACGACGCCGGCGTCGCGGCCGGCCGCGGGAAGAAAGTCATCGCCTCCTGCCCGCACTGCTTCAACACCATCAGCCGGGAGTACCCCCAGCTCGGCGGCAACTACGAGGTCATCCACCACACCCAGCTGCTGGCCAGGCTCGTGGAAGAAGGCAGGCTCACCCCGGTCACCCCGGTCGAAGAGAAGATCACCTACCACGACCCGTGCTTCCTCGGCCGGCACAACAAGGTCTACACACCGCCCCGCTCCCTCATCGACGCCGTCCCCGGCGCCACCGCGCAGGAGATGCACCGCTGCAAGGGCAGGGGCTTCTGCTGCGGCGCCGGCGGCGCCCGCATGTGGCTCGAGGAGCGCACCGGCAAAAGGATCAATGAGGAGCGCATTGACGAGGCCCTCGCGCTCGACCCCGACACCATCTCCACCGCCTGCCCCTACTGCATGGTCATGCTCGGCGACGCCGTCAACGCCAAGAAAGCAGCAGGCCAGGCCAAGCAGCACGTCGAGGTCATCGACGTCGCCCAGCTCCTCGTCCGCGCCGTCAAACTCCGCGAAGAAAGCCTGGACACGACTGCCGAAAGCTAACTGACCGGACGGTGCCCGGACGACGTCGGGACGACCGCTGTCGGGGCCGGCGGGCTCGGCGTCACAGGAACTCGCGCATCTGTGCCGCCGTCTTCGCCGGATCGTAGCCGTCTGGCACTCCGTCAACCAGGATGATGTCGCCCTCGATGTGGTCCTTCCGTAGGGGCGCGATCTGCCGGTACGCCGGGGAGTTCCACCAGCCTTGTGCCGCGCCGATGCTCGGGAAGGCGATGACGACCACCGCGCCGTCCCAGCTTCCTTCCTTCACCTCATGCCGGGTGCCGTGAACGAGGAAACGCCCGCCGTACGGGTCGAGCGTGGCCTGGATACGCTCTATGTACTCGGCGACCTCGGGATGCGGGGCAGGGTTGTGGAGGTTAGCTATCGCGTACGCGGTCATGAGGTGATCATCTTCCCGGGCGGCCGGAGCCGTCGATTACCCGTCAGGTAAGTCCAGGAACAGGCAACCTCGCCTCAACCTGGCTGCGCTGATGCGTGGCGTCAGCGGGTCGGCGCGTGGTTGTAGGGCGTGAGGATCAGGTGCCCGGCGTCGACGGGGATCGTCACGCCGGTCACCTTGGCCGCGAGGTCGGAGTTGAGGTACAGCGCCGTGTCGGCGATGACCTGCGGATCCATGAACGTGGTGCCCTTGAGCGCGGCGAAGTGGTAGCCGCCCTCCATCATGTCCGTCTCGGTGCCGCCGGGGTGCCCGGCGAACATGTCCCAGGCGCCTTGGTGGTCGGTCATCGGCGTCTTGATCGCGCCGGGGCTGATCGAGTTGCACCGGATGCCGTAGGGGGCGAGTTCCAGCGCGATGTTCTTCATCAGCCCGATGACGCCGTGCTTGGCCGCCACGTAGTGGGCGTAGTTGAGGCCGGCCTCCCAGCCGTTGGTCGAGGAAGTGATCACGATTGACCCGCTGCCCCGCTCGATCATGTGCGGCGCTACGGCCTTGGCCGACTTCCATACCCCGGTCAGGTTGACGCCGATCATCTGGTCCCACTGGTCATCGGTGAGCTCCCAGAATGGCGCCTGCGTCCAGATGCCGGCGTTGGCGATGAGGATGTCGATCTTCTCGAACTCGGCAATGCCCCGGGACACCACCTCGTCGAGCTGCCGCTGGTCCCGCACGTCGGCTTTGATGGCCAGGGCGCGCTTGTCGTAGGCCTCGACCTGCTTGACGGTCTCGTCGAGATCGTCCTGGGTCGCCATCTTGTAGGGCACGGTGGACATCTGGTCGGCGATGTCGGCGATGATCACGTCCGCGCCCTCGCGGGCGCAGGTGACCGCGTGCGCGCGGCCCTGCCCACGAGAGCCGCCGGTGATGAGCGCTACCTTGCCGTCGAGCATTCCCATGATTTCGTTGCCGCCTTTCGCAGTATCAGGACTGTCTGAGGTCTGTTACGTCAGGGCTGGTGGGGTTGTCAGAGCTGCCCGCCCGCGTCTACGACGTGCGTGATCCCGGTGACGTACCGACCCGCGTCGCTGACCAGGTACAGGATCGCGTTGGAGATGTCGGCGGGCTCCACCGCCGCGATGGGCAGCTTGTTGAGGGTGCGGGCCGCCTCCTCGAAGTCCGCCCGCGTCGGGTTCTCCAGGTCCGGGCGGAACAGCCGGTAGGTCGGCTCGTTGAGGATCATGTCGGTAGCCACCGTGGTCGGGTGAATCGAGTTGACCCGGATGCTGTGCGGGGCGAGTTCCTTGGCGAGCACCTTCATGAGCATGACCAGGCCGGCCTTGGCCGCCGAGTAGTGCGCCGTGTTGGGGTTGGCGTAGATCGCGGCGAGCGAGCTCGTGATCACCACGGAGCCGCCCCGGCCGCCGGCGATGATGTGCGGCACGGCCGCCCGGACCGTCTTCCACTGGCCGGTCAGGTTGATTTCGATCATCTCGTCCCAGATCAGCTCGTCCATCTCCAGCGTCGGGGCCGGGGTCGAGATGCCAGCGTTGGCCAGCACGATGTCGAGGCGACCGAGTTCCGCCACCCCGTCGTTGACCGCCGCGGTCAGCCCGCCGAGGTCGCGGATGTCCACCTCGGAGGCGATGATCCGCCGATCGAGCGCCTCTACCTGCTTCACGGTCTCAGCGAGGTCCGCCGGCGTGGCCATCGGGTAGGGCACCGTCTCCGCCTGCCGGCAGATGTCCACGGCGATGATGTCCGCACCCTCCCTGGCCAGGGTCAGCGCGTGGCTGCGGCCCTGGCCGCGGGCGGCGCCGGTGATGAAGGCGACCTTGCCTTCGAGTAGTCCCATTACCTGATTCCTTTCGGTTGCCTCATCGCTCATCGGTGTTCAGCTCAGTCGGTGTTCAGCCATCCGGGCAGGCACTGGGTCAGCGCCTCGACCAACTGTTCGGGCGTCCGGCTCGGCTGGTCCTCGCCCAGCCAGGCACCGATCACGCCGAGTACTCCGCCAGCCAGAAACCGGGCGGTCACCCGCACGTCCGCCCCCGGAGGGCGGGTACCGATGCGTTCCAGAGAAACAACCGTC
>Ga0310811_10006938_pt1 | contig 14474 bp, 11 predicted proteins | sample YCmetagenome_FD_207642 | JGI IMG/M metagenome (GOLD analysis project Ga0310811, IMG submission 207642) | Soil microbial communities from experimental microcosm in Duke University, North Carolina, United States - YC | ecosystem: Engineered > Artificial ecosystem > Soil microcosm > Unclassified ...
CATACGCTCGGCAAAGGACAGTTCCACAGCGGATTGCTGTTTTTTTTCACTCATAACAAACAAACTCCTTCAGTCATGTACCAGACAGAACAACTAACAGATACAACATAATCTACACACCCATCCGGCCTGCTGCCAGAAAGTATCCCATGCTTCATTAGTAAAGAAACAAGGACATACGGTATCAGAATAACATTTTTTATCTCTTCTGCCCATATTTTTTGCGCCTGGAAAAAACCATACCCTATCTTCAATATTTCTTAACCCCAAATAGGACATCTGTGTGAATTCTGTGATTTGCAAAACAGAAACAAAGCTCAATACGATAAGATCAATATGGTATACTTTGAAAGAATATTGATGTGCTATAGACCCTTTACTTCCTGGATTAATAATAAGGAGAACTTCATGGCTGATAGCTTCAGCATCCCACACATTACCAACTATTTAACTCGTATGGGTGTTAAAATCGGACGTATCAATAAAGAGCGTCAGACCATTGAACTGTCATTTCACGGGAACGAGGGTTCCTGGCAAATGATTATTGGCTTTCAACAACGTGGCGATGTGCGGAAGCTTATGTTCGTCGTTCCCAATATAGCTAACCTGGCAAGCCGCAAACGGTTAGAATGCCTGGAAGCACTGATGGCAGTAAATTATCGTATTGCGATTGGTAAATTTGGGCTTGATCTTAGCGATGGTGAAATCAGACTTGAAGAAAGCCTGCCACTCGCCAATGACTCCATTTCGTTTGATCAATTCCGCCTGACGTTCAATGCTATCATGCAAACGGTACTGATCTATCATGATCTACTACCCCGTATCGTCAATCAGAATGTGAGCGTACAGGCAGCTCTACAGACCTGCGAAAATGAATTTTTCGAAAAAGAAGATCACCCTACGCTGATAAGTGCTCATGAAGAACCAGCACGACCTACAGATAGAAGTAGTAGTATGACAGAAGAAGCGCTCCCAGAACTGAACGTGGAAGATGTTCTGGCTGAAGTTTCACGTCTACTCGGTCAACGCTCGGAATAACGCACTGTCACGCGTGAACAAATACATCCAATGCCTGATAAGCATTCAGCAACATCATCTTGTTGGGAGCAAGATGCTTTGCTACGCATATTAATCATCTCATATTTGAGAGTACAACAGCATCTTAGCTTGATCTGAATAAAAAAAGAAACTTGCTTTTTGCGCGAAATAAAGCAAAGAAGCAGGATATACTCTTGCGCTCTTCACATCCCTCATCACCAACCTACTTGCTCGGCTTATTTCCCGGTATTTTTCGCGGGTTGATTTTTTGCGGGCATCGTATTAGCAGGTTGTGTCGTCGCAGGCGTGGCCTTTGTATTCGTTCCCGGTTTTTGATGCAATACATCTTGATCGAATGCGTTGACGATGTTATGCATATTCATCGTAACTTCACCGGCAACAGCGGCTGCCCCACCAACAACCAGAGCGAATATGATACCGCGTCGTGTCCATTTACGTCCACCAGAAGGCTTACGAGATGCATCGGCAGCGAAATTATCCAACGACCAGTCTGGCTCTTGCGGAGCCACGCGCTGCATATTTGCAGGGGCTGCCTGCTGACGTAACACAACCTGCTCCTGATTCGTATTCTTGCGAGGTTGCTGTGCGTGCTGTTTGGTAGATACTTGTTCGGAATAGGACCACCAGGCATAATCCTGGATCAGGCGCTCTTCATCTTCAGGAGTCTCAGGAAGCATTGTCCGTTGTGCCATCTCCTGTAACTCATCCGTGCGCGGCGCACGTGAAGATTCCCCTCTTTGCTTCTGGCGCGGTCGACCATCACGACCTGCAGCAGGCCGTGCCGTAGGAGGAGGTACTGGCAATGAACCAGACGTGTTGATATTCCGCGCTTCCATCTCAGGAGAAGGAGGCGTTGAAGCTCTCACGACAGGCAATTTTCCAGAAACAATCGGTGGTACAAATTGCCAGTTATCACTGACACGACGCCCTACGCTCGGTTGTTTCCCTGTCCCCATTTCATCATTCGCTCGGTGGTCATGAAGTCCAGACGTGATACGTTGTCCTGGTTGCACTGCTGGCTGTTTAGCACTATTAAAACTTATAGCTCCACTAGATGCCTGCATAAAAGCTTCATATAATTCATCGATCTGCTGGAAACGCTGGTCTGGATCACGCTCAAGTGCTTGTCTGACAACGGTACCAAGCACAACAGGGATATCTGTAGCGAGTGTGCGCAATGCTGGAATTGAGCCTGTTACCTGTAAACGAGCAAGCGCCAGCGGATCATCCCCCACGAACGGAGTCCGTCCAGCTAAAAGCTCATAGATGATACAACCCAATGCATAGACATCTGAACGATGATCAGGGGCTTTGCCCTCAATAATCTCCGGTGCAAGGTAGGCAGGATCAACGAGCAAGGTATTGGCCACACTAAAAAGATGATCGGATGACTGCCTGGTCTGTGTCACTCCACGTCGCTGAAACATCTGTAACAAGCCAAATCCAGCCACCTGCAAGCTATTGCGCTCATCCAGCAGAATATTCCCTGGCTTCAGGGTACCATGATAAGAACGTTGACTATGTGCATAACTCAGGCCACTGACAACTGGCTGCAAAAGATTGCTCACATACATATGATCACAGCGACCTTTGCGCTTGATAACATCTGCAAGTGATCCATGAGTCATATAAGGTGTCACCAGATACGGTAACCCCATATATTCTCCAAACGCATTTATCGGCAAAATATGCTCATGTTTCAATGCAATGGTCTCGGTTACCACATGGCGGAAACGCGCTACAAAACGCGTACGTTCCTCATTTGAAAATTGTTCTGGGATAAAGTAAAGAGTGAGAGCATCAACACGTGAAGATGAAAGATGCCGAGCCAGAAAAACTGCACTTAAACGTCCTTTGCCCAAAAAACGTTCAAGACGATAATTCCCTAATGCTTGCCCAACAAGTTGATCCACCGCAATCGGCTGCATGTAACCTCTCCTCAATCATAAATATGCCCCAGAGCACTCTCCTTGTGCTTGTTACCTAACATAGTACACAATATTATCTATTCTGAGAGACAAGTCTACACTCTTCATCAGATCACGTCAATATAAAACCGCAAAATCAGGACCAGTGGTCCATAACAAGAATTTCATTATAGTAGCAGTATGCACGCATGACAATCTCAGCCATAATCTCCCATCGCCACGAACATGATACAATGACCACAGCATCTCTTACGAGACGTTACAGAGAAGACGCATACTTCTGTCTATACGGCAACATATACCCGGAAACACATCTCTTGTACGTCATTCTCGATCAAGAGCGTTCTTGCATGTCTAAAACAAAAAACAGAACTGGAGAAAGATAAGTATGGCCGACGTTCAACCACTTCGTGGACTACGATACGATCTGGAAAAGGTCAAGGATCTTACAGAGGTTATCACACCTCCTTTCGACGTCATTTCCCCGGCAGCACAACAACGCTATTACGAGCGCAACCCATACAACATTATCCGTCTGGAGCTTGGCAAAGAGTCTTCAACTGATGATGATCTCAACAACGTCTATACACGGGCAGCAACTACTTTTGCCGAGTGGCGTTTACAAAACGTTCTCCGTCAGGAGGCGCAGCCAGCATACTATTTCTATCAACAACGCTTTTCCTATGAAGGGAAAGAGTATACACGCACAAGCCTGCTGGCGCGTGTGCGGCTGGAACCCTGGAGTTCCCGCGTGGTACTGCCACATGAAAATACCCGCAAGAAGGACAAAGAAGATCGCTTAAATCTGCTGCGTGCCTGCTCAAGTAATTTCAGCCCGATCATGAGTATGTACGATGATCCACAGGGCCGTATTCGCAAGTTGCTACAACAATACGCGCAACATCCAGAAGTGCAGATACGCGATGAGGTTGGCGAAGAGCATATTCTCCATCCCGTCACTGACGAACAACAACTCCAATTAATTCGGGATTTCTTCGCGGAACGCCAGATCTATATTGCGGATGGACATCATCGTTATACAACCGCACTCAATTATCGCGATGAAGTACATCAGCAGCGTCAGGATATGGACCCGATGGATGGAGTGAACTTTGTAATGATGGCCCTGATCGATATTGACGATCCAGGGATGCTGGTCTTACCGACCCATCGTCTCCTCAGCGATCTACCAACCGAACGGTTACAAACATTGACCCTATCACACCTTTCTGAGCATTTCACAGTACTGGAAATGCCTGCGACAGCAACAAAAGAAGAGTTGCAGCGCCGCCTGGCACAGGCAGGGGAACAGGCACCTTCCTTTGTTGTGAAAACTGCGGAACGTACTCTATTACTCAGCATCGATGACGCCGGACAACAGCGCATGCAAGCAAGCGGTCATTCTGATGCCTGGAACAAACTTGACGTTGCCATCGTACAAAAATTACTGTTTGAAAATGTTCTGGGTATCACCGAAGAAGATGTTGCGGCAGGTCGTTATATTCGTTATTCGCATGAAACGGAACAGACATTGCAGGCGTTACAAAATGGTGAAGCCCAGGCAGTAATCCTACTTAATGGCATACCATTCCAGCAGGTACGTGATGTTGCCATTGCCGATGATCGTATGCCACAGAAATCTACGTATCTCTATCCTAAACTGATCTCAGGGTTGGTCATCAATCCACTCTGGTAAGACAAACTCACACCTGTATATTTGCCCTACAATAGGATTGGTTACAAGGATGGCGGGTTATGGCAATATCCTGCCATCCCTCCTTTTCAGTTGGGGATATCATCCATTTGCACGTTCATACCTGACAGATACCATATGTAGAACGAAGGGCTGCTGGATCACATCTGCTCATTCATCTCTGACTGATGGTATATTCGCAGGAGAAAGGAGAAGCGATGAGGAGGCGTCCTCCCTTTATCAGGAGAGCTACCACATCGCGAAACATACATGATCATTATTGTCGGTGCAGGACTCGCAGGATTAACCTGTGCAAAATTATTGGCAGAGGCCAAACAGGATGTTCTGGTACTGGAGGCTGCCGATCAGGTTGGAGGTCGCGTCCGTACTGATTACCATCAGGATGGCTATCGGCTCGACAGAGGCTTTCAGGTTCTTTTCACCGCGTATCCAACCGTGCAAAGACATCTCAATATCACAACGCTCAAACAGCGCAAATTTGATCCTGGTGCCATTCTGGTCAAAAACGGCAAACGCTACGAGATTTCCGATCCCTTGCGTGAACCAGCACAACTCTTAAACAGTACCTTCAATCCTTTGATCTCCCCCAAAGATAAATTGAATGTCATGCGATTACGTATACAGTTGGCACGCAAATCGGCTGGAGCAATTTTTTCAGGAGCGCTACAAATCAATCAACAGGACGAAACAACGGAAAGCTATCTGCGCCATCAGGGCTTTTCAGATACCTTTCTGGATAATTTCATTCGCCCTTTCTATGGTGGCATCTTCATTGACCGCACATTACAAACCAGCGCACGGATGTTCCAGTTTACATTCAAAATGCTTGCTGAAGGAGATATCATTATCCCGGCGGAAGGTATCCAGCGCATTCCGGAACAATTGGCCTCTCATCTGCCAAAGGGCAGCGTTCGCACCAATAGGCGCGTAGAGGAAATTCTGGTTGCTGATGGCAGAGTACGGGGTGTCCGATTGGTAACTGGAGAACGGATTGAAGCGGATCAAGTAATCGTTGCGACCTCCAGCCCACTGGCGGCAAAGTTTGTCCAGAAAGAGCTTCCGACCACCCCTGTCAGCGTCACCAGTCTCTACTTCGCGGGCGATGAACGGCTCTATCCACAGCGGAAAATTCTGCTCAATACAGACCCACATGCCTACGTCAATAACGCGGTGCTCCTGACCAATATCGCACCGACCTATGCACCACCACGCAAACATCTACTCTCGGTAACGGTATTAGGAAATCCAGCGGAGGACGATGAAACAGTCGCGCAACGTAGCCGCGCCGAACTTGCCCAATGGTTCCCTGATCACAACTTAAACCACTGGCAACTACTCGCGCTCTACCGCATTCCGTTCGCACAGTTCGCGCAACCAGCAGGCATTTACGATCAGTTACCTGACAACAAAACCAATGTTGAAGGATTATTCCTGACAGGAGAATATACCAAATCCAGTAGTATCCAAGGAGCTATGCACAGTGGTGAATACGCGGCCAAAGCGGTACTCCAGGCCAACACACCTGTCCTCAACTACTAGCACGCAAACAAATTATGGATGCAGTACAGTATAATCACTGCATCCATCTTATCGTCAGTCAGGGATTGGGTTAATCAAATCCAGGGGAATAGCGTCAGGCAGACTATTCTGTAAAGACTCTATCATTAAGCGCAGCGGCCCTTGCTCAATCGAAAGGCGCATAAAGGCACGTGGAAAAGCCTGTTCACGTACAGGCACCAATGAATCCGGGCGCAATAGAGCCGCGACCGCACAGATCAGATCAGACTCATCCTTGCGTCCTACCTGCGCGAAGATCGCAGCCTGACGGCGTAAGCGAGACTCATACTGTTCGCGCCATTTCTCATCAATCAACACATCCAGGGCTTCATTGACTAATTGTTCCAGCGCCTCTCTGATTTTTTGTGTCTCAACAGCACTGACTCTTTTCTTCCGTGGTTTCTGCGTACTCTGACCTTGTAGTATCCAATAGCGATGAATAAACGGCTCTAAACGCTCAACTGGCTCATATAACCAGGAAAGGAACTCTTTAACCTGGTATAATTGTTCCCCCTGTTCAGATAGCGCCTTGATATGCTCATCAAGTTGCACTGGTGGCAGAACAACATCAGTTCCCGGCGGATTTTTCTTATCCGCGGCACCTGCATCAATCAATGGTCGCCAGATTGAATACGCAATCGGTACCTTCCGGCGTGCTCGTCGCGTGATCACACGCGCATTCGTCAAGATAGCACGTGCATAATCGAACGGTACAATATAACTGCTAAAACCTTGCTCATGCAAATCATCGACAAGCACACGCCATTGCTCTTTATTCATCTCATCAATGCCATAGCAATCTTTCAAGCCAAGCTGGTCCTGAAACAGAATATTGATGCCTTTCACCAGACCATCGGGACGCAACCAGGAAAGCATAATAAGCTGCGTACCAGAACCATCCAGAGAACTGACCCGGACCTCAAACAGAGGAAGTTTCTCGCTCTTCGCCTCCATCATCGCCACATCTTCAGTGCCCAGCATCGATTGCATGGTCAGACGCCCCAACGCCGCACGCGCATGCTGCTTGACCTGACGATTTGAACTTGTCGTAATCACATAATTGAGCGCGGGTATCGTCAGATTGACAGCAATTGGACCAAGTTGTTCCAACGCCTCAATAATGGCCGAAGCCATCTTTCCCGTCTGATTCTCCAGTAATGGGATTAGTAAGCTAGCGGCCCGTGGATCATTACTGTTTCCCAACCAACTAACAAAGGCATAACGACGGTCCATCGGCATCGACACCACATCTTCCAGAATCGTCTCAACGCCCATCTCATTCTGCCCAACCAGATCAAGCAAGCGCATCTGCATCTGACGAATCGCCCCCGCTGGATCGTTCAGATATTCAACGATACCTTCGTCCGCCATATCAGAACCGAGTTCTTTTAAGATAGGTGATAAAGACAGCTTTGCCAGATCGCTCACAGTAGGATCAGTAACGAAATCCTCCAGTTCATCAATGTCAAAATCAGTCGCTAACTCGGTCAGTATCCGCAATGCTGCGGACTGAGCCATAGCATCACTACTCCGTAATAGATGCAACACTTTATCACGCGCACCTTCAGCCCATTCCTCATCCAAGCGGTCAAGATAATGCGACATTATCTCCACATCTATATCTTCACGACGACTAATCGCAAGCAGTATACTATCAATACTCTCCTGGGGGGATCCTTTGCGTCCTCTTGGCATAAGCATGCACTCTCCTTATCAAATGAGGAGTTTTTCTACATGAACCCGCCTGGAATATAGGGTTCATATCAATGCAAGGCATTGTACCACGTTCACCTCGAAGAGTCGAGATCATCTTTGCCAAAAGCGATGCAAGGTAACTACCAACACTACCTTGCATCCAACATCATCTCTCACACCAATTTTTCACTGATGATACCGTGCAAAAGCAAAAAACAAACCCATAAAAGGCTCTCTAACGTCACCTATTAATGCGCCATATCCAGAAATCCCAGCGCCAGCGCCAGCAAAATACCCAGCCCGGCAGTCATACAGACCAGAAAGATGGCCCCCAATGACCATAGGATAAATTCAAGCCGCCCTGGATATAACAACCACCAGCGAATACGATCCTTGACCAACAATGGGGCAGAAAAAGAAACCTGACGATCATTTTCTGCCAGCACTGTTTTTGAATGCATCTCCTGTGTTGGTATTTCATCAATATATTGTGCGCTCTTTTGTGTAGGCTGTGTGGGTATCTCAACAAGCAATTGATCACGCTCGGAGCGATCCTGGTCAGCACACGCAACCTCACGGAGATTGAATGTACGATTCTTTCCAAGCCTTGCATCATGCTGACATGGCAGGGCATCACAGGGATCTGGAGCAGTAGGCATACGTGTAATATCTTGATAGATGCTGGCTCGCCTCTGAGATGCATCAGCCAGATAGAAACGTCGCTTCACAGCGACAGAGGGGTGTGCAGAAGCACGTCTAGGAATAGGGGAATAAGGCCTTCCTTTCATGGCCGGGCTATATATATCCTGCATAAAACGTCCACGTTGCGATCCTAAACCATATGCGAAAGTCGAGGTTTGTGCCATAGAGTAACCATCTCCATCAAATCAACAAGGAGAGAAAGTAGAAAACTTACACCAGAACATCCCCATACAACTACCCTCTTTGAATCCCTCTACCTTCATCACCATCAACACATCTCATTCAAAATAAACGTACTTTCCTCGCCTTTTTGTAAATAATTTACACAAACCTCTAATATTGCTTCTCTATCTTTTTACATGATTGGCAGATAGCCAACAAAATAAATTGAGGAAAAATCCACAACAATTGGAAATTTTTTCCACTTCCGACTACAGTTCCAGCACTATACGAAACCAATAGCCTGATCATCCTCCCCAGAAATAGACATATTTGCGACGTTACATCCCTGAACCTCTATATTGGCACATATCTTGCACTAATAGTAATTTGGGGGGATATGCCCGAAAATATTTCGGGTCAGGTGTTACTGGTATAACGTCGTTTAATCGCTTAAAGCAGAAGGAGTATATCAGTATCGCGCGTCTCCGGTTACCAAATTGTGGAATGGGATTTGAGGTATTAAGGAGTTGGTATATGGTAGCCACAGCGAAAAAAACACAACATATTGACATTGAAGTGCAACAAGCAGTTTCACCTACTCTATGTAAGGAAGCACAGGCACCCGCGAAACGCAAAATCACATCAGTCCGCTCACAAACAGTGGCGAAAAAAGGCAAACACAACAAACAGGTAGAGTATGATGAACATACTCCATGTCTGACTAATACACATGATGAATATGATTCTAACGCATCAAAATCACATGCTCCCCGTCGTGGGAAAGAACATCAAAATCATGAAGAAATACGGTATGACGATGATGAATACCTGGATGAAGATGAAGAAATTACCGATGATGATGAGGGCGATGTCGATAATGCTATTCGCCAATACCTGGCGGAAATCGGACGTTATCCACTGCTAACAGCAGAACAAGAAATGCGCCTCGCTCAACGTATCATTATCGGTGAGATTGAAGCACAACAACGCCTGGTTGAAGCAAACTTACGCCTGGTGGTAAGCATCGCAAAACGTTACAATAATCATGGTGTCTCATTACTCGACCTCATACAGGAAGGCAACCTGGGTCTGATCCGCGCAGCCCAGAAGTTTGATCCAGTGCGCGGTTTTCGCTTCAGCACCTACGCTACATGGTGGATTCGTCAGGCCATCAGTCGCGCCGTTGCCGAACACACCCGGACTATTCATATTCCTGTACACGTTGTTGAATTAATATATAAGATGAAGCGTGTGACACGTCAACTGTATCAAGATCTCGGTCGTGATCCATTTCCAGAGGAAATTGCAAAAGCCATTAATCTGACCAAAGAACGTGTAGTTGAACTCCAGAGTATGGCTGATGCCCCCATCTCTCTTGATGCTCCTCTTATTGATGATGAACAGTATCATCTTGCCGATACCATTATCGATACCCACGCTGCCGCGCCTGCTGATGTCGTCACACATCAAGTCTTGCGCGATCAAATCTCACGTGCGCTGGAAACGCTCAGCCAACGCGAACGTCAGGTTATCGAACTACGATATGGATTACAGGATGGTTATTGCCATACACTGGAGGAACTTAGCATCTACTTTAAACTCACACGCGAACGTATCCGACAAATTGAAGTGAAAGCACTTCGCACACTACGACAACCCGTGCAGGTTCATCTGCTACGCGATTTCGCTTAATCTTATTCTTTATACTCTATACTCTATAATCTATGATCAGTGTGTTTCGTATTCGCATAGAGGTTTATTCACTCTTCCCCTATAGCGATACGAAACATACTGCTATCTTGTTTTTCTCTTTCTTTCCAAATATTCTTTCCTTCTCTTCCTGATTCATCCCCTACTCCTACTTTTCCTCCTGATACAATTCTTCGCAATCCCAATAGTTAAGAATCTAAAAATCCCTCTCTACTATAAAAAAACACACAGAAACTCTTCAGCTTTCTGTAAAAAGAATAAGAGGCACTACAAAAAACAAGGCATTATTCTTTCACAACGAACTCTTTCGTAACTCATACGTTTATATACATTATAAAAGCATGACCAAATATGCACCCATTTCTCTACTAATCATCTATAAACATCTGATATCAGTAAATATCTTTTTTCGATTCTTATACATTTATATATACAGGTACATTCTTCCAAATACTTGACATCTCTTTTACAGACCACCTACACTAAGTTCAGTCCTATGTCCTTATCCTGCCAGGAATTATTATCTTTATCAGATCTCTCAATCGCAAAGAACGTCCATTTCAGCCCAAATGCTGTTCTTTCATACTGGAGAAATGATACCGCAAACAAAGCCGGGTGAATGAATACATGATTAAGATTTTTCAAAAGTATTATAGGTTATTCGTCTGTGGTATTCTTTTATTTTTATCTGGTATTGGCGTCCTATGTCTGGATACCCAGGCATACGCACAGTCATTTCAACCACATACAACATCATATTTGTTTGGCACATCGCGCTTTGCATCTCCAGATACCACAGATGTCTCGGTAACAGATACGCCTACCGATACACCTACCGAGACGCCAACGAATACATCGACACCAACGCCAACATCAAAATCAACACCCCCTCCCCCCCCTACGCCAACACCGACTCCGACACAACCACCTATCAAGTCAACACTACCAGTACAGGCGACACCAACAACAGGTTCGTTTATCCCGCCTGTGCAAGGAACTGCGACCACACCTGTTCCTAGCGCAACACCGCAACCTTCGCCTACGCTGACGCCGTCTGTTTCTACCACACCAACAACAAATAGCAACTCAACACTACCAGACTCAACGGATGATAGCTCAAATTCACAACAGGCGAACACTATGAAGGCAGGCTTAGGATCATCACTCCTCTTGCCTATTGGAGCCGTGGTTATCATCCTGTTATTGGCCGGGGGGGGGCTTATTTTCTTGTTATTCCACAAACAACCAGCAAGCGCAACACCTATGGTCGCGCAGTCTTTGCCACAATCACATACACCATCGTTAACCTTAAATTCATACCAAACACCCGAAACGCTCTTGTCTGGATCACCAAATGAAGCAACATTAGCGGTCACTCCGGCGATTCCTCCCATCAATCCCTCGTTGCTGGCGGAGCCATCAACAATGGCGTCGATGGCTCCGATGACACAACGAATGGATACAAACTTGCAGCAACCATCACCATTCGCAACTATCAACCAGACATATATGCCAACCGATCTACAACCAATCACTGCCGCACAGATTCCTGTCGCGCCACCAAACATGAAAAACTCGGCACCAGCGAAAGATATGCGTCCACTTTCTCTTGATAGCCTGGATTTTGCTACGGTTCTGGAACAGGTTGACAAGGGTCAGTCACTACCGAATCTCTTCCAACCATCAGATTCCACGACTCAGGCGGCGCAATATCTGATGCAGTCACCTCAGGCTCCAGATCCTGTTATCACAAACGCACCATTACAAAACATTGTGCTCCCTGACATTCAGGGTGATCCTATTCTGGAGACAATTATGCGTCAGGCTCAAATGGGACTCTACGCAGCGCCAATACGCAATCACGACGATCCGAATGAGGCAGAAGAAGAACTCTTCTAATATCAGGTATCCCAGATGTCACAAGGCTCTCTACTATGTGGAGAGCCTTGTTGCATTTTCCGTACATTCCTCCCTTGATCCCATACCCCACCCTACCCCTCTTACCCATGCATTTGGAAATTCCATATACTAGCAGTACGATAATAGAAGAGCTGAAAATGAAAAATGACTGAGAGAAATTGTATGTTTGCACATCTTTACGGTTTTAACTGGAATAGCTACTCAGAACAGGTGATGCCTGCTTTCGCGCAGTGGCTCTTAAAAAACGATGAAACAGTTATGCAGTCTCTTTTCCAGCAAACACGTTGCGCACGTGAAGAGCTATTTATATCCCCAATCCTCCAACACATACAAACCTGGCCTCGTGCTCAGGCATTTGTGAAAAAATTATCTATCGGCCCCCACACCCGAAGTGAATATCAACTCCTCTGTTCAGCAGAACAATTTACAGATTTAAGCGATCAGTATATCCATCATCATCCCCCACAATTCTATCCCAACTCGGATATCTTGCGCGTGATCTGGAATGCAGTTGTTGAGGAACATTGTCAGATACAACTACTACCAGCATCAACACCTTTATCTCTCCCACCAGAAGATACACCCGCGCAATCTCCTGATGTAGGTATCAACCACCAGGAATTCATGAACCTTCTCAAGGCGGCAGGATTAGAGGCACTGGCACTGGAAATTAATGAGCAGAGCAACATTGAGGATAATCATCTGGATGAAGATCTGGAGCAAACTGCTACCATGACACAGAACCAGGGTATCACCATTGGACATCATCCCGCAACACTTCAGCTGCGTGGCTGGTTAGCCTCCATTTCCATACGTGCAATGGCGCTCTTTGAACTCCTGACCTGCGGGCGACGCGTACTTCCATTTGGCACCCGCATAGGAGAGCCATACGAAAGCTACATCGGCTATTTAACGCCAAACGAAGTCTGGCAGCTCGCGACAAGCTTGCAATATGCAACCGCCCCCGATGCGGCACTGGCGGAAAATGACTATATACTCTTTCGCATCCAGAAAAAGCAAACCGCACAGCAGTTTCGGATGATTGACGAGGTATTACCCTCTCATGCCGCTCGGTTTCTACAAATTGTGCATACGGCTTCTCAATATAAATCAGGACTCCTATGTAGCATGTTTTGATTATTATCTCCTATTTTCTATATTCCATATGGATATAATCCTCTATAGTAAACAACCGGTGAACTAATCGGCAGAGCAAAATAAGCACCAATTCCTCCATAAACATATGATCTTATATGTGCAAATACACCCTCTTTATTGATTGACATTCTGTATAAAATACCTTAGGATTACTTCAAGCAATGACAGTATAGATAAACGCAGTAGATAGTAATGGGGCTATCACATATCCTGTGCTATTCCATTTTTCTCACACTTCATTTACACATCTGTATTTTTTACTTCTATATTATCGGAAAGCACATGTCATGTTCAGCTTGTATTACTTTCTATCTTCTGTGTTACTGAGAAGGGAGCTTCTATATGCTTGCAACCTCAAATGCAAAGAAAAGAGGCCGTCGCTGGTTTCAACTCCTGCTTATTGTTCCTTTTATTGCTTTGTTGATACCGTCCTTTTATAATTTTTGGACGCCATCACTGATCGGCATTCCATTCTTCTACTGGTATCAAATGCTCTGGATTATCATCACATCCATCATTACAGCATTTATCTATTTTGTGGGAGCATAGATATTATTACTCTTTTATACTATTTTTTCTCCATACGCCTTTACTTCAATGGTTCGGTGCAAGGGAGAGTGGATTCGGCGAATTATTCCTTCAAGGAAGGGAGATCACATCAATGAGATGGGACGCTCTTGCGGTCTTTATTTTCTTTTTCCTCCTTGTCACAGTACTGGGATTTATCGCAGCACGCTGGCGACGCGGTGATTTGAATTTACTTCACGAATGGGGACTCGCTGGCAGACGCTTTGGCACCCTTATTACATGGTTCCTGTTAGGTGGCGATCTCTATACGGCGTATACATTTATCGCGATTCCCGCTGCAA
>Ga0310811_10006940_pt1 | contig 14472 bp, 13 predicted proteins | sample YCmetagenome_FD_207642 | JGI IMG/M metagenome (GOLD analysis project Ga0310811, IMG submission 207642) | Soil microbial communities from experimental microcosm in Duke University, North Carolina, United States - YC | ecosystem: Engineered > Artificial ecosystem > Soil microcosm > Unclassified ...
CGCGCGTTGACGACGTCGGTGAGATCGATCTCCTGGTGCTCGGGTCCGCCGAACGGCGTGATCAGGCGCGCGAGATCGAGATCGTCGAGGGTGAGATCGAAGTTGCGATCGAAGGCGTCGCAGTCGGCGGGCCAGCGCTGCCCCGACGGCGGCTGGTCGGTCTGCCACTTGTCGAACGGGTAGCAGGGCGACTCGAGATCGACGACGAGCGTCGCCTTCGCGACCGGCGCGCTGCCGAGATCGACCTGCACGATCGCCTTCTGGAAGTCGGGTTGATCGCTGTGGCTGCCGAGGTGCGCGTGATCGAAGATCGCGACGGTGTACGGCGGCGCCGCGTCGGGCGGCGATTCCTGCTTCGAGCCACCGCACGCTGCGATCAAGACCAGGAGCGCCCGCTTCATGCGCGGCATCGTGCGCGCGCGCGATCGTGTTGGTCAAACTGACTAATCTTCGTCCGCCAGGTGCACGGCGCGCCGCACCGCGACGCCGGGGAACTTCGCGCGGATCTCGTCGAGCGCTTCGCCGAGCCGCTCGCCCTTGGCGCGCGCGTGCTCGTCGAGCGTGAGCTGGCGCGGCGCGTCGCGATCCTCGAGCGCGGTCGCGGCGACGCCGCACAGGCGCACGCGCCGTCCCTTGCGATCGTCGATCTCGACGCCGGCGAGCAGCTCGAGCGCCGCGCGCGCGATCACGGCGCCGTCGCTCGACGGATCGGCGAGCCGGCGCTGCCGCGTGATCTGCGTGAAGTCGTCGTACTTGATGTAGAGGACCACCGCGCCCGCGCGCAGCGAGGCGCGGCGCAGGCGCGCGCCGACGCGATCGCACTGCTGGAGGAGCACGATCTCGAGGTCGTGGCGATCGAGCTGATCGTGCTCGAACGTCTCGCGGTGCCCGACGGAGACGGGGCGCTCGCCGCTCTCGACCGGGCGCGGATCCTCGCCGCGCGCGAGCGCCGCGAGGTGCGGGCCCCAGGTGTCGCCGAGGCGCGCGACCAGGGCAGGCAGCGGATAGCGCGCGACGTCGCCGATCGTGCGAAGCCCGAGCTGCGCGAGCTTCTCGCGCGTGACCTCGCCGACGCCCCACAAGCGCCAGGTCGGCAGCGGGTGCAGGAACCCGAGCAGCTCGTCCTGCTCGACGATCCGCAGCCCGTCGGGCTTGTCGATGTCGGACGCGATCTTCGCCGCGAGCTTGATCGGCGCCGCGCCGACGCTCGCCACCAAGGACAGCTCGTCGCGCACGCGCTGCTTGATCGCGAGCGCGATCGTGCGCGCGTCGCCGAGCAGGCGCTCGCAGCCGGTGACGTCGAGGAACGCCTCGTCGAACGACAGCGCCTCGACCGTCGGCGCGAAGTCGCCGAGGATCTTCATGAACGCCGCGCTCGCGTCGGCGTAGCGCTCCATGTGGTGCGCGACCACGATCGCGCGCGGGCACAGGCGCAGCGCCTCCGCCATCGGCATCGCGCTCTTCACGCCGAACACGCGCGCCTCGTACGAGCACGCGGCGACCACGCCGCGCCGCGCCGACCCACCGACGATCACCGGCTTGCCGCGCAGCGACGGATCGTCGCGCTGCTCGACCGCCGCGAAGAACGCGTCGAGGTCGACGTGGAGGATCATCGCAGCAGCGACACGTTCGCTCCCAGCGTGATCGCGATCGCCGCGGCGGCCAGCGCGATCGACGGCATCCACGTCGAGAGCGGCTTGATCTCGCCGCGCGAGAACTGCTTGATCTTCGCGCGCACGATCCCGTGCGACGACAAGAGGCCGAGCACGACCGCGGTCAGCTTGATGTGCAGCCACGCGCCGTGCTTGAACTCGTTGACCGGGCCCTTGACCGCGAGCAAGAGCCCGCACACGATCGCCAGCGTCGCGCCGAGATCCATGATGATCGCCATCCGCTTCTCGGTGGCGGTCAGCGCCGCGCGCGCGGGGTCCTCGACCCGGCTGTGCACGTGCAGGAGGGCCATGCACGCGAGCATGCCCCCCACCCACAGCACGAAACCGACCACGTGCACGACCAGGACCCAAACGTAGGTATCGGGAGACATAACTGAGTCCTACCGTACAATGGAGCGGTGACGCGCGTCCTCAAGGTCTTCTTCCACGATGCCTGCTTCGACGGAACGGCATCGGCCGCGCTGTTCACCCGCTTCTACCGCGACGCGATCGCGCCGGCGCAGCTGGTCCTCGCGCCGATGCAGCACAGCGAGCACGATCCGTTCGAGGGCATCGCGATCGACGGCGACGACAACGCGTGCGTCGACTTCCGCTTCTGCGCCGATCCCGCGATGCGGTGGTGGTTCGATCACCACAAGACCGCGTTCCAGCCGCCGGCCTTGCGCGACATCTTCGAGGAGAGCGGCACCGAGCTGACGTGGTTCTTCGATCCCGAGGCGCCGTCGTGCGCGGGGTTGATCGCGCGCGTGCTGCGCGAGAAGTGGGGCTGGGATCCACCGGCGCACCTGCGCGAGGTCGTGCAGTGGGCCGAGGTGATCGACGCCGCGAAGTTCGCGAGCGCCGCCGACGCGACCGCGCTCGAGACGCCGGCGCAGCAGCTCGCGCTGTGGGTCGGATCGATGGCGTCGCCGGCGGAGATCGCGCGCTACGTCGCCGGGCTCGCCGACGGCGTCGGCCTCGAGCAGGCGTCGCAGACGATCGCCGCCGACGGCATCACGCGCGCGGTCGGCTTGCGCGCGCACCAGCGCGAGGTGGTCGCGAGGCACGGGCGCTGGCACGGCGACGTCGTCGCGCTCGATCTCGGCGACGAGCCCGACGCGGTGACGCCCGGCTTCGTCGGCTACGAGCTCTATCCCGCGTGCCGGTACACGGTCGCGCTCACGCGCACGCCGCGCGCGGTGAAGATCGCGGTCGGGTGGAATCCGTGGGGGCCGCCGCGCGGCCACGACATCGGGACCTTGTGCGAGCGCTTCGGCGGCGGCGGTCACGCGGCGGTCGGCGGCGTGACGCTCGATCCCGGCGAGCTCGTCCGCGGGCGCGAGACGATCGGCAAGATGATCGACGTGCTGAAGCGTTAGCCGTCGGTGATCTCGCCGGCCTCGTTCAGGTGCAGGTGCGGACCGCCGGCGAGGTAGCGCTCGCAGCGCGACAGCGCCTCGTGCAGCGCGGCGCCCGACTTCGACGCGGTCTCACCGACGTCGCCGAGCAGCGCGTGCAGCTCCGCGGCGATCGGGGCGTTCGCCCACTGCGCGCGGATCGTCTCGACGATGTCGACGAGCTCGGCGAGCGCGAGCCTCGCTTCGAGCGCGCCGGTGCCGACCTCGCGTACGTGCTCGATCGCGCACGTCGCCGCACGTTCGTGCGCTTCGGAGATGGGCCGCTGGGGGCTGCGCCTCGGTGGACGCGTGGTGGGTTTGCGATTGCGCGCCATGAACGTCTTCGTCCCGGCGAAGGGATCGAATCACTGCGGCGGCAGGCTGACTTGACCGGTCGCGGACGCGGCGGTGTGGCAGGCGTTGCACGAGCCCTGCAGCACGCTGCCGCTCATCTCTTTGATCGCGGGGCACTTGCTCGCGTAGACGCGCACCGGGAACTTGAGCGGCGCGCTCGTGTAGAAGTTGCCGTTCTGCGCGGTCACCAGATCGATCTTCACGCCGTCGGCGTCGACGATCGACACGATGCCGTACTTCACGATCGTCGCGCCGGTCGGCGCGGCGTAGAGCGTGCCCGAGATCGTCCACTGCGGCGCGGCCGGGTTCTGCGACGCGGGTCCGTGGCAGTTGCCCGCTTGGCAGTCGAGGCCGGGGTTGTGCTCGCCGGTCGCCTGGTTGTCCTTCGCGTCCTTGCACACGTTCGGCGGCGGCGCGTCGGGCGGCGGCGGCGGCGCGTCCGGCGTCAGGTTCGCGTCCGGACGATCGCTGGGAGGGAGTGGATCCGCGCCGAAGAAGCAGCCGGCGAGGAACATCGGCGCCAAGCAAGCTAGGGTTCGGAGGACTCGCACGTCATCGGGATGTAGCAACCTCCGTGCTCGATTTTCGGTGAGTGGAGGCCAACGATTCCGCGGGGTCGCGAGGGCGGGGCGTCGACTCGATCCCTCGGATGGAGCCCGCGCCCTCAGGGCAAGTGAACCGCGCCGGTCGCGGAGCCCGCGGTGTGGCACGAGTTGCACGAGCCGACCGAGATGGTCGCGACCATCGGCACGATCGCGGGGCACTTGCTCGCGTAGACCTTCGCGGGCAACGGGATGGTCTCACCCGACCAGAAGTTCCCGTTGAGCGCGCTCACGAGATCGTGGCTCGTGCCGTTCGCGTCGATCACGGTGATCGTCGCCCCGGTGATGGGCGTGCCGCCGTTCGCCGCGCCGTAGAGCGTGCCGGCGACGGTCCACAGCGGGCCGGCGCCGCCGGGGCCGTGGCAGTTGCCCGCCATGCAGTCGGTGCCCGCGTTGTGGTTGCCGCTCGCGGCGGTGTTCACGCCGTTCTTGCACTGCGCGGTCGCCGGCGCGGCGTCGGGCGCGCCGGGCGCCGCGTCGGGCAGAGTCGGATCGGGCGCGGCGTCGGGCCCGCCGCTGTTCGGGCCCGGTGCAGGAACCGTCACCGAGCCGACATCACACGCAGCGACGAACGCGAACAGGATCGAAAGCGAGCGCATGGGGCTCACCGAGTAGCAACCTGCGTGCGCACGCGAAGTGCGCGAGATTCGTCTCGCGCGATCGCGATTGCGTAGGACTCGTACGCCCTGGGCTGGTGCCCCCGCCCCCTGTGCGACCTGTCGGACGTGGGGGCGCGCGACTACTTCTTCTTTTTCTTCTTCTTGTCTTTCTTCGCTTCGCGCGACTGCGGCGCCGCCGGCGCTTCGAGTCGATCGAGCCGCTCGCGCGCGAACGACGACCGCAGCTCGTCGAGCTCGTCGGTGATCCGCTTGAGCTCGCCCGACGCGGCGGCGTGCTCGCCGAGGTCGCGCACGATCTCGCGCGCGCGGCGGCGCAGGCGGCCGTCGAGCTCGCGCTCCGACGTCGCGCGCAAGGCGTCGCTCGACGCGGGATCACCGACGACGCCGAGCGCCTCGATCGCGGCGGCCTGCACGCGGAAGTCGCGATCGGTCAGCAGATCTTCGAGCGCCTCGCGCACCTCGCGCGCCTCGCGATCGCGGCGGCCGCGGACGAGCTGCGCGAGCGCGGCGGCGGCGGCGCGGCGTCCTTGCGACGCGTGGCCCCACTTCACGCCCTCGCGCAGGAGCGGGATCGCCGCGTCGACGCGCGCCTCGGCGAGCCCGCGATACGCGTGTTGGCGGATCACGTCGGTGAAGCTCGGACGCTTCGCCGCTTCCGGAAGGAGCGTCGCGGCTTTCGGCGACCGCGTGCGCCCGAGCGCGAGGCACGCCTCGGCCTCGACGAAGTAGCTCGGGTCGCCCTGCTCGACGATCGCGGCGAGCGCGGCGGCGGCGACCTCGTCGTGCTTGAAGTCGCCGAGCGCGCGCGCGATCGCGCGGCGCGCCCGCGGATGCTTCTCGGCCTTCACCGCCTTGACCAGCGCGTCGCGCGCGGCGTCGGTCTTGAGCGCGCCGAGCGAGGACGCCGCGGCGCCGCGCACGGCCCAGAACGCATCTTTCTCCAGCGCGGTCACCAGCGAGGCGGTCGCCTTCGTCCCGCCGCGCCGCCCGAGCGCCTTCGCGGCGTAGATCCGATCGATCGCGAGGGTCGCGCCCGCGAGCTCCGCGGCCCACACCGACTCGCCCTTGTCGGTCTTGGAGTCGGCGAGGATCGTGCGGCCCGGATCGAAGATCATCTGCGACGGCTCGTCGTCGAGCGGCACGAAGAACGTGTGCTGCTTGTCGACGATCTCGACCGGCACGTCGAGATCGCTCGACTGCGACCCGACGCGGAACCGCACGATCGCCGGCAAGCGGAACAACGGCGTCTTGCCCTCGACCTTCTGCTCCTGCTTGACCTCGACGCGCGCGACGCGGCGATCCGCGTCCCACGACAGATCGATCGCGAGCTCGGGGTGTCCGGCACCGTCGATCACCCACTGCGCGAAGAACCAGTCGACGTTCACGCCGGTCGCCTCGTCCACGGCGCGCGCGAGGTCGCGCGTCTCGACGACTCCGAGCCGGTGCTTGACGACGTAGTGACGGATCGACGTCCAGTACGCGTCCTCGCCGAGCACCTGCCGCAGCATGTGCAAGACGCGCCCGCCCTTCTCGTAGAGGTGGTGATCGAAGATGTCGATCGGCTCGTCGTAGAGCTTGGTCGCGATCGTGCGGCGATAGCGCGACGCGTCCTCGCCGAAATACATCTCGGCCCACTCGTCGAGCTCGAGGTCGGCGGCGTCGCGGCCCTCGACGTGCTCGCGCCAGACGTACTCGCTGTAGGTCGCGAAGCCCTCGTTGAGCCAGCCCTCGCCCCAGTCGCGACACGTGACGAGATCGCCGAACCACTGGTGCGCGAGCTCGTGCGAGACCAGCGACTCGACGTCGTGATCGATCGCGGCGCGCTCGTCGAGCAGGACCTGATCGGTCATCGTCGTCGCGGTCGTGTTCTCCATGCCGCCGAAGATGAAGTCGGCGACGAAGACCTGCGCATAGCGCGAGTACGGGTAGTCGCCGAAGCGATGCGAGAAGTGCTCGAGCATCTGCGGCGTGCGGCCCGCGGTGCGCTTCGCGTGCGCTTCTTTCCCCGGCTCGGCGAGGTACGTGAGCACGACGTCGCGCCAGCGATCCTCGATCGTCGCGAACGCGCCGGCGGCGAGGGTGACGAGGTAGCAGCTGTGCGGGACGTCGTGGCGCCAGTGCAGCGTGCGGCGCTCGCCGTTGGTCTTGTCGGAGACGAGCTCGCCGTTCGACAGCGCGAAGAAGCCTTTCGGCACGGTCGCGATCACCTCGCTGGTCGCCTTCTCGTTGGGCGCGTCGAAGCACGGGAACCAGTAGCGCGAGTCCTCGTCTTGGCCTTGCGACCAGACCTGCACCGGCTTGTCGGGATAGCCGGGATCGGGCGCGATGAAGTAGAGGCCGCGGCGCGGCGAGCCGCCGTACGCGACGTCGAGGGTGAGCTTCTCGCCCGCGCTCTTCGGCGCGCCGAGATCGACGCGCAGCCGGCGGCCGTCGTGCTTGTGCTCGAGCGGCTTGCCGCCGGCCTTCACGCCGCTGATCTCGAGCTCGACCGCATCGAGCTCGACGAAGCGCGTGCCGGGCGCGATCACCTTGATCGTCAGCGACGCGACGCCCTTGATCGCGCGCGCGGGCGGGTCGACGTCGATCGCGAGCCGGAGGTGCTCGACGTCGACGACGCGATCGGGCGCGTAACGCGGGCGGGTACCAGGCAGCGCGAACTCGCGAGACATAGGCGCGGACGGTGGCACGAGCCCGCGCGCGCGGGCAACCGGGCGCGCGCTCGAACGCAGGACGGCGGGGCCGAGCACGCGGGGGTCACGGGTCCGGCGCTCAGATCGCGCCGCCTCCCGGCTCCACAAGCCACCACCGGCGTATCACCCACCCTTCGTGCTCCTACGATCGTTGGTGGTACTTATTCGCGCCGGCCCCGGACCCCGGCGCGTGCTCGCCCCGCCGTCGACGAGATCACCAACGTTCGCGCTCGAGCTGCTCCGCAACCGCTCAGCGGAGGCGTGACAAGAGGCTCTCCTGCGCGGCGGGGGTGATGCGCGACGCGGCCCAGACGTAGAGGAGCTGGTCTTCGCGGTCGGCGTGCTCGCGCAAGGTGTCGAGGAACGCGCGCGCGGCCTTCTCGCGGACGACGTGGAGATCGACGCCGACGCCGAGCTCGAGCAGGCGCCGGCGCAGCTCCTCGTGCTCGCGCTGGAGCGCCTTCGCCTCGATCGGATCGATGCGCGCGAGCTCGGGCAGCACGATCTCCTCCTCGGCGTTCATGTGCGCGGTCAGCCCTTCGTCGAGCGCCGACCACAGGCGGCGGAGCTCGATCGTGGAGACGTCCTCCTCGAACGCGCACTGCAGCTCGCGGAACAGCGTCTCCAGCCGGTGGTGGTCGGCCATCATGCGCCCGCGCAGATCGATCGACGCTTCTCGGATCGCGGTCGTCTCCATGCTGCGATGGAGTTGCACGTGCGATGCCGGGGATCGCGCGGTGCGGCGCGAGCGATCGCGCGCAAGGCGTGCGTTCAGGCGCGCGGGAACGTGAGGACCTTGCGCATCGAGCGCAGGACGGTGCGGCGCGGGGTCGCGCGCAGCAGGAGATCGCGCAGCGCGCACGCGGGGGCCGACTTCCACGCGGCGATGCGTCCCAGGCGGCGCGCGCCGATGACGATCGCGTTGGCGCGGGCGACGCGCGCGGCTTCGTACTTCGCGAGCGCGTCTTCGATCGGATGATCCGCGAGCAGGCGATCCAAGACGATCGCGTCCTCGATCGCCTGGCAGCCGCCTTGCCCGTAGTTGGGCGTCATCGGATGCGCGGCGTCGCCGAGGAGGACCGCGCGACCCGCGTGCCACGTCTCGATCGTCTTGCGATCGCGGATGTCGGTGCGGAGGATCTTGTCGCGCGGCGTTGCGGCGATCACGTCGGCGATCGGCGCGTGCCAGGCGCCGTAGCGCGCCGTCAGGTCGGCGACGACATCTTCGTCGGTGCCGCCGGCCGCGACCGTCGCGACCGCGAACCAATACGTCTCGCCGCGGCCGATCGGCACGATGCCGAACCGCGCGCCGCGTCCCCACGTCTCCGTCGCGCGCGCACCACTCTCGAGCTTCGCGATCCCGCGCCAGCTCGTGTAGCCGGCGTAGATCGGCTCGCCGTCCCCGATCATCTGACCGCGCACCGCGGAGTGGAGTCCGTCGGCGCCGACGAGGAGATCCGCTTCGAGGTCTCCCGAAGTCGTGCGCACGAGCACACGCTCGCCGCGAGGTTCATAACCCACGACGGTCGCGCCGAGCTCGACGTCGCCGCCGCACGCCTCGAGCAGCACGCGGTGCAGGCGCGCGCGGTGGATCGCGATCGTCGGCGCGCCCAGCTCGTCGCGCAGGGCGCCGACGTCGACCGACGGACCGAGCGCGCGGCCGCGGGTGTCGAGGATCGCGATCGCCCCCAGCTCGACGCCCTCCGCCGCGACCGGGGCATCCAGCCCCAACGTCGCGAGCGCGTTCATCGCGTTGGCTTGCACGGTGATGCCCGCGCCCACCGGCTCGATCGACGCAGCGCGCTCGAACACGCGCACGCGGATGCGGCGTCGACGCAGCGCGGCTGTCAGGGTCAGCCCGCCGATGCCAGCGCCTGCGATCGCGACCTCCATCCGCATTCGCATGATACTGTCGCGACGGATGCCGGTCGACGATCTGCGCTCAGGCACGTGGGTCACCTACGTCGGTGGCCGCGCCACGTCGCTCCGCCTGCGCCGCTGCCGCATCGAGGTCACCGCGGGCACCGACGCCGGTGATCCGCATCGGCGCGCGCCGCGGCAACGACGTGCAGCTCACCGACTCGAAGGTCTCCGGCCTGCATTGCGAGATCCGCCTCGACGATCGCGGCTATCGCCTGCGCGATCTCGACTCGACCAACGGCACGTTCGTCGGCGGCTTCCGCATCAACGACGTCTACATCCAACCGGGCGCGCAGATCTCGGTCGGCGGCTCGCGCATGAAGTTCGAGCCGCTCGGCGAATCGGTCGAGGTCGAGCTGTCCGAGCGCGATCGCTTCGGCTCGATGATCGGGCGCAGCGTGAAGATGCGCGAGCTGTTCGCGCGGCTCGAGAAGCTCGCGGCGAGTGACGCGACGGTGTTGATCACCGGCGAGACCGGCACCGGCAAGGAGCTGGTCGCCGAGTCGCTGCACGATCTGTCGCCGCGCGGCAAGAACGACGGACCGTTCATGGTCCTCGACTGCGGATCGATCCCGGCCAACCTGATCGAGAGCGAGCTGTTCGGTCACGAGCGCGGCGCGTTCACCGGCGCGACCAGCTCGTATGTCGGCGCGTTCGAGCGCGCGGACAAGGGCACGCTCTTCCTCGACGAGATCGGCGAGCTGCCGCTGCCGATGCAGCCGAAGCTCCTGCGCGTGCTCGAGACCCACGAGGTGCGGCGGGTCGGCTCGACCAAGACCACGCAGGTCGACATCCGCGTGGTCGCGGCGACCAATCGCGATCTCGGGGTCGAGGTCAACCGCGGTCGCTTCCGCGAGGATCTCTTCTATCGCCTCGCGGTCGCGCGCGTCCACGTGCCGCCGCTGCGCGAGCGCAAGGACGACATCCCGCTCCTGATCGAGCACATCCTGGCGTCGACGCCAGGCGGCGAGAAGGCGTACATCGCGCCCGAGACGATCGAGCTGATGATGAAGCACGACTGGCCCGGCAACGTGCGCGAGCTGCGCAACGTGATCGAGCGCGCGGTCCTCTTGGCGGAGACGCCCGGGCAAGATGCGCTGCGCCGCGCGCCCGCGCCGACGCCGCCGCGCGCCGAGGGCGGCACCCACATGACGCCGTCGACGACGATGTCGCAGACCGGCCTCGCGTTGTCGGTGCCGATCGACGTCAGCGTGCCGTTCAAGCTCGCCAAGCAGGGCGTCGTGAACGAGTTCGAGAAGCGCTACATCTCGCGGCTTCTCGAGCAGCACGGCGGCAACATTTCCGCCGCCGCGCGCGCCGCCGGGATCGATCGCATGTCGATCCACAAGATGTTGCATCGCCTGGGGCTCGCGAACCCGGGCCGCGACGACGAACCGGGCGGCCCGCCGCTGTCGCCGGGGTCGTTGTCGTCCGAGACCGACGACGAATAAGGTCCATCGATCGCGCGTTCGATCGGATCATGAAGCTCGAACCGGAGCTCGAGCCGCCGCGCACGCGCGTCGATCGCCGCGTGCTCGTCTTGTGCGGGACCGCCGCGATCGCCTTCGCCGGCAGCGCGGTGCTCGCGTTACGCAGCACGCCGCCGGCGACGGAGAAGATCCCGATCGTCGTGACGAGGCCGCTCGTGATCGCGATCCCGCCGAAGGTGCAGACGATCCAGGTGGTGCAGCAGCCCGATCCGGAGCCGCCGCAGCACACGGTCGAGGGCACCAGCGAGCTCGCGCACTTCGTCGACGCGTGGCTGAACGATCTGAACGCGGAGTGGCCCGTGATCGAGTACCGCCGCGGCATCGTCTTCATCGAGAGCGCGGAGGATCGCGGCGACGACGGTCCGTACCCGAAGTCCGCGGACCCCGAGGCGCAGCGCGTGTGCGGCAGCGCGGCGGTGTGGCTGCGCGATCACCTGCGCAAACAGCTCGCGTACACCGAGCTCACCTGCACGGAGACCGAGTGCACGTACCCCGGCATGGAGTACGCGCCGGACGGGCGCCTCACGTTCCACACGATCGATCGCGACGGCGCGAAGGTGTGGGCGATCGACGGTTGGACCCAGGAGTACGTCGCGGGGCTCGGCGAAGCATACGCGCGCGCGAACTCCGACTTCGTCGAGCGCGCGACCGCGCGGCTCGCGCACACGACCTGCCCCGGCGAGCCCCTCGGCGCGTATTACTAGACCGCTTCGCGGTTGATGCGATCGAGAAACGCCCGCGGATCCGGGACATGATCGATGCAGCGACGACTACGGGGTCGGATCGGGGCCTGGAACCTCGTCGGGGCGGATCGGATCGCCGCGTTTGTAGCCGTCGGTGAGGAGCCAGGTCGTCGGGCGTACGACGGGCAGCGCGTCTTCGTGCGGCGGGATGCGCCACTCGGCGAGCGCGTGGGCGGACGAGAACGGATCGGTGCGGCGCGCGTCGTAGAGGTCGCGCCGGTGGTGGCGCCAGTTGTTGACGATGTAGCTGATCGCGTTGCGAGCCTGGGTCGGCGACGCGATCGTGGTGGCGTGATAGCGGAAGGCGAAGACGTGGCCGCGTGGGCGGCGGAGCTCGCGATTGAGGCGGCGCGCGGCGCTGATCGCGAAGCCCTGCATGCCGGAGCGCAGCGCGTCTTTGCTGTCGGCCTCGACGAGCAGGTGCAGGTGATTCGACTGGATGCTCGCGTGCACGATGCGGTAGTCGCTGCGCGCGCGGGCGTTGGCGACTGCGCGACGGATCGCGCGATAGGCGTGACGCGTGCGCAGGTTGGACACCTCGCGCGTGACGCGCAAGACGACGTGCACCGCGTGGCGGGGATCCAGCGCGGGCCGCGTGCGGTGGCGCGGATCCATCCGGCGGTGGGTGATCGGACGGCCGAGCTTTTTGCGGACCGCGCCGCGCTTGGTGCGCGGGCGTAGATCGATCTCGAGCTGACCCTTGCGTCGCTGGTTCCACGCCGACCTCCTCCGCCGCCGCCGCTTCGTCATACTTAGGGCAGTTTACATGCGAAGAGCGGATACGCCACCCGATCGATGTGGCATTTGGTGGCATGGGGCTCACGATTCTCCGTTGTGCCCACTCGCAGGAGGCGCACGAGTGAGCGACGCGCGCCGTCGGGTTGATTTCCCGAGCGCCGACATCGGCGCGGCCGCCGACCTTCGAGCGATCACGAGGCTCCGCGCCGCCGGCCTTTTGAGATTTTTCGGGTTGAAGGGTCGAGGAGCGCCCTCAGGGCTGTCTGACAGCGCGCAAGTCAACGGTCGTGCGATCGCTCTCAGTCCACTCGACGTTCGGAGCAGCGGGCGCACGCTCGCTTCAACGTGAAAGCGGTCTAGGGAGCTTTTCCGAACGCGGTGACCGACGTGACATGCACGGCGGTCCGGAACGAGCGCACGCCGATCGTCCCCATCGTGAACGGATGATCCTTGGTGCCGACCTGCGCGGTGATCGAGCCGAGCGCGAAGTCGCAGCTGCCGCCGATCGCGTTCTGGACCGAGCCCTGGAAGATGCGGAAGCGTCCGCGCGTGCCGAGCGGGATGTGCGACCCGAACGGGACCAGCCCGTACTGGGTCGTCTGCGTCGAGAACGAGTCGAGCTCGACCGTCGTCGTCGGCACGGTCGCGCTGATGTCCTCGGCGATCTGACACAGCCAGCCGCTCGGCTCGCTGACCGACGAGCCACCGGTCGCCTGCCACCAGACGCCGATCCCGCGATAGGCGGGCGATTCGCCGACGAGGGCCGGGCCGTAGGCGTCGACGGTGAAGACGACGTCGTACGTGATCTCGGCCGCGCTCGGATCCGGCACCGTGCGCAGCGCGAGCGTCGACGGCGTCGAGATGTCGAGCTCGGCGAGCGCGTCGTCCTGGCGGTTCCACGTGCCGCGCACGCCGTTCCACGGATCGGGGACCGCGAAGCTGTCGAAGAAGACGAGCGCGTCGTGCGGATCCTGCGGGCTCGGATCGCACGCGTCGCCGACGAAGTCGTGATCCTGATCCGCCTGCAGCGGATCGGCGATCTCGGGGCAGTCGTCGCAGCCGTCGTCGATGCCGTCGAGATCTTCGTCGTGGCCGATCGGCGCGCAGCCCGCGGCGTCGAAGAGCGGCGCGGCGTCGATCGACGAATCGGGCGCGTTCGGGTTCGCGTCCGCGCGCGCGTGGGTCTTGTCGAGGCTGAAGATCGCGTTGCAGCCGCCCACGAAAAGGAGCAGCACAGCCCCGACGGCGCGCATGCGCCCAGTGTATCGCGTGATAGCGTCGCGCGCGTGAGCACGATCCGTGACGTGTACGATCCGTCGAGGTTCCGCGCCGACGGCCATCGCTTGATCGACGCGCTCGCCGATCTGCTCGAGCGTATGGAGGGACGCGACGAGCGCCCGGTCCTCGCGCTCGACGATCCGAAGTCGGCGGTCGAGGCGTGGACCGCGCGCATGGGCGAGCGCGCCGATCTGGTCGACACGCTGGTCGCGGCCGCCGACGGATCGACGCGCCTGCATCACCCGCGCTACCTCGGTCATCAAGTGCCGCCGCCGGCGCCGGGCGGGATGCTCGCGGATCTGGTCGCGGCGTTCTGCAACAACGGCATGGCGGTCTACGAGATGGGGCCGACCGCGGTGCCGATCGAGCTCGCGTGCGTGACGTGGATGGCGGAGAAGCTCGGGCTCCCGAAAGACGCGGGCGGCTTGTTCACGTCGGGCGGATCGCTCGGCAACCTGACCGCGCTGCTCGCCGCGCGCCAAGCCGCGGCCGGCTTCGACGTGTGGGGGCTCGGCGCGCACGCGGGCCCGCCGCTCGCGGTCTTGTGCAGCGATCAGGTGCACTACTCGATCGCGCGCGCGCTCAAGATCATGGGCTGGGGCGAGGCGGGCGCGATCCCGGTCGCGACCGACGAGCGGTTGCGTCTCGATCCCAGCGCGCTGCCGGCGGCGATGGCGCGCGCGCAGTCGATGGGCCGGAAAGTCATCGCGGTGGTCGCGAGCGCGGGCGCGACCGCGACCGGCGCGCTCGATCCGATCCCCGCGTGCGCGGACTTCTGCGCGCAGCACGAGCTCTGGCTGCACGTCGACGGCGCGCACGGCGCGGCGCTCGCGATGTCGCCGCGACATCGCGCGAAGATCGACGGCATCGAGCGCGCCGACTCGATCGTCTGGGACGCGCACAAGATGCTCGCGATGCCCGCGCTCTGCACGGCGGTGCTCTTCCGCCGCCACCGCGACGTCTATCAAGCGTTCGCGCAGGAGGCGTC
>Ga0310811_10006941_pt1 | contig 14471 bp, 11 predicted proteins | sample YCmetagenome_FD_207642 | JGI IMG/M metagenome (GOLD analysis project Ga0310811, IMG submission 207642) | Soil microbial communities from experimental microcosm in Duke University, North Carolina, United States - YC | ecosystem: Engineered > Artificial ecosystem > Soil microcosm > Unclassified ...
GGTGCGGCGGGAACATCGGCTGCGATTGCGACGCCGCGTGCGGCGCGGCGGTGGCGGCAGTGGGGGCGGTCGTGGTCATGGAAAGACTCTAGCGACATCGGATGGGTCGCGCCATCGTTAGGCGCGGCGAAGGGAGACCCGAGTGAGTTCCGGACTGTTGTCCAAGGAACGGATCATCGCAGGCCCCGGTTTCAACCGCTGGCTCGTCCCGCCGGCGGCCCTGGCCATCCACCTCTCGATCGGGATGGCCTACGGCCTCAGCGTCTTCTGGCTGCCGTTGTCGCACGCCATCGGCATGACCGCTCCGGCGCCCGGCGATTGGAAGGTGAGCACCCTCGGCTGGACCTTCTCGCTCGGCATAGTCTTTCTCGGGCTCTCGGCGGCCGTCTTCGGCCGCTGGCTCGAGCGCACCGGTCCGCGCAAAGCGGGCGTCGTGGCCGCGTTCTGCTGGGGTGGCGGCTTTCTCGTCGGCGCGCTCGGCGTTCACCTCCACAGCATCTGGCTCCTGTATTTCGGCATCGGCATCATCGGCGGATGCGGGCTCGGGCTCGGGTACATCTCGCCGGTTTCGACCCTGATCCGCTGGTTCCCGGACCGGCGCGGCATGGCCACGGGAATGGCGATCATGGGGTTCGGCGGCGGCGCGATGATCGGCTCACCGCTCGCCAACCTGCTGATGAATCACTACAAGACGGCGACGTCGGTCGGGGTGCAGGAGACGTTCGTGACGCTGGGCGCGATCTATTTCGTGGCGATGCTGGCCGGCGCGTTCGGGTACCGGCTCCCGTCGCCCGGTTGGCAGCCGGTGGGATGGACGCCACCTCCGGCCGTGGCCAGCGGCATGATCACCGCCCGCCAGGTGCATGTCGATCAGGCGTGGCGCACGCCGCAGTTCTGGTTGCTGTGGACGGTGCTGTGCATGAACGTGAGCGCGGGGATCGGCGTAATCAACATGGCGTCCCCGATGCTGCAAGAGGTCTTCGGGGGGAAACTGATCGGCGGCGTCGGAGCGCTCAGGGATCTCGCGGACAGCGACAAAGTGCAGGTGGCGACCATCGGCGCGGGCTTCGCGGCGCTGCTCAGCCTCTTCAACATCGCCGGCCGGATCTTCTGGGCCTCGCTGTCCGACCTACTGGGCCGCAAGCGGACCTATTTCATCTTCTTCGCCCTGGGCACCGTACTGTACGCGGCGGCGCCGTCGGCGGGCCGGGCGGGGACCATCCCGTTGTTCGTCGCCATCTTCTGCGTGATCCTCACCATGTACGGCGGCGGCTTCGCCACGATCCCCGCCTACCTCGCCGATCTCTTCGGCACGCAGCACGTCGGCGCGATCCACGGGCGGCTGCTCACGGCGTGGTCGGTCGCCGGCGTGCTCGGTCCCGTCGTCGTCAATTACCTGCGGGACTATCAGCTCGGGCGTGGCGTGCCCGCCGCCGACGCCTACAGCACCACGATGTACATCCTGGCAGCGTTGCTGGTCGTCGGCTTCTGGGCCAACCTGATGGTTCGTCCCGTGGCCGACCGCCATTTCATGACCGAAGCGCAGCTCGCGTACGAGCAGCGACAAGCGCATGAAGCGGGAGCGGCGAAATGACGAAAGATTCCGAGCAGCCCCGGCCGAGCCCGGGGTCGTGGGTGCTGGTCGTGATCGCCTGGGCGCTGGTGGGGATACCGCTGGCGTGGGGGGTGTCGAAGACGCTGCAAACGGCGGTCAGGCTTTTCCGCTAGAATCGGGCGCCCGCTCGACGCGATAGGCTTCCATCGCGAAATACTCCGGCAACCCCAGCCGGTCGGCGTGGGCGGCGGTCTCCACGTTGCGCGACTCGACGCGCTGCCAGAATTCGCGCTCGTCGTGGCCCCCGGGAAACGGCATCGTGTCTTTCTGGGACTGGTGCTTGAAGATCGCCAGGATTTTGGCGCGCAGCTCGTCCTGCGACAGCGGCACCAGCACGTTGGCTTCGGTGATCGGCCATTCCTGCCACGCGCCGCGATACAGCCAGACCTCGGGCTGCACGGCGGGGAGGCGCGCCAGCGCCTGGTCGATCGCCGCTTTGCACATGCGATGCGTGCCGTGCGGATCGGAGAGGTCGCCGGCGACGAACGCGAAATCGGGCCGCACCTCCTCGAACAGCCGCTGCACGATCGCCACGTCGGCCTCGCCGATCGGCAGCTTGCGCACCTCTCCGGTCCGATAGAACGGCAAATTGAGGAACCGCGCCGCCTTTGCCGTCAGTCCCACCGCTTCGAGCGCCGAGATCGCTTCCGATTCCCGGATGAACCGCTTCAGGTCCTGCACCACCGGGAGGTCGACGTCGCCGGGCGTCTTGCCCGCGAAATTGGACAGCACCTCGTGCTGCACGTGCCCGACCGCGTTGGGATCGGCGCCGAGCGCTTTCGCGGCGCGTTCGACGAAATCGAGGTGCCGCCGCACGTCGTGATCGAACACGGCGATGTTGCCGCTCGTCATATAGGCGACGATGATGTCGTTCTGGTTTTCCGTCAGCTTGCGGAGAATGCCGCCCATCGAAATCACGTCGTCGTCGGGGTGCGGCGAGAACACCAGCACGCGCCGTTTTTCCGGCAGCTTGCGGCGGCCGCGGATTTTGTCGCGCAGCCGGTTGAAGATCTGGCCATTGAGCGGCCCGGGGGCGCCGGCCCGTGCGAGCAACGGGCTCAGATGGTACTCGCTGTAGTCGGCGGCGGTCAGCTTGAGAATGGCTTTGCCGGTGCGCTCGGCGAGCCAGACCACGGCGCGCTCGGTGAGGGCGGGGGTCCAGTCGACGGGGCCGAGCACCCAGGGCGTATTGATGCGCGTCAGCTCGGCGGCGGCCGCCAGATCGAGGTAGGCGGTGACGCCCGCGTGCCGCTGCAGGAAGGTGGCGGCGACGTCGGGCGACGGCTCCCCTTCCACGGCGCGACGCACGATCGCCGCTTTGTGCTCGCCGGTCGCGATCAGCGCGATTTCCCGCGCCTCGAGGATCGTGGCGACGCCCATCGTAATCGCTTCGCGCGGGACGTTATCCTCGCCGAAGAAATCGGCCGCCGCGGCCTTGCGCGTGAGACTGTCGAGGGTGACGAGCCGGGTGCGAGAATCGGCCGCCGAGCCGGGCTCGTTGAAGCCGATGTGTCCGCTCTGTCCGATGCCGAGCAGCTGAAAATCGATCCCGCCCGCGGCGGCGATGGCGCGCTCGTAGGCGGCACAGGCTTCCGGGACGCGGTCGGGTGGCGTGTCGCCCGCCGGGAGATGCACCTGGGCCGGCTTCATCCCGACATGCGCGAAGAAATTCTCCCACATGTAACGCCGGTAGCTGTGCGGGCTCTCCGGCGACATCGGGTAGTACTCGTCGAGATTGAACGTGACGACCTGCGAGAAATCGACTTCGCCCGCGGCGTGGCGGCGGATCAGCTCGCGGTAGACGCCCAGCGGGGTGCTGCCGGTGGCGAGGCCCAGCACGCAGCGGCCGGTAGCGGTGATGGCGCGACGGATCGTGGCGACGATCCGGTCGGCCAGCAACGTAGCCAACTCGTCGGCATCGGTGACGACGACGGTGCGGAGGCGCTCGCGGTCGCGGGGTCCCTCCACCACCTCGTCAGACCTTCACTTCGATCGCCGCGCCGCGCTTGTACCGGACGTACAACCACGCCATCGGCACGATCAGCAGTCCCGCCGCGAGAATCGTGAGCGCCAGCAGGACCGCAGCGAGCAGCACGCCGCGTTGCGATGCTTCAGCCGCATCGAACAGCGCGGTGTCCTGGTCGTGCAGCAGGACGATCATCGCCTGCCGCGCTTTCGTGGTGGTCGCCGCGTCGGTGGAGGCCAATCCGTCCAGCACCTGCTGCACGAGGTCCTTTTCCTGCGCGTTGGCGAGTGTCGCCCCGAAGCGCGACAACTCTCCCTGCAACCCGCTGCGGATACTGTCGCGCTGGGCGACCACCGTGGCGCCCTTGTACATCGGGTCGGAGCTCGTGGCCATGCTGCGCCAGACCTCGTAGCGGGCATTGTAGCGGTGCAGCAGCTCACTCGCCTGGGCTCCGCTCGTGACCGTCGCCGAGGCGTGCGCCAGGGATTTGATCAGGAGCACACCGATGATCAGCGCCGCGACCAGTGTGGTCGCGCTGATCGTGACGGCGATGCCCGGACGGATGAGGGTGTAGTCCTTCATCGCGATGGCGAACGACGACCGGGGCATGGACATGCGTGGCGGAGGAGTGCTCATGGACGCTCGCCTGATGTTCGGGTTGTGGACGCCCCACGGTATCCAGGGGCTCCGGGGGTGTCAATACTAGCGCAGCGCACCGTCGAGCGCTTCCGCCGCCGCGCGAATGGCGGCGGCATATCGATCGATCGCCTGCGCGGCGCGCGCGGACTCGGCCTGCGCTTCCGCCGGACGACGCGCTTCCACGGCCTCCCGGATCCCGGGCAGCGTCTTCACACCGTATCCCGTGTACGCGCCCGGCGCGTAGACGAGGTGACGAAACCAGGGCCGTCGCGGCAATCCCGCGGTGTCGGCGAGCGCCTGCTCCGTGCCGGCGAGTAGGTGGTTGACCTGCGCCAGCGCCGCCCTGCGCTGCTCCAGCGTTCCCGCGCCGTCCACCGCCGCGCTCGACCGCTCCCAGACGGCCGCCGCGCTGTCGAGGCGCTCGAGTGCCGCTCGCAGCCCTGAGAGATCGAGCGCTTTCGTGGTGTCGTTGCCGGCGGCGAGTCGGCCGATCTCCGCGGCGTACTTGTGGTAGGCGCGCGCGGCGGCGCGGAAGTCATATGGCAACAGCGGCGCATCCGCCATGCGGAGGACGGCCGTCGCCATCGTCTGGGCCTCGGTCACCCCGTACACGTACCCCGTGTCGAGAAACCGCTCGTAGAAGGTGTAGCTGTCGTAAATCGAGTGGTAGATCCCGCTGTGCGCCGCGCCGCCGTAGCGGATGTCCACCGCGGGAACGCCGAGGTGGTCGATGAAGGCGGTGTAATCCGAACCCGAGCCCAGGGCGCCGATCGTGAACGTCGTATCGCTCGTCGTGTCCTTGGCGGTGCGCTGGGAGCGCTCATGGTCGAGCCGCGCCTGGAGGGCGCTCTTACCCACCTTGGGGTCGGGGATGTCGCGCGCCACTTCCATCACGAACCGCTCCAGCGCATGGGATCCGTTCGCTTCGAGCCACCCGGCGTCGTTCGTGTCGGAGTTGTAGTAGACGACCGCCTTGGTGCGCAGCTCGTCGGCGTGCGCTTCGGCCCACTCCGTGGAGCCGAGCAGCCCCCATTCTTCGCCGTCCCAGGAGGCGAAGATGATGGTGCGCGCGGGCCGCCAGCCGGTCTTCATCAGGGCCGAAATGGCCCGCGCCGTCTCGCCCAGCGCGGCCTGGCCGGAGATCGGATCCTCGGCGCCGTTCACCCAGGCGTCATGATGGTTGCCGTAGATCACCCATTGATCCGGCCAGATGGCGCCGCGGACGGTGGCGATGACGTCATACAGCGGCCGCACCTGCCAGTCGAACTTCGTGACGAGGTGCACGCGCGCGGGGCCGGCCCCGATGTGGTAGGTGATCGACAGCGCGCCGCGCCACGATTCCGGTGCCACCGGTCCCCGCATCGATCGCAACAGCGGCAATGCATCGCCGTACCCGATCGGGAGAACGGGGATCTTCATGAGGGTGGTGGCTTCCGCTCGCGACAAACGGCGGCCGCCGGCCACCGACGCCCATCCGGGGCTCTCCGGGTCTCCCGGATACAGCGGCATGTCCATGACGCTGCCGCGCTGTACCCCGGTCGACGGACGCATCGGTCCCGTGGGATAGGGGTCGTCCACCCAGTACCCGTCGTCCTTCGGATCGGAGTAAATGATGCAGCCGATCGCGCCATGCTCGGCGGCGACCTTCGGCTTGATCCCGCGCCAAGATTGGCCGTAGCGCGCGATCACGATCTTCCCCCGCACGCTGATCCCCAGACTGTCGAGCACGTGGTAGTCCTCGGGGCGGCCGTAATTCACGTAGACCAGCTCACCCGTGACGTCACCATCGGCGGAGTAGGCGTTGAACGTCGGCAGCTGGTCGGTCTGGCCCGATGTCGGATCCCGGGCGAGCGCCGGCTCGCGCAGCACCGCCACATAGCGCCCCGGTCCGACGAGCTCCAGCTGCCGGATCACGGGCCGCGGCATCAGCGCCTCGAACTGCTCGATGCGGGCGTCGAAACCCATGGCGCGATAGCGGGCGAGGATCAGCTCGGCCGTGTGGTGGGAGCGCTCCGTGCCGGCCTCGTGCGGGACGGCGGAGTAGAGCCGTACCAGCGCCCGCAGCGTATCCCGGCTGGGAAAGCCCCGTACCAGCGCCTCGTGCCCGCGCTGGCTGTCCTGTAACGCTCTCGGGAAGCCGTGGATCAAGAGGTCCTGCTGTGCGGCAAGGCGCGTCGTCAGGACCGCGAGACTAAGGAAGAGCATCGGACGGACCACGGGCGAAGCCTCGAGGGGAAGGGTGGCGGGGGAAATCTACCCTCGCCACCCGCCCAAGCCACAAACGATCGCGTCCGTCTATTGCACTGTGATCGAGCCTGTCATGGCTGCACGATAATCGTGCCGGTCATCAAGTTGCCATGGACCGTGCAGTCATAGCCGTATGTGCCCGCGTTGTTGAGCGTGTAGTCGACCGTTCCCGAGGACATGTTGGCGGAATTGGCGGGGAGCGGCGCGGGTCCGGACGTAAAGTGAATCCCGTGGGGGCCGTCGGCCCACTTGAACGTGACGACACCTCCCGCCTTCAGCGCAACCGACGTTGGGCTGAAGGCGATCCCTGGACCGACACCAATCGTGTCAACGAGCGGCGCCGTGACGATCAGGGCTCGAATTTTCACGGGAGACCCTTGTAAGGTTGGTGTTGATGTAGCGGTAACTGTGTCCTCCCCGTCCGCCGGACCGAGTTGATGTTGAGTTGACGCGATCCCGTTCCCGCCCGTCGTGTTCGTGGAAGGGGTTACCCCTCCCCCGCCGACCGTAGCCGCCCACGTGATCGATACGCCGGACACTCCATTGCCGTGCTGGTCTTTGGCGACAACACTGTAGGTCAGCGACCCACTCGGCGGGCCACTAGTGGCGGTCTGGGATGAGAATGCGAGGGAAAACGGGTTTCCTGGAGTTGCGGTCTCGGAAAAGTTCACGGGTGAGCCGGTCACTCCCGCTGCCGCAGCGGTTACCGATTGGGTTCCGGCGGTCGGCCCGAGAATGAGCGTTACGGAGGCGGCCCCGCTGGCGTCGGTTGCTGTAACGACCGACGTCGCCCCGTTCACCTTCCCGCCCGTAGGGGCCGTCCAGGTCACGTTGACCCCCTGGACCGGGGCGTTGTTCGGGTCGTGCACCACGACCGATAGTGGCGTGGAGAGGGTCGAAAGGACCGTATCCGACTGACCCGCCCCACCGGCAGACGCCATCGAGTTGGCCGGTGGCGGCCCCGAGGTGCCCCCTCCTCCCCCACAGCCTACCGTCATGATTGCCAGAAACCCCGAGATGTGCAGACGAAACGACGGCATAAAAAGGACCTCCGGAGGTTTGAGCAGGCTCAGATTGTACCCTTTGCGAGGCATAGTTGCTACTTTAGGTGCGCTCTTCCGCGCCAAAATGGTTCTCCCCACGGGAACGCCGGGGGTTGTCATCGAGACCTTTCGAGGGAATGCCGGGGAGATTCTCCGGCAGGCGAGCGTAGCTCTCGACGGCCGGCCGGTGACCCTTTGGGAGGTCGCCGACGGGCCCACCCTGGTTCCCCGCGCCTCCAGCGACGACGTACCGCGGCCCGCTCTCAACCACATCGACTTCGACACCACCCTGAAGAAGTGGGGGGTGCCGATCCGGAATGGCAGCCGATATGTGGGGGCCCGGATCCCGCCGCAGGGCGAGTGGGTTATCGCGCCAGTACGGATGCGGCCCGCGGCAGGACCGCCCGGAGGACGGGAGCGCCGCAGCTCGGCCCGGCTGACGCTCGAGCTGGCGGGTCTCTGCCTCGGACTTTCCGATCGCCGGGAAACGATCGGGGTCGAACGTCCCCCGGCAATCTCCATCGATCCGCTGAAGGACCTCCTCGCCCTTCCTTCTGTGGTGGCCCACGAGGCGAAGAACCCGCTCACCGGGGCGCGCGCCGGGCTGCAGCTCACCATGGATTCCCTCGGCCGCATGGAGGATCTCCCCGTTCCGCGGCGCCTCGAGCTGCTGGAGGAGCTGGGGGAGGTGCTGGAAGCGTTGAACCGGGCGATCGACTTCCTGCAGGCGGTGCAGGACCGGGCACGCGGCACCGTGCGCGGCCGGGAGCGCTTCGATGCGGTCCGGGTGGCGCGGTCCGTGGTGGCGCTCGAGGGCCGTGTATTGCGGCAGCAGGGGATGGAGCTCGAGCTCGCCACCGGGCTCGAGACGGTGCACCTGAACGGCGATCCCAACCTGCTGTACGAGCTCTTGATCAATCTGGTGCGCAACGCGGCCGAGGCGTCCCTGGAGCGCCGCGGCCCGATCACGCTGCGGCTCGATCGCGAAAGCGACACGCTGCGCATGTCGGTCACCGACCGGGGCGTCGGGATTCCCGCCTACCTCGTGGACCGGGTGTTCGAACCGGGATTCACCACCAAGACGATGGGTGGCGGCGGCGCGGGCCTCGCGGTGGTGCGCAAGGTTGCGCAGGACGTCTTCGGAGGGACGGTGGCACTCAAATCGACGGAGGGCGTCGGCACCACCTTCACCGTCACCATTCCCATTCCCCCGCAGCGGGCGTAACGGGCCGGTAGACAGCCCTTACGTAGCGTCGTAGCCTCATCGTACGATCCCTTCCTCTTCACGCTCATCATGTGGGTGACGTATGCGATTTCCATACTTTCGAATCCTCGCGGTTTTCGTGCTGTCGCTCGCCGGGCCGCTCGCGGGCCAGCAGTCCCTGACGGTCGACACCGCCGGCGTCGGCGCGCTCATGGACGAAGGGATGAACCGCTCCGAGGTAATGAAGAACCTGGCCTATTTGTCCGACGTCATCGGCCCGCGGCTCACCGGATCGCCCGCGGCCCGCGCGGCCAACGACTGGACGATGCGCCGCTTCCAGGACTACGGCCTGAGCGGGCACCTGGAGCAGTGGAGCTTCGGCGGGACGTGGACGCGTGGCCCGATGTGGGCGCGTCTCGTCGCGCCGCGCACGCACGATCTCGTCGCGGCGAGCTGGGCGTGGTGCCCGGGTACAGGGGGGAAGCCGGTGCGAGGCCCGGTGGTGCGAATCGACGTGAGCACGCCGGAGAGTCTGGCCGCCAACCGCTCGCGGGTGAAGGGCGCGTGGGTGATGCTGGCCGCTCCGACCAACGTCTGGAACAACGACGGTCCAGCGATGACCGCTGCCGACTCGCAGCGGCAGCGGGATTCGTTCCGCCGCCTCTTCGGATTTCCCCCGGGACTCGATTCGGCGCGACGGGCCGCGATCACCCAGTTCCGCAACGATCTCCCCTTCATGCTGCGAAACGCCGGTGCGCTGGGGGAGGTGCTGGACGCCGGGAAAGAGCAGGATCTGCTCAACATGAGCGGCTCGCCGAACCGGATTTACCCCTATCCCCGCATCGTGGTGGCGCACGAGGAATTCGCGATGCTCGATCGCCTGCTCGCCGCCGGCAGCGCGCCGCAGATCGAGGCCAGCATCACCAACGCCATGACCACCGACTCGGTGCCGCAGTGGAATACGGTGGCGGAGATCAAGGGGAGCGCGGCTCCGGGCGAGGTCGTCATCGTGGGGGCGCACCTCGATTCGTGGGACCTGGGCAGCGGCACGACCGACAACGGCACGGGCTCGATGGCGACGCTCGAAGCGGCGCGCATCATCGCGCGCTCGGGGGTCACGCCGAAGCGGACGATCCGGTTCGTGCTCTTCACGGGCGAAGAGGAGGGGCTCATCGGATCCCGTAAGTACGCCGAGACGCACGCCGCCGAGGCCGATTCGATCCAGGCCGTGATCGTGCTCGACAATGGTGCCGGAGCGATCACCGGCCAGGCGCTGCAGGGCCGGCCCGACCTGTACTATCTGTGGCGGGCGTTGCTGCGACCGGTGCACGACCTCAATGCCGATACGGTGACCGACGCCATGAAGGGCGGCACCGATCATCTGTCCTTCATTCCCTACGGAGTACCCGGGTTCAACTTCAATCAGATCACCCGTGGGTACAATCACACCCACCATTCGCAGTCCGACACGTACGACAAGGCGATCGATTGGGATCTGCGACAGGCGTCTACCGTGATGGCGGTCAGCGCCCTCGAGCTGGCCAATCTCGACGGGATGATACCACGCGGCAGCAAGCGACCGGTGCAGCCGATGACGGCGACGAAGATCTCGGATAGCCTCACGGTGGCGAAGCGGGGGGGACGAAACTGAAGGCGCTGTCAGCCGTCAGTTATAGATTACGCCATGCCCAAAATCCCCATTCCAGAGAACGAGCCGGTCAAGTCGTATGCCCCCGGCACTCCAGAGCGCGACGAGCTGAAGCGGACGTTGCGGGAGCTGAGCGCCCGCCCGATCGACATTCCGTTGATCATCGGCGGCAAGGAAGTCCGCACCCAGACGACGAGCGACGCGGTGATGCCGCATTGCCACCACCACGTCCTGGCCAAGGTGCATCAGGCGGGGCCGCCGGAGATCGCTGCGGCCGTCGCCGCGGCGCGCGCGGCGTGGACCGACTGGGCTCGGACGCCGCTCGAGGAGCGGGCGGCGGTCTTCCTGAAGGCGGCCGATCTGCTCGCCGGGAAGTACCGCGCGACGGTCAACGCGGCCACCATGCTGGGGCAGAGCAAGACGTCGCATCAGGCGGAGATCGACGCGGCGTGCGAGCTGATCGACTTCTTCCGGTTCAACGCGCACTTCGCCGAGCGGATCCACGCCGAGCAGCCGTTGTCGGCGCCGGGAACGTGGAACTTGATGGACTACCGCCCGCTCGAGGGGTTCGTCTACGCCATCAGCCCCTTCAACTTCACCTCGATCGGCGGCAACCTCTCGTCCTCGCCGGCCATCATGGGCACGACCGTCGTCTGGAAACCCGCCGCCACCGCCGTCTACTCGAACTACTTCATCATGAAGCTGCTGGAGGAAGCCGGGTTGCCTCCCGGCGTGATCAATTTCCTCCCGGGGCCCGCCGCGCCGATCAGCGCGGCGCTGCTTGCCGACCGTCACCTGGGCGGCATCCATTTCACGGGCTCGACCGAGGTCTTCCAGTCGCTGTGGGAGACGGTGTCGCAGAACCTGCGGATGTATCGGGACTACCCGCGGCTGGTCGGGGAGACGGGCGGGAAAGACTTCATCGTGGCGCACGCGAGCGCCGATCCCGCAGCCCTGGCCGCCGCGATCGTGCGCGGCGCATTCGAGTACCAGGGCCAGAAGTGCTCCGCCGCTTCCCGCGCCTACGTCCCCGACAATCTCTGGCCCGCCGTTCGGGACCGGGTGGGGGCGATGCTCGAGCAGGTGCGCGTGGGCGACCCCGCCGATTTCACGAACTTCATGGGCGCCGTAATCGATCGGAAGGCGTTCGAGAAGATCTCGAGCTACATCGAGGGAGCGCGCTCGGCGTCCGGGGTCAAGATCCTGTTCGGCGGCGGCGCCGAGGGGAAGGACGGCTATTTCATTCAGCCGACCGTGCTCCAGGTCGACGACCCGACGTACCGGACGATGTGCGAGGAGATTTTCGGGCCGGTGTTCACGCTGCACGTCTATCCCGAGCGGCGCTGGGCGGAGACGCTCACGCTGGTCGATACGACGTCACCCTACGCGCTGACGGGGGCCGTGTTCGCGCGCGACCGCAGTGCCGTATCCCAGGCGCATGCCGCGCTGCGCTACGCCGCGGGGAACTTCTACGTCAACGACAAACCGACGGGCGCGGTGGTAGGGCAGCAGCCGTTCGGCGGTGCGCGCGCGAGCGGGACGAACGACAAGGCGGGGAGCCTGTTCAATTTGATCCGCTGGGTGTCGCCGCGGGTGGTGAAGGAGAATTTCACCCCACCCACGGACTTCACCTACCCGTTCATGGCGGAGCAGTAAAACAACGAAGGCCCGGTTGCCCGGGCCTTCCGAGGTTTACTTGGGTGGTAGGATCTTGAACATCCCTGTGCCGCAGACCGGACAGACTCCCTTGAGCGCTGGGCGGCCGTTGGCCATTTTGACTTCCTGCGGGTTCGAGATCTTTCGTTTCGTCTTGCACTTCACGCAGTACCCCTCGTCGGCCGCCATCGGGGACTTTCCAGCCTTTGCCATTAGGTCTCCTCCGGAGGGCAGGGCTTGCACGTGAGTCCCAGGCTGACCCGCCGAATGCGGGACTTGGACCAGGGGACCCGGGACCGGACCAACTATAACACCCCGTAGAAGCGGGCGGGGAGCGGGGGGCCGGGCGCGGCCGTGTGGCCCTCCCGCCACAGCGGCACGGGACAACGACTTGCGCCCCTTGAAAACGGCTTGAATACCTCTGGCGATGGTGGCGCGCACTTCACCGGAGGCCGTCGATGCGCGCCAAGAGAACGCCACTCCTCACTCTGTTCGTCTCCCTCGTCATCGCGTGGCGGGCGTCGGCTCAGGGCGCCGCCGTGAGTCTCCAGGCTGGTGCAGCGCCGTTCGAGGGAGAACACGAGCTCGAGATCGGCGCGCGGTTCAGTCCACACGCTCCGCTGGGAGTCGATTTCTCCGTCGACGTCTACCCGGGATACCTGCTGCTCGGCGCACTCGTCGGCGTCGCCGATTTCTCGCTCGCCGGGACGATCCCGCTCGGCTCGGTCGCGGGCGTCGAGCTGCGGGCGGGGCCGAGCGTATTGGGGTTCGTGGCTCCGGGCAACGCCGGCGCCGCTGCGGGCTACAGCGCCGGCGTGGGCCTCGTCTTCAGAATCGATTCCCGGACGAGCGTGCGGGCAGATTATACCTACCGGCGGCTCACGATCGGCGACGAGGTATACCACGTCCCCAGCCTTACGGCGGGATTTCTTGTGCATCACTGAGGGATTCTGCGCACATGGGAACGGCTACCCGCACCCTCGGGTATGTACATTTCTGTCCACCCGCATGCACCGTCGCCCCTTCCTTTACTGTTCGCTGGCGCTCGTCGCGCCGGCGTGCGCTACCGAGCACGGCGCGCTCGTCAACCAGATGGCGCACACGGCGACCCCGTATCTCGCCCGGGCCGCCCGGCAGCCGGTCAGCTGGCAGCCGTGGAGCCGGGAGGTGTTCGCTCTGGCGGCCCGGCTCGATCGTCCCGTGCTGCTCTACGTCGGCGCCGAGGACTGCCGCTGGTGTACGGTGATGGACCGCGAGGTGTATTCCGATCCCGACATCGGCGCCATGATCGATTCGCTCTTCGTCCCGATTCGCGTGGACCGCGATGAGCGTCCCGACGTGGCGCAGCGCTATCAGGGAGCGGTGCTGTCGCTCGCGGGGCTGCGCGGCTACCCGCTCACCGTGTTCCTCACCGCCGACGGATCACCCTTCTTCGGCGGGACCTACTTCCCGGCCGACGACCCCGTGACGGGTCGCGGATTGAAGCAATTGCTTCCCGATGTGGCGCGGGACTTCCGGGAGCGGCGCGAGGTGCTGGTGCGGCGCGCGGCGGTCGTGCGGCAGCTGGCGTTGTCGCGCGCGCTCGGCGCCCACGGCGTACTGCGCCCCCAGGCGCTGGTGGCGGAGGTCGCGGCGGTGCGCGGCAGTCTTGCTGCTGCGGTGTCATCGGGCCACGCGCTGCTGGGGTTCCCATCGACCCAGTCGGCAGCCCTGCTCGTCACCGAATACATCCGAAGCGGGGACACGGCGGCGCTCGCCATGGCCCGGACGGCGCTCGACGCGATGCTCGACACCGAGGTGGTGGTGGCCGCGACGAGCGACGAGCCACGGGAGATCGTGCGTGCCTCCCTGGCCCGCGTCCTTTCGCTGGTCTGGGTGGCGACGGCCGAGCCGCGGTATTTGCGCGCCGGACGCGATCACCTCGCGGCCGTGCTGCGGGTCCTGACGTTCGGTGACGGGCGGCAGGTGTTCGCGGACCGCGACGGGTATGCGATCGGCTCCGCGATCACGACCGCGGACGCGTTGCGCGACTCCGTGGGGCAGCGGCGGGCGGTGGCCGCGCTCGATACGTTGTTGCGCCGCGTCTATGCGTCCGGCCGCGGTGTGCGCCACGTTACCAACGGATCGCTCACCGGCCTGCTGCAGGATCAGGTGCAGGTCGGAGATGCCTGTGTCGCGGCGTATACGGCCACGGGACGCAAGCGCTATCTCGACGTTGCCAAAGACCTCGCCGCGATTCTGAACGAGGACTTCGCCGATTTCAGCGGCGGCTACTTCGACGTTGCGCTCCGCGACGCCCCCGCGGCGGTGCAGGACGAGCGCATGAAACCCGTGCTCGACGATATGCTGCCGGGTCCCAACGCCTGGGCGGCACATCTCCTGCTCGGGTTGGCGGCGGTCACCGGCGACAGCACGTACCGCCGCCGCGCGGAAGCGACGCTCGAGGCGTTCGC
>Ga0310811_10006942_pt1 | contig 14470 bp, 12 predicted proteins | sample YCmetagenome_FD_207642 | JGI IMG/M metagenome (GOLD analysis project Ga0310811, IMG submission 207642) | Soil microbial communities from experimental microcosm in Duke University, North Carolina, United States - YC | ecosystem: Engineered > Artificial ecosystem > Soil microcosm > Unclassified ...
CGCTGTTCGGCCCGCGCCTCCATCCAGCCCATCTCGCCATGGTGGCCGGCAGCGATCCATTCCCTGAGGCGTTCGCCTGCGTGGGCCACGGAGTCGGCGCGCGCGATCCCCCAGGCGCAAAAGCCAAGCTCCGCCGCTTTGTCGAAAATCCGTGCCTTGAGGCTTGTCATGGCGCGGCCACCCTTTACCCATTGGCGCCATGGGGGAAAGACCAATCGCCGCCGAAGCCCGCGACCTCGTCAAGGACTTTGACGGGAAACGCGCGGTGGACGGGGTCAGCCTGACCGTTCCCGAAGGCAGCATCACCGGCATCCTCGGACCCAATGGCGCGGGAAAGACCACCTGCCTTCGAATGATGCTGGGAATCATCGATCCCAGCTCAGGGACCCGTACGCTGCTCGGTCATGACCGGCCGATCGAGATCGCGCATCAGGTTGGCTATCTGCCCGAGGAGCGCGGCCTCTACCCGGCGATGCCGGCGTCGGAGGCGCTGGCCTTCATGGGTGCGCTGCGCGGGCTGCCGATCAAGGAGAGCCGCCGGCGATCCCTGGAGCTTCTCCATAGCCGCGGCCATGACGACTGGGCCAAGCGGCCGATCCGCACGTTGTCGAAGGGCATGGCGCAGACCGTCCAGCTGCTCGGCACCATCATCCACCGCCCGAAGCTGATTGTGCTCGACGAGCCGTTTGCCGGGCTCGACGCGATCAACCAGGAAAAGCTCGAGCAGCTGATCCGCGACCAGGCCGCGGCCGGCGTGACCGTGATCTTCTCGACGCACGTCATCGCCCATGCCGAGCGGCTCTGTGAGCGCGTGGTCATCATCGCCGAGGGCAGGTCCGTGTTCGAAGGTGCAGTGGACGAGGCGCGCGACCGGCTGCGTCCGATCGTCCATCTAAGGACGCGCGTGGCTGACGGGCCGTGGCGCGCTGCACTTCCGGCGTCGGCCAAGAATGTCGGTGGCGAATGGCGCTTCGAGCTGCCCTCCGACGGCCCCGAGCCGCTGCTCAAGGCCTTGATCGACGGCGGGGCCGGGATCGAAACCTTGAGCATCGAGCGTCCGGGATTGCACGATGCCTTCATCGCCATTGCCGGCGAAGCGGCGGCCCGTGAGATGGGGCACGTTCATGTGGCGGATGAAGCGGCATGAAACTGCCTGAGACGATCCGCGCCGCCTTCGTGATAGCCCGTCGCGACTTCACCGCGACGGTACTGAGCAAGACGTTCCTGCTGTTCCTGCTCGGGCCGCTGTTCCCGATCGCGCTCGGCATGGGGATGGTCGGGATCGGCGCCCAGGTCGACCGCAATGCCAAAGCGCCGCCGATCGCGGTGGTTTCGTCGCAGCAAGATTATGAGCTGCTCAGCGCCGCCCGCGAGCGCTTGATGCCGCTGGCCGATTCTATAGCGCTTGTCGAGCTTCGCTACGTACCGCCCGAAGGTGATCTCGCCGGCCAGCAGAAGAAGTTGCTCTCGTCGGAGAAGGAACCGGTGATGGCAGTGTTCGACGGCGGCCTTTCCGCGCCACATCTGACCGGAACGGTGACCAGCAGGGACCGCCCGGCCAGGCAGATGAAACTGTTCATCGACGAGGCACGACGGATGGCGGCACAGCCGCAGGTTAGCAGCCCCAAGCTTCAGATTACGCAGACCAGGGAAATGGCCGGGCCGCAGGCGGCCAGGCGCGTCCAGACCGGCCGCATGGGCCAGGCCCTGCTCTTCGTCCTGACAATCTTGCTGGCGGGCATGGTGCTCAGTCAGCTCATCGAGGAGAAATCCAGCAAGGTGATCGAGGTGCTCGCCGCAGCGGTCCCGATCGATGCCATCTTCTTGGGCAAGCTCTTCGCCATGCTCGCCACCTCGCTGACCGGAATTGCGCTTTGGACGATTGCCGGAGCCTTCACGATCAACAGCCTTGCGACCGGAGGATTGAGAAGCTTGCCGATGCCTGCGGTCGGCTGGCCGGCCTTTATCTCCCTCACCGTCGTCTATTTCTCGATGAGTTATTTGCTGATCGGCGCGACCTTCCTCGGGATCGGCGCCCATGCTTCGACAGCGCGGGAGGTTCAGATCCTGTCGATGCCCGTGACCATGGCCCAGCTGGTCCTGTTCGGCTTCGCTTCGCTGGCAGTCGGCCAGCCGAACAGTGCGACGGGCATGGCGGCGGCGATTTTCCCGCTCTCATCGCCATTCGCAATGATTGCCCGCGCGGCGGAGCTGCCCGACATTTGGCCCCATCTGATCGCGCTTGGCTGGCAGGCGCTGTGGGTGGCCCTGATCCTCAGGCTTGCCGCTGCGGTGTTCCGCCGAAGCGTGCTGAAGTCGGGCAAGAGCCGCCGCCGGTTCTGGCAGCGAAGCTCCGCCTAGCCGAGCGCTTCCCGGGCCATTTCTTCGAAGCGGGCCATCAGCGCCATGTACGGGAACGGGCCATGGCTGATCCTGGCGACGCCGGTCGCGGCGACCTCGGCGTCTGACGGGCAGCCTGGATAGGTCATGAAATTCACCGGTACCGTTGCCTCGGCGCACAGACGGCCGAGGAAGCCCAAATTGCCGAGCATCGGGACGAAGAAGCCGCTCGCGCCGGCCTCGGCGTAGGCGTGCACGCGCCGGATCGCCTCGTCGAGCATCGCCTCATCATGCGTGTCCTGTTTCGCCTTGAGGAACAGGTCGGTACGGACATTGATGAAGAAGTCGGGTCCGACGGCGGCCCGGGCCGCGGCAATCCGCTCGGCCTGGACCGGGATCGGATGGAGGCCCTCCCCGCCGACGACCTGGTCCTCGAAATTGCAGCCGGCCGCGCCGGTGTCGGCGAGCCGGACGATGTTTCGGGCGCCCTCATGCGGATCGGTCGAATAAGCGCCCTCGAAATCGACCGTGACCGGCACGTCGACCGCGTCGACGATCCGCTTGGCATTTGCCAGCACAAATTCCAGTGGCACTTCCTGTCCATCGCCAAATCCGTTGGCCATGGCCACCGAGGCACTCCCGGTGGCGATCGCGCTGGCACCCGCCTTGGCTGCCGCCTGCGCGCTGCCCGCATCCCAGACATTGAACAGGACGAGCGGGCTTCCGGGCACATGGAGCTCAGCAAAGCGGGCGAAGTTCGACATGACGATGTTCTCCTTTAGTTCTCGTCATGCCGTCGGCAGTCAGGCAAGGCAACCCGAATCTTGCGGTCAACAAAATCAGTTGATGGCGGCGCTCGCGGCCTCCGTCAGTTGGGCCATCAATGCCCGGTGGGGAAAGGGTCCGTGGCTGATACGGGCAACCCCGGCCGCGGCCCATTCGGCCTTGGGCGGCGCACCGGGGAAGGCGATTACGTTGAGCGGCAGGGGCACCTCGCGCACGACCCGTTCGATCTGCCTCGGATCGGCCAATCGCGGCACGAAGAAGCCGCTCGCCCCCGCGTCGGCAAACGCCTTGCCCCGCTCGATCGCCTGGTCGACCAGGGCGTCGTCGCGCGTGTCATATTTTATGAACAGGTCGGTGCGGGCGTTGAGGAAGAAATCCGCTCCGACGGCACGGCGGATTGCCGCTATCCGGCTGACCTGCAGCTCAAGCGGATGGATTCCCTCTCCACCAACCACCTGGTCTTCGAAGTTGCAGCCGACCGCCCCTGTTGCCTTGAGCCTCGCGACATTCTGCCCGCCCTCTTCGGCATCGGTCGAATAGGCTCCCTCGAAATCGACCGTAAGCGGCAGCGGATCGATCGCCTCGACGATTCGGCCAGCATTGGCGAAGACATAATCCAGCGGGACGTGATGGGCATCGCCGAAACCGCTGGCGTCGCCTACCGGGTGGCTGCCGGTGGCCAGCGCCTTCGCGCCCGCCTTCACCACCGCCTCGGCGCTGCCGACGTCCCAGATATTATAAAGAATGACCGGATCGCCGGGGACATGGAGTGCCGCGAACGTGGCGAATCGTTGCGATGGGGTGCTGGGCATGAGGGCCTCCGCTTTGGCTGGGCCAGCAAGCTAGGATCGATGACCCAATGTGCAAGTAACCAATTGCAAAGGGTCGCCCGATTACCAGCCATTCGAAGTGGGGGTGTGAATGCGTCGAATCTTGTTGCTGGCCCTGGTCCTGGCCGCCCCGCTTTGGTTCATGGTCGGCCAGGACGGAAGTGCCGCGGCATTGTCGCAGCGGACTGTCGACCTGTTCGACGGCCGCCCGCCGCGCTCGATCCTGATCGTAGGCAACAGCCGCACTTATTATAACGACATGCCGGCGATGGTCAGAGAGATCGCGGATTCGGCTGGCAGCGCGGCCAAGTTCCAGATCGAGACCAGCGCCAGGCCGGGCTATTACTTCAAACATCATTGGGGATTTGGCCGTACCCGGCATCTTCTCGTCGCCGGGTGGGACGACGTCATTCTGCAAGGTGCAAGCGCCGAGCAATGGAACGACGAAACCCAGGATGACTTTTTCACCTATGGGGCAAAGCTCGCGGCCATCGCCAAGGTATACAAAGGCCGTCCCCGGCTGGTCGTCAATTGGGCCTATGATCCTTCGGAATATGAGGGCGATGCCGAAGGATATCGCCAGATGCACCTGGAGCGGATCAAGGCGGCTCACGCCCGCCTGGCGAGCGAGGCCAATTTATCGCGAATTAATCTGGCAGGCCTGTGGGAGTCCATCCGCCACTCCCATCCGTCGATCCGGCTAACGTCGGACGGCAACCATCCAACCATGGCGGGCAGTTACCTCTATGCGCTGGCAATCTACGCCAACCTGGCCAACGACAGGGTGGCGGACGTCGCCTATGTTCCCGACGGCCTCAATCCGGACGATGCGAAAGCCCTGCGAGAGGCCGTCGATGCTTATCCGCTGCTAGGCTGAGCAGCTTACTCCGGCGCGGGGCCAAGCTGCTGCCACAGTTCCACCTTCACCCCGTCGGGATCGAGGATCCAGGCGAAGCGGCCATAATCCTCGTCCTGACGGCCGATAATTTCGACGCCCTTGGCTTCAAGATCGGCAATCACGCCGTCGAGGTCGTCCACGCGAAGGTTGACCATGAATGATTTGTCGCTCGGCCCGAAATAGTCGGTGTCGGCCTTGAACTGGGAAAAGAGCGTGAACCCTTCGGGATCGTCGTTCTTGAACGGGAACATCGCGCCCCATTCCCCGCCGATGCCGAGCTTGTCCTGGTACCAGGCGCGCGTCTTGTCGGTGTCCTCGACCTTATAGAAGATGCCGCCCAGACCCGTGATGCGCGCCATCATCGCCTCCCCTGTTCAACTTTTCTAATGGACGAACCTTGCCACCACGTCGCGATAGCTCCGTGACACCTTCACCTGCGCGCCTGAGTCCAGCACCAGGAAGCATTCGCCGTTGGTATGCGGCTTGACCTGGCGGACCAGGTCGAGGTTGACGATGGTCGAGCGGTGCACCCGCTGGAACCGGCGCGGGTCGAGCCGCTTTTCCAGGTCCTTCATCGTCTCGCGGAGGATCAGCGTGTTCTCGCCAGTCTGGATGCACATATAGTCGCCGGCCGCGTCGATGCGCTCAATCGTGTCGACATCGACCCGGAAGATCTGGCCCTGGTCGCGGATGTTGATCATCTTCTCGAACCGCGACGAGGCCGGGCCTTCGGGCATCGCCTCGGCCAGTTCCTCGGCTGCTTCCGGGGCGTGCTCGGCCAGCGCTTCCTTCAGCCGCTCGGCCTCTTCCGCACCGCGTTTTTCGGCCAGCCGCTGCCGCACCCGATCGAGCGTCGCGGCCAGCCGGTCTTCGTCGACCGGCTTCATCAGATAGTCGACCGCCTGCGCTTCGAACGCGCGCAGCGCATGCTCATTATAGGCGGTCACGAACACGAATAGCGGCGGCTCGACCTCCATCATTCCCGAAATCACCGAAAATCCGTCAAACCCGGGCATCTGGATGTCGAGAAATACGAGGTCGGGCTTGTGGGTCTTGATGGCGCGAATTGCTTCCCGACCGTTGGCGGCCGTTGCGACAACTTCCACATCGTCATGGGCCTCCAGCCGAAGGCGCAAGCCTTGCGTCGCCAGGGGCTCATCATCGACGAGGATGGTGCGAATGGTCATGAATGTTCCTTTTGGTCGGTTTCGAGCGGAATTTCGATGATAACGCTGAACCCCCCATGTTCGTTCGTTCGCGTGGAAAAGCCATGCGCCGCGCCATAGGCCTGCGCCAGACGGTCCTGGATGTTCGGTAGGCCGACTCCAGTGCCCTCGGCGTCGACCGCGTGCCCACCCGGCCCAGGCCCGCTGTCGGCCACTTCAATCCTTACCGCCCGGCCTTCGCGGCGCGCGGTGATCCAGATGTCGGCGCCATTCTCTGACGAGGTCACGGCATATTTGATCGCATTCTCAATCAGCGGCTGGAGCAGCAGCGACGGCAGGCGCGCTCCGATCGTATCGCCATCGATCTTGAAATGCGGCCGCAGGCGATCCTCGAAGCGCATCTTTTCAATCTCCAAGTAGAGCTTCAGCGTTTCGACTTCCTGGACCAGCGTAACCTTGGCGGTCGGCTCGTTGACCAGCGTGTAGCGGAGGAACGACGACAGCCTGGACAGCATAGCGTTGGCCCGCTCGGTCTGCTTGAGCAGGACCAGCGTCGAGATGCTGTTGAGCGTGTTGAACAGGAAGTGGGGGTTCAGCTGGTAGCGCAGCATCGCCAGTTGGGCGGTCGAGGCCTGGCTTTCGAGCTGCGCGCGCTGATCGATCTCTTCCTCGAGCAGCAAGTAATAGTTGATCCCGTAATAGAGCGCCGACCAGGCGGCGAGAATCGAGAAATCGAGAATGATCGCGCCGAGATACTCCACCCCGGCCGGCTTGGCGTCGGGCCGGAGGAAGGTCGCATAGCTCCAGGTCTCGATGAACGAAAATGCCGCCGAGGCCATGGCCACGGTGGCGAGGCTGATGATCACGGTCCAGATCGCCCGCATCGTGATCAGCCGCCGAAACAGCGAGGCCATCAACAGGGTCAGCGAATAACCGGTGGCGGTCAGCAGCAGCGTATGGACGACGAACATCGCGCCCATCGAATTGGCCAGGCCAGACAGCGAGCGGAGGATGAAATAGCCGCTCCAGCCAATCGACTGAAGCACCCAGAATGCGCGATTCTTGTCGTCGAAGAAGGGGCGGTCGAGCCCGACGCCGGCCAGGAACGGCCGTGCGGGGCCCTTGCTGCGCACGCGAACGGCATGATCCTGCGCGGCCGCTTCGGCCAACGCCCTGACGCTATCGCCAGCCATCTCCGCCTGGTTCGACGCAATCCGGTCCATGCACGCGATATAGGCGGAGAGCGGCGACGCGCCTAGGCTTGGCGTCGGCTATCCGGCCGGGCTAGGATGCTTCCCAGCCAAGGAGAGGCCAATGAACGAGCGCGCGAGCTTCCGGTCGATGGACCAAGGCACCAAGGCCGACTGGGCGATCATCGGTTCGCATTTCTTTCCGTTTGCCCAGGCGCTTCCCGACCGGGTCCTGGCGCATTTGAAGCTGCTCGATGGCGATTACGGCGGATTCCCGATCGACCGGCTGCAGCACAGCCTGCAGACCGCGACCCGCGCCCATCGTGGCGGGGAAAGCGAGGCTTATGTCGTCATGGCCCTGCTGCACGACATCGGCGACACGCTCGGTTCGTACAATCATCCGGAGATCGCAGCGGCGATCCTGAAGCCGTTCGTGGACGACAAGCTCCATTGGATCGCCGAGCACCATGGCGTGTTTCAGGGCTATTACTTCTTTCACTATCTCGGAATGAACCGCGACATGCGCGAGGCGTTTCGAGGCCATGAGCATTTCGAGGATACCGCTCGCTTCTGTGAGCTGTACGACCAGACTGCGTTCGATCCCGACTATGACAGCGCCCCGCTCGAATTCTTCGAGCCAATGGTCCGCCGGCTGTTCGAACGCCCGATCAACACCATGTACAAAGCCGTCGGCGAGGCCGCGGCCGAGTAGTCATTCCGGAGAAACGGATTGTTGCGCGCATTGACCGCCGCTGCCGCGGCCCTCGTCCTGGTTTCCTGCCAGGCCCAGCAGAAGCCTCCCGCCGCTGCCGAAGCTGGGGAAATCGCACCGGTGCTCGATACGCCCGATGCGGCCGACATCCATAGCTACGCCAAGCCGCTCGAGGCGCGGGTCACCCACGTCGCGCTCGACCTAACCGTCAACTTCGCCGCCAAACGTGTCGGCGGAACCGCGACGCTCGACATCCAGGCCATGCCGGACGCCAAGGAAATCATCCTCGACGACAAGGGCCTGGAGATCGAAGCTGTCGCGGACGGCACGGGCAAGCCGCTTGGCTGGAAAGTCGGCGCAAACAATCCGGACCTCGGCGCGCCCCTGTCGATCGCGATCGCACCCGGCACGAAGAAGATCGTGATCCGCTACAAGTCCGCCGCCAACGCCGACGCGCTGCAATGGCTGACGCCGGAGCAGACCGCGGGCAAGAAATATCCCTTCCTGTTCAGCCAGGGGGAATCGATCCTCAACCGCAGCTGGATCCCGACCCAGGATTCTCCGGGCATTCGTCAGAGCTGGGAGGCGAAGATCGGCGTCGACAAGCCGCTGACGGTTGTCATGTCGGCGCCGCGCGCTGGCGATCCCGCCGATAACGGCAACAAGCGCGTCTTCAGCTTCAGGATGGACCATCCGGTGGCACCCTATTTGATCGCGATTGCCGCCGGCGATCTCGCCTTCAAGGACCTCGGCCCGCGAACCGGAGTCTGGGCGGAGCCGGCGACGCTGGACCGGGCGGCAGCGGAGCTCAGCGACACCGAGAAAATGGTGAATGCCGCTGAGGCCCTGTACGGCCCATATCAGTGGGGCCGCTACGACATGCTGGTGCTTCCGCCCAGCTTCCCGTTCGGGGGGATGGAGAACCCCACCCTGACCTTCCTTACGCCGACCTTCATTGCTGGCGACAAGAGTCTGACCAGCCTCATCGCCCATGAGCTGGCGCATAGCTGGTCGGGCAACCTCGCCACCAATGCGACCTGGGCCGATTTCTGGCTCAACGAGGGCATGACCACCTATGCCGAGCGGCGGATCATCGAATCCGTTTACGGACCGAAGGTCGCCGCCCAGCAGGTGTCGCTCGGCCTCGACGCGATGAACAGGGCGATCGCTGACAATGGCGGTCCGGCCGGTCCCGACACTCGGCTTCATATCGACCTCAAGGGCCGCCATCCGGACGAGGGGCTCACCGACATCGCCTATGAGAAAGGCGCGGCATTCCTTCGAACGATCGAAGTGGCGGTGGGCCGCCAGCGGTTCGACGACTGGTTGAAGGGCTGGTTCGACCGCCACAAGTTCCAGCCGGTCACATCGAGCATGTTCCTGGCCGACATTCGCCAGAATCTGGTCAAGGGAGACCAGGCGCTGGAGGCCAGGCTCCAGCTAGACAAGTGGGTCAACGATCCCGGCGTTCCCGACAATATCGCCCCCGCCGATCCGGCCGCCTTCGCCTCGGCGGATGCCGCTGTCGCGGCGTTCAAGGCCGGGAAACTGCCGGATGAGGCGACCTGGAATGGCTGGACCACCGACGAGCGGCTGCGCTTCCTCACCCGGATCGACAAGCAGCAACCGGCCGACCGGCTGGCCGCCCTCGACCAGGCGTTCGGCCTGTCACGTTCGGGCAACAGCGAGATCCGCTTCGCATTCCTCGATCTGGCCGTGACGAACCGGTTCGATCCGGCCGTTCCGGCGCTTGAGGAATTCTTGACGGTCCAGGGACGGCGCAAGTTCGTCAGGCCGCTGATCACCGCCTTGGCCAAGGACGAAAAATGGGGACGTCCGATCGCGGCTCGAATCTATGCAAAGACAAGGGCTTCCTACCATCCGGTAACGACCCGCGACCTCGACAAGCTGGGTCTTTTCCCGCCGCAGAAATAACCCGAACTTTAACCACGAAGTAACGGTCTTGGGCCTATTCCCGCGCATCAGCCACGCGGATGACCGGATGTACGAGGCACCAGACCGTTACAAGCGTATGATTTCGGCGCGCCTTCCCGACGGCGAATCGCTGGGCGTCACCTCGCGCGAGCCTGACGACGCAAGCAGTCCCCTGCGCGACGCGCAGCTGATCGCGCGCGGCCAGTTCGCGCCCTTCTTTGCTGCCGCCAACAGCATCGCCGCCGTCCTGATGGCGATGCTGCTCTACGGACATGTGCCCGCCGGCTATCTTGGTGGCTGGGTCATGGCGGTGGGCACCGTCAACCTGGTTGCGATGCAACTCGCGCGGACCCAGGCCGTCACCCACGTCGGCCGCTCCGGCCGCAAGCTGCCGAGGCTGTTCCTAGTTGGCGACATCGTGACCCGTGCTGTCCTGTGGCTGTCGTTGCCGGTGCTTTCCTTCACCTCGCTTGGGCCGCAGAGCCAGTTGGTGGCGGCAACCCTGATTGCCGGTCTTGGCATCGCCGCGCTGGGATTGGTTGTCGTCCCGACCTGCGTCACCGCCTGGATGGCGATCTTTACCGCCGGCCTCAGCTATTCGCTGCTGGTCGGGCGCAGCACCGTCCCGCTCGACAATTTGATGGCGATCCTGTTCACCCTTGGCGTTGCAATCGTCGGCGTGTTGACCGTTGCCCGCTGGGCCTTCGGGCAATTGAAGACCAATGCCGACTATGGCTCCCAGTCCGAGAGCGCGAGCCTGCTGCTCCAGGAATATGAGCAGCGCGGTGTCGGCTGGTTGTGGCAGGTCGATGGCGAAAATCGCGTCACCTACATCTCGTCCCGCATGACGGCCCTGCTAGGGAGGCCAGCCAGCGCCCTGCTCGGCTATTCGCTACCGGCCCTGCTCGGCGGCCATGCCGAACTCGGCCGGGTGCTGCTCGAAAAGCAGCCGTTCAGCAACCTCGAGATGGAGCTGCAAACCGCCCGCGGCCCCCGCTGGATCTCGATCGCCGGCGACCCGATCGTCGATACCGCCGGCCGCTTCGAGGGATTCCGCGGCGTCGGCAGCGACATCACCGAGATTCGCCAGACGCAGGAACGCCTGACCCATCTTGCCAATATGGACGTGCTGTCGGGGCTGCCCAATCGCGGCCGCGTCCGCCAGCTGCTCGGCGAGGCGCTGCGAGGCGCAACGGCCGGCAATGTGCCCTGCGCGATCATGTTTCTCGATCTCGACGGCTTCAAACCGGTCAACGACACGTTCGGCCACCCCAAGGGCGACGCTGTCCTGCAGGCGGTCGCCAAGCGCCTCTGTGACCAAGTCGGCCCGGACGGCCATGTTGGCCGGATGGGCGGCGACGAGTTCGCAATCGTCATCACCGACGCCCAGTCGCGCAAGAAGATCGAGCAACTGGCCGAAAGCATCATCGGGGCGATCAGGGAGCCCTACATGATCGACCAGACCGAGATCCGCATCGGCGTGTCGATCGGCTGCGCCTTTGGCCCGATCGACGGGGCGACGGTCGACGACCTGATCCTGAAAGCCGACCTCGCGCTTTACGAGGCCAAGGGCGCCGGCCGCGGCGTCGCCAAATATTTCTCGTCCGAGCTGCAGACCGAGCAGGACGATCGCGTGCGCCTCGAAAACGACTTGCGCGGCGCCATCGCTGCCAAGCAATTCCACCTCGTCTATCAGCCGCTGGTCAACGCCAAGACGCAGAAGCTGGTCGGGTTCGAAGCCCTGATCCGCTGGAATCATCCGCAGCGCGGCTTCGTCCCTCCCAATGTCTTCATCCCGGTCGCGGAGGAAAGCGGGCTGATGCCGGCGATCGGCGAATGGGTCATCGAGGAGGCGGTGCGGACCGCCGCAACCTGGCCCGAGCCGATCACCGTCGCGCTCAATGTCAGCCCGAAACAGATTGTGATGCCGTCCCTTCCCAACGTCGTGAGCCAGGCGCTCGGCCGCTACAAGCTGCCAGCCAACCGGCTTGAGCTGGAAGTCACCGAAGGTGTGTTCCTGGGCGGTGAAAGCGCGACGCTCGACGTGTTGAAGCGCCTCCGTTCACTGGGCGTCGGCATTGCCCTTGACGACTTCGGCACCGGCTATTCTTCGATCGGCTATTTGAACAAGGCGGTTTTCCACAAGCTGAAGATCGATGGCAGCTTCGTTCGTGAAGCCGGTTCGCGGCAGGAGAATGTCGCGATCATCCAGTCGATCGTTCAGCTCGCCAAGAGCTTCCGCATGTCGGTCACTGCCGAGGGCGTCGAGACCGCAGAGGATTTCGAACGGATGCGCGATCTCGGCTGCGATACCATCCAGGGCTATCTGTTCGGCCGGCCCCTGAGTTACGAGCGCGCCAATCAGATGGTGCTGGGGCTCGGCGCAAAGCGCATGGCCGGTTAAGCCGCGCTGCCGCCCGTCAAAGGGCGGACTTTTCTACCAACGGCGCGCTAACGACGACGATCGAACGGTCGATCAGTTCACTATTCGTTCCTATTCTGGCAACTAGGCCCTGCGCGAGTGAGCGTTTCCTCCGGCGCGGCCCTTTTGAGGAACGGATGCTAAGCGTGCGACCTACCCGGCTAGCCTTGCTATTTCTGTCGACAGTCGGCCTCGCCACGCCCGCCCTTGCCCAGCGAACGGGGGAGAATGCGGTTACTTCCGCCGAAGACGCATTCGGAACCAGTGTCGGTAACGAAACGATCGGCCTCTACAGCACCGATGAAGTCCGGGGTTTCAGCCCGGCCGTGGCCGGCAATATCCGGCTTGATGGCCTCTACATGGGCGGGATCGTGATCGGCAACCAGCGGATCCAGTCCGGGTCGAACGTTCGCGTCGGGCTATCGGCCCAAGGCTATGCCTTCCCGGCGCCCACCGGGATTGTCGAGCTGTCGCTTCGGCCGGCCGGGACGGAGCCGGCGCTTTCGGGCGTACTTTATGCCGGCGGAAGCCAGTTGGGGATCGACCTCGACGGCCAGGTACCACTTTCCAGCACGCTCACCCTGACCGCCGGCGCGGCCTTCAATCGCTTCATCGATTTTCCGGATGCCGATCATGGCGACTATTTCAGCTTCGGCATTTCACCGGTCTGGCGTCCGCGGGACGGGACCGAGGTGCGCGCCTATTATGGGCTGGAAATTTCGCCGCACGACACCAGCACGCCGTTCGTGTTCGTCGATGGCAACGAGCTGCCGCCTCACATTCCCTACGAGTTTCAGTCGCAGAAGTGGGCGGTCTGGAAGAACCGGTTCACCAACATGGGCCTGTTCGGCCATACGACGTTCGGCGACTGGCGCCTAAGCGGGGGCCTGTTCCGCCAGGTGATCGACAGCAAGCATAGCTTCAACACTCTGTTCGTCGGGGCTCAGCCCGACGGAACCTCGGATTTCCTGGTCAATATTCACCCGCCGCGGCTGACGGAGGCCAACGCCGGTGAAGTGCGGCTGTCGCGCACCTTCGAGGAGGGGCCGCGGCGCCACCTGTTTCACCTGTCGCTGCGCGGCGGCACGCGGTCGGGCGAGTTCGGCGGCGAAGAAGTGATCGATCTTGGCCCGATGGTCATTGGGGAGGATATTCCCCAGTTCCCCAAGCCGGATGTCGAGTTCGGCGAAGAAACGTCAGACAAGGCGAAGCAGTTCGGAGTCGGACTGGCCTACCATGGCCGCTGGCAGGGCGTGGGTGAGTTCAGCGTCGGCGTTCAGAAGGTCAAATACCGCAAGACCATCGACGCGCCCGATGAAGACCCAATCATCACCCGGGCCGAGCCATGGCTGTGGAACACGACGCTGGCGATCAACATCGCCAAGGGGCTGGTCGCCTATGCCGGCTACACCAAGGGGCTGGAGGACAGCGGAGTAGCGCCGGAGATCGCGGTCAACCGCAGCGAGGCCCCGCCGGCGCTGCTGACCAACCAGCGCGACTTCGGCATTCGTTATGCCTTCGGACCGATGCGCCTGGTGGTTGGCGCCTTCGACGTTCGCAAGCCCTATTTCAACCTGGATTCCAACCTGTTCTTCACCCAGTTGGGAACGGTCCGCCATCGCGGTATCGAGATTTCGCTGGCGGGTGAGCCGATCAAGGGCCTCAACATCGTTGCCGGGACGATCCTGATGAAGCCGCGGGTGTCCGGCGAGGCGGTCGACCAGGGGCTGATCGGCAAAAAGCCGGTCGGACAGCCCGAAAAGTCGGCGAACCTCTACCTCGACTACCGGCTGCCGTGGGATGAGAGCCTGTCGATCAACCTCGGCATCCAGTACCTTGGAACAAGGGTTGGCAGCCCAGACAATGAGCTAATCGTTCCTGGCGATATGCTGGTCAATCTCGGCGGCAGGTATCGATTCAAGCTGGACAAGGTTCCGGCGACCCTGCGTCTACAGGTCAGCAATTTGTTCGACGAATATGCCTGGAACGTGTTTGGGAGTGGCGGACTGAAGCGACGCCCGCCGCGGCGACTGGACGCCACTCTCTCGGTCGACTTTTAGGACGGGGCCAGCGCCGCCCGAACAGCCTCTTCCAGCGCCGCCGCACGGAAGGGCTTGAACAGGATTCCCGCTTTGGGCGTGACTTTTCGGATTTCGTCGGTTTCGCTGTAGCCGGACACGAACAGGATAGG
>Ga0310811_10006943_pt1 | contig 14467 bp, 12 predicted proteins | sample YCmetagenome_FD_207642 | JGI IMG/M metagenome (GOLD analysis project Ga0310811, IMG submission 207642) | Soil microbial communities from experimental microcosm in Duke University, North Carolina, United States - YC | ecosystem: Engineered > Artificial ecosystem > Soil microcosm > Unclassified ...
CGCGTTCACCCTCAATCAGTGGATCCTGTACTCGTTCGTCGTGGCGGGGTTTATCGGCTACTTCCCGGTACGGAGAATCAGCAAACGTGTCACATCCTGAGTACCCCGTCTAAAGACCGGGCTCGGCGCTTACGCGACGCGCCATGAATGGCGGGATCGTCCTTCAGGACGGGCCGCCACAGGCGCCGAGTGACGGCTTGAGCCGTCGAATCACGGGGTGGGCGCGATGTGCTCCAATAGCGTTCGCGTAAACCCGAGCTCCTCGTCGTTCACGAGGTGCCCCATCCCCGGATAGATCCGCTCCGTCACCGTCGCCCCCATCCGCTGAAAGACGGCCGCACTCTCGTCCACTCGCGTCTTGGGCACGTGGGCGTCGACGTCCGAGCAGCCGAGGAATACCGGAGTGCCGCCGAACGAGCCGGAGTAATTCCACGTCGTCCCGGGCGGGCCGATCAACCCGCCGCTGTACAGCACCACACCGCCGTAGCGGTCCGCGTGGCTCGCTGCGAACTCGGCGGTGAGGCAGGCACCCTGTGAGAATCCGAGCAGCACAATGCGATCCTTCCGGATTCCTGCACTCACGACGTGCCCTAGCAACTGATCCAGTACCCACAAGCCCGATGACAACCCCGGCTCGTTCTTCTCCTTCTCTGCCATGAAGCTCAGGGGATACCAGGTGCCGCCCGCCGCGGCGGGGGCGAGGTAGGTGAGATCGGGTCGTTCGAAGGAGGGGACGAGCGACAGGATGTTCGCGGGTGCGGCGTTGCGGCCGTGGACCATGATCAGCGCCACCGGGCTCTTCCCGAGCGGCGCTCCGGCGCTGGCCAACGGTTGTCCGGCGTGGGGCTTCACTTGAGTTGCGGCAGCTTCGTTTCGATGGTACCGCGGTTCGGCTCTTCCCACGGCGGGAGCTTCAGGTCCTGCCCGAGATCTGGCAGCGACTCGTCCACCGTGAACCCCGGAGGGACCGTCGCGATTTCGAACAAGACGCCCCCCGGCTCACGAAAGTAGATCGAGCGGAAGTACTGCCGGTCGAGCACCTCCGTGACCTGCACTCCCTGGCGCACCAATTCACCACGGATCTTGAGCTGCTCCTCCGCGTCGCTGATCGCGAACGCGACGTGATGCACGGTGCCGAGGCCGTTCACCGCCGGCGGAGCGTCGGGGGCGTGCAGGATGTCGATCGCCTCCCCCGGCCCGCCCTTGCCGAGGGCGAGGCGCGTGCGCGATGGCCCTTCGTTGACGACGCGAAAGCCCAACAGCTGGGTCGTGAACTCCAGCGTGCGCGCCGGATCGCGGATCTCGAGTGTGACGCCGTGGAGGCCGCGAATCGCCTGCGCCGCCTCCACTCCCTCGGAAGTCCAGGGCGGTCGCGCGTCACTTTCGGTGCCGACGAGCTCGAGGATCAGCCCCGAGGGATCGGTGATGGTCAGGACCGGCTCCTTGAACGGACTGAGCCCGGGCCGTGGCGCCTTCCCGAGCTCCTCGAGGCGCTGGCGCCAGAACCCCAGCGCCGCGCGCGGCACCGAAAACGACGTCGTCCGGATCTGCCCGGCACCCTTCGTGCCGACGGGCACGCCCCAGCCGTGGTAGGGAAACGTCGTCATGATCGTGCTCGGCGTTCCCGATTCGTTGGCGTAATAGAAGTGGTAGACGAAGTGATTGTCGAAGTTCACCGTCTTCTTCACGAGTCGCAGTCCCAGCGTCCGCGTGTAGAAATTGACGTCGGGCCGTGCCTCGTCCACCGTCGCGGTGACATGGTGCAGGCTCTTGAGCGGCGAATCCATGATGGAAATGTAGCCCGTTACACCCTCGCTTGACCCGTACCGGGAACCGGGCGACACTACGCGCATGGACGAGCGCGATCTCATCTACGATTGGAACCGGGTCGATGCGCCGTTCGACTGGTCGCGCGCCCGCATCGACCTGAACGATGAGACGCTGCGCGACGGCCTGCAGTCGCCGTCGGTGCGGGACCCGTCCCTCGACACCAAGCGCCGCCTGCTCCATCTCATGGCCGACCTCGGCATCGTCGCGGCCGACATCGGGCTCCCCGGCGCCGGCCCTCGCGTGGTGGAGCAAGTGCGGGCGCTGGCGCGGGAGATCGCCGATCACAAGCTCCCCATCGCCCCGAATTGCGCCGCCCGCACCGTCATCGCCGACATCGAGCCCGTGGTTCGCATCTCCCAGGAGGTCGGCATCCCGATCGAAGCGGCGACGTTCATCGGATCGTCGCCGATCCGCCAGTACGCCGAGGATTGGACGATCGACCGGATGCGCAAGGCGACCGAGGAGGCGGTGACGTTCGCCGTGCGCCATGGCCTCCCGGTGATGTACGTGACCGAAGACACGACGCGGGCCGATCCCGAAACGCTGAAGCTGCTCTACGGGACGGCGATCGATTGCGGGGCGACGCGGATCTGCCTGGCCGATACGGTGGGTCACGCGACACCGGACGGAGTCAAGGCACTCGTCAAATTCGTCAAGAGAGAGATCGTCGAGAAGAACGGCGTCCAGAAGAACGCCGTAAAGATCGATTGGCATGGGCATCGGGACAGGGGGATGGGGCTCATCAATTGTCTCGCGGCCATCGAGGCGGGGGTCCACCGGGTGCACGCGACGGCGCTCGGGGTGGGGGAGCGGGTCGGCAACGCCGAAATGGATCTGTTGATCGTCAACCTCAAACTGCTGGGCGCGCACCGCGCCGATCTCTCGAAGCTCGCCGAGTATTGCCGCACCGTCGCCGACGCGGTCGGGATTCCGATCCCGCTCAACTATCCCGTAATGGGCAGCGACGCGTTCCGCACCGGCACCGGCGTGCACGCCGCGGCGATCATCAAGGCCAAGAAGAAGGGCCATACCTGGCTCGCCGATCGGGTGTACAGCTCGGTGCCTGCCGAAGAGCTGGGTCTCACGCAGGTGATCGAGATCTCGCCCGTTTCGGGTCTCTCCAATGTGAAGTACTGGCTGCAGAGCCACGGCTACGATCCCGACGACGAGGCCGCCTGTCAGACGCTCTTCGCCGCGGCGAAGCAGGCCGATCGCGTGCTCGCCGAGGAAGAATGTCATCGCCTGCTGCGGCAGGGCGCATGGCGGTAGGAGGGTTTCGCGAGCTGGAGCGGTCGTACTTCGATCTGCGGTGGCACCTCGATCCCGTCGCCGCGACGCTCTCCGGTCTCACCGACTACGACGATCGCTTCGGGCGCTTCAGCCCGTCCGCGCTGGCGCCGCACCTCGCGGCGCTGAAGTCGCTCTCGACGGCGCTGGAAGAATCGACCGCCGACGAGCTGGCGGTCGAGATCGACCGCACCGCTTTGCTCAACGAGATCCGCGTCACGATCCGCTCGTTCGAGCACGATCGCTGGCAGGCCAGGAACCCGGAATTCTGGCTGTCGCACCTGTTCGGCGGGCTGCACGGACTGCTGCGCCGCTCGGACCGCGGCTCGCCGGCCAATGCCGCCGCCATGGCGGCGCGGCTCGAGGATCTCCCCAGGCTGCTGGACGACGCGCGCCTGGCGCTGGTCGAGCCGGTACGCCTCTTCGCCGAAACGGCGCTGCAGATGTGCCCCGGGGGAATGCTGCTGGTGCGCGAAGTCGCCACGGCGTACGCCGGCGGGCCGGCGGCGCAGCGCATCGCGGCGGCGGCGGACGGCGCCGGCGCCGCGCTCGCGAGCTTCGAGCACGACCTCGACCGCTGGGTCGAATCGGGCAACGAGCACTTCGCCCAGGGCGAGGACGGGTTCGACTTTCTGCTGCACTATCAACACGCGCTGCGGGACACCGCCCCCGAGCTGTGGCGCTACGGGCTGCGTCTCAAGGACGAAGTCATCGCCGACCTGGCCGGCCGGGCGCGGCGCATCGCGGGGAACGACGACTGGCCCGCGCTCGTGGACCGGCTGCGCGCCGACCATCCGAGCGCGCAGGATCTGGTCGACTCGTATGCACGGGAGATGGACCGGGCGCGCGAATTCGTCGTGGCGCGCGGCCTCGCCCCCGTGCCGTCGGTGCCGCTCGACGTGATCGCCACGCCGGAGTTCCTCCGGCCGCTGATCCCCTTCGCCGCCTACGACAGCCCGGGTCCCTATTCGAGCGATCCCCGCGGCCTGTTCTACGTAACCGTACCCGATTCCACGCTCCCCGAGGCGACGCGCGAGCGGATCCTGCGCGACCACTCGCGCCACGAGATCGCGGCGACGGCGTTGCACGAAGGATTCCCCGGCCACCACCTGCAGCTCGTGCTGGCCCAGGCGAACCCGTCGGAGACGCGGAAGAACCTCTACACGCCGCTCACCGTGGAAGGGTGGGCGTTGTACTGCGAAGAGTTGATGGGGGATGAAGGGTTCTATACGGGGGAGGAAGAGCGGTTCTTCCAGCGGGTGCATCTGTTGTGGCGGGCGATGCGGATCGTGCTCGACGTCGGCCTGCACACGCGCGGGATGACCTACGACGAGGCCGTCACCCAGCTGGTCGACGTCGTGCACATGGATCGCGGCAACGCCGCGGCGGAGGTGAGCCGCTATTGCGCCACGCCGGGATATCAGCTCTGCTACGCCGTGGGCCGGCGCGATCTGCTGCGCCTGCGGGACGACTATCGCGCTGCCCAGGGGAGCGGGTTCTCGCTCAGGAAATTCCACGACGCCGTGCTGTCATACGGCGGCCTGCCGGTCACCCTGATCCGCTGGGGTCTCGGCCTCGGTGAGTAAGCTTCCGCGCACCGCCAAGCTGTTCGGTCTCGTTTCGCTGCTCAACGATTTCGCGAGCGAGATGATTTACCCATTGCTGCCGGCGTTCGTGACCGGCGTGCTCGGTGGCGGCGCCGCGTCGCTCGGCGCCCTGGACGGCGCCGCCGACTTCGCCTCCGCGTTCGTGAAGTACGGCGCCGGCCGGCTCGCCGACGTGCCCCGCCGCCGCGGCGCGCTCGTGATCATGGGCTACGCGGTCGCGGTGCTGGTGCGCCCCGTGATCGCACTCGCCGGCGCCGCCTGGGAGGTGATCGGGCTGCGCGTCACCGACCGGATCGGAAAGGGCATCCGCTCGCCGGCGCGCGACGCCATGATCGCCGACGTTACCCCCGACGAGCTCCACGGCCGGGCGTTCGGGCTGCAGCGCGGCCTCGACCACACCGGCGCGATCCTCGGGCCCCTCGTCGCGTGGTGGCTCCTGCAGTCGAAGACGCTCGATCTGCGGGGCGTCATTGGCGCCAGCATCATCCCGGGGATTCTGGTGCTGGTACTGGCAACCTGGGCGGTAAGAGACGGTAGGAGACGGACGGTAGGGGACGGTAGGGGGCGGCAGGAGACGGTAAACGTGACGTCAACCTCAGAACCCCTACCATCCCCTACCGCGACCGACAGGGAGTCCTTTAGGGTCTCCTACCGTATCCTACCAACGCCCATCCTCGCCATCTCCACTTTCTATCTCCTCCGCATGCCCGAGACCCTCATGCTGCTCCGCACCCAACAACTCGGCGTCACGGTGACGTCGGTGCTGCTCCTCTGGGCGGCGCTGCACGTGGTGCGTGCGGGCACGAGCTTCATCGGCGGCGCCCTGTCGGATCGTATCGGCCCCGGCCGCACGATGTGGACGGGGTGGGTGTGTTACGCCGCCGTGGCGTTCGGGTTTTCGCGCGCTGCGAGCCCGCTCGCCGCCTGGGCATTGTTTCTCGTCTTCGGCGTCGTGGCGGGGCTGACGGAGAGCCCGGAGCGCGCCATCGTCTCGCGGCTCGCGGGTGGAAAGCAGGGGACGGGGTTCGGCGTGTATTACGCCGCGACCGGCGTCGCCGCGCTCGCTGGCGGAATCCTGCTCGGCCTCACGACGAAATACTTCGGCGCGTCGTGGGCGTTCTTCGCCAGCGCGCTGCTCGGCAGCGCCGTGGTGCTGGCGTGGCCGATCTTGGGACGGACTCGCACTACCTAACCGGAGGACACCGATGCGCGTTGCGCTCTTCGTTGCCGCTACATTCGCCGCCGCGCCGCTCGCGGCACAAGATCACCAGGTGATTCACGTCAACGAGCCAGCAGGGCTGCCGTTCTCGAGCGCCGTACGCGTCGGCAATCTGCTGTTTCTGGCGGGGCAGGTCGGCAACACCCCCGGCACCCGCCAGCTCGCCGATACCGGTATCGCCGGGCAGACGCGCCAGATATTCGAGAACATCAAGACGGTGCTCGCCGCCAGTGGCAGCTCGCTCGAGCGCGTCGTCAAGTGCACCGTGTTTCTCACCAACATCGCCGACTACCAGGCGATGAACGCGGTGTACGCGACGTATTTCCCGAAGGATCCGCCGGCGCGGTCGACGGTGGCGGGGAGCGGCCTGGCGCTCGGCGCCCGGGTCGAGATCGAGTGTATCGCGACAGTCGGGACCTGAGGAAAGTCGACCGGCTCCCGGGGAAACCTTTGCCTCACAGGGGCGGTACATACCGCTGTCTACTTACCCGGGGGTTCTGATGGCGAATCGGGAGCAGTGGAAATCACGAATCCTGAGCGCGGGACGCGAGGCGAAGCGCGTCGCGATCGCCGCCGCGCAGCAGGCGGATGCGCTCATGAAGGTCGCGCGAGAGAAGGCCGAGACGGCGGCGCGCCGCCGCAAGATGCGGCGCACGCTGCAGCAGGCGAGCCGAGTCCTCAAGACGGCGGGGAAGGCCGCGCTAGCCGCTGGTGCGGTGGCAGCCGTCGGGGCGGTCGCGCGGGAGATACAGTCGCGCTCCCACGGGAAGCGGCGCGTACCGGCGTAGTGGTCGGCGTCGCTGCTAGTGACTGCTGTGGACGGCCAGGTCGGCGAACCAGTGGTCGATCCACACGATCTGCGGGGCTCCGGTGGTCGCGGCGCGCCTTGGGCTGATGAAGTAGAAGGCGCGCCCGTCCGGGCTCACTTCATAGGATTGGTGAAAGCCCGCGATCACGAAGTTCGACGCGTCGAACAACGACGCACGGCCGCCGGCGGCGAACGACGCGGTGGGCTGCACCTGGACGACGTTCAGGTGGAGATCGACGTCGAGGTAGAACAGCTCGCGCCCGGTGCGCGACCAGCGCGGCTCCGACCCACCGCCGTTCGACACCTGCCAGCGTCCGCCATTCGCGTCTGGAAACGAACGCACGTACACCTCGTTGATCCCCGACTCGTCCGACGTATAGGCCAGCCAGCGTCCGTCGGGCGAGAGGGCGGGATTGAGCTCGGTGAACGCGCTGGCCGCCACGGGTACGGGTGTGCCACCGGTCACGCTGGCAGCCACAACATCGCCGGCGCCGGCCTGGGCGTTGTCGGTGCGCACGAGGATCCAGCGTCCATCGCTGGACCATTCACCTTCCTGAACCAGACGATCGATTCGGAGCAGCAGGTGATCCTGGCCGCTGCCGTCGGCCGGGTGGGCGAAGACGGCGCTCGATCCGACACTGTCGCGCAGGAACGCCACGGTCCTTCCATCGGGCGACCAGAACGGGCGGCGGTCCTGGCTGCCGAAGGTCAACCGGGTGAAGGGGCCGCGGTCGAGCTGCTTGATCCAGATGCTCAGGGCGGCGCCCGTTCCGGCGCCGACCGCGAGCCGGCGGCCATCGGGTGAGAGCGCGATGGAGTTGAATGTCCCGTACCACGCGGTATCGACCGGAGTGACAGTCCCCTCGCGGCTCACACGGACCAGGATGTTTTCGGTCGTGCCGCCAGTGCCGCGGACGTACGCGAGGGTGCCGGACCTGGACCACGCCAGCTGGGCAAAACCGAAATTGGCCGAGACCGCGACGCCCTCGAGCACGGGGACGGCGGTCCCGGTGATCTCGAGGCGGCGGAGATCGAACGGCGCGATGAGGCCCACGCCGTCGCGCCGCACATAGAACAATCGTCCATTGGGGAGATACCAGGCCTCGGCCGCGTCGTTGACCAGCGGTTTCTCCTTGCCGGTGCGCAGGTCCACCACGTGCACGCTCATCGTCACACAGCTCGAGGCGCAGAGCTGAAACAGGATGCCGCGGGCTCCCGGCAGAGCCACCGGGTGCCCCGTGCCACCACCGGCGATCGCGGTATTCCGGCTGCTCAGGATCAGGGTGCTCGGACCGCCGGCTGCGCTCACGCGCCGCAGCTCGAGCAGATTCGGGGGGACGTACACGAGGGTGCCGTCGTCGAGCCAGGCCACACCCCCGAAGCCGGGGGCAGCCGAGTCGGCCACCGTCACGCTCGGCCCGCCGCTGACCGGCACCTTCTTGACGTGGCTATCGGCGATGAACGCGACCCATTGGCCGTCAGGGGAGAACACCGGATTCTGTGCTCGCTCCGTCCCGTTGAGCGGCGTCGCGTTCAACCCCCCCCGCTTCTTGATCCAGAGGCGCCCGTTCTGGCGATCATCCTTGAAGACGAAGAGCGATCCGTCGGGAGACAGCGCCATCGATTGGAACTGCGCGGACAGCACCACGCTGTCTCCCAGAGTGATGTACTGTCGCGTCGTGACCTCGCGCGGGGCCCGCAGCCAACCCCATGCCGCGACGGCACCGAACAACGCGGCAACGCCTGCCGCCACTCCGAACCAGCTGCGCCAGCGGTCCGTGTGCGAGGCGAGCGCGGGGGTGGCGGCGGTCCGGGCCGCCGTCAGCTCGGGATGCGTGAGTGCGTCGGCGAACTGGGCGGCCGTGGCGAAGCGGTCGGCCGGCAACTTCTCGAGCGCCCGATTGACCGCCGCCTCGACGTGCGGCGGGACGGAGTGCCGCTGCAGCGTGAGGCTGCGCGGCTGCTCCGTCATGACGCGCGCCACGATCGCCTGGGCGGTGGGCCCCGTGAACGGCGGCTCGCCGGACAGCATCTCGTACACGACGCATCCCAGCGCGTAGACGTCGCTCTTGGCGGTGATCTCACGCTCCCCCATCGCCTGTTCGGGGCTCATGTAATGCGGCGTGCCGAGCGACATCCCCGTCTCGGTGAGCCGCGTGCCGCTGTCGGAGCGCGACGCTGCGAGCGCGATGCCGAAGTCGGCCACCAGCGCCGAGCCGTCGTGCAGCAGGATGTTCTCGGGCTTGATGTCGCGGTGAATGACGCCGTGCCGATGCGCGTAGTCCAGGGCGCCCGCGACTTCGGTCGCGATGCGAATCGTCTCCTCGATCGGCAGCTGGTGCTCGCGCGTGAGACGCTGCCGCAGCGACTCGCCCTCCACGTACGGCATGACGTAGTAGACGAGCCCGTCGGCCTCACCGGAATCGTGCAAGCCGAGGATGTGCGGGTGCTGCAGGTTGGCGGTGAGCCGGATCTCCTTGAGGAACCGCTCGCCCCCGAGAATCGCGGCCAGCTCGGGGCGCAGCAGCTTGAGCGCCACCTTGCGATCGTGGCGGACGTCGTGGGCGAGGTACACCGTCGCCATCCCCCCGGCGCCCAGCTCCCGCTCGATTGTGTAGCGTCCCGCGAGCGCACTGGTCAGACGGCTCTGGGCATCGGTCAGCAACAGCGGACCCCGTTTCCCTTGGAAGCGAAGAATTCGTTCACGAACTCGCGCTCGGTCATCCGCGGCGGGTGGCCCGCTTCGCGGCAATGCTCAAGATACGCTTCATAGTCCGGCGCACCGATGACTCGACGGAGCACGCGCCGCCATCCCCTACCGTCTCCTACCGTCTCCTTCCGTCCCCTACCGCGCATAGGCGCTCTCTACGAACGGCGTCTCCGTGAGCGTCGCGGGCTTCTTGCGCGACAGGATCAGCCACCACTCCCGGAGCGAGACGACGAGCAACAGCGCGACGATCGACATGAACGCCAGAGCCATGATGGCATTGAGGTGGTCGTTGAAGACGAGCCGCGTCGAGCGCGGGTCGGCGGCGCCGGCGAGCGTAACGGCGTGCGCCAGGAACCCGAGCTTCGGGTCTGCCGAAAACACCTTTTGCCACCCGGCCGTCATCGTGATCATCGTGAGCCAGACGAGCGGCGCCAGCGTCACCCAGGCGTAACGCTGCTTTCCCATCTTGATGATGATCGTCGTGCCGACGCACAGCGCCACCAGCGCCAGCAGCTGATTGGCGATGCCGAAGAGTGGCCAGAGCGAGTTGATCCCGCCGAGGGGATCCACCACGCCCTGATAGAGGAAATAGCCCCACCCGGCGACCACCGCGGCGCTCGACAGCACGATACTCGGATACCACGACGTCTCGCCGAAGCGCGGCCAGACGTGCCCGAGGATCTCCTGCAGCATGAATCGGCCCACGCGGGTCCCGGCGTCGATCGTGGTCAGAATGAAGAGCGCCTCGAACATGATGGCGAAGTGGTACCACAGTGCCGTCGCCGCCTTGCCGCCGAGCGCGCCCGTGAACCCGGCGAAGATGTGCGCCATCCCGACCGCGAGACTGGGCGCGCCGCCCGTGCGCGCGATCAGCGTCTGCTCTCCCATCTGCGCGGCCAGCGCCTGCATCTGATCGGGGGTCACCACGAACCCCGCGGTCTTCAGGACGTCGGCGGCGCCCGCGAGTGCGGCGGGCGTCGTGTTCATCGCGAAGTAGACGCCCGGCTCGAGGGTGCAGGCGGCGATCATCGCCATCACGCCGACGAACGATTCCATCAGCATCCCGCCGTACCCGATCAGCCGCGCATCGGGCTCGTGGGCCAGCATCTTCGGCGTCGTGCCCGATGCGACGAGGGCATGGAATCCAGAAATGGCGCCACATGCGATCGTGATGAACGCGAAGGGGAAGATCTTCCCGGCGAACACCGGCCCTTCGCCCAGCGTCGCGAAGGGGGTGAGCGCCGGCATCTTGAGCGGCGGCAGCAGGATCAGAATCGCCAGCGCCAGCACCACGATGGTCGTGATCTTGAGGAAGGTCGAGAGGTAGTCGCGCGGCGCCAGCAGCATCCACACCGGCAGGACCGACGCCACGAATCCGTACCCCACCATCATCCACGTCAGGGCGGGGCCGGTGTACGTGAACGCCGCGCCGATCGGGTGGCTCGCGACCCACCCGCCGCCGACGAGCGCGAGGATCAGGAGCACGGCCCCTACGCCTGAGGCCTCGCCCACCCGGCCGGGCCGCCACACTCGCATCCACCACCCCATGAGGAGCGCGATCGGGATGGTGCACGCGATCGTGAACAGCCCCCACGGGCTCGCCTTGAGCGCGTTCACCACGATCAGCGCCAGCACGGCGAGCAGGATGATCATGATCGAGAGCACGGCCACCATCGTCGTCATTCCGGCGACCGGATTGATCTCCTCGCGCGCCATCTGGCCGAGCGACCTGCCGTTGCGGCGGATCGAGCAGCAGAGAATCGTGAAATCCTGGACGGCGCCGCCCAGCACCACGCCGATCACGAGCCAGAGGGTGCCCGGCAGGAAGCCGAACTGCGCCGCGAGCACGGGTCCCACGAGTGGTCCGGCTCCCGCGATTGCCGCGAAGTGATGGCCGAACAGCACCCACTTGTTGGTCGGCACGAAGTCGCGTCCGTTGGCGAGGCGCTCGGCGGGCGTGGCGCGGCGCGGATCGAGATCGAACACGCGGGTGGCAATGAAGCGGGAGTAGAAGCGGAAGGCGACGGCATAGGTGCAGACGGCGGCGATCACGAGCCAGGCGGCGCTGATCGTTTCGCCCCGCACGAGGGCGAGGATGCCGAACGCCACGGCGCCCAGAGCGGCGACGGCGAACCACAGTATCGCGCGGGCGAGGCGGGGCATAGACCCAAGTTACGTCACGACTTGCAGGGCTTCAAATTGCCCCATAGGTTCGGGGCTACTTGGCCTCCCATCCCTGGTCCACGGCCGCGCGACAGGGACCGACCCCCACCGGGGCGGCCGTGACACAGGAGCGGGCCGACCCGCGCCTCGCGGGAGAGAGTCTCTCCGGCCGGGTGGCGATCGTCACCGGCGGGGCCACCGGGCTGGGGCGCGCGATCTGCCTCGACCTGGCCCAGCGCGGCATGGCGATCGCGTTCAACTACGTCAATCTTCCCGGCCGCGACGTGTCGGCGCAGGCGCTGCTCACCGAGACGGCGATCAAGGCCCACGGCGTCGCCGTGTTCTCCGAGCACTGTGACGTCCGCCACGCCGACGAAGTCGAGCACTTCGTCACGGAGACGCGCGAGCGCCTCGGCGGTGTTCACGTCCTCATCAACAACGCCGGGGTGACCCACGACGGCGCGCTGTGGCGCCTCAGCCCCGAGGCATGGCAGGAAGTGCTCGATACCAACGTCACGGGCGCCTTCAATGCGATTCACTCCGTGGCCACCCACCTGCGCGCGCAGCGCTACGGCAAGATCGTGAACATCGCGAGCCACCAGGCGTTCCGGCCGGGGTTCGGGATCGCGAACTACGCCGCGAGCAAGGCGGCCCTGATTGGGCTCACCAAGGCCGCCGCCGTCGACCTCGGCTCCGCCAACGTCAACGTCAACGCCGTCGCTCCGGGCTTCGTCAAAACCGAACTGCTGGCACGGCTGCCGCGCGAGATCCTCGAGCGCGCCGAGCACGAGTCGTTGCTCGGACGGGTGGCGGAGCCGGAAGACGTCGCCCGCGTCGTGTCGTTCCTCTGCAGCGAGGCGGCCCGGCACATCACCGGTCAGACGATCGTCGTCGACGGCGGCCTGACGCTCGCTTCTTGAGTATATTTTCATTCGTGACTAATTCCTTGAAAAACAAAAGCTTAGTCCTTCTCTGCCTGGCGGCGGCGTGCGGCGGCAAGAAGACGAACGAGACGCCGACGCCCGCACCGACGGCGCCGCTGCCGCTCACCGGACTGGCGAGCCTCAAGATCCCCGTACTGCCGCTGACGCTGATCGGCGCCGATGAAACGCTCGGCTGGCCGCAGTTCGCCAACCAGCACGCCGTGCTGGCGTCGGCCGACAGCGTGATTGCAGCGCTGCTCCCGGCCCGCGCACCCGAAGTGACGTGGGTGCTGCCGGAGGAGCTGCGGCGCCAGGCGCGTCGCTCTCCCACCTTCGCCGCCAATCCCGACCAGATGGGGACCGCGATCCTGCGCAACGAGCGGATCGAGGTGGTGCCCGACCCGCTGCGCGCGGAGCTGCGCGCGCTCGTGGCGATCGCCGACGCGCGCTTCGCCCTCGCCCCCGCGCAGCTCGTGTTCAAGCGGTCCATCACGCCGGGCAGTCCAGCGGGCACGGGGACCGCCGAGCTCACGGTCGTGATCGTCGACGCGCGGCTCGGCCGGGTGAGCTGGCGCACCGTGGCCCGCGGCGACGGCCCCGATCCCTGGACCGCGCTCACGCGAGCGGTGAAGGCGCTGACCCCCGGACTGCCGTGAGCCGGCGCGAGGCCACGCTCATCGCGGGCGACGGCATCGGCCCGGAGATCACGGCGGCGACTCTCGAGGTGCTGGATGCGGTGGGCGTGACCTTCGACTGGGACGAGGAGTACGGCGGGATGAGCGCCGTCGACAAGGCCGGCACTCCGCTTCCCAACTCCACGCTCGACTCGATCCGCCGCACCAAGCTGGCACTGAAGGGCCCGCTCACGACCCCGGTGGGCGGCGGCTACCGCTCGGTGAACGTCGCGCTGCGCCAGGAGTTCGACCTCTACGCCAACGTCCGCCCGACGAAGACGATGATCCCCGGGGGACGTTACGAGGGGGTCGATCTCGTGATCGTCCGCGAGAATACCGAGGGGCTGTACGTCGGGCTCGACCATACCTTCCGGGTGGGCGACGATCCGAAGGCGGTGGCGCAAGCGACGTCGGTGATGACGCGCGACGGGGCGCGCCGCATCTGCCGCTACGCCTTCGACTATGCCCGCGCACACGGTCGCAAGAAGGTCACGATCGTCCACAAGGCGAACATCCTGAAGGCGACCTCGGCCTTGTTTCTCGAGACCGGACGCCAGGTGGCGAAGCACTACGAGGGCACCATCGCCTGTGAGGACAAGATCGTGGACAACACGGCGATGCAGCTGGTGATCAACCCGGGGCAGTTCGACGTCATCGTGACGACCAACCTGTTCGGCGATATCCTCTCCGATCTGGCCGCGGGGCTGATCGGCGGGCTGGGGCTCGCCCCGGGGGCCAACATCGGGACGAAGGCGGCGATCTTCGAGGCGGTGCACGGCTCGGCGCCCGACATCGCGGGGCAGGGGATCGCGAACCCCACGGCGCAGATGCTCGCCGCCGCCATGATGCTCGATCACGTCGGCGAGCTGGACGCCGCGGGCCGGTTGCGGCGGGCGATCGAGACCACGATCGTTGCCGACAACGTCCGCACGCGGGATCTGGGAGGCCATGCTTCTACGGCCGAATTTGCACGCGCCGTGGCCGCTCGGGCCTAGTCACGCCTGCGCGAAGTGCGGGGACATGGTCCCGGGCCTCGCCGTCGGGGGGATCTGCTCCGAGTGCTGGCCCAGGCTGGTACGCCGCGCCGCCAGGATCGCACAGTGGGTGGCGATCGGCACGACGCTGCCGCTGGCGCTCTATATGACGCTGTCGTTGCCGCCCGATCGGACGTCGCGGCTCGTGGGGGTGGTGAGTGTGCTGGCCTGGTACATGTTGACGTCTCTCATCGCCAGACGCGTGGCCTTGG